>Ga0163144_10022182_pt1 | contig 12593 bp, 6 predicted proteins | sample OliLak19BULKMAT1_FD_123175 | JGI IMG/M metagenome (GOLD analysis project Ga0163144, IMG submission 123175) | Freshwater microbial mat bacterial communities from Lake Vanda, McMurdo Dry Valleys, Antarctica - Oligotrophic Lake LV.19.BULKMAT1 | ecosystem: Environmental > Aquatic > Freshwater > Lake... | reverse complement strand
GGCTGGGTCGCGCCGTTCTCGTCAACGCATCCCAACGGGTGAGGGCGCCCGCGCCAGCTGCACCGCCGGACGCAGGCGCGGTTGTGCATGGCGGACTTTATCCCGCGCGTTTTGAACCGAGCGATTCGGCCCTGTTGTTTTTCGGCTGTTCAATACGTTTTTCGGACGCAGGCACTGTTTCGAGGGAGCGGCTTGGCGATTTTTTTGGCTGCTATTTTCCGGCGCTGATTTCGTGAGCGACCACGAGCGGCGTGTGAACTGGGGCGGGTGTGCGCGCTTCTTCCGTCTTGCCGCCACTCACCAGACTTGTCAGCCACACCTTGATTTCGTCCGCGATCGTGTAGAAACAGGGGACCACCAGCAAGGTCAGCAGCGTTGAAATCGTCAGTCCGCCGATCACCGCGACCGACATCGGCACGCGCAGTTCTCCGCCCGGGCCGATCATCAGCGCGCCGGGAATGGCGCCGGCGATCGTCGCCACGGTCGTCATCAGGATCGGCCGCAGACGCGTCGGGCACGCTTCGATCAGCGCGTCTTCGCGGCTCTTGCCTTCGTTGCGCACCTGATTGGTATAGTCCACAAGCAGGATAGAATTTTTCTTCACGATGCCCATCAGCAAGATGATGCCGATCATGCTGTAGACGTTCAGCGTCTGGCCGGTCCAATAGAGCGCCATGAGCGCGCCGCTGATAGAAAAGGGGAGGGCGAGTAGAATAGTGAGCGGATGCAGGAAGCTGTTGAACTGCGAAGCTAGCACCATGTACGCGACGATCAGTCCCAGGATCAGTGCGAAAATCAGGCTGTCGCGCGATTCCGCAAATGTTTTAGCCGTTCCCGTGAACGCCACGCGGTAGCCTTCGGGCAGGCGTTCTCTGGCGAGTTCCTCCGCCTTGCGAATGGCTTCCTCCTGCGAAAAACCGGGCGCGGGATTGGCCATCATCGAAACGGCGCGTTCGCGGTTGCGGCGGGTGATGGATTGCAGCGAGGGCACCATTTTGATTTCAGCGACTTCTGAAATCTGCACGAGATTCCCGTCGCGGCTGCGGATGTACAGTTCGCCGATGTCCTGAGTGCGGCTGCGGTCTTCGCGCTGCAGGCGCACGCGCACGTCGTAGCGCCTGCCGCGATCCTTAAAGCGCGCAATTTTTTGTCCGCCGACCAGAACGCCAACAGTGTCCGCAAGCGTCTTGATGTCCACGTTGTAGGCGAAGCACTTTTCGCGGTCGGGAATGACCTGGATTTCAGGCATGCCTTTTTTGTAATCGGTATCGATCGAGGCGAACACCTTGGAGGAGCGCATGTCGTCCATCAGCGTTTCAGTCAGATTGCCGAGCACGTCCCAGCTTGCGCCTTGCAGCGCGAATTCGACTCCGAAGCTGCCGCGGCGATTGGCCGCGAACCCTTCGGTCGAGGGATCTTGAACGATCACGCGGCAGCCGGGCAGCGGCTTGTCGTCGAAGTCTTTAATCAGGTCGGCGATGATTGTCTGCTGAGAGCGCTGTTTGGATTTCTGGCGTTCGGCCAGGGGTCTGAATGTAATGAATGCCATCCCATTGTTCACGTCGCCGCCCTGGGCTCCGGTGACCACAAACGTGGTGTTGATCTCGGGATACGCCAGCAGGCGCTGTTCGACTTCCTTCATGATGGTGTCGGTATATTCAACGGTCGAGCCCACGGGGGCCTGCACGCGCACACGCACGAAACCCTGGTCCTGTGCTGGAACGAGTTCCTGCTTGAGCTTGCTGAAATAATTTAGCGAAAGCACAAAAAGGACGCACGAGGCAAGGAGCACCAGCACCGATGCGAAGGGAAACGCCCGAAACCGCTTGACGTATGCCGCGAGCCAGCCGACCCAAATCACGGCGCATACACCGAGGGAAGCCACTATCAGCAGCGCGACGCCGCCATTCATGTATTCGCCGGACTTGATCGTGGCCACCGCGGTGCGTCCCACCGTCAGGATTGTGCCGTGCGCGAACACCAATCCGGCAATCGAACCGGCGATCAGCAGGATGATAAAGCCGAGCGAGAACCAGCCGCCGCGAAAGCGCAGGATGCCGCGCAGCATTGTTTTATAAAGCCAGGCCAGGCTATCGAACAGCCAGCCGGCGAAGCGTTCGATCAGGCTGCGGCGGTGGCCGACGTGGAGGAACTGCGCGCAGCGCGCGGGCGCCAGAGTCAGCGCTTCCAGCAGCGAGATGGCGACGGCGATGGAGAGCACCACGCCGAATTGCAGAAAGAATTTTCCGATGATGCCGGACATGAAGGCGACAGGAAGAAAGATCGCGATGATCGCGAGCGTCGCCGCCAGAGCCGCAAACGTGATCTGTTCGGCGCCGTCGCGCGCGGCGGTGACCTTGTCCTTGCCCATTTCGGCGTGCCGGTAGATATTTTCGAGCACCATGACGGCATCGTCGACCACGATGCCGATGGAGAGCGACAGAGCCAGCAGCGTGAAGGTGTTCATGGAGAAACCGAGGAAATACATCACCGCGAAGGTGCCGAAGACTGAAACGGGAATGGCCAGCAGCACGTTGAACGTGGATGAGATCGAGCCGAGGAAAAACCAGCAGACGACGGCCGTCAATAGCGCCGCCAGGACCAGGGTCCACTCGATTTCTTCGATGGCTTCCTTGATGAACACGCTGGTGTCGACGCGAACATCCAGTTCCATGCCTTCGGGCAGATTCGGCTGCAGTTCTTTGACGCGCGCTCGCGCGGCATCGGCCACCGCCACCGTGTTGGCGCCGTGCTGCTTGATGATGCCCATGCCCTGCGCGGTCAGACCGTTCACGCGCGCGGTGCGGCGTTTGTCTTCGAAGCCGTCTTCGATCAGCGCGACGTCTTTCAAATAGACCGGTGCGCCATTCTGCGTGGCGATGACGATATTGCGCATCTGCTCCAGGTTGAGCGCTTCGCCTTCCACTTGAACGTTGGATTCCCGCGTGCCGCCTTCCAGCCGTCCGGCGGGCACTTCAACGTGCTCGCGCGATGCGGCGAGCAGGAGGTCGTTGACGCCCAGTCCACGCGCTTTAAGTGCTTCGGCGTTGATCCAGATTCGGACATTGCGTTCCAGGTAGCCGCCCATCATCACGTCGCCATTGCCTTCGACGGTAAGGAAGCGGTCGCGCAGCACGTTCTTCGAATATTCGCTGATGTCGCGCTGTGAGCGCGTGCCGGAGAGCGCCACCCACATAAAGGGGTTCTCTTCCGGATTGGTCTTGTTGATACTGACCGGTTCCATGTCCTTGGGCAATTTGCGCGCGGCCTGAGCGATGCGGGCCTGAACGTCCTGCAAGGCCACGTCGATGTCGCGGCTCAGGTTGAATTCGATGGTGGTGTTGGCGGTGCCCTGGCGACAGACGCTGGTGATATCGCGGATGCCTTCGACGGCCATGACGGCGTCTTCAATAATGTCGGCCACGTCCGTTTCCATGATTTCCGGCGACGCGCCTTCCAGCGTGGCGCTGATGGAAATGATGGGAAAATCCACGTCCGGATACTGGCCGACGGGCAGGCGCTTGACGCTGATCGCCCCGAAGACAATGAAGCCGAACATCAGCATCCAGGCGAAAACGGGATTGCGAATAGAAGCCGAGGCTATGCTCATGATGATCCTGTGCCTGGTTAACGGGCGGCCGGCTTGTCCGACTGCACGGAGACTTCCTTAGGCTTGTCGGTGAAGGCGTTGGAACTTTCAATGACGCGAACAGGGAGCCCATCCTGCAGGGCGTTGGCGCCTTCAATCACGAGAATTTCACCGGCCTTCAGCCCTGAAAGAACTTCGACGTCGTTGTCATTGACGGCAAGACCCAGAGTGAGAAAACGGCGCTCCGCTTTCTCGCCGTTTATGACAAAGGCGACGAAGCCGCGTTCGGTGGGCTGCACGGCGGTGACGGGAATCACGATCGAATTCTGCTTCTGCTCGGTGATTAATTTTACAGACGCAAAAAAGCCGGGCTTGAGCTTCTTCACGTCCTGCGTCACGCGCGCATAAACCAGAACCACGCGTGCGTCGTTCTCCACTTTGGCGCCGATGTAATACACGTCGCCGGTGAACACATGGCTGTTCCACGCCGCCACGCTGAATTGAACTTTGTCGCCTTCCTTGACGATGGCCGACTCTTTTTCCGCGAGCTTGAAGATGACCTTAAGCGTCCGCGTGTCGACCATGCTGGCCAGCGGCGTTCCGGGCGTGACGAACATCTGGTTAGTCACCAGGCGTTTTTCGATGGTGCCGGATATAGGCGACTGCACGGTTGCCTTGCGCACGTCTTCTTCGGCAATTTTCAATTCCGCATCGCGTTGCGCAATGGTGGCGGTCAGCACGACGAGTTCCGTTTCGGCGGCGAGCTTGGCGTCTTTCAATTCCACCTCGGCCAGATCGCGGCGGGACTGGTAGAGTTCGATTTCTTCATTGGAGATGGCGCCGGCTTCCTTCACGTCGCGGCGGCGTGCGATTTCAAGGGTGGCCTGATCGAGCTTGATCTTCATGCGCTCAATGTCGCTCGCGAGCTTGCGCTTGCTGTTGGCCAGCGTTCCCACGGCCTGATCGTAAATGGCCTTGGCCTTCAGCGCCGACTGCCGGTAGGCCTCGGGCGCGATGCGGCAGAGGACCGTATCGGCCGAGACTTCATCGCCTTCGTTGAATTTGACATCGTAAATGGTGCCCGCGACGCGCGCATCGATGCGGTAGGTATCCTGCGCTTCGATGGATCCGAGCGCCTTCAGTTCGTAGGTTACCGGCCGCGTAGAGACCGTCTGAATGCGGACGGGGTAGGCGCGCCGTGTGCCTTTGGGGCTGGGCGGGCTCGCGGCGGCCTTCTCGCCTGGCTTGAGGGGCGCTTTTGCCGCCTTATCGCCGCCCTTTTCGCCGGCCGGCGAACTGCCGCAACCGGAGAGGAGCGGCAACGAGGCCAGCCCGATGATCGCCGCGAGACAAATCCATTTCATGAGGAGGCTCCATTCCGGCCACCGGTGCCCAGGCCTTTGACGAATATGTGCATGACCATGGACGCGGTCTCCGCAGGGGTGGGGCGGGGCGTTGAAAAACGAAGCAGGCTGCGCAACATACCCATCAGCATGTCGGCGGCATTCTTGGGATCGAGGGGGCACTGCAGTTCACTGCGAGCCTGCGCCTCTTTGATGACTGTGACAAAGTGGTCGCGCATGACGGCTCGCTTCTCGGAAAAATCACACTGCCTGTTGGCCAGGAGCTGGCATTCATGGCGCATCATGACTTGAAAGAAATCGTCATGGTCATGAACGAGCTGCGTGAGCCGGGCGAGCATCTGGCGCATGCGGTCGAGCGGGGGAGCGCCGGACGCGACGATCTCGCCCATTTCGTTGCCGAGGAGGTCGAGCCATTGAATCGAGAGTGCTGCGAAAAGATCATTTTTATTGGAAAAATAGCGGTAGATGGTGCCTTTGGCGATGCCTGCTTTGTCGGCCACGTCATCCATCAGCACTTCATGAAATTGCTTGCGCGCAAACAATTTTGCGGCTGTTTGCAGAATGGCGTCCCGGTGATCCGTGGCAATACGCACTGCTTGACCTCGCGCCGAAAACCCGTTACTGACCGGTCAGTCATCTGCATTCTGGCATTGATAAAGCGCAAAGTCAATCGTCGCCGTTAATATCCAGACGTTTATTTTAATGAATTCAAATGAGTGGGAGGGATTTTTGTCGGACTCACCCTCCACAGCGTTTTGAATGCTGCGGAGGGGTTGTCGGTTTGGGGTTGGCTTTCAGGATTCAAACGGAAACCTTCAATGCCGACATATTGTTTGGCAAATGCACGGCCAATTAATTCCATTCGATTTCGCGAGCGCGGTCCACGGATGAAATGGCCCGGACTACTCGGGTAATCTGTTTCACGGTGCCGCAACGCCCGCACGTGGATGTGGATTCAGTCTCCGCGTGGCGCGTTGTGGCTCTGCAACCGTTGCAGTAATGGAGACTACTGGGTCTGCTTCTCATCGGCTCATCACCTTTCTGATTTGCCTTTCGTACTGGATCGATGCATTTTACAACTCAGACGATTAATCCACTCATTTGTTCACAAATTCTACGCCCGGAAATAAAAGAGCCGGAGGGTTTTTTCCTCCGACTCTGCTTTGCAAAATTGAGAATGATGCAAAATCAGGCGGGAGGCCTGCTCGCGAGCCTTGCGCTAATCCGTGTTAAAAGCCAAAGATTAAAGGACGTACTGCCGTGCATGTAACACTCCCCGGATCCGTGCAACGCGCCGTAGCGCGTAGCATCACTAAATCGCATGTATGGCACTCTGTCAAGAAATCGCTTGTCTATTACGAAATTTGTTACACCCGTGATCGTCACCGATTAGTGAATAGTGTCGTGAAGTCGGAGGACTCTTTCTCAAGGGTGCCTTCGCCTTTCATACCGGTAAGAACATCGCGAATCTGTATGCGGCAGCGACCGGCCGGCTCGTTCATGGCCAGATGGATCTCGCCTTTCCAGGCACCGCCGTCAGCCACCACGAACCGATCGTAATGCTTCAATGGATTGCCTTTGGAATCGAACACCTCAATTCGAAAGGCATGTTTTCCAAGCTGCGCTTTTTTGGCAAGCAGTGAGGCCGCGATTTTGAATGTGCCATCTGAATCTGTCCGGCGAATCTTGACGCTCAAGTGGGCGACTTTATAAGGCAGCGCGGACAGCACGGTCGCCCGATCCGGATGCACCGCCGCAGCCACCGACTGACCCTCACCGAGATACGTTCCTTCCAGAACGTCGTACCAGTGATGGCGGCTGGCCAACCCGACCGTCGTGGAGATCTTTTCGAGGTTCGTGTTGCCGAATCCTGTAGGCAGCAGTGCCACAATAGTGCCCAGACCGAGCATTAGGCGTGTCCGGCGCAGGCCCTTGAGGGGGGTGCCACCGGGATGGCGCACGCTGACGCGACACTCACCTAAAGCTTCTGAAAAAATATCACCGATGACCAGACGCAGCGCTTCTCCGCCAGTGGGCGGGCCGTATTTTTCGGCATAATCGCGGGCGGCGATCCCCTGGAAGGAGAATTCGGCGGCGTCGCCGGAACAGCGCAATTCAGGGTAATCCTGCAGCGCGAGATTCAGATACATAAAGCGGCCGCTGCCCGCATTGTGTCCCAGCAAGGCGGGCGTTCCCGTGGCGGACCAACCGTACGGCGTGGCGCCGGCTGCAACCAAGCCCGGTTCAAGCACGCGCAATTCCGGGGAACTCGGGCCGAAGACGGAATCGGAGGCGCTCTCCTTTAAGGAGATGCGCGCACGCACATCGCCCGAGTACGCGCCATGGGTTTCACTCACGCGCAAATCTTTGCGAGCAACGCCGAACTCTTTGTCCAGCGCGCCAAAGGCACGCGGTTCGTTCTGCATCTGCGCCGTAGCGACTGAGCGGTTGGCGTAGCCGTCGAAGGTTCCACAGGCGCCATCGGCGATCACGATTCCGCCGGCGCGCGCGAAATCGCGAATGGCTTTAGTTTCGTCCTGACTGAGCGAGACGACTTTGGGCAGCACGAGCACTTTTGTTTTTGTGCGGCGCAGGTGCCCGGCGAGCAGTTGTTGCGGATGGACGAAGCGCGGGCAATAGCCGAGATCCTGAAGAAGCATGTGCCACGCGGTCAGCTGCAGGATGCCCGAATTCTTCTGGGTATTCATACTGTCGCGCTGCAGCCAGTACGATCCGTCCGCTTCGCTATCGAGCATCCACTGGATCTGTAGCGAACGCGGCGAATAGTAAAGCGCAATCGCATCGCTACTGGATTCGCTCTCGTTGCGGAGCAAAGTAAGCGCGCGCAGAACGCCCCGCGCATCCTCCAGCGCCGCGGCGTCCGGCGTCTTCGTCGCGGGCTTTGCCACGGTGATGCCGCTATCGCCGCTGAGCCAGCGATCCCACATTTTCAAACGCGCCTTTTCGTCGCTGAGGTCCAGCGTTGAAATCGACTTCACGCCCATTCCCGTCAGCGGCGCAAAACTGCGCAAAAGTTCAGGAACCAGCGGCGCATCGGAGTGCGCCCAGTCGACACTTTTAGAAAGTTGCCACCAATCCCAGCCTCCGAACGCCGCCGGGCCGCAGGCGCCTGAGATGCCAGCCGGCGCGGCTTTCAAGCCCTGCCGGCCGCTGGCCTGTAAGAGCGTCGCATGGTATTCGCGGAGCATGCGCGCGAACGCGAAGTCGCTGAACTCGCGGGCATCGCACCACGCGGAGAACGATTCGCCGCCGGGCACGCGAAGCTGATCGGATTTGAACGCAAAACCGGAGGTGCCTTCGACTTCTTTAAACGGCGGCGCGTTGGATTTTGCTGGCACTGCGGCTCCGGGACGGTTCTGTTCCAGCAACGCCGCCATGTTGTCGCGATAAAAGTGCGAATGCGCAGACTTCACGCTATCGGTGCTTGGCGGAACGACGTCCTCCCAGCGGCGAAAGGACGTGTTCCAACGTACATTCAGATTTTCAAGACTGGTGTAGCGGTCTTCCAGCCAGCCTCGAAATACAGCGAGCGACGCGGGAGACGTGTCCATGTCGAACGGCGCGCTTCCCTGCGTGAGCGAAATTCCGTCTCCCAGCGACCAGGCGGTGGGCGAGACGGCATGAGCGCAAACGTTTTCGTTGATGGCGGCCTGCACGGAGCTAAGAACGCGCTCGTCGAAAAGCGCAGGGTTGCGTTCCAGCCCTTTCGATGAGCGCGATTTTGCATACGCTCCGACAGTGCTGCTCCAGTCCGAAGGCGGCATCAGCGGATGAGTGGCTTGCGGAATGGCGTCCGCGATCACACTTAGTCCAATCTTCGGCGACTGCGAGTTAGGGGTTAATACCGCGTAATCAGTCCAGCTGGCGGAGTCGTTGGCGACATGAAATCCCGCTTGGCCGCAGAGTTCGTACTGGCCCTTGGCGTCGGTTCTTTCATTGAGAACGCGAACGACCAGCACCTGCTGCTCCGCGTTGATAAGGGCTGGGGGTTGCTGAATATCGAAGGTTGTTTCGTTTTTGTTTTTCGCATGAACGGCGCTGTCGATCTGGAAGGCGCAAACAATTCGCGCGGGGCCGTCAAGCCACAGAATGGCGTACGCTCCCTTTTCGAGCTTTCCCGAAACGGTGCCTGACAGTTTCTGGCCTGCTTTCAGAGGGGTGCTTTGCAATGCGACATCGATGGCCACCGGCAGCACTTCAGCGCGCACCGGCGTTTCGGTGTTGTCAGCTATTTTTTGATCGGCGCGTGTTTCCGAGCGAAGCAGCGGAGCCCGCTCGCGTGCCTGTGGCATCGCGGCGATGCCCGGCTTTCGTCCGTTGCACCCGGCGGCTAATAAGGAGACGAAAAGGAACAGTGACGCCGTTGCCAGCGGCAACCTGCCCCCCCGCAGATTGTTCACGATCATGCGTTCGATTCTATGAAAGGCGCGAGTTATTGTCCATCGTGTCCGCCCGTGCTCGCCATCCGGGCGCGATTTCCCGCTCGCGATGCGGACGCGATCGGTGTACAGAATCATCCCAGGAGACTGCTTCATGAAATGGATTGCCTTACTCTTACTTGTCGGCGCTGCATATCCGGCGGTCGCGGCGAGCGCTAATGTGATCAAACGCGGCACGCTTGAAAACGCGCGGATCCAATTCGTAAATCAGAAAAAGGGCCATGTCGCGTTCATCGGCGGTTCCATCACCGAGATGGACGGCTACCGACCGATGGTCTGCGAGATGCTCCGAAAGAAATTCCCCGCGACCGAATTCAACTTCACCGCCGCCGGCATCGCCTCGACGTGCTCGACCACCGGTGCGTTCCGCTTGAAAACCGATGTTCTCGACCAAGGTCCCGTCGACCTCCTCTTCGTTGAATTCGCCGTGAACGATGACCAGGATGCTCACCACACGCGAGCGGCAAGTAGTCGCGGCATGGAAGGCATCGTGCGGCAGCTTCGCCGCCACAATCCGAACGCGGACATGGTCATCACGTATTTCGTCAACGAGAACTCCATGGCCTCCTACCGCAAAGGTGAAACGCCGCTGCCTGTCGTGGCGCACGAAGAAGTTGCGAAGCACTACCAGATATCAACCAGCCATCTAGCCAGGGAAGTCACCACGCGTATTGATGCCGGCGAATTTGATTGGAAGAAATTTGGCGGCGTTCATCCCGCCCCATTCGGAAATCGCATCGCGGCCGACATGATCGGCCAGTTACTCGACGAATGCTGGGCCGCAGCGCCCGCCGCCGGGGCAGCCGCTAAACCGTACGCCATGCCCGCGAAACCTCTCGATGAAGCTCACTATGGAGGCGGCCGTTTCCTGGAGTTGAACGCAGCGACGCTCTCCGAACAGTGGAAGACGGGCATTCCAGACTGGGGCAAAATTCCCGGAAGTAAACGCGACCGTTTCACAAAAATTCCGATTCTCGAAGCCGATAAACCTGGTGCCTCGTTGACCATGGAATTCAATGGAAGCGCTGTTGGCGCGTACGTGGTTGCCGGTCCGGATGCCGGCACCGTCGAAGTCTCCATCGATGGCGGCGCGGTTAGCACAGTCAATCTTTTTCACGGCTTCAGCGCCGGGTTGCACTACCCGCGCACGGTGCTCTTTGCCGATGCGCTGCCGCCTGGAAAACACACACTCGCGTTGAAAATTTCAGAAGAGAAAGACCCGCGCAGCAAAGGCAACGCGATGCGCGCCGTTCAGCTCGTCGTCAACGAGCCCAAGTTGCCCCCCAATTGAAGATCAATGGGCGAGGCCCACAGTAATGCACAGTCGTTCGGGTGCCATCGGTCTGAGCCCCGTTTCAACCGATGCGAACGGCGTTGCAGGCAAAGCGCGCTCAGAAATAAAACAGGCGGGTGTCCAGTAGCAGAGGGTGCCAAGGAGCAGGGCTCTTTCTGCTCCTTGCTGAACGATCGGACTTCGGAGTCCCTCAGCAAGGAGCAAACGATGGGGCTGTTTGCTCCTTGGCACCCGGCAACTCGCAGGCTAAAAGCCTGCGCGACTATTCGTGCTTCGGTCATTTGATTTTGTTTCGAATTTCGATATTCGAATTTCGTACTTTGATAAGCAGCCGTCTTGACTTCACAATCCGTCCCGCTAAGGTATCTCGCGGATTGTGAGGGCACGGTTAACCGCCGTGCCCTTACTGTGTTAAAGGAGATTAGAGGTCATGGCTAATGCAGCACGCCGGCGGGTCGCGGTCGTTGGGGCGACCGGAGTGGCCGGGCAGCAGTTTCTCGTCAGTCTGGGTCAGCATCCCTGGTTTGAGGTCAAGCGCGTCGCCGCGTCCGAGCGCAGTGCCGGCAAGAAGTTCGGCGATGCCATCAAGGATGCATCGTCCGGTGCCACGCGCTGGTTCTGCGACGAACCCTGCCCGAAAGATGTCCTGGGACTGACGGTTGAGAACGCTGAGAAACTGGTGCTGGATGACATCGACCTGGTGTTTACCGCGATCGAAAGCGATCCCGCGAAAATCGTCGAGCCCATTTATGCCGCGCGCGTTCCGGTGATTTCGACCGCCAGCGCCTTCCGCTACGAAAAAGACGTGCCCGTGTTTTTGCCGGGAGTCAACATCGACCATTCGGCGCTGATCGCGGCACAGCAGAAAGCGCGCGGCTGGAAAGGTTTCATCACGCCCGGCCCGAACTGCACCACCGTCGGCCTGGTGTTGACGCTCAAGCCGCTCTTCGACCGCTTCGGCATCCAGAGCGTCATCATGACCAGCATGCAGGCGGTCAGCGGCGCGGGACGCAGCCCCGGCGTTCTCAGCTACGACATGGTTGATAATGTGATTCCGTACATTCCTAAAGAGGAAGAGAAGGTCCAGACCGAGACGCAGAAAATTCTCGGCAAGCTCGACAACAACACGATCATCCCGGCGCCGTTCAATGTCTCGTGCACCTGCACGCGCGTGAACGTGATCGACGGACACACCGAAGCGGTCTTCGTGAGCCTTGGGAAAAAGGCGTCGCTGGAAGAAATCAAGACGGCCTGGCGCGATGGCTACACTGAGTTTTTGAAACTCGGGCTGCCGAGCGCGCCGCCGGAATTGGTGCATTACACCGAGGAACCCTTCCGCCCGCAGCCGCGCCTTGACCGCAATATGAACGACGGCATGACCACGGTGATCGGTCGCCTGCGCGAAGACAACGTTCTGCCCAACGGCGTGAAGTACGTGCTGCTCAGCCACAACACCAAGATGGGCGCAGCCAAAGGCGCGGTGCTGACGGCGGAGTATCTAATCAAACGCGGGGCGATTGCTTAACGGCGCAGGCCGATTTTACCGCAGAGACGCGGAGAACCGCACTACTTAAGGAGGACACTTCGAAAGGAGTGTCCTTTATATTTATCCACAGGATTGCTTTCTCGGGGGGCGTTCCGTAAACTTCATGTCTAGCGGAGGGTACAATGGCGACTGCGAAAAAACCCGTTAACAAACTGCATACGTTGATTGACCGTGCGGCCACAACCAAGGCGCGCATCGTCGTGAAACACGGCCGGAAAAAAGCCGCGATCGTTCCCATGGAGGACCTTGAGGCGATTCAGGCCTACGAGCGCATTGAGGAAGAGATCGACATCCGCGAATTGCAGAAGGCGCGCGCGGAAATAAAAGTGAAGGGCACGAT
>Ga0163144_10022181_pt1 | contig 12594 bp, 9 predicted proteins | sample OliLak19BULKMAT1_FD_123175 | JGI IMG/M metagenome (GOLD analysis project Ga0163144, IMG submission 123175) | Freshwater microbial mat bacterial communities from Lake Vanda, McMurdo Dry Valleys, Antarctica - Oligotrophic Lake LV.19.BULKMAT1 | ecosystem: Environmental > Aquatic > Freshwater > Lake... | reverse complement strand
GATGGCAACGAGCTGTTCTATCGTTCTGGTACACGCATCATGGCGGTCGCAGTCCGGACCGCAACCGAGTTCAGCGTGCTGCGACCACCGCAGCTCCTCTTCAGCGGCCCGTTCGACTTCAGTCAGGCACTCAACTGGTCTGCGAGCCCGGACGGATCCTTCATCATGGTCAAGGCTGATCCGACGACGGGTCGACAGCTGCGCGTGGTGTTCAACTGGTTCCAGGAGCTGGAGAGCATCGGACGAAAATGAATCAGCCGCTGCTTCGATACCTGATGTTCCTGGCCGTGCGCCCAATTTCAGATCCGTGCAACCCGACTTGAAGCCCACCAGCACTCATGAACAGAATCTTTGTCGTCGGTGACTGCAACGCCTCCACATGCGACTGCTCCGCGATCAGCAACGCCACGCGCCATTCGGCAAATGCGTCAACTGCAGATGCGCCAACTGCATTCGTGCCAACCAGCATCCGCCGCGGCAGCCACCCGGCACGGACGGCGGCTTCCGGCCCGATGGCACGTGCGTCGCGTCGTGCCCCGGCACCGGTGGGCCACCACGCACGAGTCCGTCTACCTGGACGGACTCAGTGGCGTTTTCGGCGCACCTTGCCACTCTTGCCTTCCACACTGCGGTACCGTATCGTCGCGGATACTCAGGGAAGGTGCTGGGCCACTTCGACGCCCGAGCAGACGATGGAGACTAGCGAAGTCAACGGCGGCAGCCCCGCGGTACCGGTCGTGCCGCTGAAGGTGTGTGTCATCAATCAGTACGGCGAGTGGATCTGCCCGCCGAAAGCCGCGCTCGCCGCCGAAGATGCACAGAGGCTGGCAAGCCTCAGTGCGATATTCGGGCCCAATCTCCCGGCAAACAAGCTGAAATTGATGTTCCAGCTTTGCGCGGCGGTGGCCGGGTCGCCGATTGGCGACGAGTGTATTCCAGCGCGAAGCGATGAGGCCGTGCAGAGCGTCCGGCTGCTGCTCGGCGTAGCACCGCCGGCCCTGATGACGTATCGCTACTACAGCGTCGCCGGCGATTTCATCGCGGCGCACATGATGCTTGGGTCGGACACGCTACCCAGCGGAAAGACCAAGTATCACGCCGTCCGTGAGGTCCTCGACGCCTTCAAGGTGACGATTCCGGCATGCTGATGCGTCCCCGTCGTTGACGTCATGCCTCAGTGGGTCGCGGTCAGTGCGGTGAATCTCGGGTCGGACCGCAGCTGCTTGAACCAGGGAGTGCGACCCACATCCCGCCGCATGGCGGGAAAGTGCTGGAGAAATCGTTCGAGCAGGCGGAGCGCCTCATCGGATTGCCCGAGAAGCGCGCGGACGTGCGCTTCGCCGTAGTCAACCACATTCGTCGTCGCGCTGAGCGGCATCAACGCGCGCGTACGCGCGACGATGGCAAGGGCGCTGTCGCGCAGGCCGGCGCGGGCCGCCACTGCCGCGACGAGCAGGCGGCGCGTCGGCCAGCCGGATTGGCCGATATGCGCGCTGTCGCGGCGTTCCGCCTCGTCCAGCAAGCGCCACGCGCGACCGACGTCAGCGGGACGATCTGCCGTAAAGCCAACGGTCGTGAGCTCACAGCCGAAGAAGCGAGCGTCGCCCGGATACCGCTGGCGCCCCTGGGCGCACCACTTCACCGCGTTCCCGGTCTGCTCCGCACCGAGTGCCGCAAATTGCAGGCGCGCCAGAACCGACGCCGCGTCCTGCAGATATGCGTCGGCCCGCAGCGCCTCGGCTGCCGCCTGTTCCGCCTGCTCGTAGTCGCCCGCCATCTGGAGCAGGAAACTGAGGTCGCTCCACGCCGTCGCAAAGTCGGGGCGACGATCGACGGCCGCGCGCAGGTCGGACTGCGCCGCTGCGCGCGTTGAATCGCTGGAGGCGTCCTGCGAGTGGCTCCACAACTCGCGCCGCGCAACGCCCCGCGCGTGCAGTGCCGCCGCATCGTCAGGGTCGCGGGCGAGCGCATCGTTCGCCCGCCGGATTGCCTCGCCCCAGGCGCGCTGCGCTGCGGCAAGCCCGCCGTCCGCGGCGGCGTTGCCGGTCATCGCGGCAAACTCCTCGATGCTTGCCTCGAGCAGGGAGAGCTGCGCGCCCTGCACAAGCGGCTCGGCCCAGTTCCTGTCCAGTGTCGCTGCCCTGGCCAGCAGGGAATCCGCGTACTTGAATCGTCGGAGGCGTTCGGCGCGCGTCATCGAGAAGGTGTTCGCGAGCTCCGACTCGCGCAATCCGCGCACACGCTCCACCAGTTCCCACGACGCGGCGCTGCGCGCGTGGCGGCGGCGACTCGAGATGCGCACCTGCTCGCCAAGGCGTTCTCGCAGGAAACGCGCGACGTCGGCAATGACGACCGACCGGACCTCGAGCAGGTCCGCCACCGTACCTGCGGTGTCGTGACTGGCGAGCTGTTCCCCGGTACGACCGTCCAGCAGCCGCACGGACACGCTCACCCGAGCCCCGAGCCGGCGCACATCCCCCGTCACCACGCTGCCCACATGCAGCGCGCGGGCAATGCTGTCCACGCCGATCATCTTGCCTGCGAACTGCGCGACGCCGTTCTTCGAGATGACCGTCAAGGCGCGCACCTGAGCCAGTTCGTCGATCAGGTCCGTCGTCAGCCCGTTGGCGATGTACGACAGCGACGTGTCGGCGGAGAGGTTCTCGAATGGAAGCACCGCCACGCGTGCGGGATCGGCACCCGCGCCCGCCTGCTCGGGCGTCTTCGTGCGACGGCTCCACGCTCCCACGGCGATGATCACGAGTATCGTGACGGTTATGGTGGCGATGATCACGCCGCGCGGGCGCCGCGCGGCAGCGCCGCGGACGAGGAGCTTCGCCTGGCGTCGCGGCGTCCTGGTCGATGTCACCGCGTCGAGCGCGGCGAGGAAGGCGCCGGCCGACGGATAGCGATCCGCCGGATCCGGACACAGGGCACGGGCGGCGATATCGTCGATCAGGTCCGGGAGGCCGGGCCGAATGAGCGACGGTGGCACGAAGACGCCGCTGATCTTGCGGGCCATCAGGGCCTGGCCGGACGGTGCGTCAAACGGCGGCGTGCCGACGAGCATCTCGTACATCACGCAGCCGGTCGCGTAAATGTCACATCGGGCGTCCACCGACTTGTCAGCGAACGCCTGCTCGGGACTCATGTACGCCGGCGTACCCACGACGAATCCGCTTGACGTCAGCGTCACCGCGTCATCGGTGTCCCACGGTCCAATCGGCACCGGCCGCGCGATGCCGAAGTCGGCAACGATCGCATGACCGTCGCTGATCAGGATGTTCGCCGGCTTGATGTCGCGATGGATCACGCCGTGTCCGTGCGCATATCGCAGCGCCTCGAGAATTTCGCGCGTCAACTGCAGCGCATCGTGCAGCGACAAGTGCCCATCACGCCGGAGCCGGTCGCGGACGGTCTCTCCCTCGATCAGCGGCGTGACGTGGTACAAGACGCGGCTGCCAGCACTGTCGGTGGTCTCTCCCGAATCGAGGAGTGCGAGTATGTGCGGGTGTGTGAAGGCGGCCGTGAGGGTGATTTCCCGACGGAATCGTTCCGCGCCGAGCGTCTCGACAACGTCGGCGCGCAGGATCTTCACCGCGACGGCTCGATCGTACCGGCGATCGCGTGCGCGGTACACATCCGCCATTCCGCCCTGGCCGATGCGCTCTCCGAGCTCGAATCGCCCGTCGAGAAGCGTCAACAAGGGGCCGCGATCGTCCGCCATGGCTTGCGGTTCGGGAGAGACAGGATTCGCGCGCTCTGCCAGCCAAGCTTACGCCTTCCGCAGTGGCTGGCAAGACGGCGGGAAGCCCATCCCGCCACGTGGGCCGCTGCGGCGTCACCGCCGCCACCCGCGTCGCCAAGTGCGCGTCCTGCACCTGACTCGCGATGTCGACATCCCCCTTCAGTTCGTCCCTGGCCAGCACCGCCGTCATCGTCAGTGTGATCCGGTTCCCACCGCGGGTGATCGAGGACGCTCACGTCACGTCGTTCCCACTGACCGTGCCTCCAAGGGGCGCGTCGCCTGCCTCGCGCCTCACCGCGCCGGCGAGCTTCTCGCCGTCCTGCTGGAAGACGATGAGAAAGGTGCGCACACCGCCCGGTGAATTCACCGAGGTTGTCGAGGATCACAGATGAGGCCGAGCATACGGCCCGAGGGCACCAACGTGCGAGCACCGGTCAATCGTCCGGCTGGAGCGATGTGGCGCAACCCCACTATCGGTCGCGTTCTGCCGACCAGTCAGATACGACCCTCGTCGGTGCGAATGATTGGGCTGCTCAGCGTGTTGCGGACCAGCTCGCGCGATAGCTCCCGAAGGTCCCGCCTCCAGCACAGCGGCCAGCCCCACCCATCGCACTCAGCGTCGGCCCGCGCAACGCGCGTTCGCATGGAGATCCATCCACCACGAAGCTCAGGTGCAGACCCTGAATGGTCCCATCCGTCACCGGCGTGCCGGTGACGTTGTTCGGGAACGTCGTTCCGTCGGCTGCCGTGCAGGTGCCGACCTGATCGAACGAGACGGTGAACGTGCTGCCGCTCTGGACGAACGTGTACGTACCGTCGTTGTTGCATCGGAACGCCCTGGTGGCCTGGGCAGCGAAGTCGTCCAGATATCGGAGGGCTTTCAGCGCGCTCACGAGGTCGGGATCGTTCACCGCAGTGCCGACCGTGGTGCCTTCCTGTGGTCCACGCAGCACAGCGGTCACGCAGGGCGCGTCGCGGTCCACGGTGATGCCGAATACACTGTCGGCGCCGGCGCTGGCCAGGCGCGTCTGCCAGCGGACGGTCCCGGCGACGTCAAGCGCCCGCTGAGGCGGTCGGTTCGTGCCTGGTGGTGCAGCTCGCGCATACTGCGAGCGCACAGGCCGCGACGATCCGCTGCGCAACTCGTGTCCCCATCATGACACCTTCGTCGCGAACCGGTGAGACCGGCCACGCGGTCAGTTCGTCGGTTGCGGCAACCGCGCCAAACGATCGGAACCGCTCTCAGGCGATGTGATCGCCGTCAACGTCCGAACGTGCGAGTGGGGATTGGGGGCGCCACCGCGATGGACCTGGTACGCGCGCCCGATCGCCAGATAATCGATGTGCACTATCGGATGTGGGCGACGCAACCTCGCGCGACAGCCCACCCCTGCATCCTCCCGCCGCGCCGGCGCTTCGGCGTCAACGGCGCACCTCGACGGTGCGGCGCTGCTGCCTGATGATGACGGCAGGCATTTGGTGGATACCACGCGGCCGACTGCGAGTGGGTCCCTGAGGCACACTCGCGGATGGATTCGGGATTGCGTGGCGTCAGTCTCGGGACGGATCGTCGTCGTCGTGGGCGTCACGGTCTGTGATACTGCGCGTGGCTGTCTGTTCACGCAGCAGTGTGCTCCGCTCGTCTCAACCGGCTGACATGCGCGCGCCGCAGCCGATTCAACCCTGCAAAGTGTGTCGCCGACTCCATCGCCGCCGCCTTGATTTCGATGCCGATGAGTTGGCCACGTTCATTCTCGATCACGACGATAATTTTGACACCATCCGTGTCGAGATCGTGAGAAAATCGGAGCGGCCCGTCGAACCAGGCCGCGCAGTGGCCATCCCGCGGTCGACGAAGTGCAGGTTCGGCCTCCTGGCGAGCGGCTGCAAGCCTGAACGTGACCATGCCGGAAGACGAACGATGATGAACAAGTTTTCGAGCAGGCTCAGGTATCGCTCAGCGGTTTTGCGATCAGCACCGATGCGCGTAAAAAGCTCGGTCAGGTTGACTCGTTGCCCGTTGATGAGCGCGAGTGCTTCAAGGAAGTCTGGCAGCCGTGCACCGCGCTCGATGACTGCGATGTCAGGAATGTCGCGCTCGACAGTTTGCGCGGGCGTGCGCCCGAACCCCATCGCGACGCCGGCGGTCACTCGTCCGCGCGATGGCCTTCAGGGAGCCACCCGCGAGCACGGCGTCGACCTGGCCACCGATCCCTGTCCACCGACTGCGTGATCGCCTGCCCAAATGGAAGCATCCGCCGTCCAAGAGCGAAAACAGAAGTGACTACGCAAAAGTCAATGCGTCGGAAACCCGGATCCCTCAGGCTGGGGCAGGCTCTCTGAGGAGGCGTGTGGATTTCGCGCCAGTCCGACCACCAATCTCGGTGGCAACCGACGCGGGTAGCGACATCGACCTCACGAATCTCGATTTTCCCGATGTGCCAGCAGTGGCATGGTCGACGGACGGGGAAAGCATCGCGTATCGACGCGACCTGTGTCATGCGCGTGCATTGTCATGCATCCGAAGTCAGTCACGGCTGTATGTGTTCGACGTTCAATCGAGGGCGACGAGACTCGTCGCTGTGGTCGACCGGGAGATCGCCAGTATCACCTTCTCGCACGACGGTACCCGTCTCGCATATTTCGCGTCTGCAGAAGGCGCGGCTTCCGCGATCTACGTTGCACCAGTCCCATCGCACCATTCCCAGAGCCCCACTCCCACAGCACGACGGCTGAGCACCGTTGCCGGCCGCCGTGGCGCTGGTGTACTCGAGGGCGCGCCACGGTTCCGGAGCGCTCGGTCGCTTCTGGCTGAACGCACCTCCCGCTTGAATCTGGCGTCGGTGACGGAGCATCGCCGCAGAGCCTGATGCAGTGCCGAGGACACTGACCGACCTCTCCCGCCATCACCCGGAGTCCTGATGTCGCACCCCTCGACGCAGCGCACACGTCCATGCTCCATGCACTCCGTCACCAGATGATCCGCTCCGATGTCGCAATCATCGTGACGGGCGTGTCCCTGCTGCTCACCGGCTGCGACGCTGCGGCGAACAACGACAAGTTCGCCGGCTGCTACGACAACGGCTGCGTCGACGCGCCGATGCTGGTGGCCAGCGTGCCGACACTCGCCTCGCTCAGTGCGGGCAGTACGCATACCTGCGGCCTGACGCCGCCAGGCGAGGCGTGGTGTTGGGGCGACAACACACGCGGTGCACTCGGCGACGGCACCGATGCCATTCGCACCGCACCGGTGCGCGTAACCGGTGCGCTGCGCTTTGCGAGCATTTCGGCGGGTCGCTCCTTCACCTGCGGCGTGACGCTCGATCAGGCGGCGTATTGCTGGGGCAGCGCCGGCGGCGGTCAACTCGCACAACTGACGTCGGAGCGCTGCGGCCCGGGCCAGGAAATGTGCGCACGAGCGCCGTTGCGGATTGCGACCCTGCGGGCGACCGCGATCGCCGCGGGGCTCCGCCACGTCTGCGCCATCGACACCGCCGGTACCGCGCACTGCTGGGGCTTCAACTACCTTGGCGAGACGGGCAGCACGGAGTACGGCACGACCCTGTTCGTACCGCGGCGGCTGGAGGCGTCGGTGGCGTTCGTCGCGATCGGTGCCGGCGACGCGTACAGCTGCGCACGCACCGCCGCCGGTCGCGTGTACTGCTGGGGATCGGCCGGCCGTGGTGAGATCGGGCGACCGGGGACGCCCTGCTCCAGCGTCTACGTCTTCGTGAACCTCTGCTCACCGACGCCCGCACCGGTCAACTCCACGGCGACGTTCACGTCACTCGCGGTCGGCAACAGTCATAGCTGTGGGGTCACCAGCAGTGCCGCGGTGCTCTGCTGGGGCGACAACGGACAGGGCCAGCTCGGCACACGCGATTTCCGGAAAGTTGACGCTCCGGTGAGCGCACAAGGCGGCATGACGTTCAGCGCGATCGCCGCCGCCAGCCCAGCCACCTGCGGCACGCCGGTTGCCGGCCCCAGTGTCTGCTGGGGACTGAACCAATGGGGCAAGCTCGGCATCGGCCAACGGCTCGAGCTCTCGACCTCGCCGCGCGTGATCGTCGGTGCGCGCAAATTTGCGTCGTTCGCGGCGGGAGAAGGGCATTTCTGCGCTCTCACGACCGACGGCGCGACGTACTGCTGGGGCCAGGGAACGCAGGGGCAACTGGGAGCAGGCCCACGCATTCCATGAGGGGGGATGGCTGTGGCGTGGCGAACGGCCCGCGCGCACACCTCGCCTCTGTGGGGAGATGTGCGCTCACGACCGAGACGCTTCGTCGCGCCGTGCACCCTTAACCGGTGCGCCTCGACCTCTTCCTACCGATGACGCCGAAGCCCAACCCCGAGCTGGATGGTACGGTTCTTCGCATCGGTGCCCGACTGATCCGAGATCGACGTCACGCTCTGCGCGAATCGCGCCGCCGGCACGATGAAGAGGCGCGGACCGGCGGGAATTGCCACTTCTCCGCCGAGCGTGACACCAACGTCGAAGCCCTTCAACTGCACGTCGAGATCGGGGTCGTCGCAATCGACGCTCACGCTGCGGGCTACCGCCTTGCCCCCCGTCCGCAGCGCAAGGCTGGTGCCGACGAAGAACGCCGGCGCCACACCACCAGCCTTCGTGACCGGTGCGATGCGCAGCATCACCGGCAGCTCTACGTAGCTCAGCTTCAAAGACACAGTGATATCCGGATCGATATCCGGATCATTCACCTTCGCCCCGCGTGATACGTAGAACAATCCGGTCTGCAGCCCAAGGACGCTGCCCGGCCGCTGGACGATCGCGCTCAGGCCATAGTACGGGCCGACCTTGGTCTTCGCACCCACGATCTCGTTGCCCGTGACGGTGGCCAGTGATGCGCCGACGTCGATCCCGAATTGTGGACGAACACGCTGCGCTCCCGCAGGCTGGGTGAGCAGAAGCACGGTCACGACGCCGATGATTGTGACACGAAGCGTTGGGGACTCCAGAGTGAGGTACGGAACGCGACCTGAGCGGGTGCGCGGAGTGCGACACGTCGCTCGTCGTTCAAGGATCTTGTTCAAACGAAAAGACAGGCGATTGCAGGTTGCGAGAAGTCACGAGGGATTGTTTCGCGATGAAGTGACGTGATTCCGCAGTCGGGCGCATCACTTCATGGCGGGGGTCTCGGACGCCCAGCGGCGTGCGCGCTGAGCGATGTGCATGGCGGCATGTGCTTCACGATCGGCTGAGGGACACGAGAAGCATGCGTTCGTGGTTCGCGCCGGTGAGCACGAGGGTGTCGGCCAAGTACCCGATCCTGTTGGTGGCACGGAGCTGGCCGGTCACCGCGGGGCCCTCGAACTGCATACCGCTGATCGTGAGTGTGGCGCGCGGCTGATTGTACGAGCCCGTGACGGTGACGGGGAGTGTTTTGGATCGGCCCTTCTCCTGCATGACGCCGGAGCCGGTGACAGTCGTGCCGCTCTGCGCGATGGAGAGCTGGAACGTGAGCAGTTCGTCATTCGGGGGCTCGCTGAATCCGCGCCAGCTGCCGGCCAGCGTAGCGGTCGCCGCGCGGAAATAGTCATCGAGGTCGGCGTCGAAGCCTCCTGTGACAGGAACGCACGCGGCGAGTGTGAGCATCGCCACGAGGCATGCAGTCCGAACGGCGTGGCAGATGATTCTCGTGAGCATGATCAGGGTCCGGTGAGTGAAGAGTGCGTTGGGAACGTCGGGTGTCGTCCCTGCGACCAGCGACCTGGTGAACTGTCGCCTCGGGGCCGCGAGGTACACGTCTCGATCGCACCTCCGCCTGCTGCCAGTGCACGATCCATTTCTCCACCGCGTCGGTCGGGCAAGCGCAGCCAGCAGCGCGGCGCGGATCAGCGGGTCGCGATGAGTCGATGGAGGGTGAGGCATCGGAATCACCTCGGGGGAGTGCAGGCGGTGACGCCCTGCCATCAACCTTGACTCTCGGTTCGGCGACCCCAATACGTCAGATGACGTAGGCAGTGAGGACACAGGCCGACGACAGACGCCGCCGACACCCGTGGGTGCGGACGACTCGCGACCATCCAATCACCGGCGCCTGCCTACGTCACATGACGTATGGCCCATTCGTGTGCCGCCACCCACTCTTGCGCATCCCCACCTCAGGAGTTGCTGCGTGCATCCTCCCCGTCTGCACCGCCGCCGCACCGCGCTCGTCGGCCTGCTGCTCGGCTCGTCGGTGATCGCCGGCTGCATCAACACGTTCTACCGGACGGACGTCTGGCGCGTCGAGCGGCCGGCCGCCGGAGACGCCTCGCGCTCCATGATCCGCTCGCCGCTCAGGGCACACCTGCGCGACGGCAGTACGATCGTCTTCGAGCGCGGCGCGACCGTCACGCACGACAGCCTGTCCGGTGATGGGCAGCGATACGCGCTCTCCGGTACGGTCCAGTTTCATATCACCGCAGTGCCGATGGACAGCGTCGTGGGCGTCGAGACTTTCGAGACCAGGCTCCTCGCGGGTCCGACGGTTGCCATCTCGCTCGCCGCGACGGCGGCAGGCGTGTTTGGTTCGGCGTTTTTGGCAGCGGCGATCTTCGGCTCCTGCCCAACCGTTTACGCCGATTCCGGCGCTGCGGCGCCGCTGCAAGCCGAGGGATTCTCGTATGCCATTGCACCGCTGATGGAACAGCGCGACGTCGATCCGCTGCGTATGCGTGCGGATTCCAGCGGTCGTGTGCGCCTCGAGCTGCGCAACGAGGCGCTCGAGACGCACTACATCAACCACGTCGAACTGCTGGCGGTGCGGCACGGCACCGGCGAGGTAGTCGTGCCTGATCAGTCGGGGAAGCCGGTGGTGCTGGATGCGATCGTCCCGCTCACACGGGCAGTGGATCGTGCCGGACGCGACGTCGCCCGGACGCTGTCTGCGCGCGACGGTCGGCTCTTCGCTTCCGATCCGAACACTGTGCGCCAGGCGCACGACGGCGACGTGGATGACTGGATCGACATCGACGTCGGGGCATTACCGCCGGGCGATTCACTGGCGATCGTCCTGCGCCTGCGCAACTCGCTCCTCAACACGATTCTGATGTACGAGGGCATGCTCGGCGGTCGCGATGCCGCCGACTGGCTGCATAACGGCCTGCAGCACATTTCATCGGCCGTGGACATGGCGCGCTGGTATTCGCGCAGCATGGGCATGCGCGCAACGGTGGAGGGTGTTGGCGTGCCCGACGGCGACGCGCAACGTGGCATCGCGCGGCTGGGCGATGTGGGACCGATCGCGTTCCGCGACGTCGCCATCGTGCTGCCGCGCGCCGCGCGAAATGCGAAGACGACGCGAGTGAGGCTGCGCTTCGTGGCCGACAACTGGCGCATCGACGAGGTGCGCGCGGCGGGCGTGATCTCGCGTCCGGTGACCACGATTCTCGCCGTCGAACGCGTGGTCGTGCCGGAGCCGGCGGTGAAACGCGGCCCAGTGCTGGACACGGCGGCGGTACGCGCACTGGCCGACGCTGACGATCGCTATCTCGAAACGCGGCCTGGGCAGCGCATGCTGCTGGAGTTTGTCCCCGACAGCGCACCGCGCGCGGTGCGCGACACCGCCACCACCTACCTCATCGCCTGGCAGGGTTGGTATCGCGAGTGGATCCGCGGTGCCTGGCTCGCCGAGCCCACGCGAACGACGCCGTTCGTGCCGGGCGACGCGGCACTGGTGACTGCGCTGCGTCGGTGGACCAGCAGGCAGGAGCAGTTCGAGCGCGACTTCTATTCCTCCAAGCTCCCGGTCCGATGAGCGCCCGCATCCTCCTTCGCGCCAGACTCGCACTCCGCCTTACGTTGGCGCCTCGTACACGCATGCTGATCGCCTCACTCGCCTGCACTGCCTGCTCGTGGGGCGTGAAGGCATCGGACATTCCTTGGACGCTCGGCCCGGAAGGCGCACCTGCCACGGTGCGGCTGATGAACGGTGGTGTGCCCTTGCAGGGTGAGCTGCTGACGGTCGACACCGCGGGCGTTCTGCTTCGGACCTCGGTCATCAGCCAGATCCGATGGAACGCGGTGCGGTCGCTCGGCGTGCGCAAGCTCAGCCGCGACTACGCGGTGAGCGCCGGAGCCAGACCATCGATCGCCACGATTGGGCGTCTTGCGCTCATCAGCCACTTTCCGCAGGGAGTATCACCGGAGCTGCTGGCGAAGCTCCTCGAGGCCACCAAGCAGAGTGCCCTCGAGGAGATCCGGTGACGACACACCTGCTTCTGCTGCGATGCGTGACCATCGCCGCCATGTGCGCGTGCGGCGCGGCGCGTGCACTGGCGCAGCCACCCGACACGCTTCTCGATCGCTTCACCATGCGTGCCGAGTCGCTCAGTGCGCGATTCGCCGATCGTCGTGCCGCCATGGCCGATGGTTACCGGCGGCTCGGCACCGACTTTCCCGGCATGGGCGAACACTGGTTGCATGGGCCGTCGCTCATCTCGGGCCAGCTCGATCCGGCGCACCCGACACTGCTCAGCTATGCCACCGTCGGCGGTCGGCCAACGCTCATCGGGATCGGATTCGTCGTGACGACGCGCGACAGTGAGGCGGCCACCGGCGTTCCCGGGTGGCCCGCGGCTTGGCACGAGCACAGCGGACTGTTCGCCGACGAGAGCGGCGCGCGCGCTGGTCATCATGATGCACGCGTCGATGCAACGCACGTGTGGGTGCTGCACGCGTGGACGCGACTGCCCAATCCCGGCGGACGATACCAGCCGGACAACTGGGCGCTGCCATTCGCGCGAGTCGGACTGGTCGTACCGGTGGATCGAGCCGTGGATGCCGATGCGGGTCGCACGCTCTCGCTGGCCTCAGGTGGCGACCGGTATCTGCTTGGCGCGCT
>Ga0163144_10022179_pt1 | contig 12594 bp, 11 predicted proteins | sample OliLak19BULKMAT1_FD_123175 | JGI IMG/M metagenome (GOLD analysis project Ga0163144, IMG submission 123175) | Freshwater microbial mat bacterial communities from Lake Vanda, McMurdo Dry Valleys, Antarctica - Oligotrophic Lake LV.19.BULKMAT1 | ecosystem: Environmental > Aquatic > Freshwater >... | reverse complement strand
GGCTCGCGCGCGAGCACGCCGCCGGACGGCTGGGCGAATCCGTCGCGCGCCTCGGCCAGCCGCTCTTCGCGGCCGCGGGACTCGTCACCGGGCTCGTGGCGCCCTTTTCGGCCTGGATTCTCGGCCTTTTCGGCGAGCACGCCACGATCGCGGCTCCGAGCCTGCGCTGGCTCTTCGGCGCCGTCGCCGTGATCCACGCCGGCGCGGTGCTCACGACGGCGCTCGTCGCGGCCGGACGCGGAGGTTCGATGCTCGGCATCGCGGCGACCGGGCTCGCGCTCAACCTCGCCGCGAACTCGATCTTGATCCCGCGCTTCGGCATCGAGGGCGCCGCCATCGCGACGCTCGCGACCGAGATCGTCGTCGCCGTCGGAGCGGCGTGGGTGCTGTCGCGCACCGGCGTGCGCGCGACGTGGCGCGCGTGGGGCTGGCTCGGCGGACCGATCGGTTTCGCACTGGGCTTCGCCGTCGCCGCGGCGATCCACGGGAGGCTCGCGGCGTGAGGATCGGCATCGACTACCGCACCGCGCTCGTGAATCGCGAAGGCATCGGCCGCGCGACGCGCGAGCTCGTGCGCGCGCTGCAGACGCTGGACGAAGCGCCTGAAATGCGCCTTTTCGGCTGGACGTTGGCAAAGAGCGAGGTCGCGCGCGCGGAGCTCGGCCTGCTCGATCGCGGCGCGCACTTGGATCGCCTGCGCTTCCCCTCGCGCTGGATCCCGCGCCTGTGTCGCGTGCTCGGACGCGGGGTCGACGACCTGATCGGCGGCTGCGAAGTCTTCCACCACACACAGACGCACGTGCTACCCGTGCGCGCCGCCGTCGAGACCGCGATCGTCTTCGACTGCATCTGGGCACGGCCCGGTTCGGGTCTCTCCGGCGAAGCTGCGGCGCGCATGGCCGCGGGCGTGCGCGCCCAGTGCGCGCGCGCGCGGCGCGTGCTGACCCCGAGCGCATTCGTCGCCGACGACGTCGCTCGGACGCTCGGCATCGACCGCGCGCGCATCGACGTGGCGCTCTTGGGCTGCGACCACGTGCTGCGCGGAGGCGCGCCCGGACCATCGAGCGTGCGCGGACCCTACGTGCTGACCGTCTCGCGCGTGGACGCGCGCAAGAACCACTTGGCGATGCTACGCGCGTTCGAGACCGCCGTCCGGTCCGGCGTCGAGCACCGCTGGATCGTCGCCGGCCCGCGCGGGTTCGGCGCCGAGGAGTTCGAATCCGCGCTCATGTCTTCGAGCGCGCGCGATCGCGTCGTAAGGCTGGATTTCGTGCCCGAAATGGAACTCCGCACGCTCTACGCCGGCGCGAGCGCGTTCCTCTTCGCGAGCCTCGACGAGGGCTTCGGCCTGCCGCCGCTCGAAGCCGCCGCGCTGGGCGTGCCCGTCATCGCCTCGTCGGCCGGATCGCTGCCCGAAGTGCTCGCTCAGGGCGCGCTGCTCCCGGACCCGCACGACACCGACGCGGTCGCGCGCGATCTGATCGAGGTGCTGCGCAACCGCGAACTCGCGCGCGACCTCGCACTGCGCGGCCGCGAGCGCGCGGCCGAGCTCACGTGGTCGGCCTGCGCACGCGGAACGCTCGACTGTTGGCTTCGCGCACTCAACGCACCTGGATCACGTCCCGCGGCAACTTCGCCATCATGAACTCGCGCAACAGCTCGTTCCCGCGCGGATTCATGTGGTAGGGATCGACGTACACGGTCTCTGTCACCTTCTCGAACATGCACGTGCCAGGTTCAGGATCGGCCGACGCCTGCCGTCGGCCAGGTCGATGCCCACGTTCGCCGGCACGAAGCGCGTGATCGGCGAGAGCAGCGTCCGCATGCGGATGCGCGATTTCTGCGCGTCGAACGGCTCGCCCTGCACGCGCATCGCGAGGCAGAGCGCGCCTTCCGCCAGGAGCAGCCCGATCACCAGCGCCGCCGCGACGGTGCCGGCCTTCTTCAGGATGGGCCGCGCGCGCCGACCGCGCGATTCCGCGGCCATTTCAAGCGTCCTCCGTGCGACGCCGAATGGCGCCCTCGTCGATCTGCGCCGCGTCCCACAGCGTGCGCCCTTCCATTCCGCCGGCGACGGTGACGATCTCGCCGCTCACGTGCCGCGACATCGCCGGCGAGGCCAGGAACAGCGCGGCGCGCGCCACGTCCTGCGCGCGGCCGATCTGGCGCAGCGGCATCGTCTTCACGACGCGCTCGATCACACCCGGGTGTTGCAGCGCGGGCCGCGCCATGTGCGTGACGGTCCAACCGGGCTCGATCAGGTTGACGCGCGCGTACGGATCGAGCTCGACGATCTCGTTCTTCAACGAGCGCAAGAGGCCGTACATCCCAGCCTTCCCGGCGGCGTACTCGGCGTGGCCCTTCTCGCCGAAGCGTCCGGCTGTCGAACCGACCATCGCGAAGCTCGCGCCGTGACCGTCGCCGCGCGGACCGGTCGCGGCCAACGTGCGGAAGAACGCGCGCGCGGTCCAGATCGTGCCCAATAGGTTCGTGGAGAGGTTCTCGCGGATGCGCTCGACGGAAGCCTGGTGCAGGAGCGCGAACTCGGGCGTCCAACGCCCCGCGTTCGCGATCGCGACGTCGACGCGGCCGAAGCGCGCCCGCGCCGCGTCGAACGCGGCCTCGATCGAGGCCGGATCCGTCGTGTCGGCGCGCAGCGCGATCGCATGCGGGAATCGCGCGGCCGCGATCCAGGCTTCGAGCTCCGCGTACTGCGCGTTGCCCGTGAGCGCGAGGAACGCGCCTTCCGCCGCGAACGCCTCGGCCAGCGCACGACCGATCCCGCCCGAAGCCCCGGTGACGAGGACGACTTTGCCCACGAGTTGCAGATCCATGCGCGGCTAGGGCTGTGCTTCCACGGGACGCGAGTACACGTCGGTCAGCACGGCGCCCGGACGCGTGATGTCGGGCTGCACGACGACGACGTACGAGTCCTTGCCCGATGCGACGCGCACCGTCGCGCGCATCCCGCCGCCCAGGTCGAGGTCGTGCGCGCCTTCGGGAAGCGTGAAGCGCGCGACTTGGAACCGCGCCGGCAGCGACGTCCAGTTGCGCGTGTCGGCTTTCTCGCCCGCGGTCAGCGCGAGGTTCGTGAGAATGCCGGCGAAGAGCGCGAAACCCGACTCGTTCGGGTTGTTCTGGCCCACCGCGTCCTGCACGGCCTTCGCCGCCACGGCCTTTGCGCCGCGGCGAATCGCCGCGCGCGCGAGGATCCAGGGCATGTTCGCTTCGACCTGCTGCGCCGCGACGCTGGTGACGTCGAGCAGCGTCGAGGTCGTGCCCACGATCGCGGCGCCCGCGCGGATCTCGAGCTCGGGGATCGCAACGTCGCCAACGAGGACGACCGGGATCGGCACGTTCATCTGACCCAGCAAGCCGACGTTCTCGCCGATCACGATGCTGCCGATGCTCGCCAGGAAGAGCGCGCTGTCCGTGATCGGCGACCGGCCTTGCACGAGCCGCGGGCCGCGGCCGGCGAAGCGGAACACGTGCACGACGCCTTGACCCACGGGCGCGTAGACGCCGTTCGACGTGCGTTCGCAGGCCTCGACGGCGATCGGCGCGGCACCGCCCCACTCACGCGCGCGTTCGTAGGCCTTGAAGGCCTCGCCGGAATAGCCCTCGCGCTCGCGCACGAGACCTTCGACGTACGCGCCGATCGCGACGCGCTGGTACGTCCCGCGCGGGTTGTAGCCGTTGCCCTTCCCGTCGATGTCGTCGCCGAACGTGCTGCCCAGGATCGACTCCTGGACCTCGCCGACCTGGAGCGCGTAGGCGTACGCGTCCTGGCCGCCTTCGAGCAAGTCGAACAAGGCCAGCATCGCCGGCGTGAGCACGTGCTCGTAATCGGCGCCCGCGTACGCGAGGAACGTGTCGTCCGCGATGCCCGCCGCGAGCCAACCGGCGATGTCGTTGCCCTGCAGCCGGCTGGCGAGCACGTCGCGGGCACGGCGCAGGAGCTCGATCGAGCCGTCCGTGTCGCCCGCGGCGAGCCGCGTCATCGACTTCTCCTGCAGGAACAGGAACGTGTCGCCCTGCGCCGGATCGATCGCGGGATCGAGTGCGCGCGTCTCGGTCACGAGCTTCGGATCGACTCCCGCTTCGTCGGCGACCAGCGCGTCGATCTTCTTCTCGGCCTCCGCGAAATCGCCCGCACCCCACGCTTCCGCGAAGGGCGCGATGCGCTGGTCGGGCGCACGGCACGCCGCGACCGAGACGGCCACGGCGAACGTTGCGAGCAGGTTTCTCACGGAAGCCAAGGGAGCAGCTCGCCTACTTCTTGTACTCGATCTCCTGCTTGCCGCTGACCTTCGAGAGGATCGTGCCGGTCGCGGCGTCGATCATCTCGAGGGAGAGCGAATAGCGGCGCTCTTTCGTGTCGCGAGAGAACATCCCGCCCGAACTCTCCGTCGTCTGCGTGGTCGTCGTGCCGTACACGAGGATGTCCGGCGCCTGCGAGTCGCGCCCCATGACGCCCATGAACATGTCGCGATTCTTCTGGATGAAGAGATCGTCGATTTCGCGCAAGCCGACTTCCTGACGCGCGCGGTCGACCGCCTTGCGCGACTGCACGACGAATGGGCCCGAGTTCACGAGGATCTCCTCGATCTGCTCGTAGATGGCCGGCAGCTGGTCGCGCAGCTCCTCGGCGCCCTTCGTCTCCAGACCGAAGAACGCGACGCGGTACGGGCCCTGCGCGCGCGCCGGCATCCCGGCTTGCGCGACGAGCTTCGTGGTCGAGTCCTTCACGAGCTGGTCGTAGGTGATCGTGCCGGCGCGCTTGTCGCCGACGAGTTGGTCCTCGCCTTCGCCGCGGACGCGTCCGGTGGAACCACAGGAGGAGAAGGACAGGGCGAAGGCCGCGGCGAGCGCGAGGGAGACGCTGGTTTGGATCTGCATGTTGTGTGTGATGTCCGGGACGGGGGTACTTGTCGGCTTCAGGGTCGCGCGATCTTGTCGGCGAAGAGGCGCGCCTCGCGCGCCGGGATGCCCAAGGCGAAGCCGGTGAGTTCGGTCTTTTCCGACGAATCGGTCAAGGACTGACCGACGCGTCCGGCGGAATGGACGGCCGCGACGCGACCGTCGGCGAGCAGCACGGGGCTGCCGCTCGAGCCCTGACGCGTCGGCGAGGTGTACATGAGCGCGGCGCGCGCACGGCCGTCGTCGGTCGAGACCTGCTCCGAGGTCGAGCTGATGTAACCCGGCGTGAGGACCCAGCCCGAGCTGTCGCGTGGGTGACCGAGCACCGCGACCTCGGTGCCGACTCCGACGTCGTCCGCGAACGTGAACACGTGGCAGTCCTTGGGCAGGCCGACGACCTGGATCGCGGCGAGATCCCAGTACGCGTCGCTCGCCACGATGCGCGCGGGCAACGGGCTGCCACCCTCGGGCGTGACGGTGATGGGCTCGCCGATGCCGCGCGCGACGTGATCGTTGGTGAGGATCAGGCCGTCCGCGCGGACGACGAAACCGCTGCCGCGACCCTGCGAACCGACGACGTGCACGACTCCGCTCTTCACCGAGCCGTAGAGCGACGACCACTGTCCCTTGGACGGGGCGTTCGGGATCGCGGCCGTCGAAGCGGAGGCAAGCGACCGCTCGAGCTCGGCGGCGAGGTGCGCCGGGATGCTCACCCTGCCGTCGCCGGCGATGCGGCCCTGCGCGAGCTCGTAGGCGTCGACGCGGATCTGGAGCACGTCGCCGATCCGCTCGAGGCGCGGCGCGATGACGAGCCCGACGCCGGCCGCCCTCAACGCGTCGCGCGCGGCGACGCTGCGCCCGACTCCGCCTTGCGCGAGTTCACCCTCGACGAACGCGCGATCGGCCGGTGCAACGGCCGCGAGATCGTTGACCGCCTTTCCCGCGGGCAGCGCGCGCGCGCGGATCTCGTCGCCGAGTCCCGAGGAGAAGCTCTGCGCGAAGCGCGCGGCGGGCGTCGCACGGAAGCTCTCCGAAAGCTGCGTGAGATTCGCTTCGGCCGCCTGGAAGTTCGGGTACTCCGTGCCGTTCAGCACGATCTTCCCCTCGAAATCGGCTTGGGAACCGGCCGATTTCGCGGCGTCCACGCGGCGCGAGACCTCGGCCACGTACGCGCCTTGCGCCGAGCGCAACGTGGCGAGCTGCGGCACGAACGCCGCGACGTCGAGCGGTGCGACGTAGTAAGCGCCCTCGACCTTGGCCGGATCGATCGTGCGCGCGAGCGACACGGCGAGATCGCCCGCGACGCGCTGCAATTCGGACGCGAGGCTTGGCGCGGAACCCGGCACGCCGTAGCGCGAATCGGGCATCCACGCGCTCTCCGCCTGGGCCAGATCCCACGTGCGACGGTACGACGTGTCGTCGCTCGGCACTTCCCAGCGCGTGGACGTCGCGATGCGCTTCCCGGCGACGTCGTAGGCCTGCAGCTCGCACGTCAGCACGTCGCGATCGAGCGCGCCGGCGCGGTCGCGCCGCTTGATCGTGCCGAAGACGACGACGTCCGCGCCGATGCGCTCGGCATTCGCCGCGACGGACTCCATCGACGTGAACGCCGCGCGCGAGACGTTCGTCTGCGCGAGGCGCAACCCGACTTCGTCCGTCGCGAACGCGCTGCCGGCGAAGCCCTTCTCGCGCAGCGCGCGCGCGACGGCGTCCGCGGTGCCGACGCCGAGCTCCGAAACCCACGGCTTCCCGGTCTTCAAGTCGTACGTGACGAGCGGCAGGCAGGCGACGCTCGTCGGCTTCGGCTGGAACGCGAGCAGCGCGTCCACGATCGCCCCGACCGAGCTCGTGGACGGATCCATTTGCCCCGGCCCGTAGACGTCGATCTTGCGCGGGCCGACGTCGATCTTCTCCTGCGCGTAGTCCTTCTTCTCGACGGCCGGGGAGTAGGTGTCCTTGCCGCCGAAGACCTCGGTCTGGCAGGCGGCGAGGAGGATCGTGATGGCGCCGAGCGGCGCGAGACGAGCGGCGCCCGAGGGCTGGATTCGCGGGTTCGACATGACGGCTAGTACTCCGGGCACTCGGCAGATGGGCCGCAATCAGGCCCGACTCGGGCCAAGAGTCTAACGGGAGTGACCTCCCGACCGCGAGGAAGACGCCAACGACGCCCTCGGCCGTGGACGACAGCGGCGTCCGCTTACCAACGCCCGACTAGGCCTGAGTCGCCAGCAAGTGCAACTACACGTCGGATCGCGTCGGTCCTTCGCTGGCGAGGCCGCGAGCAATTGGGTAACGTAACGCTTGCAGGTTGTGACGAGCGCGTCGGGAGCACGTGATCGATCTTTCGATGAACCGCAACGCAACTGGGCATGGAGACCACACAACGCCGTTCAACCTCCCTTCCGGTTGGAACGAGCGGGTACGAGACCGAACCCATGCCCTTCTTCCATTCACGGGATATAGGTGCGTTCCACTTCCGTGGGTTTGGCAAGCGATGTCGTACAGATCGGCCAGCAGAATACTGTCAGTCTATGCTGAATTCCGATTGACCGACTCACCCTGATCAGCGCTGATTCAGTCTAGTGGCGAGTAGCTGGGCGTCTGCCGCACTCAACCGATCCGCGACAACGACGACAGAGCCGCTCGATGAAGCAGCAGACAAAACATCCTGAATATGCAGTGGACCATAGACCTTGTGCTCGGACCCCGCAGCCACACCAGCGCGAGGGCGGTGCGGGCGCGCTCGAAAACTGCGGCTTATTCGCAGAGCCGGAGCTTGACATGATAGGCCGAGTGCAGGATGGGGCTCGGCTCGCGCGCCAGGGTGGTTGTGTGGACCACATCTATGCTTTAAGGGACTCAGAGCGAGCCGTCAACCCGGGTAGACCGGTTCCCGCAGCTCGGGGGATCTAGCCTGCGCGCATGTCCGTCGCGCCAAGACCGACGAAGATGCCGGTAATCCGGAGAGTGTCAGCACGAGGAACACAGACTAAACGCACGCGTCCGAGATTGTCGTCCTCGAAGCCTCGCCGGATCGAGACGTGTACGCCCTCGGGCGTGAGGATGATGTCACCCTCGGAGCTCACGCGATCCTCGATGGCGTGAACCGGGCCAATAGTCCCGAGGTCGCTTCTGGCCGCGCGAGCCTCCTGTACTTTCAGTGCGCGGGCGTTGTTTGCGGAGAGGTTCTCGCGCGCGGAGAAGGCGCGCAGACTCAGGCCACACGCGGGAGGTCCATCGAGGGCTTCACGCCAGCACGCCTCGTTAGCTGCGCCGTCTTTGGGTGCCGTGCGGACCAGACTCCGAGTCGGACGGGCCTGGATCGACACGCGTTCCTTGCAAGCTCACGGACCGCCGCCGGTTCGGCTATTCGAGCGATCTGGCGCGGTCGCTGTCGAGCGCGTACGCGGGCCCGCACTTCATGGCGCTCGAACTCCGAGCGGGAGCTCTGCGCGGCGTGGCGGGCGAAGCGCGCTATCCGGCTCCGTGCCGCGGATCGTGAGGCTAACCGACAGCGACGTCGCAGCGCGTGCTGTAGAGCACGTTGCCACCGCCGATGTCGCTGGCATCGCCGGCGACGAGCGCGTTGATGCCGTGTCCTTCGGGCACGTCCGCCGCGCGCGGCAGGCCGTCGACGCGCACGAGACCCTCGGGCACCGACGCGTCGGCGGCGGCGAGCAGCGTGACGACCGCGCGCTCGTTCGCGAGCTTCACGCGCGTGCCGGCGTCGATGCCGAGCCGCGCGAGGTCGTGCGGGTTCAGGTGGGCGCGCGCCGCGCCGGCTTTCGCCGCGTGGCGCGCGCTGTGCGAGTACGTGGCGTTGTGCGTGTGCACGGACGGAGCGCAAATCAGCTGGAAAGAGCCCGTTTCGGTGCAGGTTTCCTCGGTGACATGGGTCGGACAGCGCGTCGAACCGGCGCGCTCGAGCGCGTCGCTCACGAGTTCGATGCGCCCGCTGGGCGTCCCCCATCCGGCGAAGGCGCGCGCGGCGAGCTTCACCGGTTCGCCGCGCTGGATGCGCGCGTACTCGTCCTCGGTGAAGCGATCTCGCGAGGCGGCGAGCAGTTCGTCGCACAGCGACTCGGCCGTGACGTCCCACGTCGCGCGCGGAAGGCCCAGCCGCTTCGCGATGGCAGTGAAGGTCTCGACGTTCGAGCGCGCCTCGCCCGGCGGACGCGCGATGGCGCGCGCGCGCTGCACGCAGCGGTGTCCGTAGCTGCGGTACACGTCGGCGTGCTCGACGAACGTCGTCGCCGGCAGTACGACGTCGGCCAGCGCCGCCGTCTCGGTCAAGAAGTGGTCGTGCACGACCTTGAAGAGGTCGTCGCGCGCGAACGCGCGGCGGAAGCGCGCGCTGTCGGGAATCGTGACGGCTGGATCGTGACACCACACGAACACGGCCTGAAAACGGCCCGTTTCGAGGATGCGGCCGAGCCCGACCTGGCTGACGGTCTCCGTCGGCGCGCTCGCCGGCCGCAGGTCGGGGCGGTGGATCACGTCCTCGGCCAGGCCGAAGTGCGCGTAGCTCTCGAAGTGCACGCGGTCGCCGTGACCGAGGATCGCTGCGAGCGCGCACACGGCGCGCATCGAGTTGCCGCCGTTGCGCCGGCGCGTCCAGCCGACGCCCGTCTTCACGAACGGGTCGCGCGCGCGGAAGAGGATCGCGGCCAGGTGCTCGATCTCGTCCGCGGCGAGCCCCGTGATCCGCGTCGTCGAGGCCACATCGTGCGCGGTGCGGACGTGGCGCTCGAACTCCTCGGCGCCGTCACATTCGGCAGCCAGGTACGCGCGATCGACGGCGTCGCGCTCGAACGCGAGCCGCGCGAGGCACAAGGCGAGCGCCGCGTCGGTGCCCGGGCGGATCACGTACGCGCGTCCGCCGCGGCGCTCGACGTCGCGCGCGGTGTCCGTGCGCCAGACGTCGATCACGACGACGGGCACGCCGCGCTCTTGCAGCGCTTTCGCCCGCGGTTGCAGGTGCTGCACGGTGCGCGCCATGTCACAACCCCACAGGATCAGCGCGTCACAGCGCTCGACGTCGTCCATGTCGGGACCGAGACAACGTCCGAGCACGCTCTGGTAACCCGCGTCCGCGGTCGCGTCGCAGATCCCACCGTCGTGGTGCGTCGCGCCCAGCGCGTTCATCACGCGGTTCGGGAATTTGCGCTGCACGAGCCCCATCGAGCCGCCGTACGACAACGCGAGAACGTCCGATCCCGCGAGCGGCGCGACGCGTGCGGCGATGTGGTCCAGCGCCTCGTCCCACGTCGCGCGGACGAGCTCGCCCCCGCACCGCACGAGCGGGTGCAGGAGCCGGTTCGGCGCGCGCACGACCTCGCCGTAGAGGGCCGTTTTCCCGCACAAAACGCCGCGCGACCAGGGGTGCAGCGGGTCGCCGCGCAAGCTCTCGAACGCGCCGTCCGCGTCCGTCTCGACCAGCACGCCGCACGCGTCGGGACAGTCGAGCGGACACGTCGTCCGCTGCGGAGCCGCGCGGCTCCGCGCGTTCACGGCTTCTCCTGCGCTGGCCTCGGTGCGTTCGGAATCGCCTCGTCGTCCACGGATGCCGGGCTGCGTCGCTCGTAGCGGCGTCGCAAGTCGGCCAGGTTGCCCGCGCGCACGATGTCGAGCCGCAGGTCCGATCCGAAGATCAGCACGAAGCCCCTCGTGCGCGCGCGCGTGTCGGTGTACGAGAACGAGGCGGATCCGTTGTCGACGACGGGCAGGCTGACGTCGATGTTCCAGCGCCCGGCGCGCAGACCGCCGTAGGTCAGCACGGGCGCGCCGTCCGCGCCTTCCCAGACCTCGATCGGCGCGCCGAGGACGTCGAGCACGTGACCCAGGTCGGTGTGGCCGGCCGCGAGTCCTTCCACGAGCGCCGCCTCGGGCTCGCGCTCGATGATCTCGCGCTGGTACGCGAAGCTGACGCAGCTCGCGCACAGGAAGGGGATCGCAAGCGACGCCGCAATCCGCTGCATGGGACGCGCGCTCAATCCACGTCCTGCCAGGGCATGGCGTAGCGCGTATCCTCGGCGTCGAGCGTCGAGCCGACGTGCCGCAGGACGTTCGTCTCGTCGAAGAAGAGCCAGCAGCGGTCGGAGCGCTGGTCCGTGTTCAGGAAGCTGATCACGATCAGCGTGAAGCCCGACATCTTCTTGGTCGTGAAATCGTAGCGCCACGCGCTGCGCTTGCCGAGTTGCACGACCTCGGTCGGCGCGCCCAGCGTGTTCGCGACGTCCGTCGCGGTGCTGGTCCCGACCGAGAGCGAGTCGATCTGCTCCTTCCGCAGCGGCTCGTTCGCGCGATCGCGCGAGATGAAACAACTGGAGAGGAATGCGGCGGCGATCAGGGCGACGAGGAGGTGGCGCATCCTTGCTTCGTATCCGATCCGCGCGGTCGTCGCCATCCGCGCGCGCATTCAGGGCATTCAGGGCCCGCATTCAGGGCCCGCATTCAGGGCGGGTACGTCGCGAGCGGCACTTCGAAGCCGGCCCAGCGCCGCACGTCGACGCCCGCGGCACGCAGAGCGTCGAGGTGGGCGCGGTCGACGAGCCCTTGATCGCTGTTCGTCCGGAACGCGCGCTCGCGCAGGAGCTGCACGGGAGCGGTGACTCCGTGAGCGCGCAGGAAGAACGTCCCGCCCCAGTTGAAGTACGGAACGTCCTCCTCCGCCCCGATCATGTCGGGCACGCCGACGACGGCGATCGCGCGCGCTCCGCCGAGGTGTTGGACTTCGGCGGCCAGCGCCAGCGCCCCTCGCCCCGCCGCGCGGATCTCGAGCGCGTCGCGGAGCGAGTCGGCCGCCCACAGCAACGCGAGCACGATGAGTCCCGTGCGCAGCGCCGGTTTCGTCGCGCGCGACCAATCCGCCAACGCCAGCGCGAGGAACGCCGACGCCAGACACGCGTAACGCTGCACGAATCCCGCGCCGGCGACGGCCAGCCCGAGGTCGAGCGCGATGGCGAGGACCGCGAAGCGCGCGAGCCCGCCGCGGCGCAGCAACACCACCGCCACGACGCCGACCGCCGCGATGGCCACGCTGGCGGCGACGAGCCCGATCGCGCCGCCGTGGCCGCGAAAACCCTCGACGCCGAGGTCGCGCACGAACTCCGGCGCGAGCGCGAACGCGGCCTTCACCACGTTGGCCGGGATCGCGGAGAGGTCCTTCGCGCCGTGCACGCGACCGGGCCGGAAGAAGAGCAGGTGCACGAGGTGCGCCGCCCCCATCGCGCAGGCCGCGAGCACGAACGGATCGCGCAACGCGGCGAACGCGCGCCGGACGCCGCTCGCGATGTTCTCCGTGCCGACGCATGCGATCCACGCGAGTAGGATCGCCGGCAGGAGCAGCGCGGTCTCGTGGAAGCCCAGCGCGACCGCAAGCGCCGCGAGCCCCAGCCATCCGTCGCGCGCGCGACCGTCCTGGTGACGGCGCACGAGGAAGAGCAGGGCGACGAGCTCGAACGCCGTGCGGCCCGGACTGCCGATCGCAGCCGGCCAGGCGAGCATCTTCAGGTTGGGGTAGACGGCGAAGAACGCCAGCGCGACGATCGGTGCCGTGAGACGCGCGTCCGCGCGCCGCGCGAGTTGCCACACGGCCCAGAACGCGAGGCCGTGCAAGAGGAATGCGACCGCCCGCGCCGCCGCCGGGAGCCAGCCCGCCAGATCGAAACCGCT
>Ga0163144_10022178_pt1 | contig 12594 bp, 12 predicted proteins | sample OliLak19BULKMAT1_FD_123175 | JGI IMG/M metagenome (GOLD analysis project Ga0163144, IMG submission 123175) | Freshwater microbial mat bacterial communities from Lake Vanda, McMurdo Dry Valleys, Antarctica - Oligotrophic Lake LV.19.BULKMAT1 | ecosystem: Environmental > Aquatic > Freshwater >... | reverse complement strand
TCGGTTAACGAGCGAGGCAACGTGGAAGGTCACAGTTGCGGGTCTAACGAGAATAATCGCGCTGGCCATATATGGGATTACGCCGAAGAAGACGGTTCAATAGGCGGCACGGCCTGTGCTGTTGTGCCATGGTTTGCTGATCGTTACGCTGAGGGCGCTGATTGGCGCGCACTTGCATACTGGATTCATAACCATCTGCCATATAGCGACCTCTGTTTCCACCCGAAACTTTGTGCATTCAATATCACTTGGCATCAGAACAAGAAGCGGCGCGTTTACAGTTACATCGCACCCACCGGCAAGTTGCTCGACGGTGAGCCGCCCGACCCGAAGTTCGCAAGCCATTACGCGGATTTCCCAGAGTTGCGGTTTCATTAATTTGTGAGTTCATTAAGAGTCACGCCCAATCTTAAGGGATTGACTTATTTTCGACATCAAGCAACACCATGGACACCTTTAATTACAGGGTGTTATGGTGATCGCGCAACGCTTAGACGAGCGCTTCAAGGTGGCGTAAATCCGTGCCGACTGGCGTCAGCGTGTGGCAAGCCCTTTGGCATTCGTACTCCCGGGATGGGCGTTTAAATTGCATCCGACATGTCCCCAAGTCTCCAACTAACTACCAAGCGGCAAGCAACTCTCCTCCACGAGTTTCACGCTGCCTTCGAGGCGACCTCTCGTCGAGATCTCCAGGAGTGGGGCGCGCGGACTGTCGATGTGCTCGGGAGCGTTGCGGTTCGCCGGGGCAAGAACTTTGCTTTATTGGCGTCGCGGATCGGTGGGTTTGTTTCAGACGAAGCTCTAGGACTTCTTGCCGCGCTCGAAAGAAACGATGGCCTTTCGCATCTGCGTGCACGAGGTTATGCCGCCGCAGAAGGAACCCAAGTACTTGGACAAGACTTTGTCTTGCTCTCTCAAACGTTCAGTTCAAGTCTTTATAACCGTCCTGGCGAAGCCGCGCCGAAGGTAGTGGCGGGCATTCTGGGATTCCTTGTCGGCTCTGGAGGCGTGGACGGCGACGGCGGCATTCCCGACCTCGATTTTTTGGGGGGCATTGGCGCGCATCGCTCGATCTTCACGCACTCAGTTGTGTCCGGAATAGTTGTTGAGACGCTAGTCCTGAGCTTTCTTGATTTATCAAAGACGGTGTACCGAAATCTGCCTGAAGAGCACGACCGATTCTGGGAAGACCTCAACGCGGCTAGCGACGATGTGTTCGAAGCACTTACCATTGGCATCAGTTTAGGTATCGCTCATCACCTTGCTGTAGATGCGACCATTGACGGCGATGGCACCTACAAAGACCTGCCGATTTCCATCCCTGCCGAAGGCCATCAAGCAATCTTAGTTGCCAATGCTGTAGTTGAAGGTGGTGATGCTGCCAAGAGGGCTCTGGAAGCGAAGGTCGCTGAAATTGAAGCCAGAGTCTTCGGTACATTCCGCGAAGCGGCGGAGTTTGCCAAGCGGGAGCGGGGATCGGTCATTGTTCGAGCAACCGAGACGCAGGGGTTTCGAGTGCTGCGGAAGGTCATCCGAGTATGATTAAACTGGCCGCTCTGATCCAACTTCCCAAACAAGCACCTCGAAGCGAGTTCCGTAAATGGACAAAATCAAACTGACCGCCACCATGTTGTCGCCGATAGTTACGGGCGGCGGCTACATGACGCTGGACGGACTGCTAGCGGCATTGCTGTTTGACGAATTACAGGACGTCGAGGCTGCACACGCGGCGATCCCCATCCAATGCAAGGACGGACTCTTTTCAGCTTCTGCGGCGATCATGGAGCCCATCAAGGAGCGGGTGACATTCATCGCTGCACTCCGTCCCGGCCACAGCATCGATCCAGACCTGATCCTTAAGAATAAGCAGGGCCAGTTGCATCGCAAGTTCGATACTTCACTCACGAATGTCTTAAACACCTACGCCATGCTCACGGCGCAGACAGTGACTTGGTATACCGAAGGCGACGCAGCACAAATTGAGCGGCTGGTCTCGCCGGTTCAGTTCATCGGTAAACGAAGAGCCTCCGGGTTCGGTCGCGTTTCTGGGTGGCAAATAGAGGCGGATGAACTCGATGGTATTGAAGGTCCATTCGGTGAACCGCTGCGACCGGTGCCAATCGATATGTTTACAGGCGACAAATCCCAGCCCATCGTCGATGCCGCGTGGCGACCGGCGTACTGGGACCCACTTCATCGCACCGCTTGCTTTGCGCCAACTTGAGGGGGAATAGTGCTGCAATTTTTCAACGATAACTTTGGTCGTTACTTGGTAGAACAGCTTGGCGATCCAGCGGACGATGCGCGCCGCGCGCTTTCATCCAGCCACAGGATGAAGAAAGCGGGTGGGCTGCAGCGGATCGCGTCCGGATGGGCGATTGTGCGGCCCGACCGGTCAACGATGCAGTTTGAGCTGGCTGCAACAGGAATTGAATACAGCAAGCTGACGCGCTATGAAGCGTTTCTTGCGGAGCTTGAGCGTTGGGACGGTTCGCCCCGCATGTTCATTGAATTTGCCAAGAGGCCCGTGCCTGTCGCCAATCTTTTTCGCACATTCGATGTGCGTCAGGTTCGAGTGTGCTCACCAGTTGGTGTGGAGACGTTTGACTTTACCAAGCCACCAGAAAAAGACGGGTGCAAGACGCACAAAGTTCTTTGGAAACTCAAAACAGGAGGAAAGTAGACATGGACTTCGTTATGCAAAAACCAGCAAGTGTTCGCGGGTATGCCCTACACCGGATGGCCGCCGGGTTGGCAGATGGCGAGAAAATCTTGTTCGCCGATCAGGGCGACCAAATGTTATTGCGCACCAACAAAGCCCTCGCCTGCGATCAAAAGCCAGTGCGCACGGTTGTGCACGGCGAGATCATCGGGTTTGAACTTCGCGCCTGCGTTGGCAAAAAGGTCAAGGGCAAACATCGCTACTTTCCCATTGCAGATTGGCGCAGTCGGCATGAGTGGCTAGACCGACAAGGGACGCTACATGGATTTGAGATCATCACGGTTAACTGCCAAGCGCAGTTTCAGACGGTTAAGAAAGGTGATCGGACGTTTACAGTCGACCAGACAGACTTCACCGGCGTTCTAAAAATCACAGACGTTGAGCCCTTCAATCGCGCGGTATCGCATGGTGTCGGCAACAAGGCGAAAGCCTTTGGCTTTGGCATGTTGGTCATCTAAAAAAAAGGACACCTGAATATGAAAACCATTGTCATCAATGCCACCATCACGACCGTTGGCCCGCTCTCCATCACCATGCCGATTGCCGAGGGCCAAATGGGAAACAAGTTCAACAACTTTCCTGTTGTGACGCGCGGCCTAGACGAAGGCGGCAACAAGCTGCAGACTGCGTATCTCCCGGCCACGACGTTTCGCGGGTTTCTTCGTCGCGCCATCGTCACGCAGAAAATGACTGAGGCAGCGGCAATCGGCAAACCCTACACCTTGCAGAAAGCCTACGCAGATTTGATCGGGCAGGACGCCGCCTCTGAGTCAAAGGACGACATCGACTTGATCAAGCTGAGGCACACTCGCGAGGAAAATGCCGTACTCGATCTATTCGGCTCCGGCTTGGGCATCAAGTCCCGGTTGTTGGTATCGCATTTCATGCCGTCGCACAATGTGCTGCCCGAAGTCATCACCGGCGTGCGCAAGGACTTGGAGGACACCGACGGGATTCTCGATTTGCTCACGCCAGCAGATAGCGACAAGTATCTTGGACGGTCCGTCGCGAACAGCAAACGTTCTGCCGCCATGACACTCGTCAAAGGGCTTGAGCATAAAATTAAAAAAGCAACGAAGGCTGGTGAAGACCTGACGGAACTCCGCACAGCGCTTGACGCTGCAAAAGGGGTCGCAGATCGATACGAATCTGACATGGGTGAAATGACCAACTCATCGCGCACACTCACCAACTACTATGCATTCCCAGCCGGGATCGAACTGAAGGGGCGGCTCGTCATTGAGAACGCCAGAGATCGGGATATGCCAATGATCGAGCTAGCACTGGAAGCGCTATCTCATCGTCCGATTCTAGGTGCGCAGAGTGCGCGTGGGTGTGGCGAGATTGAGGGTGTGTTCGATGTCTTGATCGACAGCGTTCTTTTGAAAAAAATTACGATTGGGGGCTGGCAACCGGCAACCGTGATGGCTTTTTCAGGGGCGGAAACAGCAAAAGTTTCAGCGTAGACAAGGCGTTACGAAGGGTCAGGTGAAGCCACCCCTTGTTTGGGTGGTTACTAGAACTGTGGCACGCGAGGATCTTCTCGCCCGATGGGTGAAGCCACCCCTTGTTTGGGTGGTTACTAGAACTAATAGCCCATTGTCGGGTCGATCGGCGTGGGTGAAGCCACCCCTTGTTTGGGTGGTTACTAGAACTGAGCCAAATTTGAGCGCATCGTGAGCGTCGGTGAAGCCACCCCTTGTTTGGGTGGTTACTAGAACTAGGACGCCGCATCTTCGCCAAAAGTATGTGGTGAAGCCACCCCTTGTTTGGGTGGTTACTAGAACATTGCCGCGCAGGAGGCTTTGCTATGAGCGAGGTGAAGCCACCCCTTGTTTGGGTGGTTACTAGAACCGTACAAAGGCGTGAATTGCCGCGACTTCGGGTGAAGCCACCCCTTGTTTGGGTGGTTACTAGAACAACAGATCCGGTGCGTTGCCGCTGCGCTTTGGTGAAGCCACCCCTTGTTTGGGTGGTTACTAGAACGCCGTTGACGATGATGTCTGTCGAAAACGCGGTGAAGCCACCCCTTGTTTGGGTGGTTACTAGAACGCGAACACCAGCCAGTCAACCGCGTTTGCGGGTGAAGCCACCCCTTGTTTGGGTGGTTACTAGAACTAGTCGATCATCACCGTGCGCATGGCAAACGGTGAAGCCACCCCTTGTTTGGGTGGTTACTAGAACCGTGCTTCCGCGACACTTGAGACTGCGTTTGGTGAAGCCACCCCTTGTTTGGGTGGTTACTAGAACTGAGAGGGGATTATAGGGGAGAGCACGTTCGGTGAAGCCACCCCTTGTTTGGGTGGTTACTAGAACACCGAAAGCGATGCCACGAAAGCCGCACGAGGTGAAGCCACCCCTTGTTTGGGTGGTTACTAGAACCAAAGAGTATGGGTGCACGAGGACCGAAGGGTGAAGCCACCCCTTGTTTGGGTGGTTACTAGAACAGTGTGGCGCACGGGGCACGGTGATGGTCGGGTGAAGCCACCCCTTGTTTGGGTGGTTACTAGAACTAGATGGCCGGTGCAGCCTCGCCGATGCCGGTGAAGCCACCCCTTGTTTGGGTGGTTACTAGAACTTGGATGTTTTCTTTACGCAAACAGTTGCGGGTGAAGCCACCCCTTGTTTGGGTGGTTACTAGAACTAGGACCTTTTAGGAAAGCCATTTTTCTGCGGTGAAGCCACCCCTTGTTTGGGTGGCTACTAGAACAACGGAGCGCACAAAAGCCCCGCTATGGCGGCCGAAGCCACCTTTTGTTTGGGTGGTTACTAGAACGACGATAGAGGTGGCTAACAGCGCGACTCAGGCGGAGCCACCCTGCGCAAGGGTGGTTACGAAAGCAAGCAGGAAATAAGTTTATTGGGTTCAATCCGTATCGCAACGCAGCGTTTGCGCAGCTATTATTTGCACCAGAGCTAATATCAATCCGAATCAACGCACCAAAATCAACCAACAGGACGGTTTGATGTTTCGTTCAACAGAACAAGCACAGTTTGCATCGATCGTCGCAACGCACCTAGCAGGCAGTGACACGCCGCTGCTGTTGGAGGGGGGCGTTGGAATCGGCAAGACGCGCGCTTATCTTTCTGCATTGATTCAATCCGAAAAGAACGTCGCAGTCGTTCTGCCCACCCATCCGTTGATCGACCAACTACTCGCATCAACCGACCTCGCGGCGGCGCGCGAGATGGTAACCGTTGCCGCGTTCAGACCGGCGCGAATGTTTGCGCGCAGGACCGACTACGACGCCAACAAGCGCGAAGCGATGCAGACACGGGTGATGCTCTGCACCGCCGCAAGTGTCATCATCGATCAGCGGCTTGGTGGCGAATACAACGGCGCAACGACGCGCGCCTATATTCTGTTTGATGAGGCCGATCAACTACCCGATATGGCCGCGCTGCAAAGCGACTTCACCATCACCGCGACCGATCTCTCGGACCTAGGCATCCGCCTGACAACCGCCGCCGAAACGTTAAGCGCAATTCTCGCAAAGCCACCGCGCATCGTTGAGCCCGAGATCAGGGCCGCGGCGAGAATCATTCTCGACGCCATCGAAGCGCCCGCTTGGTACCAATCCGCAGGCATTAGCGACGATGGTGACATCATGCTTACTCACAAGCTCCCCGGACGTTTGTTGAAGAAGATTAGCAACAGGGGAAATGTCGCGTTCATCTCCGCAACCTTGACAGTCGGGGGTCGATTCAAGGAGTTTCAGAACTCGATGGGCATCGAGACGCTGAGCCTACTGTCGAGCGTAATCGAGCCAGCCCGGCATGGCGCGCTAGATTTTCATCTGATCCCGATGGAGATCGATACGCCCGAGTGGATCGACGCGATAGTGAAGGCGGCCAACGATGCACCAAAGCCCGCGCTAGTGGCGACAACGTCTCACGAGCTTTCGATGCTGCTGGGTGAACGTTTGCCATCGGCTGTTGTAAGAGCAAGTGATGAAACTGCTGCACAGGCAGCAGTTAAGGTTGATGGCAGCGGCGTTCTGATTGCGGCTGGGGCGTGGGCAGGGCTAGACACGCCACTACGCTGGCGCGCCATCATCGTGCCGCGCGTGCCATTCGGCCAGCCAGTCGTGATTGACGGGGACGTGACGACCAGCTACCTCGATGCGCGGAATACAGCAGTACGCAGACTGCGGCAAGTGATTGGACGTGGCTTGAGGACGCCGGACGCGGTGTGTAGCGTGTATGTATTGGACGCTAGAGTCGAGAAATTGAGCGGATTTATTCCTGAGCGGTTTTCTTCCGCGTGGGTGGACCGAACCTATCTGGAGGGGGCAAAGAAGGACATCGTACTTTCCAAGGCGGAGCGACACCCGTTGATTCGCAAAGCGGCGCTAAAACACTACGGTCGAAAATGCATGAACCCGGCTTGCGGATTCGTCCCTAAGGTTGATTCCCAGCTTGATGTTCATCACCTCAACCCAATCGCCGAGGGGCAACGTCGCACGAGAATAGAAGACGTCGTTGTCTTGTGTGCGAACTGCCACCGACTGGCGCACGCGACTGTTCCACCGACGAGGCTGCATGAGGGGGTGTAGAACTGCGCCCCCGTTTCTGCGAACAAGCTATAATGCAACATGGTTGCATTAACGTCCAAAACCAGTAGATTCGTCGAGGAATACGCGCTCGATCACAACGGTACTGCCGCTGCCGTGCGCGCGGGGTATTCGCCTCGCTCTGCTCCCGTAACAGCGTCTCGGCTGCTAAGAAATGCTAACGTCAGGGGCGCTCTAGCAGAGCGCCAGGGCGAGCTTGCCGAGAAGCTTGCCCTAGACCGTCAGCAGGTCGTTGGAGGCCTCCTCAAGGCCGCAGAACTGGCCGAGGAGCAGCGGAACCCATTGGCGATGGTGGCGGCGCTGCGTGAGATTGGCAAGATGCTTGGGTATTACGAGCCGGAGCGAAAGACAATTGCAATTGAGGCTGTCGGCGACGACGTTAAGGCGAACTTTAGCGTCATGTCGAACGCACAACTGACTACGCTAATCGCAGCCGGTTCAGCTGCTTGAGCAGCTGAACCGCATGTAGAAGAGATAAAGACCGCTGCAGCGGTCTCTTCTCTATATAGCACTATCATCTATCATCTCGTTGATTTCATTGGATTTTATGGCCTGATACGTCACTATCAGCTATCACCCCTAAGCCTTTGATTTGCGGGCTTTTTTCACTGATGATAGCGAAGCGTCGACCATCATCTGGGTATCAGCTATCGGGCTCGCGCCCGGCGCATTCGGTCCCCGCCAAAGCAAATGGCTGCCGCCTGCAGCAATGATAAGTTGGCCGTTCAGGATGGCCTTTTTTATCAATGCCCTCACTCGTATCTTGCCAAGCTTCAGCACACCAAGTTCACCGCCGATTTTTTCAGAGAACGCGGTCGACGAGTAGTGCCGCCCCTGTGCCGCTTCGCTAAGCACAACTTTGACGACTTTGGCGAGGTCGTTACTGGCAGCTGGTGGCTCACCATCGATGTGCGTGAGCACTCCGTGATCTCCTTGGCGCAGCAGAATTGGATCGATTGGCTTGCCGTAATTACTCTTGGTAACGGTCGCCACCAGATATTTCTTGCGCTGCTCTTCCGAAAATCCCCACCGCTTGGCTGCTTCTGCAGTCAGCCGATTTAGGTTCATCTGCCATCGCACACCGTCGGTCAATGCGCTTGAGCCGCGCGATGCACCCTGCCCTGGCGCATCTTGGCTCATAGAGCCTTTGTTTGTATGGTGCAATATCAAGATTGTCGCGCCAGTGGCCATCCGTATTCGCTCCAGCTCTTCAACAAAACGTGTCGTGTCTTGTGCAGTATTTTCATCACCACCACGGAAGCGCGACGCCGGGTCGATAACGATCAATCGAAGATCAGGTATCTGATTGGCGCTCAAAATGAGGCGGTCGGCATAGCCAGTCGATGCAACTGATCTGTGTTGCTGTCCCTCAGTCATCAGGTTGTTATGACTGACCATCGACTTAATGAAGAGCCGCATGCCGACAACGGCAGCGAGCGCGGGGTCTATCGCTCGGAGGGGGTTCATGGCGGCGTCCAATCGCCGGTGCACCTCATCATCGTCATCTTCGGCGAACAGTAGGAGCACGCCACCTGGTTTAGGTACGCCGAACGCGCCGAGGAAGTCGTGACCACTAGCGACCGCGATACCGAGTTGAAGCGCCAGCATGCTCTTACCGGTTCCACCCTGCGCAACCAGCATCCCAACAATGGCTTGCGGCAACAACCCATCGAGCACCCATCGCATTCGCGGCGGCGGAGTACTGAGCTTCCCCGTGATACTTGCGCTGGTAAGATCGAATAGCGGTTCGAGCAAGTCGTAATGTGTGGTCGCTGGGTGATTACGCTGGTGTCGATCCCAGATGCTGCTACAAGTCGACTCGATTTTCTCGTCATCAAGCGGCGGTGTATTCGAAGCGTTCCAGTCCTTGCACAGCGTGATCACCTCGGCCAACGGCTTGGCTTGCCATGTCCACCATCCGCACAACTTAAGAAGATGGGTTGTGCGCTCACCGTCTTTGCAAACCTTCAGGAGGTCCGCTGAACCTCCAGTGGTATAGATGACATCGTTTTGCGCTGGCCTAATGGCGCGCGGCGGCACGGTTTTTTTCGCGACGCCGATGCCATCCAGTCCCAAGTCTTTTACAAGCGCTAAGTATTTCGGCTTCCCATCTTCTTCCCGCGCTTTCAGGAGTATTAACGATTGATTTTTCACGATTTAATTCTCACAATTTGGGTTATAAAGGGGCGGTCTTTTTGATGCACGAAGCCAGGTACGCGCATCACACGCGCGAGATCAATGACGGCCGGATCACCATCGAACTTCGCGGCCAATTGCTTCTGTCGACGCGTGAAATCGGTATTGGGGCAACCTGGCGCAAGCCAGTAAGCGTGATATCTGCCCACGCTGCTTTCGACGATGATGTCCGGTGGCACCGCTGCTCCCTGAACGGGGTCGAGCGGCGCGCCGTCGAGGTCCACAAATAGCGCTCGAATAGCGATGACGTTCTCATTAGTTCGGCAGGTCTTGTTGCCGTCAAGCAAAATGCCGTTGCCGTGATTCACCATGAAAAATACTCCAGCACCTTGAGCGTTGAGATTGGCCAATTCGTCTTTATGATCTGCGAACGTTCCATGAAGGACGCAACGCAGCCAGCCGTCTTTTTTGTGCTCCCCCTCCCCAAAGGTCTGGAATGTAAATAGGCCCTTAGGGTCCAGCGCATCAAGAAATTTCTGTGCTTCATCAAAGACTGGTGACAAGCGTTCTTTGGGCGCGCTCATTTCGAGCCCCCATTTGCGTCGACCCAATCGAAGAAGGCCCCCTCGTCAATTAAGATGCAGCGCCCTGCGCGTCGGATAACGGCATTGAAGCCGTTACGCTTGGCGTTGAAAATGAGATGCCTGAGTCCCCCCTTGGGTGGCCATGAATGATGTTGTTGCCATTCGCTCGCGCGGATGTATTTTCTTGCGGTGCTTTTCATGTTGGTTCCTTTTGAAGTTCAGCGCTGCAAATGCACCGCTGGGTCCAATCACGATCCCAAGGCAAAATCGGCAACACAACACAATCATTGACAGCAGTTTTGTGTGCGTCAAATCAATGAGTTAGGAAAAAGTAGGCAAGTAGGCGGACTTTATGGGCAGACTTGCCCATAAAAAACCCGCCGTGAAGGCGGGTTGAAGTGAAATTTAAGTCAACAGTTGGTCACGATTTCCACCAACTCGCGTCGATCTCTCGATAAATAGTTGATTCCGCTTTGTCCTTGTATATTTCTGCCAGCTGCTTCGCTATTTTGCGGCGTGTGATTTTCCCTTGGAAGTTATCCTTGCGTAGTGTCCTCGCCGCCTCAATGCAGGCCTCTTTCCATTTCTGTTTTTTTCCCTTGGCGTCGCGCTGGGTGTTTGGCGTGCCAGAGGTCGCTTTGGTTGCGAACCCCTCCAGCAGAAGCTCCCGTTCCTCCTTTGTCATGACAGGGTTGTCATTCCATTTCATCGGGCAACTCTCCGGCCAATGGTCGCCAAGCCCCGCTAACGGCTCAGCGCTGGTGGTGGTGTAATCGACGGCGGCGCATCTCATTTTCGAAGCGTACTCAAACATCGGCCGAACAATGTCGTACGGTACAAAAACTCCAGCGTATAGAGCTCGCACTTCCGCATTACTTGCCCCACGTTGTCTAGCCGCATAAACGTCTTCGCGCATTCGCATGAAGTCAGTGCCGCTAATACCGCAAACATTGCCTGACGCGTCAATGTGTTGCGGGTCGAGGGCGTTGCTGACAGGGTTAGGCGACCAATTAGGGTCATACAACAAAGTCGCAACATCAGAAGCAGACCACGCGCCGTTGGTGAAATATGGCAGCGCGCGTAGGGGGACGACTCGTTGGCCATTAATAAGAATTGGTTGCATGATTTTCTCCCTCAAATATTTTTGCGTTCATCGATGTGACAACTTTGGCCGTGTGCTCATTTGCAATGTGCGCATAGCGCTTCACCATCTGTAGCGTTCTGTGTCCGAGGACGCTCGCAATTTCCATAGGCGAGGCCCCATTCATGGCCAAATAAGAGGCGGCTGTATGGCGCAAATCGTGAAACCGGAAGTCAGTGATCTCTGCCTTGCGAATGGCAGTGCCCCAGGCCTTTTTGATTTCGATTGGCTTTGCCGCATCAATGCCAGGAAAGACATAAATGGCGATGGCATCCGACTGTGCGCGCCGCTCAATTAAAAGATCACGTGCGTATCCCGCCACCTTCACGCCGCGCCTGTCGCCATTCTTGGTTTCATCCAGGATCAACCATCCTCGCGTGAGATCAAGCTGACACCAACGCAGCGTTTGAATTTCGTTTAATCGCATGCCTGTCGAAATAGCCAGAACCACAATGGGCAACAGCGATTTACTGCTTGAAGCCCGACACGCAGCGAGGAGTGCAGTACGCTCGGTCTCACTCAAGAAGCGCGCGCGTCCACTCGCCGCGCGCGGCTTGCTCACCTTGCGGAACGGGTTGTCGTCGATCCACTGCCACTCCTTCATGGCGATCGTCATTACGTGTGACAAGGCAGCCATATAGCGAATGACGGTGGCACCGGAGCGGCGCTTGGTTGTCTTTCCTGACTTGTACGAGCCTGCGTGAAGTTCGTCGCGGCACTGGATGATGACGAGAGGCTTTGCCTCGGCTAGCGCTAGCTTTCCGATTCGTTTGTCCCACCAATCCAGATGACCCTTCGTGTTGCGCGCATTTTTTGGTTTGTCGCACAGCACCTCTCCCCGATAGCGCTTGATGGCGTCGCCAACGGTGTGGCGTTTGGCGGCAGCTGACGGGAAGTGCCGTCCTTCGAGCACAGCGCCATCTACTTGAGTCGACCATTTCTTAGCGTCAGTCAGGCGAGAGAAAGTTTTGGTCTGCGTCGCCGTCCCCTTGCGACGGACTTTGACGCGGTAAGCGACACTACCGTCTTGCGATTTACGCGTTTCAATATTTGCCATGAAAACAACTCCAGAAAGCGCTCGTTTGCACTAGCGCGATTCGAAAAAATCTGGAGTCAGAAAACAAAACCCCAGACAACTGGAACCGTCTGGGGTCAATGAAATACAAAAGCGGCCGCAGACGATAATTTAGCTTCGTAACTAAGTTGTCTGCGAGCCACGCGCCGATGGGAATTGCCCCACCAGTGTCCCTTAGGCCGGGATAAGGAAGAAAGGTGCCCCTTTTCCTCCCCTGAATTCAAGCGCTAACTACTTGATTGAATTCATATAAATCTTTGGCTCCCCGACCTGGATTCGAACCAGGGACCTGCGGATTAACAGTCCGTCGCTCTACCGGCTGAGCTATCAGGGAATCGACGCTGAATTGCTCCAACGAAGTC
>Ga0163144_10022177_pt1 | contig 12594 bp, 12 predicted proteins | sample OliLak19BULKMAT1_FD_123175 | JGI IMG/M metagenome (GOLD analysis project Ga0163144, IMG submission 123175) | Freshwater microbial mat bacterial communities from Lake Vanda, McMurdo Dry Valleys, Antarctica - Oligotrophic Lake LV.19.BULKMAT1 | ecosystem: Environmental > Aquatic > Freshwater >... | reverse complement strand
CAATACAGGCATGCTGGTATGCACGGCGTAGCCGTTGTCGATTTTTAACTGTGCGACACCCATGTGTTTGACAAAGTCCGTCAAGAGCTCCAGGCCGTTACTGAGATTGACGTAAGAATTAATTTTGGTCTCAACCGTCATTCCGTCAGCGGTATTAATGCTGTTGAGCAGATAACTGTTTATAAGATTGTTCAGGCGGCTGATACCGGCCTGGGCGCCGGCTTCAGCGAGATAATAGGCGTTGGCAAGATTCTGCTCACGTTGGACCAGTCGGCGTTCGGTGCTGACGCGCAAAAGGAAAATGCCGCTAAAGGCGATCAGAAAGGTCATGAGCGAAAGCGATAAAATCAGTGCGATGCCTTGATTATTACGGATCCGCATTACCGGGCATTCCTTAAGTAAATGTTCATCTCCGACGAGGCCGTAGTCTTAAGCCGGCCGGTCGGGTTTGTTTCGGCCGTTAACGAAATCTTTATGATCCGCTGATTAAAATTCGCCTCCGCCTGAAAGGCGGTGATGTCAGAGGCGATGACATCCTCGCGCACCACGGACTGGTTGTAATCCAGTGCCCGGCGGATGAGTGTATTGTGATCATTCAAAAGGTATTCGATGTATTTATATTCCGCAGTCTCGCAATTGTTGTCACCGTCCATACAGGAAGCATCCGTGCAGCCCCAGGTCAACGGCGCGCCCCAATGCGCCACATCGCCGGTGGAATTTAAAATGCTGTCACCGGAATGGCAAGTAACGGGCATGGTGAATCTCAGCAAATCTGTTCCGCCATCACCGGTACCGTCGCCAATCGTCACCTGGTACGTTCCGACGGAATCGAAACCAGATTCCTGCAGTTCGCGGGCGATCTTTTCGCTGGACACACGGATGTTATCGCGCGTATCCATTGAGGCTTCCGCCGTAAACCACGTGGATTGGCCCGTCATAAAAATGCTGAAGAGGCCCGCCATCATAAAACTGCCGATCGCGACGGCCATCAGCATTTCGGCCATACTAAAACCATTTTGATTTCGTAAACGCATTATTAAACTCATTCGTCGTAAATGTAGCTGACCAGTTGCACGGGTGAATCTAAAAGGCTGTTTCCATTTAAATCTTCGCCGACGTTCAGCGCGCCGTTTAAGTTGGCATCTTCGCCGAACAGGCGGGTGTTGCTTTGCCTCCAGCAGAAGGTCACGGTAATCTTCATTAATTTAGCGTTGGTGTTATCAACAACCACGCGGCCGCGGCCGTTGATGCCGGTGGCGGTGAATGTATGGCCATTATAGGTAGAGTAGATATTCGCGTAAGTTGTGTTCTTAATGGCGGAGAGTTTGTTGTGCGAGGCTTGGACCGCGAGTGTTGTATTGCGCGCCATTTCATCAAGTTCAAGATAACGCGCATAGGTATAAAGAATTCCGACAACAGCAATCATGATGACCATTGTGGCGACCAAAAGTTCTGCCAGGGTGAAGGCGTCGTTGGATTTCTTTCGCGTTTTTCTCATAGGCTCCAATAAAAAATCCAGATAGCGCGAGCGCGCAAATCTGGATTCAAGCGAAAGTCCTTGGATCTTCAGAGGCACGCTCAGCAACCATGTCCCGCTAGGCGGGAGTTAGGCCCGAAACTTTGCCTAGGCCGCAGCCTAGCCCTGACGAAGCAGGGGTCCCCAGGTTTCCCTGGGTTTGCCTTTCATCCTCTTTAGGATGAAACCGTGTATCCTGGTTTTTACTCTGATTAAGTATAACACCCCGGCCGGCGAAAAGAAACAAGGCCTAAAAATGTTCATAAACCTTTATGCAACTTTACTTTAGAATTTTTGAATAGAGGGCAAGGAATTTCTTCAATAATTCCGGATCGCGGGTGAGTTCGAGGATTTTGGGATGCTGCATCAGCTGGGCGATCTGTTTGCGTTCGATCAGGTCATTAACGGAGGGGTCATTGAGGATATCCTGAATGCGCTTGTCATTGACCAAAGACTGGTATTCTTCGGTCTTTTCAACCTCCTCCATTTTTTTCGGGTCGGATAGCGCTGCGAGTTTGGAAGGATCGATTGGCTGGACGTTGTGTTTCTGCAGCGTTTGATCGATCACCGGTTTGATGAGCACATAAGAAGAAGACCGTTCAATATCTTTTTGGGCCCGCTGCAGTAACGGCAGGTCAAAGGGGATCATTAATATGGTAAAAAGCATAACGGCAATAATAAATCCGCCCCATAGAAGATTCAGGAGGGCCGCAATAATCCGGCCGATCAGCGAGGTGTTCTTATCCTTGTCGTGCGATATTAAATTCAGCATGATCGAAAAAAGGATGTTAAGAACGATCGGGGCCACGATTCCGATGGCCGCCGCAATCACCATATCTCGGGTATATAAGTAGTAAGCGTAGCTGAGCACGGAACAAATGATGAGGGCGATGGGGCCGAAGATGGTACGCAGGATTCCCTTGCTCCATCCGCGCCACAAAAGTAGGATAACGGCAAAAAATATGATTTTATCGGTCATTGTCATGACGAGGGATTAACCATGCCCCGTATAATGGCGCATATATAGGATGTAAACCGTGATAAGAATAATCAGGCAGATCAGGGGGACAATAAAAATCAATTTGACAGGCCAGGGCAAATCGAGTAACTTCTTGTGCTTGTCTTTTTTGGCTTGAAGTTCTTTGTGCTGACTTAATGAGAGTTGTTCACTTTTGATGTTGGGCATAGGTTCCTTTAATTTGTAATGCGCGTAGTATAGCATTTCAAAAAATGGCCAGCAATCATTCAATGAGAAATTTCAGCAGAGTTTTAAATTGATATTCTTCAAGCAGTTTAGATATAAAGAAAACGAAACTTTTAATTGAATAATCACAATATTGTTTTACAATTGACTTAGACATAAACTAGCGGGAGAAAAATATGCCAACTTCTAAAGATCAGAGAAAAGCCAAGCGTTATTCATGTGCCGTCCCCGTCGATGGAAAAGAAGGTTCAGTCTTCGATCATACGCACACGGTTGACATCAGCCGTAGCGGTATTGGTTTTGTTTCTGACACCGCGATCCCTCTCAATCAAAAAATTGCTGTTGAAATTGCCCTTTCCCCTGATACCGAACCTGTCGTCGTTCTCGGTGTGGTCAAGTGGGTCCGTAAATTGACGGATTCCGAGCAGTACCGCATCGGTATGACGTTTTCCGAGATCCTTTCCGGCTCGCAGACACGTTTGAATAAATATTTACGTGTCGACAAGTCGCTGACCACCGCCGCTTAAGCTGTAATAACTGCAATCAGGGACGTTAGAATGGATGCGATAGACGAAGAACGCCGTTTGTTTGACCGCTTTTCCGCGCGTTTTCCCGCCAAGTTCAAAGATTCCAGAAATGATTACGGTACCGAAGTCTTTTTGCGTGACGCATCGGCCGGCGGCGCCCGTTTGATTGCCCGCGACCGCTCGTTTATCAATGACAGCCTTGCGCTGCTTGTTGAATTGCCGGATGGACAGGGCCCGCTGAATTTGAACGGTTATGTGGTGTGGGCCAAGCCGCAGGATGTCATGTGGGAAATCGGCATCACATTCCACCGGATTGAACTTTTAAAACTCCACCGTCTTTTCAAGTTCGCTCTCCCTGTAGCAGAAGAATAATCCCAACACATTCTCGACCGACAAAAGCCTTGACCGCATAAAATCCGTATGTTAGTATTTCGCATATTTATTTATATAAATAAGGAGAAGTAATGACAAATGGATTTAAATTTATTGTTGGTTTACTCTTCGTAACGATTCTAGGTTGCTCGCAGCCTGCACGCCCAAGCGATACATTGCAGATCTGGCACTGGATGACAGACCGTCAGGACGCCTTCGAAACGCTCGCCAAGAAATACGAACAAGAAACTGGTATTAAAGTTAAATTCGAATTATTCTCGCCCTCCGATGCTTACGCCCAAAAAGTTGTTGCCGCCGCCCAGGCGCGCGTTTTACCCGATATTTACGGGATCCTCGACAAGAAATCCATCATGGCCTCATTTATTAAGGCCGGTTATGTGGCTGATTTAACCGAATATTATCAAGCCGACAGCGGTGCTTGGGAAAAATCGCTTTTCCCCAAAGCATTGGCAAGCAATCGTTTCGATGAAGGAAACGTCGACGGAGTCAAGCCCGGTATTTACGGCGTGCCGCTCGATGTCACTAACATGCAGATGCTTTACAACAAAAAGCTTTTGCAGAAGGCTGGCATTGCCAAGCCTCCCAAAACATTTGATGAATTTCTAAGCATGATCGCGACGTTAAAGCGCATCGGCGTTCCCGGGTTTGTATCGGGTTTCGGCGAACTTTGGCTGGCCGACTGTTTCGCCTCCAACTACGCCTTTAACATCATGGGCGAGGAGAAAGTGATGGCGACGTTCCGCAGTGAGATCCCGTACACTGATCCGGAATGGATTAAGGTCTTCAATGTTTTTAAGACACTCACCGAAAAAGGCGCGCTCATCGAAGGCATTGTCACCAAAGGCAACAAATTCGCTGAGCAGGATTTTGCCCTGGAACGTGCGGCGTTTGCGTTCAACGGTTCATGGTCCGTCAACGTGTATCACGATATGAATCCCAGTCTGGAATACGGTGTTATGCTTCCGCCGGCAATCAATCCCGACAGGCCAATGAAAATCTGGGGCGGGGCGGGGTCATCATTGGTTGTCAACAATTCTTCCACTAATAAAGGCGAGGCCGTCAAGTTTCTCAAGTGGTTGTCGGCCGCCGATCAGCAGGCCTTCCTGGCAACGGAAACGAAAAATCTTCCGGCCAATCGCGAGGCCTTGGCCTCGATTCCTCCGGTGCTTGCCGAATTCGCGCAGGGCATGGATTCAACCACCCATCCGACAACCTGGAAATACAACGAAGATCCGCTTGTCATCGAGGCCTTCGACAAAGGTCTGCAGGCCATCATCATCGGCGAGAAATCTCCCGAAGCTGTAGCGGCGAAGGTCCAGGAAATCAAGATCCGCCAGACCGAACGCGCCAAGCGCCATCAGAGCCAATAATCATTCATGAGCACAGTGATCAAAAATAAGAGCAGTGTTTTTGAGATCAAAGGTAACTTTGAGAACTTTTTGTTTGTTCTTCCCGCCCTCGTCATCTTTTCATTCTTTTATATTTATCCGTTTTTTGAACTGATCAATTTGTCATTGCGCGAATGGAACGGCGTTGATCCGTTTAGACCTCTCGTCTGGTTCCGTAATTTTCAGGACCTTGCCTATGATGAGGTCTGGTGGAAATCCATTTGGCATGCCGGTTACATTACGCTGATTGCCCTCACATTTCAGAACGTTCTGGCATTTGCCTTAGCGCTCGCCTGCGACCGCGAGATCCGCATGAAGAGGTTTTACCGCGTCGTATTCTTTATCCCGCCGGTGTTGTCGGAAATGGTCGTCGGATATATTTGGAACTGGATCCTTGATCCTAACATGCAGAACGGTCAGTATGTCGGGGTCGTCAATTATTTTTTAGTGAAGATGGGCCTCTTAAACTTAGTGCACAACTGGTTGAGCGATCCGAATACCGTCTTGACTACGATTGCCGTCATCCATTCGTGGAAAGGTTTTGGCTGGGGATTCATCATGCTGTTGGCCGGTTTGCAGACGATCGACAAACAGCTCTATGAGGCCGCCAAGGTCGATGGAGCCGGTTCCTGGAGCACGTTTGTCAACGTGACCATCCCGATGATGATGCCGGTCATTCTGGTTGTCGTTATCCTGACGATTTTGGGATCGATGCAGGCGTTTGTCCTTATCATTTCGCTGGTCAGCCAGGGACTTGCCGGCTACACGGAAGTTCCGGTAACGCAAATCCTGACCTCGATGAACGGCAATAAACAATTCGGCTATGCCTGCGCGCAGGCGGTTGTATTCGGCCTGATCCTTGTTGTCAGCTCATTCGCATTAAAGAAGTTTTCCGACCGCATGAAACAGGCCTAAAAACTATGAATAAATATAAAGCCGCCAATCTTTTCCAAAATTTCTTCATTCACGCGTTCTTATTGACTGTGACCTTTTCGTGCCTTTTTCCGCTGTTCTGGATGGTCCGCTGCTCGCTTATGACCAACTCGACGATTCTAGTCGATAAAGCGCTCATTCCCGGAACCATTGTCTGGCACAACTACGTGATTGCCTGGACCAAAGGCAACTTTGGGATTTATTTTCTTAACAGCATGATTTATACCGTGAGCGTTGTGTTTGGTATCGTGGTTATTTCATCGTTGGCTGCTTACGCGTTTTCCCGTTTGCAATTCCCCGGCAAGAACATTATTTTCAGCCTGTTTGTGGCTGCCATGATGATCCCGCTTCCGGGCAGTTTCGTTCCTTTATATGTAATGATGTCAAAATTGGGCCTTGTTAATAATCGTGCAGGGTATATACTTTGTATGATCAACGTCGGGCTGTCGTTGAGCATATTACTCCTAAAAACATTTTTTGATAAGATGCCTTCGGACCTGGAAGATGCGGCCCGTATTGACGGCTGTACAAAATTGGGCATTTGGCGTCATGTGGCGCTGCCCTTGGCCAGACCCGCACTTGCGGTCATTGTCATTTACAATTCCTTAAACGTATGGAACGAATACATCCTCGCCACATTATTATTGAGCGACAAGGCCAAAATGCCGCTTCAGCGCGGGCTCGAGGTCTTTCGTGGGGCGCATCAGGTGGATTATCCTGTCTTGATGGCGGGATTGACCCTGACGGCGCTGCCGATTATTGTGATTTATCTTCTGATGCAGAAGCACATTGTCAAGGGCCTTTCTTCGGGAGCTGTCGTCGGCTAATGGCACGCTGGTTTCCACTTGTTGTCTTTTCCCTATATATAGCATCCTCTGTTCCAGCCGGCGCGGAAGAAACGGTCGTTAATGCCGTTAATACGGTTGAATCATCGCCTGCCGCATCAGCACCTGTTATTACAACCCAATCGGTTAAAGAACTTGTCCGTTTGTCCTGGGCTGCTTCAAGCCAGGAAAAATGGGATGAACTCAACGCGATCGGTGAAGAATGTATGGCGGCCTACGGGGCTGAAGCCCAGAAACTTCACAGCGAGCTCAAGGCGTTCCCGCCCCGCGATATCATTGAAAAATACAGCGCGATGAACGATGTGGCGACCTGTATGTTCATCCGCGCCGAAGGTTTCATGCATCAGGGAAAGATCCCTGAGGCCACAGCTTTGTTTGAGCAGTTGATCAAAGATTACAAATGGGCGCAGTCGTGGGACCCGAGCCGCGGCGCGTATTGGTCCATCGCCGAGAAAAGTCAGGCGAGTGTGGACGTCATGTCCGGTAAGGCCCAGCATGATGAGGAATTAAAAGTGCAGCGCCAAAGCCTTCGTACTATTCCGAAACTTTTCATGCCGGGCAAAGATCAGATTGTTGATTACACTAAGTACGGAAAATTCCTAAACGTCGGCACCAGCAACTATCATTATCAGGTCAAAGATGCCAAAGGGCTGGCCGAGGCCGTCGGTGAAGGTATTTATCCGAACTTGGTCGATGTGGTCAAGAATCCGCAGTACAAGAAGGCTATGGACGAAGGTCGTTTGAACGACAGTCATTGGGACATGGTCAATTCAGACGACATGGAGGCCGCGTTTTTCAAATGGGCCACCGCGCCCGAACCGTGGGGCGTCCGGCTTTTTTACATCGGACAGATTTTTGAAAAATCTAAAATGTATCATGAAGCCATCAAAGCCTACCATACACTCGTTGTGCATTATCCGAATGCAACCGCCTGGACCTATTGGCAGACGCCATGGTATCCCGCTCAGGCCGCCGTTGCCAAGATCAAGCACATTGTTCGCGTTCATCCGGAACTCAATTTGAAATACAAATGGGGCCAGGTCAAAATCGTTAATGCTTTTGACAATGATATCAAAAATGATATTGTCAGCGCGTTTCCCGGGTCGATTCAGCCAAAGACCAATGTCGATCTCGTCAACGAAAAGCTTGGCCTCGATAAAAACAAGATCAAGTTAAAGAACATCCGGAAAACGCTGGGTGACGGAAAAGTCAAGCTTGTGCAGTATGACAACGGCCACTGGCAGATGATCGTCGACGGAAAACCGTTTTTGATCAAGGCTGTGACCTATTCCGCGACGAAGATCGGCCAAAGCCCCGACAAAGGAACGCTCACCGACTGGACACGGGACGACTTTAATAATAACGGAAAGATCGACGGCCCCTATGAATCGTGGGTCGACAAGAATTTAAATAACAAGCAGGATTCGGATGAGCCCACCGTTGGAGATTTTCGTTTGATGAAAGAGATGGGCGTCAACGCCCTCCGCATGTACCATCAGCCCCATGAACCTAACAAAGAAGTTTTAAGAGACCTTTATAAGAGTTACGGCATCCGAGTCATCATGGGAGATTTCTTGGGAAAATATACCCACGGCTCCGGCGCCAAGTGGGAAGACGGGACCGATTATGAGAACCCGGAACATCTTAAAAATATGCTCGAGTCTGTGCGTAAAATGGTCATGGATCACAAAGATGAACCCTATCTTTTATTGTGGGTCCTGGGTAACGAGAACAATTATGGCGTCGGGGACAATGCCGACAAGAAGCCGGAGGCTTATTACAAGTTTGTTAACGAAGCCGCTAAATTGATCAAAGAACTCGATAAGAATCATCCTGTTGCCGTCGGCAATGGGGAGACATTGTTCCTTGATATCTTCGCCCGCAACGCGCCTGATGTGGACATTTATGCCGCTAACATTTATCGCGGTAATTACGGCTTCGGCACATTTTGGGAAGGCGTTCATGATGCCACCGGCAAGCCGGCGTTTGTGACTGAATACGGCGCGCCCGCGTATGCGCCCCGTATCAGCAAAGAAGATGCCGAAGAAGGCCAGGCCGAATATCATATGGGCAATTGGCTTGATATTGAGGAAAACTCCGCCGGCTATGAGACCGGAGCGGGTAATTCGATCGGCGGGGTGGCCTTTGAGTGGATGGACGAGTGGTGGAAAAACTACGAACCCTCCAAGCATGACACAAAATCCGATGCCATCGGGCCTTTCCCTGGCGGTTATTATTATGAAGAATGGTTCGGCCTGATCGCCCAGGGCGACGGCTCCGCCAGTCCGTACATGCGTCAGCTTCGTAAGGTGTATTTTACGTATAAACAGTTGTGGAAGTAGGCGTTTTAACCCGGAGTTCTAAAAATAATTTTTGGCTATTTTTTCAAAAGTAATATATACTTATGCAACACTTGTCAGAGAATGTTAAATTTGAGTGGACGAAACTTCCCAGCGCAACATATTGTCTAACATTTGAAGCATTTAAACTTAATCGAAAAGCATGCTCAGGAGGAACAACATGAAGAAGTTGGCGTTACTATTAACACTGTTTACAGGCGTTCTGTTGATGCAACCCGCACCCGCCTCAGCCTATGAATTCGGCGATTATCGCTCCGCAACACTCATCGGCAAAGCTTGGGCCGCCTTAAATTCCGGCGACATCGAAGCTGTTCTGGCTTACACCAATAAATGTATCGAACTTTACGGCGAACAGGCCCGCGCCATGCAGAAAGATATGAAGGAATTTGTGACCGGTGAACCGAAACTCGTTCACGCTAAGTGGGCGCTCAACGATGTGGCGACCGCACTCTACATCCAGGGTCAGGCCTATGATAAGGCCAACATGAAGGATGAGGCCAAGGAAGCTTACAAAGGCATCGTCGCCAATTACGGTTTCGCCCAAACCTGGGATCCCAAGGGTTGGTTCTGGAAACCGGCCGACGCCGCTAATGAAAAATTGGCCATGCTTGAATCGGGCGTTTCGCTTGATTTTGGCGATTTCACCTCCTCCCACATGATCACCAAAGCTTGGGGCGCGCTTGCCGCCAAGGATTTGGACCAGGTCATCGCTTACGTTAATAAAACCAATGAATTATATGCTAAGAAAGCCGAAGAGATGCAGAAGTCTCTGACGGAATATCCGTGGGAAAATAAAGAAAAAATATTTTCCTATTGGGCTTTAAATGACGTCGGTACAGGGCTTTTCGTATTAGGCCAGACCTATCAGAATGCCGGCAAGGATAAGGAAGCCAAGGACGCTTACAAGAAGCTGATTGACCAGTATTCCTATTCACAGTGTTGGGATCCTCAGGGTTGGTTCTGGAAACCGGCTGAAGCCGCCCAGGAAAAATTAGCGGCTTTAGAATCCGGTGCCAGCACCGACAGCAATCAGCTGCAGGCTGCCGCTGAGAAAGATTCAAGCACCACCAAGCAGTAAAATGTTAGCGCATTTTTTCTTTTTGACGCCCATGGCTGGTTTAGTCCGGCCATGGGCTATTCTTCGATTTAAAATTTTGATGAAGTGACCATGAATGTCCGTTTCAACCAGTTGTCCCTGTTGATCCTGCTTGCCTTAGTCGGCTGTTCCAGCCGTCCGGAATCCGATTCCAAGGCCGCCCAAGCCCGTCTCGAAGAGAACCTACCGTCGGAAGAAATGCCGGTCCCCAGCGATAAAAAACCGCCGTCGGAATTCAAACCCTTCGTTGTTTATAAAGACAAAGGTTCGCCGAACCGTTTCACGCCTTCGGGTTATATGCCTAACGGTGAATGTCTTAAAATGGCGGACTCGCACACGCAAATGTGCCATGAGGGGAAGACTTGTATCAAGATCAATTATAGTGTTGAGTGTTCTAAAAAAGGGCGCAACTGGGCCGGGATTTACTGGCTTAATCCGCCGGACAATTGGGGCGACCGCAAGGGTGGCTATAACCTCACCGGCGCCGAACGTCTGACATTTTGGGCGCGTGGCGAAAAAGGCGGCGAGCGGATTGAAGAATTTAAAATCGGCGGGGTAGGCCGCGGTATGGATTACCCTGATTCCGATAACGCGTTTATCGGCCCGGTCATCTTGACCAAGGAATGGAAAGAGTACACGATCGATCTGCGCGGCAAAGATTTAGCGTACATCAGCGGCGGCTTTGCGTGGGTCACCAACACGGAAGCCAACCCGCAGGAATGTATTTTTTATCTAGATACTATCGAATATAAATAACACTTTTAATTTTTATCTAAAAAGGAACGAAGATTTTTTTCGTTTCTTTTTTATTTTTTTGGAAATGGAACACCGGCCGTTGGACGAATATTTTTATTTTCTCCGTCGAGAGAATAAAAGTATCCTTTGTTAAAATAATTTTAAAAATTCGTCGAAAATTGTCGAGTTTAGGGAAGGATCAATGGTATCATTCCCAAAAATTGTCGAGTTTTCTCTTGTGTTGAAATTAATACTTTGTTATATTCTGAATAAGTTAAAACATCTCAAGGAGAACTATGTCTAAAGCTGTTAAACAAAGCATCGCCATTCTTGCAGTCCTGTTGTTCGTGAGTATCGGTGTTGCGCTTGTCACTTTACTTGAGAAGCAGAAACTTCAGAATCAGAACAAATCCCTCTCCGAGCAGATCGCCGATTTTCAGGCGAAGCAGACCCAGCTCATCTCCGAAGGCGCTAAGCTTAAAGAACAAATCCAGTCCTTCAACGCCAAGCTCGCTGACAAAGACAAAGACGTTTCGAAATATCAGTCACAGTATCAGGAATTAAAAGACAAATACGATCAGCTCAACGGTCAGGTCACCCAGCTGTCCCGTGAACGCGATGATTTAAAGGAACGCGCCGCGACGATCACTCAGGAACGTGACCGGGTCATGAAGGAATTGCAGGACCGTCCGGAAAAAATTATTGAGAAGGAAAAGATTGTCTATAAAGACCGCGAAGTTCCGGCGGCCGCGACCGCCGCGCCTGTGGCTGCAGTGACCTCTGCACCAGTGGCACCTGGCACTGTCGCTCCGAACGAAGATTCAACCGGTGTTGTCGCCCAGGCTCAGGCCGATTCCGCCAAGCAGAAACAGGATGAAACGCATTGGGCTGAGATCCTTAAAGAAAAAGCCGCTCTCGAGCTTGAACTCGAAAAGGCCAGAAAAGAATTAGACCAGAGCGCCATTCAGATTGTTGAACTCAAAAAGCAAAGCTCCGACTTCCAGCTCGAGATCGACAAGCTCAGAAATCAGAAGGACGATATCCTGCGCAAGATTAAATACGGCGAAGATTTGGCTGACAATTTGTCGATCGAATTGGCCCGCGCCAAGAACGATCAGAAGTTCACCGGCGAGCGTTCAGAAAAATTAAGCGCCGAAAATAACATGATGCGTTTGCAGATCAAGCAATTGACCGACACCAAGGTCGGTTTGGAAAAGACCATTCAGAAATTAAACGGCGACAAAGATGATATCCAGAAAAAGCTCATTGAATCCGAGAGCGTCATTCAAAGCCGTATCGACGACATCTGGAAGATCAAGAAGAGCGTCGATCAGAGATTCAAGAGCATGCCGGGCAAGAACCAGGTTGAGCTTTCACCGATTGTCGTTAATGCCAACGGTTCGCCGAACAGCGTCGAGAATTCTTCCGCTCCTGCCGCTGCCATGTCGGCCGGACTAGCCAAGAGCGAAGGCCATGTCGTGAGCATCAATGCCGACAATAATTTCGTCATCATCGACATCGGCGACAAAGACGGCTCCAAGATTGGCAACGCCTACCGTGTCTTTCGCGGCAGCAAGGAAATTGCCAAGATTGAGGT
>Ga0163144_10022175_pt1 | contig 12596 bp, 10 predicted proteins | sample OliLak19BULKMAT1_FD_123175 | JGI IMG/M metagenome (GOLD analysis project Ga0163144, IMG submission 123175) | Freshwater microbial mat bacterial communities from Lake Vanda, McMurdo Dry Valleys, Antarctica - Oligotrophic Lake LV.19.BULKMAT1 | ecosystem: Environmental > Aquatic > Freshwater >... | reverse complement strand
TTTGAGTCTTAAGAACGCCGAATTCTTGCACAATGAAGTACCGGGAATGCAAATCCCGCCAGAGGTCCTGAAGAGAATGGCTGCTTCGGATTCCGCAGAGGCGCAAAAGCAAGAGGGCATTGCCATTGCACGTGAGGCTCTCAAAACATTCCGAAAAGACGTGCAGGGAACCTATATTATGCCACCCTTTAATCGTGCGGAGATTGCCTTGGCAGTCGTCGACGGAATCATTTAAAGTTTTTCGGTGCCTGCTGCTCCTCAATTAGCTTCGATTATTGACCACACTCTTTTAAGAGCCGATGCCAACGAGGAAGAAATTTTTGCACTCTGTCGTCAGGCTAAAACTCACAAATTTCATTCTGTCTGCGTCAATGGAATGTGGGTAAAATTTGCTCGGCATTTTTTGCGCGAAACAAATGTGAAGGTCTGTGCCGTCGTAGGCTTTCCCCTCGGCGCTGCTTCGACGGCTGTTAAGGTTTACGAAACGAAGCAGGCCATTTTGGACGGAGCCGATGAGATCGATATGGTCATGGCCATTGGTGCCATGAAATCTGAAAATGAAGAATATGTCTTTGATGATATCAAAGCGGTCACAGCGGCTGCGGGAGAGCGGATTGTTAAAGTCATCTTGGAAGTGGGACTTCTTGACGATGCCGAAATCGCCCGCGCCTGTGAAATCGCTGTCGGTGCAGGAGCCGCTTTCGTCAAAACTTCTACCGGAATTTTAGCAGGGGGTGCAAAAGTTGACGCCGTTCAACTCATGCGCACGATTGTGGGGCCACATTTTGGGGTAAAAGCCAGCGGTGGAATTCGAACTCAAGAGCAAGCGCGCAGCATGATTGAAGCGGGCGCTACGAGACTTGGATGTTCCCAGTCCATCGCCGTCATCATGGGCGACGAAGCCGACGATCCAGCGTACTAATTACTGTCCCTGTCGTGAAGATTCCAAAATACGTGGTCTCGTTGGCTCTACACTGTCCAAGAGCCGATGATAGTTACAGTAAATCCGATAAGAGGCATTGGCTTGCACAGTCGCATCAATCTCTAGCATTAGCGGTCTACTCATAGTGGCGGGAGGTGTTGTTGTGGGCGGACGACTAATGGATGTGGCATTCTGAGTTCCACTTACCCAATAGGGCGTGCTTGTTCCGGGCATCAGAGGATTCTGGAGAAGGGACTGGTCGACACAAATTTCTTTGGTGCCCGTACAGGTCTGAAAGCGACAGTTGTAACTCAAATCGTCCATGAACTGGATAGGAGGATTGAGATTCGTCCAAGCTGCCGAGTCCCAGTAAAGTCGGATCTTTGCTGTCACTGTCTGTGCGCTGGAATATGTATCTGGGAAGACGTAGACGCCGCATCCATCATCTACCATCACACAATCCGACGTACGAGAGAAAGTGGCAGTCATGGCAGTTGTGACCAATTGATTGGGTGTGGTATCTCCTTGAACTCCAGGAGAATTAATCAGACTCGTCAGAGCTCTGCCTTCATCCTCGGGGCTGCCACAAGCTGCGACTAATACTGTAACAGAGAGAATATAAATAGAACGCATTTTAGATGTATTTCCTTTCAAAAATTAGCAACCCGAATTGAGCGTTGCCATCCGAGCTGCCCACTGGGTCGCACTCAAGGTAAATTATTTTCCTGATTAGCAAGCCTGGGATCTATTTGATTGCTCTCCATCAAAAATCCATCGTAGCTTCCAAAAAAGGCGATTCCGATTCGAAGAAGATTAGGAATTCGATTGCTAGCACTGGGATATCCAATCGTATTTCCTCGAATGATCGAGTTCACACCACCATTGATCTGAATTCCTTCACGAACCTCCTGGGGGCCAGCTCCCTCCAGACGATTGGTGGTAAATGCCATCAGCAATTGATTGGAACTAATTTCTACTCTAGGCGAATTAAAAACTCGAACTCCGGCTCGATGGAATGGTGGGTCGGGGTTACCCGGATCCCTCGAGATTGCAGATTTCACAACCACTCGATTGTTCGTCACGGTGACATCAGATGAGTTGTTAACTCCAATTCCACTTCCATTCGTCGTATTGCCTCGAATCAAATGGCGAGGAGCACCAGAGTTAACTGTAATGGCGTCAAAATAAATCCCATCAATCGTATTCAGAGAAACTTCTGTATCAGTGGCTCCTCCACCGATCCAAATGCCTCGAGCACCCATCCTCGATTCGGGATTATCTTCCTGACTAAATGAATTATTGATCACGATCGTTCGGGGAATATTGATGGACACAGCAGCTCCTCCGCACCAGTCGTAACCCGAAGCGAACATCTTTTGAAATTTGTTGCCCGATATTAGAAGAGAAGAAAAAGCTCCGTCTGTATTCTGAGTTGAGATTCCGTTCAAAAATTGATCAAAGGTGGAATTTGAAATTTCAACATTCGAAGCGTTTACAACCACTCCAATGGTGGGATTCTCGCGACCGGCACGAGTACCACAGGTGCCGAGTCTTTCGCTTTCGAATCGAAGGCCTTGCGGATTTGCAAAAGTGATTCCTTTGATTTTGATACCATTGGCACTCAGCTTCAAAACCGAAGAATACTTCGTTACGTTTAAAGTGCCGGGGCCCTGAAGTGTAATGGGCTTGGTAATTTCAATCGTATCCGAAACTGAAATACTGGCGCCGCCTAAAGATATGACCTCGGCGTTTTGAGCCAAGTCGATGGCAGATCGAAGGGATGCTTCGTCTGTAATCACGATTGACGTAGCGATGACATCCACGTCATCGAGGCCCGAACCCCCGCCTCCGCAAGCCGGTAGACTCAGCACAATGGCACCTAGGAGGAAAATTTTGAAACTTCGTGTGGATTTCATCCGCATACTGACTCCTTCAACTTCAAGCGGTTAAAGTGCAAAGATCATGCTTGGCCAAAATGGCTCAAAATGGTGATTTTGAGCCACTTCTACGCAAATAATTGCTAATAGGGGTCAGGGCACTTTGGGTACAGGTAGAAATCTTACCTGTACCCAAAGTGCCCTGACCCCTTATCTTGGGATCTTGAATTTCAAACGGATCGTCATTTTGGTTTTGGATAGTTTAGGGGTTGGCGAGCTCCCCGATGCGGCCGCCTTCGGAGATCAGGGTTCGAATACTTTGAAGCATACTGATGCTGCACTCAAAGGGCTAAAAATTCCTAATCTGCAGGCCATGGGTCTCTTGAATCTCATTCACTCAGAACGATCTCCTCAGCGAACTTCGGCATTCTTTGCTCGAATGTCCGAGATCTCTCAAGGAAAGGATACGACCACAGGCCACTGGGAAATGATGTCGCTTCCTCTTCACGAACCTCTCAGTCATTTTCCAAATGGATTTCCAAGCGCGCTCATGACGAAGTGGCAAGAGATGACGAAATTGGGATTTTTGGGAAATAAAGCGGCCAGTGGAACACAAATCATCGATGAGCTCGGCGCTGAGCATTTAAGCACCGGATCACCTATCGTTTATACCTCGGCTGACTCCGTCTTTCAAATCGCCGCACATGAAGAAAAATTCGGACTCGAAAATTTGTATAAACTTTGCCAGAGCACTCGTGAGCTTTTGGATGCGGGCGATTTTAAAGTGGGGCGTGTGATTGCTCGGCCGTTTTTGGGAAAACCCGGTGAGTTCAAACGAACATCCAATCGCCGAGATTTTTCGCTGAAGCCGCCCGCTCGCACGGTTCTTAACGAACTTGACGAGCGAAATTTTTCGGTCCTCGGGGTTGGAAAAATCCCCTCCATATTTGGATTCGAAGGAATTACCGAAAGTCTAGAGGCTCACAATGATCAGGAAGCCTTTGATGCAACCCTCGAAGCTCTTAAGAAAAAATCAGCGCTCATATTTACGAATCTTAACGATCTCGACATGCTGTACGGACATCGCCGAGATGCAGAGGGATACGGGCATCAACTAGAATGGATCGACGCCCAACTCCCGCGGCTCCAGGCAGCAATGAGTGAAGACGACTTACTTATTATTACAGCCGATCACGGAAATGATCCCACTTTCAAAGGCACAGATCATACAAGAGAGTATGTTCCCCTTCTGCTTTGGTCCCCTCGATTCAAAGAAGCCGAGGCCTCCAAAAAGCGGATTAAAGATCGCAAAACTTTTAGCGATATCGGCCAATCCCTCAGTGAAAATTTTGGAATTCCAAAAGCAGCGCATGGAGAAAGCTTTCTCTCGGAGATTGCGTGAACCTCCTACCACTCATTCACAAAAAAAGATTAAAGCAGAATTTAAGCTCTCAGGAAATTAACGCGTTCGTCAAATCTCTTACTTCATCCAAGGCCCCCCCAGATTATCAAATTGCCTCTCTCTTGGCGTTTACCGTGGCAAACGGAATGAATGACGAAGAAACGTTTGCGCTCACCACGGCCATGAAGAATTCTGGCAAACCATTTGCGTATAAAGGCTTCCCAAAAAATTCATTTTTTTTAGACAAGCACTCGACGGGCGGCGTGGGCGACAAAATTACCTTGCCCCTAGCCCCCTTGGTGATTGCTGCAACTGAAAATGTTTATTTTCCCACCATTGCGGGACGTGGACTGGGTCATACGGGGGGAACCGTTGACAAGCTCGAAAGCATTCCAGGATTTCGATGCGGACTCGAGATGTCTCGATTTTACAAGATCCTCAAAAAGCAGCGACTCGCATTTTTATCTCAAACGCCCAAGATCGCGCCGGCCGATCGCATCCTCTATGCGCTTCGAGATGTCTCGGGCACGGTCGCAAGCGTTCCTCTGATTACCGCGAGTATTCTCTCCAAAAAACTTTCTGAAAGTCTGAATTATTTACTCATTGATTTAAAAGTGGGAAGCGGGGCTTTTTTGACGGATCCTCAAATGAGTGAAGCCCTTGCTCGCCAGATGCTGAACGTCCTTCGGCATTTCAAAGTGGGCGGTAGAATCTGCATGACCAATATGGATACTCCGCTTGGCCATTATTCTGGCAACCTTTTGGAAGTTTATGAGTCCCTCGAGATTCTCAAAGGAGTCGGACCTAAAAATTCGACTCGATTGAGTCTCGAGTTTGCAGAGCGCTTGAGTGAGGCTTCAGGAATCTCGAAATCAGAATCGGTTTCAAAAGTAAAAGCCGCACTTCATTCTGGAAAGGCTCTCGAGGTTTTCGAGAAGTCTATCGAGGCCCAGGGTGGTAAATTAGCATCCATGCACAAGGCCACAGCGAATTCACTGAAGCTCAAGACGAAATCTATTTTATGTCCCCAAGCGGGCTACTTGAGATTCGACGTCACTCAGCTAGGCACGGCGCTGGTTGATCTAGGCGGAGGGCGAATGATCAAGGCGGCAAAAATAGATCCGTCTGTAGGATTTTATCATCCGCATCAGACAGGAGATCGAGTGGAAAAGGGCGAAGAAGTTTTGAAGATCTATTATCGGGATTCAAAAAAGCTGAGTCTCGCCCTTGGCCGACTCTCTCAAGCAGTTTTTGTTCAAGAAGATCCGCTAGAAAAGATGCCCTTAATTGTGAAAGAATTGCAGCAATGACGTCCCATTATTTTCAGAAAGCCCAGGAAGCGGCTGAATTCCTAAAGTCACGACTGGGCGCAGCTCCAGAAATCGCCGTCATCTTGGGATCTGGCCTCAGCGGATTTTCGAAGGAACTCATGGATGCTAAGGAGCTTCAAACCTCTTCCATTGCCCATGGTCTTCCAAGCACGGTCGTGGGACATTCGGGAAAACTCTTCACCGGAAAAATCGGCCGAAACTCAGTTGCAGTACTTGCGGGACGAGTGCATGGCTTCGAAGGCCATCCACCTCAACAGGTGGTTCATATTCCGCGGAGTTTGAGGCTTTGGGGTGTGAAGAAATTTTTGATTACCAATGCTGTAGGTTCCGTGAGTCCGCTTCTGAAGCCTGGATCTTTAGCTCTTATTAAGGATCAAATAAATCTGACAATGCAGAGCCCGCTGACAGGGCTTGAGACATACGGCGGAGACAGATTTCCCGATCAATCCAATCTCTATGATCGCGATTGGAGAAAAAGGGCGATCGCCATTGGAAAAAAGCTCAAAATGAATTTGAAAGAATGCGTTTATGCGGGAGTACCAGGCCCCGCTTACGAAACGGCCGCCGAGATTCATATGATCCGAAGGCTCGGGGGTGATATCGTTGGAATGTCGACTGTATGGGAAGCCACAGCACTTCATCAAATGGGTGCAAAAATTCTGGGGCTCAGCTGCATCACAAATCTATGCACAGGAGTTTCCAAGCAGCCCCTTTCGCATTCAGAAGTAATTGAGACCACGGCTTTTGCGCAAAAGGCTTTTACGAAATTGGTAAGAGCATTCTTGGAAATGAATTAGGATCTCGCATGCTTCAGCTTTTTAAAGCACAAGTCATCGTCACTGCAAATCCAGAGCACCGAGTGATTGAAAATGGATTTTTGGCCATCGAAAAGGGAATCATCCGAGATGCGGGACCCTGGAAAGAAAGACCGAAGCAAAAATCAAAATTGGAGGATGTATCTTTCGGCATGATTTGCCCGAGTCTCTTTAATCTCCACTCTCACCTCCCCATGTCTCTCTTTCGTGGGATCGCAGAGGATCAAGAATTGGAGCCCTGGCTCTTTAATACGATCCTTCCACTCGAGGCTAAATTTTTAAGCCCAGAATTCGTGCGTGCTGGAACTGAGCTCGCGCTCTGCGAATCCATTCGTAATGGTGTTACCTATTTTTCTGATATGTATTTGTTCGAAGATTCTGTGGCGAAGGTAGCCGATCAAATGGGAGTGCGAGGCACCTTTTGCATCGGCATCTCTGGATACGAATCGCCGGATTATAAAAGCTGGCAAGCTGGCCTGGAAGCTGCCAGTCGGTTTATAAAACCCTACCAAAACCATCCCCGAATTCAAATGGGTGTAGGCCCGCACGCTGTCTACTCATGTCCGATGGAAATTCTAAAGGCGGCTGCTGAATTTGCAAACCATCACAAGCTCGGGGGAATGATCCACCTTGCCGAGACAAAAAAGGAACTTGCAGACTGCAAGGCTCTGTACGGAGTGACACCGACGGCTCAAATCGAAGCGAGCGGTCTCTTTGAAATCAAACATCTAATTTTGGCGCATTCCATTTGGATCGAAGAAGCGGATTTCAAATTGCTCAGGCGTAAGAATCTTACGACCGCACTGAATGTTCGCTGCAATGCCAAACTCGCCAGTGGTTTTCCACCCGTAGCGGAATTTAAGAAAGAGGGGATTCGGTTCGCTCTCGGAACAGACAGTGCTGCCAGCAATAATAATTTGGATATCTTTGATGAAATGAATTTCATGTCGAAAGCCTACCGTCTGAAAACAGGCGATTTAACGGGACTTCCCGGACCTGAAATTTTTGCTTCAGCTACAAGAAATGCTGCCGAAGCGGTGGGAATGGGTTCGCGACTTGGAAGTCTTGAGCCGGGGAAAGAAGCGGATTTTATAGTGATTGATTTGCGCGCTCCTCACCTTTCGCCGATGACTCATGCCTATAGTCATTTGATTCATTCCGTTCGTGGATCGGACGTTCATTCAACCTATGTCGCCGGCAAAGCCCTCATGAAGAATCGAAAGATTCTGGTGGCAGATGAAGAGAAGATTCTGAAAAAAGCCGCTGGAATTTGGAAAAAACTTAAATCAAGTTTGGGCAGCACTCATTCCTCATGAAATTTTCTGGCTTTATATTTTCTCCTAAGCCTCAGTTCGGCTCATTGATTGAAAAGAAAGGCCGAATCGCGAGCATTCAGAGTGCGCGAATGCCCAAGCGAATTGATAGGGTCATTCTTCCCGGATTTATTTCGACTCATATTCATACGGTACAAACGCATGCACGAAATTTGGCTGAGAATAGGGAGCTTCTTGATTGGCTTTCAAAGGTCATCTGGCCGTTCGAAGCATCACTCGATCCTCGCGCCACTTATCGCTCGGCCCTGACGGGAATGAATGAATGTCTCTCAAACGGAATCACAACGATTCTAGATATGGCCACGAGTCGGCACACACAAAAAGTATTCGAGGCCGCGCGAGACTGCGGAATCCGAGGATTCATTGGCAAAGCTTTAATGGATCAAGGCCCCAAATCCTTGGTGGATAAAAATCCCCTCGAAGAAGTATTTGAACATCATGCTCATTGGCACGGCGCTGAACGCGGGCGTCTAAGCGTGACACTCTGCCCTCGCTTTGTTTTATCTTGTTCGGACGAGCTCTTGCGAAAAGTGGGAGAAATTTCTAGTCGCCTAAAGCTGATCCATCATACTCACGCCTCGGAGAACGCGAAGGAATGTGAATGGATTGAAAAGCATCACCATTCTTCCAATATCGGCTATCTTGAAAAAACTGGTTCATTGAATTCGCAGACAGTCATTGCCCACGGAGTGCATTTGTCGAATGCGGACATTCGGATTTTGAAAAAGCGAAGAGTTTCGATCAGTCATTGTCCTACAAGTAATTTGAAACTGGCTTCTGGCATTGCTGATCTTAAGCGACTCGATGGACTCAATCTTTCGCTCGGGGTTGACGGGGCCGCCTGCAATAATATTTTGGACCCATTTTTTGAAATGCGTCTTGCTCATTTGCTCAGTCGAAGTCTGCATGGACTCCAGGGCAAATCCGCTAAGTTCATTTTTTGGATGGCCACAATGGGTGGTGCCCTCGCCCTCCACTCTCAAAAAAGGATTGGCAGTTTGGAGCCGGGCAAAGAAGCCGATCTTCTAGTGCTTAAGGTTCCTGAATCCGTGGAGTTTAATCCGCGCTTTCCTTATGAAAGCTTGATTCACTCTCTCTCTTCCCGAAATATTGAAAAAGTAATTGTGGGTGGACAAGTCATAAGATCTTGACGCAGTGCATTTACCTCAGGAAGATCGCTCTTCAAGGGGGGTGAAGGGATGATTCTTCAACTTGTGTTTTTGTCTTCGACATTGATTTCACAGGGCTGGGCCTGGGGCTGGCAAGTCAACAATTGGCAACCTCAAGGTGGCTATGCTGAGCCTAAGGTGCGCGATTGCGACGCCGACTTTCCACTTCCAATGATTCAGCTTGAAAGTGAAACCAGCCTTTCAGCTTGGCTGCTCAAATATTTCCCTGCCCCGACGAACTGGGATCATGAGCGTCGAGCTCTGGGCGATGCTGTGGTTCGAAGACTCATAGAGACCAACCGAACCCATGAAATTTTGGATATTCTCGGTGACAAGTCCAATCCGCCCGAGTGGGAGTCGGCCATGACTGCTCTTGCGGGATACTATTATCGAAACCCCGTTGAATTGAAATTGGACGCGGATTTCATTCGAAAATCTTCAGAGGCGATCGTAGGATTTTGCGTAAGAAACAATCAGTATAATTTGATTTCGGTTATACTCGGCAGATTTCCAAATCAACAGGTCGTCGCTTTCTTGGAAGCCGTCATCAGGGTTTTCCAGCAAGAGGATATCTCGAAGGCCAAACAACTAGCGATCATCGAAAGCTCTCGGCTCGTTGAGCGACTTGGCTCCAGTGGAAACGCTCAGGCGCTCTTGAAATTTTATCGTGAAGTTTCCTTCCCACTCCTACTCGCAGAGCCAAGCTTATGGGCTCGCTCACTCAGATGGGCCACCACCTGCTTGATGAGGCCTGGTGATTTTCCTCAACTTCAAATGTCTCTCGTTCGTGAAGAGGCGTTTTTTCAATTGAGTTTGGTATTACCGGCTCTCGAAGATGAGGTCAGCAAAGATTGGATCGTGAGCTATTTTACCGCTTCGTTAACGGCTGAGCAAAAAGCAGAAGGCCTTAAATCCGCGATTCAAAATAATTTCAACCGTCTGAGATTCCTCGCGCAGGAACTCATGATTCGAGAGTCTGACGAAGTTTTTGACGAACTATTGAAAAGCTATTCCATTGAAATGAATCCAGATCATCCTCTATTTGAGGCCTTTTTCAGTCGCAAGACTCTGAGTCCCGATAGTCAGAGCGTCATTCGAGGCTGGATGAACGAAAAGCAGAAGCCATCTTTTCTTAGGCTTTATCAACGAATTCAGATTTGGGGCTCTGAGGCTGCGGACCTCTTGGCTGATTTAATGGCCTTTAATGAGAGCGACTACCGAGACGAAAAAATGAAAGCGATTGGAAAGATTATCGCGGATCATCCACTGCCCTTTCGAAGCCTTTGGACGCAGCAGAAATGGAGTCGGCTTCAGGCAGAAATCGCATTGGAAGGAATTTGTGCCTACGAGGGATCACTCAATCCCGTTTTAATTCAGGAGATCTTGAAATTTTTAGAAAATCCTAAAGGTTTGATTGATCTGAAAAAGGAGCGATCGGTCTACAATCGGGCGGTCGAATTTCTAACCCTAAAATTTTCAAGCTTATCGGAAACAGAAGTTACAGAGGTTTTGCGGATCTCGAAGATCGTTTTTGATTTGGAATCAGACGCTGCAAGCGATGAAATACTGATACCGCTACTTCAAAAGCTCGACCTCAGCTTCAATTCTGAGGATGAAATGAGAGCGCCAGAGCTTCGAGAGATGATTAAAGAGATGCAGTAGGATTCATGATAGAAAAAGTGTGAATGGCCATTCCCATTCCCATTCACATTCCCATTCACATTTACACGCGAAAAATATCGCTCCAGCTTTCCCGGGCAAGGTGAATAGCCGACCCAGAGTTTTAGAACGACAGATGCCGGCTGCGACCGACGGGGCCGGGCCCTGTGACCGATGGGGCCGGGCCCTGTGACCGATGCAATGTAGCGAGAATAATTTTGATTCCCGAAATATTTTGAAATGATTTAGGAAATTTTTTATAAAATTTAAAAACTTTTATCTGGGCGGGGGATTTAATTTTAATTTTATTCTTATTTTATAAATAAATTTAGTTGTTGTTTATCATCAATCTATTTATAAGCCCTTCATGAAAGCAATTCCTGATCTACATTTGAAGGCAGTGGAAGCGACAAGCAATTTTAAAAGATCGGAGATTTCTCTTTTGAAAATAATTCAACAGGTGGATGAAGCGAAGGTGTTTTTGAAAATGGGATATTCGAATTTATTTTCTTATCTTACCGAAAGCTTGAAGCTCACCGAGGCGCAAGCTTTCACTTATTCAACGGTGTCTCGCAAGTCTCGGCAGATTCCCTCGCTTCAAACAGCCATTGAAGCTGGACTCTCACTTACCAAGGCTCAGCGTATTGTTCCCATCTTGACGAAAGAAAATCATCAGGAATGGATTTCGAAGGCGCAGAATCTTTCGAAATATGATTTGGAGCGGGAAGTTGCCGAGTTGAATCCCTTGGCGTCTAAAAAGGAGAGCTTAAGAGCGATTTCAAAAAATCGATTGAGTTTAAGAATCGAAATTTCGAATGAACTCAGTCAGAAGCTTCAAAGACTGAAGACTTTGATTTCGAATCAAACGAAGAAAAACGTTTCGCTGGAAGACTCACTTGAAGAAATAGCCAATTTTTACCTCAGCCGGAAAGACCCCCTCAAAAAAGCTTCGCTCAAAGCGGCCTCGGCTACTTTGAGATCGGCCAAATTGAATGTGGATCGAGCCGTCAAGAATGTTGATGAAAAGAAATCAAATCATTCCAATTCACACTCCCATTCACATTCCAATTCACATTTACACCCAAAAAATACCGCTCCAGCTTTCCCGGGCAAGGTGAACGCCTCTCCCAAGGTTCTAAAGCGTCGGATCCCAGCCGCCACCAAGCATCAGGTTTTCACAAGGGACCAGATGCGTTGTTCATTTAAAGGACTCGATGGAAGGATTTGTGGATCTGAGCGCTCACTAGAGATTCATCATCTCAAGCCGTGGAGCTTTGGCGGCGATCATTCTCTCTCGAATCTTAAGAGTCTTTGTCATGCGCATCATCATTTTGGGCATCGCTGGAAGCCTGAAGGAGGGTATCGATCCGCCCCTTAGAAGTCGCAGAAGGGGGCCTTGATGTCCCAGACTCTGCTTTCTTGAACTTCGCCATTTATCAATGAATTCAGTGATTTACCCTTAGATCGAGCTTGGCACGTTGGATGCATTTTCTAGTACCAGACGAGTGGAATAGGCATTCCGCTCTAGAGGAGGATCGAATGTTATTTCGTGGAAGTATATTAAGACTAAGCGCGCTCAGCACGCTTGCAACTGCGCTCTCGGTGAGCAGCGCCAGGGCTGACAATATTGATGAATGGACCGTCTCAAAGGTCATGGAGAAGATTCAGTCTTCCGATAGAGACTGGGCCGAACGAGTCTTCAAAGGTCTTTATATCTCGGAAGGTAAACTCGCTTCCGACAACGGCAGCCCCGGCAACACTTCAGACGACTTCCAAGTAGGACAAGTTTTCGTCAAAACAATAATCAACTCTACAGGCAAAACAGTTTACGACCTCGACAATTTAAGCCCAGCGCCTGTGGTGCGAATAAATTTGCGAGATATAGCAACCTTCGATGATGGTGGCATTTTGCAGTATGATCCAGCGACTGGCACACTTTACTATAAGCCCGCCAATGATTTGAATTTCTATGTCGTTGATAGCGACCTGATGAGTCGATATCCAGGCCTTCGAGATCAACTCGGACGAATCGGATTTACTTTTGACAATGGCAGTGATGGTTCACTCATCCTGATCGACGGCGGAAA
>Ga0163144_10022174_pt1 | contig 12596 bp, 14 predicted proteins | sample OliLak19BULKMAT1_FD_123175 | JGI IMG/M metagenome (GOLD analysis project Ga0163144, IMG submission 123175) | Freshwater microbial mat bacterial communities from Lake Vanda, McMurdo Dry Valleys, Antarctica - Oligotrophic Lake LV.19.BULKMAT1 | ecosystem: Environmental > Aquatic > Freshwater >... | reverse complement strand
TGCAGCAAGCCATGTAGCAAGCGACGGCGCCACCTGGCGTCGTGAACCAGCAGTCGGCGTCACCTGGCGCCGTGGACTGTATAGCCGAGAGGTAGAGCCTTTGGCCCGCATCGATGTCGTGATGCCCCAGATGGGGGAATCGATCGCCGAGGGGACCATGTCCCGTTGGCTCAAGAAGGTCGGCGACAGCGTGAAGCGCGATGAACCGCTGTTCGAGATTTCCACCGACAAGGTGGACGCGGAAATCCCAGCGCCGTCGGCCGGCATTCTCGTCGAGGTGATTGTGACCGAGGGCCAGACGGTTCCCGTGCAGACGGTGGTCGCTCGTCTCGAGACGGACGCGAGTGTAGCGGCCGCGGCACCGGCGACGACTTCGGCACCGAGCGCATCGGCGGTGGTCGTGGGCGTGGGGCCCCCCCCCGTTGAAAAAAGTAGCGCCCCCACCTCCGGGACCCAGCATCAATCCAGCGCGACCCCAACCATTTCCGTGCGGCCATCAGCCGACGCCGGATCGTTTGAGGAGCGTATTCGCACCAAGTCGTCACCGCTGGTTCGCAAAATCGCCGCCGAGCACGGTATCGAGCTCGTCGGCATGCTCGGCTCGGGCGTGGCGGGACGGGTCACGAAGAAGGACATCCTGCAGGTGCTTGAGTCGGGGCCCGCACCCGCCGTTGCGGCATCCGCCTCGAACACTCCGGCACCTATGGCGTCCATGCATGCACCAGCAGGGTTCGGCTTCGAGCCCCCGCAGGTGCACCCGTGGCCGGGCGACGTGGTAGAACCGATGTCGAAGATCCGCCGACTCACGGCGGGCCACATGGTCTACTCGAAGCAGACGTCGGCCCATGTCACCACGTTCTTCGAAGTGGACCTCACTCGGGTCGCCCGCATTCGCGCCAATATGCGCGCCGACTTCGAGAAGCAGTACGGCGAGAAGCTCACCTTTCTGCCATTCATCACGCAGGCCGCGGTGCAAGGGCTGCGCAAGTTCCCCGTCGTCAACGCTGCGGTGCGGGGAAGCGACATCGTGTACCGCAACCAGTACAACATCGGCATTGCCGTGGCGCTCGACTGGGGGCTCATCGTCCCGGTGGTCAAACGCGCCGACTCGCTGTCGCTCGTTGGGCTCACGAAAGGCATCAACGATCTCGCCAATCGGGCCCGCACGAAGAAGCTCAAGCCCGACGACGTGCAGGATGCCACGTTTACCATCACCAACCCCGGCGTCTTCGGCTCCGTGATGGGTACGCCGGTCATTCCGCAGCCCACGGTCGCCATTCTCTGTCTCGGGGCCATCGAGAAACGACCCAAGGTCATCACCGGCCCCGATGGCGAGGACACACTCGCCATCCGCACCTGCGCCTACTTCTCGCTTTCGTTCGACCACCGCATTGTCGACGGCTCCGACGCGGACCAGTTCATGGCCTATATCAAGAAGCAACTCGAGACGATTCCGGAGGCGGGGTTCTAGGCCATGCCACGCGCACTCGTTATGCAGACGGCGACCACGCGTGCCGATGAACGGCTGGCGGCATTGGATGCTTTCCGGGCACGTCGCGCGCTGTGCAGCGGTACCGGCTGCAACTACTGGGTGTTCGAGCGGAGCGACGAACCGGGCGTGTTCACGCAGTTCTTCGAAGCGGGTGACGAGGATACGTTGCGTCGCACCCGTCACGCCGCGCTCGGCGCGAATGACAACGATCCGATTTTCCGCGAAGTGGAGCTGTAGTTCATGCCGACACGCACCATCGCTATCGAAGGCAAGTCTTGGCGGGTTTTCCCGTCGGGCTTCGTGACGCCAAGTACCCATGACGAGTTTGCGCTGCTGTTCGTCGCCGGCACAGGCGACGACCGCGTGGTGCGCGTGACCCGCTACTCACCGCTCGGCGCCCGATCGCGCGAGCAATCACTCGCCGAGTTGCCGGACAGCGAGCTGGTTCGACTGTTCGGCGAATCGCAGCCAAGCTTTACCTCTCCGGAAGCCGGATACGCGACGTGACCGCTCGCGAGGCTCTGATATCGACTGCCGTACAGCCCTCCTCCTGCGTGGACCTGCACATGCATTCGACGGCGTCGGATGGATCGCAGGAGCCATGGGAGGTTGTTGCCGCAGCGGTGGCCGCCGGGCTTCGTGCTATCGCGCTCACCGATCATGATACCGTGGCCGGCGTCGGGCCGGCCCGTATTGCGGCTGCCGGCACGGCGCTCCAGGTCATTGCCGGGGTCGAACTCAGCGCCTACCAGGGCGACGACGAAACGCATCTGCTCGGGTTGCATCTGACGGATGTCGACGCCATGGAGCGGGGGCTGGAATCGTTTCGTGACGCGCGGCGTGACCGCGGGGTACAGATGGTCGGTCGCCTCAATGCCATCGGCGTGAAGATCACCTTTCAGGATGTGCTCGACGCGGCGGGCAGTGGCGCGATCGGACGCCCGCACGTTGCCAAAGCCCTCGTGGAGAACGGATGGGCGCGCGACAATCGCGACGCCTTCGACCGCTACCTAGGGGCCGGGCGTCCGGCCTTTCTCGACAAGCGGCGCCTGTCGCTGCGCGATGCGATCGCCATGGTGCACTCCTGCGGTGGAATCGCCGTCATTGCCCACCCCGGTGGCGCGGGAACCCTCGCCCGCCTGAGCGCCCTCAAGGCTCAGGGTCTCGACGGGGTCGAGGTGATTCATCCCGGACACTCGCTTGAGGATCGGAAACGCCTGCTCGCGGTCGCCACCGAACTCGATCTCGTCCCTTCCGGAGGATCGGATTCACACGGAGCAACCGGCGGTGCTCGCATGATCGGTGCGATGCAGGTGCCCGGCGAGTGGGTCGATTGGCAGGAAGCGCGGGTGCTCGGGCGGCGCCAGCGGGTTGGCGCTGCCTAACGTATGGCGCCCCCGGTGAGCGACGACCGCGTGGCGCTGGTGACTGGTGGAGCGCGACGCGTCGGCGCGGCCATCTCGCGGGCATTGGCCAGCGGCGGCATGCATGTGGCCGTGCATTACCATCACTCTGCATCCGACGCCGACGCGTTGGTCGCCGAGCTGCGCAGCCAAGGGCTTCAGGCCACTGCCTTCGCCGGAGACCTGAGCCAGCCCGACGTGCCGGCCCAGGTCGTGCATCGGGTGGCCGACCAACTCGGCCGACTCGACGTGCTGGTCAATTCGGCGGCCAACATGCTGCGCACGCCGATCGGCGCTGTCTCGATCGAGGCGTGGGAGTCCATCTTCTCGCTCAATGTGCGGGCGCCTTTTTTCACCACGCAGGCCGCCGCCGAGCGCATGAAAGCGGGTGGGGTGATCGTCAACATCGCCGATCTGGCGGCCTTCGAGAACTGGAAGGGGTACATTCCGCATGGCATGTCCAAGGCCGCCATCGTCCAGTTGACGCGAGCCTCGGCGCACGCCCTCGCGCCGCGCATTCGGGTCAACGCCATTGCCCCGGGCGTGGTTCTTCTTCCCGACGGCTGGGATGAGCAATCCGCCGCGCATCTGACGGCGACCACCCCACTGCGCCGCGTCGGGTCGCCCGATGACGTGGTCGAGGCGTTGCTCTACCTCGTCAACGCAACCTTTGTCACGGGTCAAGTGCTCGTGGTAGACGGCGGGCGAAGCGTTCGGACGTGAGAGCTCCGCACGCGCCTGCCCAAGTGTCGGCGAGGGGAACTCGGCTCGTGTGCCAGGGACTCATAAGGCTAGAACGGGATACGCGACACGGTTCCACGCAGCGGGGTAGGGCGCGAGATTACACCAGCGCCTGCGCGCGGGAAAATCGCGCCCGATACCCTGAGGATGAAGACCTGTGGCCACGCACGAATATGAAGTGGTAATTGTTGGAGCCGGCCCCGCCGGAATGACAGCGGGCCTCTACGCTGGTCGCTCGATGCTGAAAACGGTCGTGCTTGAGCGCGGTGCCCCCGGTGGTGAACTGCTCAATACCGAGATGATTGAAGACTATCCCGGCTTCGAGCGTGTGGAGGGATGGGACCTGGCGCAGAAGTTTGCGTCGCATGCGCAGAAGTTCGGTTGCGAGATCCATACCAGAAATGTGGAGCGGATCAAACGCATGGACGACGGCACCTTCGAAACGCGCGCCGACGATGGCGACGTGTACCTCTCGCCGACTGTGATCGTGACTGCCGGTGGCACGCCCATCAAGCTGGGCGTTCCGGGCGAGAACGAATATGCGGGCAAGGGCGTCTCGTACTGCGCCGTGTGTGACGGTGCTTTTTTTAAGGGACATGTGATTGCCGTGGTAGGCGGCGGCGACGCCGCCTGCGAAGAGGCAGACTTTCTCACTCGTTACGCGTCGAAGGTGTATCTCATTCACCGGCGTGACGAATTTCGTGCCTCGAAAATCGTGCAGAAGCGCGTCTTCGAGAATCCGAAGATCGAAGTCATCTGGCACACGGTGGTCGAATCGATTCACGCCGATGAGCGGGGACTGGTCGATCGCCTCACGCTGCGAAATCTCAACACCGATGTCGCCAGCGATCTCGCGGCCACCGGCATTTTCGTGTTTGTCGGATTCAAGCCGAACACGACCATTATCGCCGATCACGTAGACCATGACTCCACCGGCTACCTCATCACCGATTGGAACATGCAGACGACGATCCCCGGCCTCTTTGCTGCGGGTGACGTGCGGGTGCAACTCACGCGTCAGGTGACCACGGCGGTCGGCGACGCGACCACGGCCGCCATCGCCGCCGAGAAGTATCTCACGGCGCTCAAGAGTCGCGAGTCGTCACTGGCGCTCACCGCGCAGGCGCAGGCGTGAGAATCCTCACCTTCGTGGTCGGTGCATTTCAGGAGAACTGCTATCTCCTGATCGATGAGGAGAGCGCCCGCGCGGTGCTCATCGATCCGGGTGACGAGGGAGACGCACTCGTTGCCGAGGTTCGAGCGAGCGGCGCGACGCTCGAGGCCATCTGGCTCACCCATGCCCATCTGGACCATATCGGCGGTATCGCCGCCGTTAGGCGCGCCTGGAACGTGCCAATTTTCTTGCATCCGGCCGACCGTCCGGTCTATGCATTCGCGCCCAGCGTGGCGCAGCGCTACGGAGTTCCGTTCGAGGTGGGGCCACTCCCCGATCACGACCTCGCCGATGGCGACACGATGTCGTTAGGCTCGCTTCGGTTCGGCGTGATGCACGCGCCGGGACACTCGCCCGGACATGTGGTGTTGCACGGGCATGGCGTGGTCTTCGGTGGCGACTGTCTTTTCGCCGGTTCGGTTGGACGCACCGACCTGCCGCTCTCCGACGGCGCGGCGTTGTTGCGCTCACTGGCTCGCATTGTAACCCTTCCTCCGGAGACCATCGTCTACTCCGGACATGGCGAGCCGACAACCGTCGGAGAAGAATTGGCCGGTAATCCATTCCTCACCGGTGTGGCGCGCCCACTGCGTCGCTAAAGGGATCGCATGATCACGCGTTCAACGGTTCTTGTCTGGTTCTGGTTAGGTGCTGCCGTCCTCTTCATCGCGGTCGTGGCGCCGTCGGCGTTCGCCGTGCTTCCCACACGCGCCATGGCTGGCTTGCTGGTGGGGCGAATCCTTCCGGTGCTGTTCTGGAGCGGGGCGATCGTTGGGGCGCTCATTCTCTTTCTCTCTCACGGATGGCGGCGAGCTGCGGCGACGGTGCTCGTGCTGGCGTCGTTAGGTGCGCAGCTTGGCGTGGCTCCACAGATCCAGCGCGCCCGCGTCTCGCTCGGCCCCGATCTGGAGGCCATCGCGGCCGCCGATCCGCGCCGTGTTGCATTCGGCCGGTTGCATGGCATTAGCGTGGCCCTGCTCGGTGTCGGCATGCTGGGCGCGGCGGCCATCGCCGTCGGCGGGCTGGCTACCGGTCGTGCCCCGCGTACCCCCGGCATGGTCCAATCTCACGAGTCGGTTGGCCGCACGGTTCCTCCGCTCCCGGCCGGGGTATGAGCCACCCTCGCGTGCCGCTTTCGTCGCGGTGTACGGCCGGGATGTCCTTCTGTCCGCTGCACCGTTCTTCCCGAGTCCTTCACACTCTACCCAGCGCCTGATGTCCTACTTTCGTCCGTCTCCCTTCGCTCGACGCGGCTGGGTTGCCGTTGCGGCCGCCGTGGTATTCGTCGCGGCGTGTGATACGACCGCGTCGTTCACCCCGGGTGAGCAGAACTGGGGATTTATAAATGTGGGCGCGCTGAGCACCGGCAGTGGTGAGTATCGAACCGCTCCAACCGCAGTCTTTTTTCGCGGAGCGATTTCGTCGGTTCCCAATGCCGCAATCCGCTCTGATTCGTGTTTCTTGGTCGGCGACTATGTCGCTCCCAGCAACTCCTTTACCGGTGTGACATATCTGGACGCCGGAACGAGCATCGCCACCACGATTGGCGGCGTGCTGACGGACCTCCCGCGCGTGTCGAGTAGTACGGCTAACAACTACGGACTGGCCACCGGAACGACCGTTGCCTACCGACCAGGTGACTCGGTGGTGATCAAGGTTCCCGGTGTGGCTGGCGGCTATCCGGCGGCCGAGATTCGGGGGAAGAGCGCAGAAGCGTTCACGATTCAGCCAATCAGCCCTGTCTTGAACGCATTCATTCCGCTGCGCTGGACCAAGTCGACGGATGCCTCCAGCGCGCTCATCGTCTCGCTGCAGTACACGCCGGCAGGTTCCACGTCCAGGATGCAGGAAATTCGATGCGCCTTCAACGACGACGGGGTCGATTCCATTCCCGCCCGTCAGCACGTGGCGTGGTCGACCGACGCGAATGTGAATCGCCGCGCGGTGGTCACCCGGTTGCGCACCGTGTTGTTTGCAGTGAACGGAGGTGCGATCCAACTGATCTCGACCTTCCAGGTTCCGACGCCTCTTCCATAGTTCGGCATTCGCCGCTCGCACCTCTCGCTTGCCCACCACCACTCTCAGGCCCGACCGCATGTCCGAGACTCGCACCGAGAAAGACCCGTTAGGCACCGTGGAGGTGCCAAACGATGCGTACTACGGCGTGCAGACCCTTCGCGCCGTGGAGAACTTTCCCATCAGTGGTCTCCGCCCGCTGGAGGCATTCGTCGTGGCGCAGGTCTGGATCAAGAAGGCGGCGGCCCTCACCCACAAGGACACCGGACGACTCGACCCCCGTCTCGCCGACGCCATTGTGGCCGCTGCAGATGAAGCCCTCGCGGGAAAGTTCCGCGAGCACTTCGTCGTCGACCCGTATCAGGCGGGCGCCGGTACCTCGCACAACATGAACGCCAACGAGGTGCTGGCCAATCGCGCCAACGAGTTGTTGGGCGGCAAACGCGGCGAATACACGCCGGTGCATCCGAACGACCATGTCAACATGGCGCAGAGCACCAACGACACCATTCCCACCAACATACGCCTTGCCTGCTTGGCCCGGCTCGGTCCCCTCGTCGCCGCCTTCGAAGGGCTCCGCGACGCCCTCGCGGCAAAGGGCGTCGAGTTCGACGACGTGGTAAAGGCCGGTCGCACGCACCTGCAGGATGCCATGCCCATTCGACTCGGGCAGGAGTTCACGGCCTACGCCGGATCGATCGATCGGGGAATTCGACGGGCGAAGGAGTCCGCCGAATATCTTCGCGACCTGGGAATTGGCGGGAGCGCGGTCGGCACCGGCGTCACGGTGGAGAAGGAATATCCTGCGCTCATGATCATGCACCTCAAGGCCATTACCGGGCTCGAACTGCGCGTGGGGCAGGATCGAATCCAGCTCATGCAGAGCATGGGCGATGTCGCGGCGTTCTCGGCGTCGCTGCGCGTCATCGCCATCGACCTCTCCAAGATTGCCAGCGATCTCCGATTGATGGTCATGGGGCCGCGCACAGGCATCGACGAAATTGTGCTCCCCGCCGTGCAGCCAGGCTCCTCCATCATGCCGGGCAAGATCAATCCATCGATTCCGGAGATGGTGAACCAGGTCTGCTTCCAGGTGATGGGCTGCGATGCGACGGTCTCGATTGCCGCCGAGCATGGCCAGCTCGAACTCAACGTGATGATGCCCGTCATCGCGCACAACGTGCTCTTGTCCATGCAGATTCTCACCAGCTCCGTGACGGTGCTGACAGAGAAATGCATCAAGGGAATCGAAGCACATCGCGCCATGTGCGCCTACTGGGTCGAGCGCTCCGCCGCCCTTGCGACCGCCCTCGCTCCCCAGATCGGCTACGCCGCCGCCGCCGACATCAGCAAGCGCTCGGTGAAGGAGGGCGTGCTCATCCGCGAGATGGTACGAAGGGAGGGAATCCTCCCCGCCGACCAAATCGACGACGTACTCGACCTGATGAAGATGACAGAAATCGGCATTCCCGGCGGCCACCACGCCTCCCCCTCCTCCGGCTAGCCTCTCCCCTTCTCGCCTTCTCGTCCTCTCGTCCTCTCGTCCTCTCGTCCTCTCGTCCTCTCGTCCTCTCGTCTTCTCGTCTTCTGTAGTATTCGTCTTCTGTAGTATTCGTCTCCCGTAGTATTCGTCTTCTGCAGTGCCCCTATATTGATGCGCAATGCGAATCACAACCTGGGCCGAGTACGGGCTCATCTGCGCGGTGCACTTGGCCAAGCGTCACGGCGACGGACCCGTTACCGGCCGCGAAATTGCCGCGCGTGAGCGTCTCCCGGCCGACTATGTGGAGCAGATCCTTCTGCGACTGCGCCGCGCCGACGTGGTCATCAGCACTCGGGGGGCAAAGGGCGGATACATGCTCTCCCGCGATCCTGTCGACTTGTCCGTACGCGAGGTGATTTCCGCGTCGGAACTCGGGACCTTCGACCTGCACTGCATTTCGCATCCCGTGGCCGAAGAGCGATGCTCCGATTCGCAAAACTGCAGCATTCGCCCCGTATGGCAGATGCTGCAGCAGCGAATTGACGACGCGCTGGAAAGCGTCCGACTCTCCGACCTTCTGCTCGACGAGCCCGCTGTGCGCGCCCGCGTCGGTCTCCCCGTTTTGCAGCGTTAGGTCGGGAGACGCGCCGTGTCGCCGCGACTCTTTGACGGGTGGCGCTCCGGGTGGCGCTCCGAGTGGCGCATGCGGCGCGGGCTGTCGGCCTACGTGGCTGCCCTCATGAGTGATCCCGAACCTGAGGACGTGGCCTGGCTCGCCGTGGCGGCGTGGGACGGTGACGCTGACCGCGCAGCGTGGGAGCTGCGCTACGCGCGCCGTGCCCTAGGACTACTGGTGGCGCAGCGGGACGCACTCGACGATCGCACCGGGTCGCTGGTGGCTCGGGAACTCGCGTCGGCCCTTCAGTCCGATCGCAATATTGCGCCGGCCATGCTCAAACTCTCCGAGCGACAGTTCAACGATCGCCTGAGCGTGTACCGCGAAGTGCTCACCTCGCGTGCGCCGTACGAAGGGACGGGGGCGCGATTGGGCAGGGCGCTGGTCCAGATTGCCGGGGCGTCCCGGGCGAGCGACGACTTAGCGGGGCGCGCCGGAGACATCCTGGCCCGGTATGTGGGCGAAGCCAACGAGGCGCTGCGGAAGGCGTTCGGTGCCCCGTCGCTTCCCGACGACTTCCCTCCTTCGAACATGAGTCGCTAGTTGGAGAGCCGAATGCAACCGCGGTGCGCCAATCGTGGAGATCGGCGCACCGCGCTCGTACGATTTGTTTGAGTGCCGAAGGGGGGACTCGAACCCCCACGGGCTATCGCCCACTGCGCCCTGAACGCAGCGCGTCTACCAGTTCCACCACTTCGGCAGGGTGCGGGAAGGTATTAGCGCGCTAGCCCCAAGTCAACGCGCCGTATCGAGTTAGGCCGCTGGGGGCCACCGGTGCGTGTGGCGACCGATTATTTTCATCGTCTGCACTACACACGGGGTATGCAGATACTCCGCCATGGTCGCGTGTAAGACGCCGAGCCACCCCCTCCATAATTTCCACGTCGGACGTAATGGCCGAAAAGAACGAAGCGGAAGGTCGCACTACCATTGCGCGTCATCGCCGCGCCTCCTTCGACTACCACATCATCGAGACGTGGGAGGCGGGTCTGGTGCTGACCGGTACGGAGGTCAAGTCGCTTCGAAATGGGAAGGCAAATATCGCCGAGGCGTACGGAATCGTGCGCAGCGGCGAGGTGTATTTGCTCAACGTCAACATCTCGCCCTACGAACGCGGCGGCTATGTCAACCACGATCCGACGCGGCTTCGCAAGCTGCTTCTTCACAAGCGCGAGATTCGCAAGCTCATTGGCGCCATCGAGCGCGAGGGGCTCACGCTGATTCCGCTCGAACTGTATTTCTTCAAAGGGAAGGCGAAGATCCGCATCGGACTCGGCAAGGGAAAAAAACTGCACGACAAGCGCGACGATTCCAAGAAGAAGGACGCCGATCGCGAAATCGCCCGCGTCTTGCGTCGCGGATGATCACGCTGTTTGCTACACTCGCGCTGCTCCAGCAGGCGCGTGACGTCCCCGCCGCGCTCACCGTGAGGGAAGGGGAACGCGTGTCGAGCGTTGCGGTCGTGACCACCCGACTGGGGGCGATGATTCGCGCCCAGGATATCCTGTTGCCGTTAGGCGCCGTCCTCATGCGCGACGCGCCAGATCGCTTTCGGCTGGTCGTGGGTGGTTCGGAGCTCGAGCTCACCATCGGGATGGCGTACGCGCGTGTCCGCGGGACCACGCAGCTGTTGGGCGCCGCGCCAGCCCTGTCGCAGGGACAGCTCTTCCTGCCGCTGTCACTCGTGACCGATGTGCTGCCGCGCGTTGTTACCGGATTTCGGTACGATGCGGTTGCGGTGGAACTGCGACGTTTTTCAACGGTTGTCTCGTCGCGCCGTGCGAACGGCGACAGCGCTCGCGTCGGGCAGCCACGGCGAAGTGCGGCAGACAGCGCGCCGCCATTGGCGAGCGACGCCCGAAGGAACGAGAGGGCCGCGCCCCCGCCGCGCACGGAGGGTCGCGCTCGGCGACCCGTTGTCGTGATTGACGCCGGGCACGGTGGCCCGGACCGCGGCATGAGTGGCCCTGCGGGCGCGAAACGCAAGATGTATGAAGCAGACGTGACGCTCGCAGTGGCGAAGCAATTGCGCGACGTGCTGTCCGATCGCGGCGTCGACCTGGTCATGACGCGTACCACCGACACGCTCATAGCGCTCGCCGATCGTGGCCGCATTGCCAACCGCGCCAAGGGAGATGTCTTTCTCTCCATCCACGTCAACGCGGCGAATCCTCGTTGGCGCGACCCGACGGGGGCACGGGGCTTCGAGACGTACTTCCTGTCCGAGGCCAAAACGGACGACGAGCGACGCGTGGCGGCGCTCGAGAACGAAGCGGTGAAGTATGAGGTCGAATCGGAGGCGAACGGGGGCGATCCGTTGAGCTTTATTTTGAACGACATGAAGCAGAACGAATACCTCCGCGAGGCCAGCGCCCTCGCCCAGACGGTGCAACGCTCGCTGGGTGCGGTGCACCCTGGTACCAACCGTGGCGTGAAGCAGGCAGGCTTTCGCGTGCTCGTGGGTGCCTTCATGCCGGCGGTGCTGGTGGAGGTCGGCTTCGGGACCAACGCCGCCGAATCGGCCTACCTCTCGAGTGCAACAGGACAGCGCCGCATCGCCACCGCCATCGCCGACGCCACCCTGGCCTATCTGTCGCGCTATGTGGAACGTCGGAGCGTGGGAGCCGGCGAGCTGCCATGAGATCGGCGCCTAACGCGCGACTGGCCGTCACGCTGGGCGGCATCGTCCTCCAGAACCCGGTGCTGCTCGCCGCCGGCACTGCGGCCTACGGCGACGAACTGGATGACGTGATGGAGCTCGACGCGTTAGGCGGACTGGTGACCAAGGCGGTATCGCTCGAGGTGCGCACCGGCGCCCCGGCGCCGCGCGTGGCGGAGTTTCCCGGCGGAATGATCAACGCCATCGGGTTGACCAACCCCGGCGTGGACGAGGTGCGGGACTCGCATCTCCCGTGGTTGGCGCAGTCGCTGCGCCGCGCCAAGGTACTGGTCAATGTGGTTGGCAACGCGGTCGACGACTTCGCGCAGGTCATCGAACGGCTGGACGACTCGCCGGGGAAGGCGGGCTATGAATTGAATCTGAGTTGTCCCAACGTGAAGGCCGGCGGCATGGAATTCGGCGCCGACCCCCTCGCCCTGGCCCAGGTTGTCCGCTTGGCCCGGGCGGCCACGGCGCTGCCGCTGTTCGTGAAGCTCTCGCCCACGCTCATCGACATCGCGGGCGCGGCACGCGTCGCCCTCGAGAACGGAGCGACCGGGCTCACCCTGGTGAATACGCTCCCCGGTCTCGTGATCGATGTCACGCGTCGTCGACCGGCACTCGGTTTCGGAACGGGTGGCGTGAGCGGTCCCGGACTGCTACCCATCGGCGTGCTTGCCACATGGAAAGTGTGGAAAGTGACACGCGCCCCGATTCTCGGCGTCGGCGGCATCGCGACCGGGGCCGACGCGCTACAGTACCTGATGGCGGGAGCCGCTGCGGTCGCCATCGGCACTTCGGCGCTGCGCGATCCGCGGCAGCCCGAGCGCATTGTACGCGAACTGGGTGCGTGGTGCGAGCGGGAGGGCGTTGGTTCCCTCAGCGAGGTAACCGGGACGTTGCAATGGCCGACGTGAAGGCGCTTGACCTACGCCGCCGATCTCCGTGAGGC
>Ga0163144_10022173_pt1 | contig 12596 bp, 11 predicted proteins | sample OliLak19BULKMAT1_FD_123175 | JGI IMG/M metagenome (GOLD analysis project Ga0163144, IMG submission 123175) | Freshwater microbial mat bacterial communities from Lake Vanda, McMurdo Dry Valleys, Antarctica - Oligotrophic Lake LV.19.BULKMAT1 | ecosystem: Environmental > Aquatic > Freshwater >... | reverse complement strand
GCAAAGCAACCTAGCTAGAATCAAAGCAAGAGCTACTGCTCATTAATTCAACATAACATTTAGTGTTAGATGCTTTACCAACAGAAACTGTTGACAACAAAATGCAACCAGACAAAATGAACAACGTGACAAAAAGACAGAATGCTGCCAGTGCAATGCAACAACTGGCTGGCAACAATTGCATTCACACAGTCAAAACAGAGGAACATGAGACACAATCAGACCAAACATTGCACTGAAATTGCAAGAATGAATCCTGTGTGACTCCAGGCTCAAAACAAAATGAATTGTTTGACAATGAGTGACAGACAACACTTGCCTTTGCAAAAAGAACAGATGAGGATCTGTGGGGCAACTGTGACATGAACAATCCTGTGGGAAACCGTTGTCAGCAGATTCTGTCTGGAAAATCAAAGTGTGGCCCTGACTCGATGCCATAATGATCATTGAAAGAAGCCCCGGTTCTTTGTCATTTTTTTGATTGCAATGACCGGAAAATGGTGCTGAGAGCGGCCTGCTTGTGCCCAAAAAACAAGTTGCATCATTGATTCATCGCAATGCATGAAGCTTTTTGTTTCTTCAAATGTGCTGCTGGGAAGGTTGACAGTGGGTTGCTGCATGCATTTTGCATTCCGTCGTTGCAAATTGCCAGAAATTTGAGTTTTCTTGAACCTCTGAGCTTGACTCTTCACCTGACAGGATGGGGACACTGCGGGTCAACAATGTTGACAGTCAAAATGATGGAATGAAATTTGGGTTGAAGTGCTCACAGGCACCAGTGCCTGTGCAGCATGCAAAAATCAATGGTTGCTGTTTTGACCCTAGCCCTGAAGCGATGTCGGACAGAAGGGCATCTCAGGGGCAGCCAAAAAGTCGTGCAGATGATTTGGCAGATAAAAATGCAGATTCGAAAAGAGAAGCCCCCCCAAGCAGTGAGTGCCGTTTTGTTGATCTGCTTCTTTGTCTGTCTGCCACTTTGCCTGCTTGGAAAACCCAAGCAGATGATCCAAGACTGACTCTGCTGCTTCTGCGCGGTTTCAAGATTCTTCGCTGCAGAACCTGTGGACTTAACATGCACAGAAAGATACCCAATCTTCACTCATTTCGTTACTGTGCTACTGTCTGAACCGCGGCTAACCGACACTCTAGCTAGTGAAGTCGAGAGATAACCATTTTCGCTCTCATTATTTTGTCTGCGCCACACTAGCCAGTCAGTCACCGAGAGATAAGTACTCGCTCTTATTATTTTTGTGATTTTTCCTCGTTACCACAGCAGCAAATCAGTCCAAATGAAGGTCGCATCCCCTCTGAAGAGAAATGACAAAGCCATAGAGCCACAACTGTTGACAATCTTGGGACTGGTAGCATTGTTTGTGGTGGCGTTTGTGCTTGTCAGTCATGACGCAGCCACACAGAATTCACATTCCCTTCTAGACGACAAACGCTTGATTTCAGACGACACCAACTTGATTTTAGAAAAGAAAAACCGAGGACTCCGCAGCGATTCTGGCAAGACAGCTCGACAGGTAAAGTACCAGACAACATGCCACTATTCCCCTCCTGGTCACGACTTTTCTGAGCCTGCTCCCGAATGTGGAAATTGCCCCGAGTTTGAGTCTTTTTTTGCACTTGACAGGAGCTCTCGTTCGCGATATGATGAGGACAAGATTATCTACCATCTATTGTTCAAGGGGAAGATGTCAGGTCGGTCGGGAACCTACGTTGAGCTAGGTGCCTTTGATGGAAAAACTGCATCCAACTCTCGTTTCTTCGACCTTTGTCTTGGCTGGAAGGGACTCTTGATTGAAGGTAACCCGGGCAACTTCAAAAAGACACTCACCAATCGTCCTCGTGCTCATCGCATGAGTTTTGCGCCATCTTGTTCCGCAGAATATGAAGCCGTCAACAAGACCGTCACCATTTACCGGGCACCGCAAGCGAATTCGGGACTGGAAGAGCATGCCTTAGCATACAAAGACAAGGGCCGGCCTACGGTGGAAGTTCCCTGTGGACCATTGGGGCCAGTCTTGGAAGATGTTTTCGAAGGAGAAACCATTAACTTTTTCTCGTTGGATGTGGAAGGATCAGAACCTTTGGTATTGAGCACCATTGATTTTCGCAAGGTCAAACTTGAAGTGTTGATGATTGAGGTCTCAAACGCTCACTGCCAGAAACATTGCAAAACCCGAGACGAAGTAAGGAACATAATGGAGAAGAAATGGGGATACCAGCGGTTTTCAGGACATGTCGATGCCTCCGACATATTCGTCCATCCAGACCTGAAGTTCGTGCCCTTCGATCTGGCTACAAAAGCCTGAAAATCAACAGAGGAGTGTAGTAAATGGAAGAATGTTGAGAAAAATGTAAGTTTGGCAACACTTACTGTAGAGAATATCATTTAAGATTAGTTGTGACCGGAAGTATGTCGAACTTGGAATATTTGAACCTTGGTGATAGTCAACGAACCTCGTTGCGTTGCGCAGCGAATGTTAGATATCCCCGTTGGCGGTGTAGATTATTTGTGACTAAAGATCGTTTCTGCTTGATAGGCGATCGTCTTCAATGAGCTTTGCTCTGCCCACATGAGTAGCTGCTGTTACGAACTTATCCCCGCGGCCCAACGAAGCTCAACATGCATATTGATTTTTGTTTTTGATCCTGCGGACTTTGACGAAAGATCGGCTTTGGCTCTGGACAGCAAACACTACTAAGGCGTTGCTGTTACATGTACAGCACTACGTTGCAAGAATTATGGTGGGGTGAATCAATGTACGTCGTACGAGTACCTGTACGGTACTGCGGGCATTGATTCTTGGCGGTTACCGGTGTGCGTTTCTAAGTCTTGAAAACTGAAGAGAGAATCAAAAAACAGTCCGGTACTCAAAGCTTTATTGTCTCGTCATTATTAAATTCGGAGCCGGTTAACGTTAAGTATGCTGGCCATAAAATGCTAATAAAACAGTACAGTAATAGCTACATAGCGCGGAGCAGTTCAATCAACGCAATTTCTAAGCAGATGTAGCTATTATTGGATCAAGCGAACATATATCACTGCAGCATCTTTTAGTTGACTGCCAAAGATCCTTCAGTTTATCGAACTCACCCTCCTCAAAATTTTCGAAGTCCAGGCGCTTCAATTTTGGCAGCCGTAATACCTCCTCTACAAGCAGTCGTAGTTCTTCAATCGTCCTTTTTTGTGGGGCTTCTGGGTTTATCCTTGATTGCTTTCCCCGTTCTTCCTTTTTGTCGCTGCGAATTAGGGTAAGGTATTGGATTGTGTAATTATGTCGAAAAGAGAAGATGAGGTCTGTGAAGCTCCATTCGTCGAAGTCATCGTCTACCTGCAGATCTAGAAAGACAAAGCTGGGCGAGTTTGTTCTCAGTCGATCGGGGATGATGGATGATGCAGCGGCCATGGTATGGTATGGGAAGGGAAGTAATTTCTGCTTTGGGGCACGGTTGCATCTTTATAGGCAATCGAGTGTTTAGCTGAGAAACATCATTCCTTCAACAATTTATGTTTCAGAAGTGTCATGAGGTTCTGTAGTACATGGTCTGGCCAGATTCGAAAGCTATCGCCTCGCGAAACAGTGCAAACTCTAATCTTGTCATTTGGAATAGGCGCCGGTCATGCTTAGTAGACGTGGCTATTCGTGCCAGTTAAGGAGCACATTAACTTTCATTTGATTGCGGCCAAGCGGTCCCGGTTGAAAACACGACTCCTCCGCTAAGTTGATTGGGTACGGAATCAGGAACCAAAGCGCTTGGACGAAAGAGAACTCAAGTCGCGTCCTGTGTGGGTTTTCTGTCCCTGTCTGCACATCACACTACAAGCTACTTGTAGTGTGTCTGTATTTATTGGCTTAAATGTGATCCATGAAAAAGTCTAAGAGCTCAAATGCTACACCCCATTGTCAAATGATTGCCATAAATTCCAATTAACCTTGTGTTCAGCAAGGCCAGTGAAACTGCGGTCGGTGTTGCGTCACGCATGCAGATGCAACCTAAAAATCTCCACAAATGTGCTACTCATCTGTTCTTCTTGTCAGAAGCATGTCATCTTTTCCATATCATTTCTGTGCTAATCTGGTGATTGCACTCTCAAATTCCTTCAATTTCAAGATCAATTGATCTGGAAAGCTTGAATTTGAACTTTTGTTTAACTTTCTCAACAACGTCCAAAATTTCATCCTTTGTGGGATGACACCAGTGATTTTAGTGGAAAAAATTGAAAATAACCAGCAGACAATAAAGACACTGCTTTGGGAAAAATTTACAAAAAATGCAATTGCAGTTTAATGATGTGACCCAATTAGCTGCAACAATTATTGATGCAGTCTATGAGTTAGTCAAAATGGTTCTAAAATGGATGCATCTTGGTGTGACTTCCTCTTACAAATGCAAGTAGAGGAACTATTAATTGGCTCTTGCCAATGCACAAAGCTGGAAGAACCATGGGGTTTCCGACCAAAGGTTGTTGAAGCAGTCCAGCTCTGGACCCTCTGGTGCTTAAATGATTTGCACATTGTTCCCCTCGTGAAGTGTGGAGCAAATTTGGAAGAATGTTTTATTTGTTTAGCATGTGGATGCTTAACACAGGAATGACGAGCATGCTTGAGGGTGGGTTAGCTGGTTTTGAAGAGTCGGCCAATGCCTCTCTGTTGCAGCTTCTCTGCATTGAACTGTGCGTTTAAGACTCTCTTCTCCTCTCTCTCGATTCCCGTGTGCTTAATGCGGCATGAATCATGACAATAGCAGATAAGAGAAGGGAGGGGTAGGTTTCATGGTGACACTACACTGTTCCTTCTGTTGATTGTGCAAAATTTGATAGAGAACTTCAAGGTGAATGAAACTTGTTTCGTGTTGAGTGGCTTTCATGTGCCTCCACAAGATATGTTCGCAGTCGAATCATTCCATGACAGTTGGTCAGACCATGTGCATTGACATGTGTGACCATTGAGACAGTACTCTTTTTGATGCGATGTGGCACACGTGGGACAGTGACTGGAGGGATCGCTGGGGCTGCATCTGCACAGTTGCAGTCTGGACCGCCTTCAGGATGACTTGCTCTGTGGCGACTGACCATTGAGGTTCGAACCGATGACCTCTCACAGAAACTTTCCACACAAATTGTTTTGGTGTGAAAATTCATAATGAACTAAGATGGAAGAACCATGTGGTCTCAGTGAAAAGGTTCGTTGTTGACGGTGCCAGTCCAATTCTGACACTCAAATGTTGTGCCATTGACTATTTTTGTGCCACAAACTGCTCTTTTAGAAATCCGAACCACAAGTTTTTAGACAACTTTTCCATAGATGACAACCCATTTCTCTTACTATGTAGTCTGCATTGACCCAATTGTGACAGGGCATCATTCTGCCTTTCTTGCACAACTCGTTTCATTTTTGTCGTGTTTTGATCTCCCACTGAGAATCGCAATCATCACAATGGTCAAGTGGAATGCATTGCTCCCTATTGTGATATGTCCCTGTCTTGATTCAGCTGAAAGGTACATGACACATGCTGCCTGGTTGTTGGTTGCTGGTTCTGGGGACTAAGACAGCCAAGTTGACTTGTCTGGTTGTGAACGCTGCTGTGAAAGTTGGGGGCTGTGGTATCGGGGACTCAATTTGAACTTAATCCCGGGTGTCAACGAGAGGCCATGCCAGTGCGTGGTCCCCGATCCATGCTGATCCTCCGACCGCTTCTTAGTTAGCACAACAACAATATTGATTGGATTGGCAATAAATTAAAACACCGAGGATAAAAAATAGGGAAACAATGAAATCCTCCTTTCTCGCCAGGTTGCCGGCTCCGCCACAAAATCTTGTACTGCTAGTGGTGCTCTTGAATCTTTTTGTAGCTGTGCAAGCTGCCAAATTTTCTGTAAATGGTCCAGTTTTGACAGTGACTTTGAAAGATCCGGATACAGGTGTCGCGCCAACTGGTCCATTCGGGGAGGCTACTGTGGCAGAAGCGTTTGCTGCAGCTTCTGCTAGACCTAGATCCACCAAGTCCTCTGCTTCTTCGACTCGAAAATGGATCGATTTGGCGACCCTTCGTCCCAACCTTTATTGGTCTGTCCAGAGCAATTCACCACCCCTTCCTAATTGGTTCCCGTCTTGGACCTCTATGCGTGCCAATGTTGGCTACCAATATGAAGAATTGAAGACATTGCCGTCCTTTGTGGAAGGTGACCTCAAATTCCGTTCTGAACGATTGAATACTGAACTACAGATCCGGCCGTCTTATGAATTCAAAGCGAAACGAAGCAATATGGTGCTGCAGGTATCCAAAGGAGCAGCCTTCCTCATGGCCAAGTTTTCCGTGAACCACAACAAGGCCAGGGGAGGTATCAATGACGCTATGGAAAGAGATGATCCCGATTTGGAGGGCATTCCTGCAGTGAATGCAGCTTCTAGTTCTTTGGAGCTTCTCAAGGCCAGCTACGATATCCAGTTTCCAGCGGGATCTCAAGTTAGAAACCTTCGGATAACACCCAGTTTGGACGTTGTCAAGCAAGAGCCTAGCTGTGTTTTCGAAAGCACCACTGGAGGTTCTGGTCGCAGCAAGGTCATTCTCAAATTGAATTACGATAATCCAACCTTAGGCGTGGTTCATGCCTTGGATGAACGAAACACTATTGCACCTGAAATATCCCTTTACAATGCCAAGATCATTTATAAATGGAAAGTCAATCTCAATGCGGCGGGTACCTCGTCCATTCAGACCCGTGTGGATCCGCTATCGGCTATTGATGTGACGTGGACAGATACAAGTGCTGCCGATGGGGGACGATGGGTGACAGATTTCCGACTTCCCCTCGCAGGAACTACGATTCAAGCACTGGCATCGGATGTGCGAGTCAGGCGGCAATTCAACTTTTAACTAGATTCGCGTAAATCTCTTGTAAGTCGAAAGTTTTTTTGTCGTCAAAAGACCATCCCTTATTTATTTCAACTGGGGGTCCCGACGGGCTCTGCCAGTCTAGCTACACTTCTTCGGGTGGCACGGTCGTGAAAAAAAAAGCTACTAGCTAAAGCGACAAGCTAACTGTTTACTTCTAGATAGCTGACACCCCATACATGAAGTCCACCCTACGACGTATCATGGCGCCACTTCTTCTGCTTTCCGTTTTTTGTCGTTTCCTTCTTCCTTCGTATCGTCTTTTCCCTCATTAGCATCGCCTGTGGGATGATCTTGCTGCTGCTCTTCGAGCCGCTTCAGTTCTTCTTGTTCCAATCGTAACCATTCTTGGCATATATTGCGTTTTTCTTGCGCCAGTCTCATCTCCACTCGGGCTTGATACATGCTAATCTTGGGTTTTTGGACAGGTTCTTGTTCTGACTTGGTACTCTTTTTGGTCGCAGATGTTGACTGCGAGGTAGTGGTTGATAGCGGGCGATAAGCTTGAATCCAATGAGCATGTGGCGAACAAAGACCATGAATTTCTTGTAGAATTTTGGAATAGCGTTCATGAGGTTGAGTGTGGGTTGTTGCGCCATCGTCACCGCCGCCTGTCAGCAGTTTTTGCAGGTTGGGCGGTATGCGGTTTGCATAGGACTTGAGCATAGCAGAGTTTCCACCAGAAGCGGTGTCAGTGCTAGTGCTGTCGTCGTCATCATCCTCATCGTCTTCTTCATCTGAGTCGTCTGATTCTTCGTCATCATCTTCATCATCGGAATCCATGGCTGCAGCTTTGGCAGCTGCTTTGGATGCCTTGGCTTGCTCCTTTTCCAGACGTTTTTGTTGTTTTGCTTCTCGTTTTTGCCTCTTTAATTGTCGTTGAGATGCCTTGAGGGAATCGGGGTCAAAGAGACCATGATTGGATACTTCGTGCAACAAAAGCATGACGCAAGCTTCGGCTTGTTCCAAGTCCTTCCACACTTTCTGTCGCTCTTTCTCGATAGATTGTTTGCGATGCAACACGGAAGGATCTTTGGTCCCTATTAGAGTTGCTGTGGTGATCCCATTTCCTGAAATAGTGTTACCTGTGGCGGAGCTCGTAGCGGCGTCTGTTTTGTTGGCCATTGCAGCCAATTTGTTTCCTCGTGCGGCCTTGGAGGCGAATTTATCCCTTCGAGGAGCCGCTGCTGCTGCTGCCTGAGCAGCAAACTTGTCGCGTCGGGGCGCAGCAGCTGTTGCTGCTGCTGCTGTTGATGATGGTGCTTGTTGTTGAGGTTGACGTGCTGCCTTGGCTGCAAATTTATCTCGCTTGGGTGGAGATGGAGCCGAGGTTTCCGAGGATTCCTGCTGCTGTTGTCGAGCTTCTTGGGCAGCCAACTTGTCATGACGAGGAGATGTAGGTTCTGAAGTTTGCGGTTGTTCTTTTTCCTCCCCCTCCTGTTTCTGTTGTGCTTGTTGCCGTGCAGCTTGAGCAGCAAATTTGTCTCTTCTTGGTTGTGCAGGTGCTGCAGTCTGGGATTGCTGCTGCTGCTGCTGCTGCTGCTGCATCCGAGCTTGTTGGGCAGCAAATTTGTCTCGCTTGGGAGCGGCTGAACCTTGGGGAGATTGCTGCTGCTGGTCGCCATTTGTAGATGACGTTGCACCAGTATCGGGGGCTGGCGCTGGTGATGGAGCAGGCACTGGTGACAGAGATCTTGCTCTCATTGCGCTTAAGTCCTTGTCGGGCATGTTGAGAGCTCGATGGATGGTCGGTTGGCGGGTGGGTGGGTCCGTGGGTGGGAGGGTTGGATGGGGGGGGGGACTTCCCGTCAACTGCAGGTATTGTTCCTTTTAGAACCGTGCATGCGATTCGATGGAAGAAAACTTGATATTACTACGTTTGTTGGGGACTTTTGATAGCGGAACCAATACTACAGTATGTACAGGACAACAACGCTCATCGTGCTTTTGAGTGTGTTGATGCCATTGAATGCAGCGTCCGGCGGTGCCTGTGGTGAGTGACAGTCGCCGTGTGAGTGAACGGGATATGCGTGCAGGGTTTTTACTTTAGATGCACACTTCTGCCATATCCAAAACTGCCATCTAGACTCCTGCTCACCACAGTAAGAATTTGGCCACCTTCTATTTTTATAACTTGAACTACAGCAAGAGGTACAATGTGCTGCATCACTTGATACATCCTACTGTCACAGACACCTTCTGTGCCACACTTAACAATAGCCAATGCGTTAGATGCCATTCTCTCCAAATTTGCAATGGCAGAATTGTGGATGAATGTCAGGCTTGACCGATGGATGAACTGTGACAATTTCGTCTTCGACGAAGAAATCTGCTTTTCTTTGTATCATTGTAAGTCTTTCTCTCTCTCTTTTTCTGTTAAATATATTGACTAAAAAGAGACGGATGAGACAAGACAACAACAGATCATCTCACAGTTTTTGGCAAAGCACAAAAAAGACCTAAAAAAGAAAGTGGTGTTCTCCACTGATCAAGTGCGATTGTTAAACAATTGGTGGTTTCCATAAGAGATTCTTGGGAAACAGCCACATAGTGACATTTTTTTCTCTTGTAGATGAAATTGAGCAAAAACAGAAAAGTTGAGAATGATGTGAAATGCATTTAAATTTGAATTTGCTGTTTTTGTTTGTCCATTTCAAAAGTCCATCACTTTCACAGTGTTGATTTTCTTGCCATTGCTACGAAACCTTTCAACTGAAGGCATGCCAAAGAAACAACAGATTTGGGACAAATTAAGCACTTGCAAGCAGCAGCACACTCTCTGACCCTTGTTGCTCAAGAATGACAACATTTGTCATTTCATTTTACATGCAATCTTTCAATCTCATGACAAATGTCTCAAGGTTTTTGTCTTCAAAGAGTTCCATGGTTGAATCAAACACAACACATCGTGGTGGAAAGGTGGTGGCAAGAGAAAATTTGGAGGAGGTTTTATTCATTGCTTGGGTTTGTTTTTTTGCCACAATCACCGCGTGACATAGTTGTCCATCTGCTGGCAATCGCAATTGCAACACACTTGCACAAATGCATCAATCCGTTTGTTTTTTGAAAGACTCACAGGAGGGGATTTGCAAAGGGACAGTCTTGCTATCAAAAATGCACATTTTGTGGTCAATTGTCAAGTTCAGCACAAATCCAAAAATGTCACATCTGAAACCATGTTAAAACATGCCAGTAGAAATTTGCACAAAATGGATGCATGAAAGACATTTTCAACCTGTGCTTCAAGTTCTTACAGACATGGATCGAAACCTTGGGCCACACAACAACAGATGTCACACCGGGGTTCAAAAACACACCCCAATGTCTCCACGTCCAGGGGGGCAATGAGCAAAACGAGGAGTGAGTGGACTGGTCGTGCCACACAGGAATGTTACCATCCAATCATCCATCAATGCTTTGTTGCCCAGCTTGCACCCCTCCCTCCCTCCCTGCAGCTCCAAAAATCGAACAGCTTTGTGGACAATTCATTTGTCATGTGGAAGAAAGGGTGCACATATGGCCCGGTATCTTGTTGCGCGGTTTGATTTTGTCATCAACAATCAACAATTAAATGACTGACTCTCTGCACGCGGAGCTAACTACTGTACACGCTGCCTGTAGCCCTTCACGCAGTCGAGTGAACGAGTGACGGCGACGAGTAGTCTATCGTACTAGTAGTAGCTAGCTAGCTAGGTGTCATGCATACTCTGCGTGCAGTCATGCCCCACTTGATGGTATGAAGTACAGTATCAATCTATTGCATCCAATCCTGTGTCAATACACTGCTCGTAGTTTCCAAATAGGTTTTTCTTGCCACACTTGTTGTTGAGAGCTACCTTTTTTCTAATATGGCGATGAAGAATTGGATCCTCTTTCCATTGACAGTTCTCCTTGTCGGGAATTCAGCACTCGCATTTTCTCCTGTTTTGAGAGTCAGGCCTTCTCCTCGCGCTGAAGCGACGCAATTGTGTTCGGCCCTGACGCTGTATGGCTCCCAGGGAAGCCGGTACGTTTTTCGTCGATTCATATATTGATTATATTCTACGTTTGTCGTCGAAGGTTCGTTTGGGGTCCACAATGGAAATGGATACTCACTGAAATCCTTATCCCCTCCCCTGGCTATGAAGATCTCCACTCGTGAATTGGGCCGCCAATGAACTCGGCATCGACTTAAGCATGGGAGATCTTTCCCAGAACCCGCACCCATTTGGCCAGATTCCTTGCCTCGTCGACAATACTCATAATGAAGAGGTTGTTGTCTTCGAATCTGGTGCTATTTTGTTGTATTTGCATTCTTTGTTGGCATCAGATAGCACGAAACGGAAACATCAGCAACAAGCTGAAATATACTCATGGGTTTCCTGGGCCAATGCATCCCTGGATCCAATTTGCTTCCTTGAGACGCCGGATGGCAAGGTATACGATACCGGACTTAAGAACACCAAGAATAAAAAAATCAGACGACTCAATCAAGTTTTGGCGGATCGCAAGTTCTTAGTGGACGATGGCCATTCTATAACAGTGGCCGATGTGGCGGTGGCGTCGTACTTGCTTTATGTGATCCAGTTTTTCCCAACCATCGATCTATCCCCCTGGCCACAAATCGTGCGTTACTGTAAAGATTGTGCCTCGAGGCCGGGCTACGCAAAAGCCTTTGGTGAACCAGTCCAAGCATTTTTGTTGGAGAAGCTGAATGAAATGGGTGAGGAGAAGCCAAAGAAAAAGGTGCTGGGCATGTTTTGACCATTTAAAATCTATCTACAAGACTCCTTCAGCTGACAAAAGATTGTCGCCTCTATAAATAATGACTCTTATACGCTATCTTCACCAAAGTATTCCTCATCTTCCAAGTCAATAAACGATTCCACGTATTTGTCTTGATAGGTGGTTCGCAGTTTTTCTATAGCGCATTTGAGCACTTCTTTGACTTGATCCTGATCCAAAGCTAACGCCTTGGAAATTTCACCCCAATTCAAAGGTTCCCCCGAATCTAATCCGAAACTCATCCTGACGACTTGCACTTCTTGTTCGGTGAGTGTTTTGGTTAAAAAGTCTCCTAACACATTTTGGCGAATCATGTCGCTCAATGCCGCGTCATCCGGCAGCGGGTCACTGTCGTCGGGGATAATATCCCTCAGAGGTGCCGCAATTTGCGTTTGATGGATCCACATTTGGTCATCACCCTCATATTCATACATTTCGTCCTGGTATTCTTCTACCAGCACTTCATCGACTACTTTCTCCCCTGTATCCAACAAATGCCCTTCTCGAAAATCCCACTCTTCTTGATCTGTAAAATGTGCGGATGTATCTTCCAACGAATGACGATTTTTAATTTCTACGGTTGACTCCATACTCAAGGCCCCTCGTTTGGCTGCCAGTAAGAGCTGTAGTGTTTCTGTGGGTAACTCGAGACGGGCCGATAGTTCTTGCAAAGTTGGATTCCGGCCTAGCTCATTTCGTAATTGGGGTCGAACGTTTTGAAGTCGTTTCCAAAGGTTGGCGTTTTGAGGGAGAGATGTCTGATCCAAGGTCGCCCACAATCGTTTTTCCAGGTATGGCTTGGCGTAGGCTTCGAAACGCTGATTGTGGTCAGCCAAAGTTTTACTAGCACTTTCACTGTCATCGTCAAGATTTGTGGATTGTCGATAATCATTTAGAGCATCCATTAATGCCATGACACCTTCTTG
>Ga0163144_10022172_pt1 | contig 12596 bp, 9 predicted proteins | sample OliLak19BULKMAT1_FD_123175 | JGI IMG/M metagenome (GOLD analysis project Ga0163144, IMG submission 123175) | Freshwater microbial mat bacterial communities from Lake Vanda, McMurdo Dry Valleys, Antarctica - Oligotrophic Lake LV.19.BULKMAT1 | ecosystem: Environmental > Aquatic > Freshwater > Lake... | reverse complement strand
GGAACTCATCACCGCATCCGGCGACCGCAGTTGGAAGCACATGGTGGACAGCGGCACCACCATCACCTGGGAGGCTTGGGATCAGAAATACAAGCCTAACCAGGACTGGAACCATGCCTGGGGAGCCGCTCCCGCCAACCTGTTTCCGAGTTACATCCTCGGCGTGCAGCCCCTGGTTCCGGGCTGGAAGCACGCGATCATCCGGCCCAACCCCGGAGATCTGAAAGCGGTCGATGGCAAGGTTCCCACTCCACTTGGCCCGGTGCAGGTCCGCTTGAAGAAAGATGGATCGCTGTGGGTCCGGATCGAACTGCCAGACGGCATGACCGCGAAGCTGGAACTTCCCGCCGCTGGAGATTCCAAAGGGGTCTTCGAGGGAGATCAACCGGTCCCGGCGACTCGCGAGGGTTCCCGCTGGTTACTCAATGAAGATGCCACCGGAACCCATACCTTTGAAGTTAGATAACATTTGCCAACTCCATCCATGAAGACACTATTCCTCCTCTTGCCAACCTGTCTCTTGCTGGGATCCGCGCGTGCCGCGGAACCGGTTCCCGCTGATGTCACCGCCATCTTGAAAAAGTCGGCGGACTGGCAGCTCGCCCATCCCAGCGGCATCGAGATCCGCGACTGGATCATCGCCCCCTTGTACGACGGCTTGCTGCGAACCGCGGTGGCGACAGGTGATGGGAAGTATCTCGCCGCCGTCATCCGCTTCGGGACCCAGGCCGGTTGGAAACCCGGCGACCGGTTCTATCATGCCGATGACCATGCCGTCGGCCACGCATGGCTGGATGTCTATCTGATGGATCCGACCCAGAAACAACGTCTCGCCCCAATGGCTGAACGGCTTTCGGAAGTGATTTCGAATCCCGTGACCGAGGCACTCGCCTTCGGCAAAAAGCCCGGGAAAAAGGGCGTTGCCATCACCGACCGCTGGAGCTGGTGCGATGCCCTCTACATGGCACCACCCACGCTGGCTCGATTGCATGTCGCCACGGGGGATGCCAAATACCTCGCGTTCATGGATCAGGAATATCGCTATACCTATGACCAGCTTTACGATCCCGAGGAGCATTTCTTTTTCCGCGATGCCTCGTTTTTCGAGAAGAGGACTCCTTCCGGGAAAAAGGTCTTCTGGAGCCGGGGCAACGGCTGGGTCTATGGCGGCCTCGCTTTGATGCTGGAGAAGCTGCCGAAGGAGCACCCGACACGGGGATTTTACGAGAAGCTCTTCAAGGAAATGACCGTCTCCGTCCTCGCGGTCCAACAGCCCGACGGACTGTGGCATCCCAGTCTGTTGGATCCTGAGGAAGTCAACGTCGGTGAAACCAGCGGCAGTGGCTTCTTCACCTTCGGACTCGCCTGGGGAATCAATCATGGACTGCTGGATCGGGCCACCCATTGGCCCGCCGTCACCCGTGCGTGGGATGGACTCGTGACCCGGGTGAAGCCGGATGGCTTCGTCGGGTATGTGCAACCCGTGGGTGCCGCGCCCGACAAGCTCGGCGCGGATTCCATCCAGGACTACGGCACAGGTGCTTTTCTGCTAGCGGGCAGCGAGGTGCTGCGCGCGATCGGCGGCGCGGCAAAGGTGGATTCCGCCGCGTTGCTTGCGGCGGCTAACAAGGTTCTGGCAGACGAGGCTCGGGAGCCTCGAGCCTATGCCCGGTTCGTGCCGGAACGGATGGATGATCTCGCCTGGGAGAACGACAAGGTGGCCTTCCGCATTTATGGTCCGGCGCTGCGCGAGGGCCCGGAAGACAGCGGGATCGACGTCTGGTGCAAGCGCGTTCCCTATCCGATTCTCGACAAGTGGTACGACCAGGACAGGCTGCGCAAGATTTCCTATCACAAGGATCATGGCGAGGGTTTCGACGGCTATCATGTGGGCGACACGCGCGGCTGCGGAGGTCTTGGGATCTGGATCGATGGCAAGCTCGTCACCAGCGACACCTATCAGACTTCCGACATCTTCTGGACCGCTCCGGACCGGGCCGGGTTCAGGACCATCTTCCGCTACCCGGTGAAGGTGGCGGGCAAGCCGGTTTACGAACACCGCATCACCCGCCTGCGCCTCGGCGGGAGGTTTTCGGAAATGACTTCGATTTTCACTCATGAAAAATGGAGCAAGCGCAACCCGCCACAGCCGATCAAGGACTTCCCGCACGAGATCGGAATCGGGCTCAACACCCAGGACAAGGGAGCTGAAACCACCCTTGCCGCGGACCGTGGCTTCATCGCTGTTTACGAGCCACTCGAAGGAAAGAACCTCGGAACCGCCGTCCTCGTGGACCCGCCGGGCATCATTCGCACCGGCCAACTTCCAGCGACGGACAAGGCGAGGAAAAACGAGCAGGTCCTCATTTTCACCCGGCCTAACGACAGCGGTGAAGTGAAGTGGCGTTCCGGATTCGCATGGGCGGGCGATGGCGAGATCACCACCTCCGCGCAATGGCTCGAATTTCTCGCGAAGCAAGCGGGCAATTGACCTCTAACCCATGAAGCTCGCCTTATTGATCTCGCTTTCGGCGGGCCTGTTCGTTTCGGCTTTGGCCGCGGCTCCCGATGACGGCATCCTCATCGACAAGGTCTGGTCCGGGCATCCGGTCGGATTCGCGCTGCTAACGGAGCGTGGGCATCAGTTCGCGGCCTATTACGATGCCGAGCGCCGCCTCACGATCACTGGCCGCAAGCTTGGCGACACCGGCTGGGTTCGCGTCCACCCGGAAGGAGTGAAGGTGCCTAACCGTGGAAGGCTTTCCAACGTCACCGGTTGGGACAGTCACAACCGCCTGGTGATGGCGCTCGATCGTGACGGATGCCTCCACGTTTCCGGAAACATGCATGCGGATCCGCTGGTTTACTATCGCACACGCGAGCCGTTCGATCTTTCCACGCTGGAGCGCATCGACCGGATGACCGGCGAGCGCGAGAACAAGGTGACCTATCCGGTTTTCATGCGGAACGGCGATGGTCGCTTGTGCTTCCGCTATCGCGACGGTGGCAGCGGCAATGGAAGCGATCTCTATAACATTTACGACCCTTCCAAGCGTCAATGGCAGCGTTTGTTCGACACGCCGTTGTTGGAAGGGGAGGGCGAGCGAAGCGCTTACTCATCCGGACCTTCGTTAGGGCCTGACGGACAATACCATCTGTTCTGGATGTGGCGGGAATCGCCGGACGCCCTTTCCAACAATACATTGTCCTACGCCCGCAGCAGCGATCTCGCTCATTGGGAAACGAGCATGGGCAAGCCCATCAAACTGCCGATCACCCGCGCCACCGGGGAGGTGATCGACCCTGCCAAGCCGGGCGAGGGACTGATCAACATGTGCTATGCCCTCGGGTTCGATGCCCGTCACCGGCCGGTGGCGGTCTATCACCGCTTCGATGCGTCGGGGCACTCCCAGGCATTCGCAGCCCGTCCGGACGCGGATGGAAAATGGCAGGTGACACAACTGAGCGATTGGAATTTCCGCTGGGATTTCTCGGGTGGCGGTTCGCAAGTCAGGCAGGTGACGCTGGGCAAACCTGTTGCGGATCAAAGCGGCAATCTGTTGGTGGAATTTTCCACCCGTGAGGCCGGTTCCGGCCGCTGGCGGCTGGATGGCGGCACGCTGGAGGTCTTGGAGGTGCTTCCTTCCAAGCCGACTGATTTGCCGGGAAAATTCAACAAGTCCGTCTCGGATTTTCCCGGCATGGGTGTGCGGACGGCAGTCTCTAACGACGGCGACACGCGGTGGATGCTGCGTTGGGAAACCCTCGGGCCGAACCGTGATCTTGAAAATCGCGAGGTGCCGGCGCCTGGCGAACTTCGCTTGTTTGAATTTAGAAAACGTTAGTGACCATGAACCCTCCGCCCGATTCGAACCTTGGACAAACCCCACCAGACAACCCATGAAATCCATCCTTCCACTACTCCTGCTATGGACATCGCTGACCGCCGCCCACGCTGCCACCGAACCGGCCAAGCCGCCTAACATTCTCATCATCGTCGCCGATGACATGGGCTTCTCGGACATCGGCTGCTACGGCGGCGAGATCCGGACTCCGGTGCTCGATGGACTCGCGAAAGGCGGGCTCCGGTTCACGCAATTCTACAACACGTCCCGCTGCTGGGCGTCGCGGGCGTCGCTGCTGACGGGATACTATCCGCAAGCCATTCGCCGGGACATCCTGCCCTCGGAGGACCGTGGCGAGTATGGGATGTTCGGCAAGACCAGCGGAGCCAACGGCATTCGTCCCGGCTGGGCCCGGATGCTTCCGGAATTCCTCAAGCCGCTCGGCTACCGCAACTATCATTCCGGGAAATGGCACATGGATGGTGATCGCCTGCCGGCAGGTTTCGACCGTTCCTATTCGCTGGAGGACCACAACCGGTTTTTCAGTCCCGCGAGCCATTTCGAGGACGATGTCGCCCTGCCCGCGGTGGAGCCGGGAAGCGGTTATTATTCCACCTCCTACATCGCGAGCCACGCGATCAAGTGCCTCAAGGAGCATGCGGAGAAATTTCCGGACAAACCCTTTTTCGAATACCTCGCGTTCACTGCACCGCACTTCCCGCTCCAGGCTCTGCCAGAGGACATCGCCGTTTACCAGGACCGCTACAAAGTCGGGTGGGATGTCATCCGGGCCGAGCGATTCAAGCGACTCAAGGAGATGGGAATCGTCGATTCCGGACTCTCCCCGCTGGAACCTGACGCGGTCCCGCGCTGGAACCTAACGGATGAGGAGCAGCGGACGCAAATCAGCCCTGGCGAGATGGGGCGCGCCGTCGCGTGGGATTCCCTGAATGACGTCCAAAAGGATTTCCAAGCGGCGAAGATGGCCATCCATGCCGCGATGGTCCACCGCATGGACATCGAGATCGGCCGAGTGCTGGACCAGATCCGGAAAATGGGGGCCATGGACAACACGCTGGTCATGTTTGTTTCCGACAATGGTGCGAGTTCCGAGCAGATCCTCCGTGGCGACGGCCACGATCCATCCGCTGCGTTAGGCTCGGCGAAGTCTTACCTGGGCCTTGGCAGCGGCTGGTCCAGTGCGGCTAACACACCGTTCAGGTTGCACAAGTCATGGACGCATGAAGGTGGCATCACCACCCCGTTGATCGTCCAGTGGCCTGCCGGTATTTCGGCAAGGAACGAACTCCGCAAGGACCCCGGCCATCTTATCGACATCGTCCCGACGCTGCTAGATGTGACCGGGGCGAAGCAGCCTGGAACCATCGCGGGACTAACGGTGCCGCCGCTTCCCGGCCTGAGCCTGAAGCCGGATTTCTCACGCGACGGCGCGGTGAAGCGCGATTTCCTCTGGTGGTATCATGACGGCAACCGCGCGCTGCGGGCCGGTGACTGGAAGCTGGTGGCGAATCAGGGCTCGCCCGTGGAACTCTATGACATGAAGTCCGACCGCACCGAGACCAAGAATCTAGCCGCAGCCAAGCCGGAGAAGGTGAAGGAACTTCAGGAGTTATGGGATAAGGAAACCGCAAGGCTCACCGCGCTCGCGGCCCAGGACATGCCCGCCGGAGATGCGGCACGCGCTGTGGATCCCAATGCGAAGACCACCGCAGGAACCATCACCGTGGCGAACAAGTTGCAGCTCAAGCCCGGCATGGCCGCCGAATACAAGAAGCGTCACGACGAGATCTGGCCGGAGCTTTCCAAGGCCATCCACGATGCCGGCATCAGCGATTATTCGATTTTCCTGGATGAGGAGACCGGCTCGCTTTTCGCGGTGATGAAGCTCGCCCCTAACCATACGGCTGCAAAGCTGCGTGAACTTCCCATCATGCAAAAGTGGTGGGACGCCATGGCTCCTCTCATGGAAGTGAACCCTGACAACTCACCGGTTAGAGTGCCGCTCAAGGAGGTTTTCCATCAGGACTAGTAATGTGTAACGTCCATGCCCCCTATTTCGCACAAAGGCTAAAGAACTCCAATCCCAACCAGTTCGAATTTTGCAAGCCACTAGCCAACCGCTGCCAGCGCGAAGGTCGCAAAGCCGTTGAAAGGCAACCACGCGGGCGGCAAGAATTTTTTCCGGGAATAATATTCCATGACATCCGTCCGCGTTTGGTGAAAATGCAGACAAGCCAATTTTCCCATCCATTCACTCCCAAATACCCAGATACAACCATGAAGATACATCGTGCAACCACCGCCGCCATTTCCGCCCTGCTTCTGGCAGGAACCGCACTCCACGCTGCCGAACCCAAAAAGCAGAAGGCTCCGCAGAAACCGAAGGATGTCGATGCCACCAGCCTCAAGCTGAACACCACTCCCGAGCCTGACCTCAAACAGGATGGCATGGTGGAATTGTTCAACGGCAAGGATCTCACCGGTTGGACAGTCAAGGGCGGTCTCATGCCGTTCGTGGTCAAGGACGGCGTGATCGTCGGGACCTGCGATCCGAAGGTGAAACTGAATTCATTTCTCAGCACCGAAAAGTCCTACTCCGATTTCCTGCTGACGCTGGAATTCAAGTGGGACGTTCCCAGCAACTCCGGCGTGATGTTCCGCGCCGCCACCCAGCCGTTGAAGGGTGGCGACAGGCCGGAGATCAAGGAGCGTTCGCAGCAACAGGTTTTCGGCTATCAGTGCGAGATCGACCCCTCGCCCCGTGCATGGACCGGCGGCATTTACGGTGAGGCGATGGGTGGTTGGAAATACCCGCTTTCCAAAGAGCCGGAACACGCCGCGGCCCGGGCGGCCGTGAAGGATCCCAAGACCTGGAACCGCATGACCCTGCAGGTAAAGGGCGATCACATGATGTCCTGGATCAACGGTGTCCCCTGTTCCGATCTGATAGGCAACGAGCGCACCGAGGGCTTCATCGGCCTGCAGGTGCATCAGGGCAAGAACGGACAAATCGAGTTCCGTGACATCCGGCTCAAGGATCTCTCCGGCGAGTGAAGGTGAAGAGAGCAGAGCGCGGAACCGTGGCGGCGGTTTTCAACCGCATGGCCCTCTTCATGAAGAGGCATGGCGGTTGGAAACCGCTGCCACGGCCACGTGGTCCGAATCGGATCAATGCACAAACCTCGGGGACTGGCTGAGGAAGGTGCGCGGGTTTTGATAGACGATCTTGTCGATGGCTTCGGCGCTGTGCTGGCGACGTTTCATTTCCAGCACGCATTTCGGGACGGCGAGGGGGTCGGAGTGGCCCCAGTCGCAGGCGGAATTCATCCAGAGGTGTTCGTTGCCATAGATTTCCAACATGTCGATTGCCCGGTTGGGCGAGCACTTGCTTTCCGGATAGAGGGTCATGCCGGCCCAGTAACCGGCATCAAGGACGTGGGAAATCGTGTGTTCCTCGACGTGGTCGATGATGATTTTTCCACGATCCAGTTTTGAGAACGAGGCGAGCGAATCGAGGATGAGTTTGGTGCCCTTGAGCTTGTCCTCGAGGTGCGGCGTGTGGATGAGGATGGGCAGGTCGCGGTCGAGCGCGAGCTGGACGTGGGCCTCGAAGATTTCCAGCTCGTTGCGGGTGTTCTTGTTCAGGCCGATCTCGCCGATTCCTAACACGGTCGGGCAATCGAGGAACCTGGGGATGAGGTCCATGACCTCGCGGGCGAAGCCGGGATCGTCGGCTTCCTTCGGGTTGATGCAGAGCCAGCAGTAGTGGTTGATGCCGTATTTCGCGGCGCGCTTGGGCTCGTATTCGGTGAGCTGGCGGAAGTAGTCGTAGAATCCATCGGCCGATGAGCGGTCGAAGCCGGCCCAGAAGGCGGGCTCGCAAATCGTCTCGCAGCCGGCGATGGCGAGTTTTTCGTAGTCGTCGGTGGTCCGGCTGACCATGTGGCCGTGTGGCTCGATGTATTTCATGAAGAAGTTGGAAGTGATCAGGGGTCAGTGACCAGGGGAAGAGCGGCGCCGAAAGCTCCTTGGAAGGGGGCGCTGGCGGAGACTTCCGTGGTGTGGTCGGAGAAGGATTCGAGGACGGCGCGGGCGCGGTCGGGGCGGTCGCTGAGGAGGATGGGCAAGGCGGCTTTCATCGCGGCGAAGCGGTAGTCTTCGTCGCCGTCATGGCGGTCGATCCGGTCAAGGAAAGCAGCGATGTCGATGAGCTTGTGGCGCGCGTCGATGAACTGGAGGTCGAGGAGTTCCTTTTTGCTCGGCATGAAATAAGTTTAAACAGGGAAACTGAAATTCCTATCACGAAGAACGGGGAAAATGATCACGGCTTGCTAGCGGTGCGGGGATCGTGTGAGCTGCGCGGGTGTTTGCGACTTACGTGCATGATTTGAACCCGATCGCGCTGCCGATTTACGGCGGGCTGGCCCTTCGGTGGTATGGATTGGCCTATTTGTTGGGCTTCGTCAGCGGATTCCTGCTGCTGAGAAGTCTCGCGCGGCGCGGGTTGTGGGTGCTGAAACCGGAGAAGACGGCGGACTTCATCGCGGCGGCGGCCTTGTTCGGGGTGTTTATCGGCGGGCGGCTGGGATACATCCTTTTTTACCACATCCCGAAAGCCGGGTGGGGGAGTCTGGCGAGCGATCCCTTGCTGGTGTTCCGGGTTTGGGAGGGCGGAATGGCGAGCCATGGCGGGATCCTCGGGCTGGTGATTTTCACTTGGTTCTATGCGCGAAAGGAGAAGGTGACCTGGACCGGACTGGGCGACGGGCTCTGCGTGGTGGCACCGCTCGGGTTGTTCTTCGGGCGGATGGCGAATTTCATCAATGGCGAGCTCTACGGTCGGGTGGCCCATGGAGTCGGTTGGGCGATGAAGTTTCCACTGACTTTGATGGACGGCAATGCGCCCGAGGCAATGCGGTTTGACGAAGCCGCTGCCGCCGCTGTCGCCGTGGAACCCAAACTCACGACGGTCTATCAGACGTATGAAATGGCAAGCAACCAGGATTACCCTTACGCCAAGTCCGCCCTCAATGAGGCGCTGCTGGATGCGAACCGTCACTCGGACAAGGTCTCGGATTCGATAGCACCCTATCTGGAACCACGCCATCCTTCACAACTCTATGAAGGCCTGCTGGAAGGGTTGCTGCTTTTCATCATCCTGTATGTCGTGCGGGTGAGGTTCCCCAAGGCTCCCGACGGCCTGCTAACAGGATTGTTCTTCTCGCTCTACGCGATTTTCCGGATCTTCGGAGAACATTTCCGCGAGCCGGATGCCGCCATGGTCGGGGCCTTTTCCAAGGGGCAGTTCTTCTCGTTCTTCATGTTCGCCTTCGCGGCGGCGTTCTTCGTACACGCGTGGAGAGGGTGGAACCGGCGGAAGCTGGAAACAGGATGTTGAAAATGGATGTTAGTATTTCAGCCCTGAACTAGGTACAAATATCAACTGCGTGAGAACATCTCGCGGGCGACGTAGGCCATGCCGATGGCGGCTGCCGCGTCTCCGCCGCTGGCCCACTCGAATTGCGTGGTGATCTTGTCGGGATTGATCGGGCTGCGCCGATAGACCGGCCATGCGCGGTCGGTGAAGCCCTCGTCGATCCACTCCATGAATTGGTCGCGGAACGAGGTTTCCGCCAGACCGCCACCGATCACGACAAGACCGGGATCGAAGGAGCGGACCATGTCGGCGATGGCATAACCGAGGATATATCCCTGCTGTTTGAAAATCTGGATGGCGAGGGCATCACCCTCCTCCGCGAAGTTGCGCAGCTTGAAGGCTTTTTCCTCGATCGGACCTTCCTCGAGTTTAAGCGGATGTTCCGCCCACTCGAGTTTTTCGAGTTCAAGCCCGAGACGCCGCCGCAGCGCGACGAGCGATACCCATGACTCAAGGCAGCCGGTGAGACCGCAGGAGCATTTCGGAAGTTCGCCATCGTCCTCACGGAAGGGGACGCTGATGTGGCCGACCTCGAGCGCCATGCCATTGGCACCTTCATAGCCGCGGCCACCGGGCAGGACCAAACCGCCACCGAGACCGGTGCCCGGAGCGACTAACAAAAGACTGCCGAGGTGTTTGTGGCGCAATGCGTATTCTCCGAGAGCGGCGGCATTGCCGTCATTGGTCATGTAAACCGGGACACCGGTGCGGGCGGAAAGTTTTCCCCGGATGTCGGTGCCGACCCAGTCCTCGCCGAGGTTGGCGCGGCCCCAGATGACGCCATCGCTGCTCGGGGCGGGGACGTCGAGACCGATTCCGGCGATGGCGCTTTTCTCGATTCCTGCTCCATGGGCGAGTTGTTCGAGAGCCTTGTCGAGTTGCGCGAAGGTCGTCTCGTAACCGTCCTTCACCATGCTCCGGACCTCGGTCAACGGTCCCACCTGCTCGGCGAGATGGTTGACCAGAACCGCTTTCACCGTGGTGCCGCCGATATCAAGGCCAGCATAATAAGAGGAATCGTTCGCCATGCCCGCGAGGTTGTTTTTCGCACGGATGGGTGTCAAGGGCGCGAATCTCAGGCGGGTCTGACATCACACCAACCGCCGGACCATCTCACCGCAAGTTCGGCGTCGTATAACTCCCTCAGGTTCTTCCGGGTGATGACGTCCCGTTTGTTTCCATCCGCGAACACCCGGCCATTTTTCAAGAGGACCGCGCGCTCGATTTCCGGCGGAATTTCTCCCGGGTGATGGGTCACGAGAATGATGTCGCGCCCGGCTTTCAACAAGGATCGCAAGGTGGAGCCGAGCTGGAGGGCTGCGGAGAAATCCAATGCGGTCGAGGGTTCGTCGAGGACGAGGACCTCGGGTTGATGGACCAGCGCGCGAGCGATTAGAATCCGCCGCCTTTCGCCGGAGGATAGGGTTCCGAATCCACGATTTTCCAATTCAGAGACGCCCAACATTTTCATCGACGCCATGGCTCGCTCCTTTTCCGCCGCAGAAAACCGCATGTCGCGGGTCCGGCCATAGGCACCGCGGAGTGAGGAAAGCACCGCATCGCGGGCGATCTCGTCAGGGTGGAAACGGCTCACCTCCTCCGGCATGACCACGCCGATCCGATGACGGATTTCCATCAGAGACCAGAGTTCCTCGCCAAAGAGGCGGCAGCCGGAAAGGGGATTTGCCTCGGGCCGGACCTCGCCGGTGAGCAGTTTCAGGAAGGTGCTTTTGCCCGCGCCATTGGGTCCCAAGATCGCCACGCTTTCCCCGTGGATGAGCGAAAGCGAGAAATCCCGCAGGGCGAGGGTGTCGCCGCGCCAGACGTTCGCGTTGTTGATTTCAAAAATCGGCCCCACGCGGACCATGCTTTCCGAGCATTGCCCGGATATCGACGGAAAAAATCGCGGACCGGCGAAAATGAACGGTTTCGTCACGCAATAAGCTTGAGAGATTGGTGGCAAGTCGGCACCGAAGTTGCTAAATCCGCGTAAACCTCATGTCCATTCACGTCGCTCTGCATCACCGAACCAGTTATCAATACGAACGACCGGTTGGCCACGGACCCCACGTGGTAAGGCTCCGTCCCGCGCCTCATTGCCGGTCCAATGTGCTTGCTTACAGCCTGAAAGTCGGGCCGATGGAGCATTTCCTCAACTGGCAGCAGGACCCGCAGGCGAACTATCTGGCGCGGCTGATGATTCCCGAACCGACGGACCGGCTCGATATCGAAGTGGATCTCGTGGTCGAAATGTCGGTGCAGAACCCGTTCGATTTCTTCCTCGAACCGCAAGCTGAGGAGTATCCCTTTAAATACGCTTCCGAGCTATCAAACGAGCTCGCGCCTTTCCTTCAGGTGGGCGAGGCGGGTCCGCTGATGGCGGAACTGGTCAAGCGGTTCAAGGCGGCCAAGGGCCGGACCATCGATGTGATGGTGGAAATGAATTCCGCCATCCAGCAAGCCGTGGAATACAAGATCCGGATGGAACCCGGGGTGCAGAAACCCGAGGAAACCCTGGAGATCGCGTCCGGCTCATGCCGCGACTCCGCGTGGCTATTTGCCACGCTGCTGCGTCATCTCGGATTGGCGAGCCGCTTTGTCTCGGGCTATTTGATCCAGCTCAAGCCGGACGTGAAATCGCTCGACGGTCCGGTCGGATCGGAAGTGGATTTCACCGACCTTCATGCGTGGACCGAGGTCTATCTACCGGGAGCCGGCTGGATCGGCTTCGACCCGACATCCGGACTTCTTGCCGGGGAAGGGCATTTGCCGCTGGCCTGTTCACCGGATCCATCGAGCGCCGCTCCGGTGACCGGTGGTGTCGAGCCATGCGAATCGACGATGCAGCACGAGATGACCGTCACCCGGATTTATGAATCGCCTCGAACGACTTTTCCTTACCGGGAAGAGCAGTGGCAGGAAATCCTCCGCACCGGCCAAAAGATCGACGAGGATCTCGATGCCATGGACGTGCGGCTCACCATGGGCGGTGAGCCTACCTTCATCTCGATGGATGACTTCGATGGCGACGAGTGGAACAACGCCGCGAACGGACCCACCAAACGACTTCTATCAGGCAAACTGATCAAGCGCCTGCGGGCGAAATACGCTCCCGGCGGACTGCTCTTCTACGGTCAGGGGAAATGGTATCCCGGCGAAATGCTGCCCCGCTGGTCGTTGGGCTGTTATTGGCGCAAGGACGGCCAGCCGATCTGGGAGAATGATTCACTCATCGCCGATGAATCGGAGGACTATGGATTCGGTGCCGAAGATGCGAAACGTTTTGGAATGGC
>Ga0163144_10022170_pt1 | contig 12597 bp, 18 predicted proteins | sample OliLak19BULKMAT1_FD_123175 | JGI IMG/M metagenome (GOLD analysis project Ga0163144, IMG submission 123175) | Freshwater microbial mat bacterial communities from Lake Vanda, McMurdo Dry Valleys, Antarctica - Oligotrophic Lake LV.19.BULKMAT1 | ecosystem: Environmental > Aquatic > Freshwater >... | reverse complement strand
ATGACAAACGCTGCACCAAGCTTTCAGATTTTCTGGTCGGCAGTCGGAGGGCTGATGATTCAGATGAGCGGTGGTGAGGGTGAAGCGCCCAATCTTCGTAGGCAGGGGCATTTCTCCAAACTCTTCAGTTTCTACAACCTCATAGAGGTCGCTACCCCATTGCGGCGCATCTGCTGCAAGGCGCTCCTCAAAATCATCAACGCTTTCACCAGGGCGACGGCAAGGGCGATCGCATTCCTCGCACGTCCAGTTCGCCGCATTCTTGATGGCGAGGGCGATCGCCTCCCAATTTTTGGGATAAAGAGCACGGTTCATGGGCATTGCACCACCTCCCCGCCAAAGAAACTCGCCATCGATGCTGCTGCCGCTGCCACGTCATCAACTACGACTTTCCCGATTTTCTCGCCATCAGAGAAAGAGTAGAAGCTGCCCTGGCGAGTGACGGAGACTGCCCTTCCCCGTGTGCAAAGCAGGGCGCAGCCGTTGAAGTGGGCAAGGGTTGCCGCTTCGCATTCCTCTAGCGGGTAGGAATCGCCATCGATGCCAGAGGGCGCATCGAGGAGGATCACCTTCCCGGTGCCGCGATCGCGCCGGAGCTGCTCAACGATGAAGCAAGTCTTGGAGAGGGTGTGATGGGCGATCGCGCCTTTGGTGAGCCAGGGGGGGAGGCTAGACATTTTTCTTCAGCCTCCGAATCATCGTTAAGCCATCCTGCCTCTCAATCACAACATCCTCACGAGATAGCCCCATTTGTGAGAGGGTTTTGGGCAAAACGACGGCTTCGTAATAGCGATCCCAGATGGCTTTGTGATGCTGATGCACCTGATCCATGATCCACTTGATTTGAGACGGCGTGAGTTTTTTGCAGAACTCAAAAGTCCTTTCTGGGTCGCAGAACTCCATTTGTTTAGCCAACTCAGCAACGGCTTGTTCTCGATACTGCTGATTGTTCAATCGCAATCTACGCTGCCTGCCCATGGTCGTATGCTCCATCCTCAGAATATAGATCTTTCAAAACCGGGCTTACGGCGGCTTCATTCCGCTTTAGCAAATCCCGCTCATACCACAACGAAAAAACCTCAAAACGCCCATCTTCTATAGGCTCTAGCTCGTAGACCTTCTCTTGCCGCCCACGACCGCCGACGCTGCCACTCCGAATCAGCTTCATGCCCAACCGCTTCAGCAATTTGTTAGCAAATCGGATGGGGCCGTCGTCTTTTCCGACAGTAATATTGAGAATCGACTTGATGAACCAAGCATTTTTTTGAGCCAGCTCGATAAAGGTCTGCATCTCTGGGTCTGAGTTTTTGAACTGACGCGCTCCTTCGGAGATACCGCTAGGGTCGCACTCAATAAACTGCTGAATTCCCAAAACATTCAATAGCCAGGTCTTAACCCCAACTTGATTGCGTAAGAACGAGGGAAACCAAATTTGCCCCTCACTCTGCTCTGTGGCGATCGCCGTCAGGTCGCGCTCTTGAACAAACTCTTTGCCCATACCGAGGTAATAGTGAAGCTGAACCTGGGGAAACCAGCCGTCGTCGTCTTTGCGGATCAGCTCGTCGGTTACCTCCAAGCCTCCAAAGCGACGGCGACGCTTCCACTTGCGTAGCGCAGCCCGGTCTTGTGGGTCGGCTTCTTTCTGCGAGCTAAGCTTCTCACCCTGGGAATCGCTGAGGTCTGAGGCTTCTACTTCTTCAGCAATGCAGTCTGCATAGCTAGTCTCACGGGTTTGGTCTAGAGATTTGATGACTTCGGGATTTTTGAAGAACTCAACCAAATCGACCAGCTCATACCCTTCCTCTACGAGTCCTTGGGCGATCGCCAGTCGGTATTCTTTGACCTCGGCATTGATGCGACACGCCATTTCTGCCCAGCAATTGACGGCGGCATCGTTGGTTGTGTAATCGTCTTGGCGGTTAACACTTTTCTGTTGCAGTAGGGCGATCGTGCCCTGGACTGCTTTGGCTTGAGACATGAGCAGCCCATACTTTGAGGTTGACCCATTCCCAATACTCTCCATGCCGTAGTGGGTCGCCCAAACGTGCCGGGGCACGTCATCGCGCACGCGCGCCAGGGCTTGACGGGCTGAATTGGCAGACGACACGCCCCAAAAACAACCCCACACTGAATTGAAATGCCCTCTGATATCAATGCTTACCCCCGTTTCAACGCAGGGCGTGGCAATCACCAGGTCATACTCTGGCAAGATTTCGTTGAGATGGGAAATACAGCCATAAGCCGCGTGGGTCGGATCGCTAACTGTGTTGGCATCGATGACCAAAACCTTTTTATGGGGATGCCGTTTGAGAATGTCTTTTGCCAAGTTGCAGGCGCTCCACCTCGATCGCGCCTCCTTGCTCTGCACTACCACAAATGCCCGATCGCCATTATCTACCGCTTCATTGAGGGCGCTCCACCACGTTTCGGGTTTTGATTGGCTGTAAAGGTAGCAAGTTCTCGCAGCGGGTTCAGCATAGTGATTGAGGACAATATGGGGCTGCACCCGCATCTCTGCCATTTTCTGCACAAATTTCAGGCTCACGTCGGTCAGGTCGGCATCGAGCAAAATCATCTGCCCACCTTCCAGGGCGTACTGAAACACCTGTTGCAGATTGCGCAGGATTTCGAGGCGATTTTTGCCAACTTCGGTACTGGAGTTGAGCAGATGCCAGAACACTTGCTCTGCCTCATCAACGATAATCAGCGCATTTTCCCAGTCGTTGGGGTTGAACCGCGCCTGCGACTTGGCGTGTGCCGAATCGACGCAAAGCCCGTAGCCAAACAGAGCGCCCTCGCCGGATTTCCACAGTTCGGTGACGTAGTTTAAGCCAATGCGATCGCAAATCGCCTGCCCTAGCTGCACCCGGTGAGTCAGCAGCAGCACCCGCTGCCCTCTCTCCATCGCCGCAGCGACGACCTTAATCAACCACTCGGTTTTGCCGCTGCCCTTTGGCGATTTGATGCCGACGAGCCGGGTATCAGCCGGGATTTTAATGTCTCCCAGGAATTTCTGATTGAGTTCTTGGGAGGTGGTGTAGGTGAGCTGGTTAAATTGCTGCGTGCCCCACTTTGCCAGCGGGAGGGCGCTGCGGAATAAGTCATGAAATGCTTCTGCGCCTCTAGCAGCAACAAAATCATCGACCCCTTTTTCAGGGCCAGGTAGAACGATGACAAAGACTTTGCACTCAGCTTGCCTGAATAATCTACCGAGCTGCTGGATAGCGATTCTGACGTTATCAATGGTCTTTTTCTTGGTGTCGTGGTCAAAGCAGATGTAGATCGGGCGACCTGGAGCGCAAAGCACCGCCAAATCAGCAATCAGCTTGCCCGTCTCTCGTCTGTACCCGTTGAAGATACCCGGCAGCGCGATCGCTGCATATCCCAGCCCTAGCAAGCAGCCTGCCTTTTTTGCCCCTTCAGTAACAATGATTGGGGTGTGGATATTAGTTAAAACTTCCAGCCAGAACCGAGGATGCACGGGGTTATGAAGCGCAAAAACCCGTGTCTCTGCCCGTGGCGTGGGTTCGTATTTGACGATTTTGCCGTCTGGCTGGACAAAGGGCTTGTCAGGTTTGAACTGCCCCCATAGCGTCTGAATTAAGGAATAGGTTGATTGTTTTTTCAGCTCTACCAAGTCTTCGCCAGCGCACCACCAGCCGCCTTCTTCAACGTGCCGATAGCGTTTGAGAACCCAATCGACAACGCGAAGATCGTTCCGTCTTGGCAGGTTGGCGGCGGTAAAGAGCCAGTCATAGACGCTATCGCCCTCCAGACTGACGACGTTTGCCTCAATGATTTGGGGGGGAACCTGGCTATCGAGCCATTCTTGCAGGTGAGAATTTGTTAAAGTTGTCATAGTAGATGCGCACAGTTTTTTTATTGAGTGGATTCAGCACGGGGAGGCAACCCTAGTGCTGTTTTTTTTGTTTGCTCTGTCTCTGCCTCGACTGCCCAGATCTGAAGTGCCTCCAGATACGCCCGCAGCAGTGCGATCGCCCCACACTCGTCAGCAATGGCGATCGAGATATCGGGGTTGGCGTGGATGAGGGCAGTCTTACGCCCACCGACCTCACGAACCTCTGAGTTGAGATTCCAGGCAACGCCCCGCGCATCCAGGGCGCGTTGTACTGCCCCCTGGATTATGTCTAAATCTCTTATCGTCAGCCTGCTCAGGATTTCTGAGGCTCCACTGTCGAGATACCAGTTGACAAGCCCCCTGGCAATTTCGGCTGGGGCTAACCTTGCCCACTCCTCTAGGAGCGCGTTGATTTCGTGGCGATTAAGACTCATCAAGCACCTCCTCATGGCTAAGCGCCGAAATGATTTGGATGGCGCGATCCGGCTCTCGGTGTGCCAGGACTTCGGCGACCATAATCGCGTCTGCCTCGCTGGCAAACTTAATGCGCCAGGGCTTCCAGTTCGTCCAGACGATCGCCAGGTTGTTGTAGTCCTGGAGCCACACCTCATGGCGATCGCGGATGTAGTAGTCGGGGGGTTTCGGTAGGTTGAGTAGCTCAGACATGGAAAACACCTGGCAAGTTGGCTGGCTGCGGTTCACTCGTAAAGGGCAAGGAGCCGAGCGATCGCTGTGAGATTGGCAGAAATGGCTGCGTGATCCTCAATGGTTTGCATCATTTCTCGCTCCAGTTCCAGCTTTTTTGCTGCCCATTCTTGCTGTTGGAACTCAAGCCACTGGCGGGGGAAGGCTTGAGAAGGCGATTGAAATTCTTGCTCATTCATCGTTTCTTTTGGTAAAGTGAAATTGTTAAGTTATAAAGTTAAGTAGAATCACCAACAAGGCGGCGGTCAATCCCTACTCAGGGGCGGGTTAATGTCTTTTGGTTGTAAGTGCTTTAAAGCACTGTGCGGTGGACTACTGAGGTTATGGGTTGTGCATCGACCTTGAAAGTCACGGGACTTGAAAGGGCTGAGTTAAAGAGTCGGTTTGAATGAGGCTGCGGAGCCTAAGACAACAAACACTTAAAAACACTTCTGCACCTGGGCGTCGAATCCTGAGCAGGGGTGTTTTGCTTTTAAATGAGCTATTGCGTTTCTGTTTCCAATACGTCAGATGAGCGATCGCCACGCTTTTCGCGCATAGCCTCGATGCCGTACTTCAAGACATCTTCGAGAAAATGATGGATTTGCCGCCCATCTAGCCGTGCTTCTTCTCGAAGCAGATCCCGCGCTTCATAGCTAATCCGAGTGATCGTCTTTTCTCTGGCACTTAGACCTGTTTTTGGCTTTTTGGTTTTCACGGCTTGTTTTGTGTGTATCACGAAACTAATCCTACCTTAATAGAAGGAAGACTTACAACTACTTTGATAGGAAATTATTATTGCAGAGTGATAGATAAGTCCTCTACTCACTTTGCCGTATGTTTTGAATATGGTGGAACCTACAGATCAGGCAAAGCGGCTGCGGCTCTCAGAGCTATTGATTGAGCTAGTTGGACAGCGCAACTGGTCGGCTAATGAATTGGCTAAACAGTTAGACATATCGCCTCCAACGGCTCGAACCTACTTGCAGGCGACGGGCTTTCCCACGGAACCAAACCGGGGAAAAATCGCTGAATTGCTTAACATCACCTATGACGAGCTTCAGGCGGAGCTGAACAATGAGCCTTTAGAAGAAAAGCAGAAGTCGGTGGACTATGCCTGCCAGTTGGCGCGATCGCTCTCTTTAAAGGATTTCATTCGCTTGGCTGAGACAGTCCACCAACGGGAGCTGCAAGAATTAGGGCAGATGATGCGGCTACAACTGGGTGATTCGAGCGATCCACCGTAGAGCCTGGGTGTAGGTGTCCTTTGAGATCAGCCCTTGCTCTAGCATCTTGTCTAGAAAACTGCCTAATCCATCCCCTGCAATTCGTCTTTCGATGAACGCTTCGGCAGCGGCGATCGCGCTGTCTGGAGTATCGTGCAGTTTGTCGTCGCTTAGGCTTTCCTCGCTGTCGGGTGGTTCGCAGCTAAAGAAATATTCTTGCTGCTTCAGCGAGGACGGGAAGACAATGATTTTCCAATTTTTATAAGGCGAACAATGGATACTATTGGGTTTCACCGGGAATGCACCAAAGAAGTTTCCCCCTTGTGTAGTACGGCTGCTCTAAAAAATCAATGGTTTGCCTAAAAATAACGAAAATCGTCGGATGTTGGAGGCAAGGACGATCGCCCTCCCCCAACTCCTCAACCTCGATCGGGCGACCCATCGTGCAGCCCAACCACAAAATCAGCACCGCTGCCGCCGTCTGCAACCTCGTCGGCGTTTAGAGCGATCGCCATGTCGGTTGCTGTCTGGAAACTTAAGCCATTGGTGACCTGACAACCAACGGCGTTGCCAACATAGACCACTGAATAAAGCATTTTTATTTCTCCTGAGTGCGATCGCTTTCCATCAAGCCCACGATTCTGATGCACAGGTCTGTTAATCCTGTGTCTACAATCCTCAACCCCTCTGGAATTACAGCCGAGTAAGACGCAACCTTCGTCTCTATGTCGCCATCCGCAATGCGATCGCCCTGCTTATCGTGGGCGGCAATATCTGAGTTGCTGAAAATGCGTCGCGCTGTCCCTAGTTTGATGGTGTCTTTTGCAAATGCCATGTTTTGTTTTCCTCCTGAGTGCGATCGCTTTTTCTAACAGTTGGATGGTGGGTTTGTAGAGGCTGTCGATTTTACGCCGCCGATTGACCCGCCGATTGACCCGCCCTACTGACCCAGCTTGACCCGCTATTGACCCGCCAGTGGGTCAGGTGTCCTTTGGTGGTGGGTCACTGGGTCATGGGTCACTGGGTAAGGGGTTAATTAGTGTTAACAAATAGTTGATATTAGGTCGAGAGAAACCTTTTCTTCTGGCATTCCAATCTTGGTAGTAATCTTTTGGGTCAATGTCAGGATGCTGTTTGATCCATTCCTCAAGTTCAAGAGCCTTAGCCATAATTTCTCTTGCGGGCAAATCAGGCTTTTCGATAGTAGATTTTGGCAATTCTTCAACCGTAGGGGCAGCTTCAACCGCGTCTTGCTGTATCAGATTCTCCAGCCTTGCCCTTGCCTCATTGATGGGAGTTCCCAAGCTGGGCAAGTCCCCCACTGGCATCCACACCCCGTCAATCATGGCAATCCGATCGCAGTTGAAAGAACCTTCTTTAGGCAGCGTTGCCACTGCGAAATTAGCGTCAAGCTGTCGATACAGTTCAACCTTGCACCCAATGTCCTGCCCTTCCCAGTCCACCGTTCGACCTGGTGTGATGGTCAGATAACAAAGACTCAACTTCTTAACCGCCTTAGCATCCTGGCTTAGTCCACCCGCCACAAACTCAGGGGCGATCGTCCAGATGGCTTGACGGCGTTTTTTGCCTGAACTGGCAAGGGTCGTGATCTTGTCTGCAATCAGGCACATTAGCGGTTCTAACAATGCCTTGTAACGGTTGCTAGTGCTGCCTATCGTGGCGATCTCATCAACTATCAGAACGGCGTTTTGAGTGGCGTAAAACTGGCTGATCAACCTGCTAGCGTTCTTGATTAACTCCTTTGCTGTGAACTCATCAGCAGCGCTTAGATCGGCGGCAATGCTTAAGGTTGCGTGTTTCCAGTAACGCAAATCCTCATCCCCAAAGCTGGCAAGGTTCAAGTGAAAGATTTGGGTTTGCTGTTTAGTGGCGATCGTGGCTGAACAGACAGCAGCGAATAAACTTTTCCCGGTTCGCTGGCTGCCAAAAATGGCGCGGCTTTCAAACGGGTCTGATAGCACTTTTGCAAAGGCATTGGCAGGCTGAACCTTTGGGGCGATCGCTGGGTCGGGCCCAGGTGCGACAGTCGTGGCGGGAACGGCGATCGCCCCCAGGCGGGTCTGGATACCAATGGCTTCAGCAGCAGGTTCAACCGCTGCCCCGCTGCCCCGTAGATAGTCAGCCTGCTCTCTCACAGCAGCATAGGCATACTGCCCCACGGCTTCAGCCTTCATTTGATGGCGGGTGTCAGGCTCGGATCTAAACAGGTAGCCATAGGTTCTGTAAGCCTCGGTTGAAGCCAGTTCCATCACCTCGTCTCGGTGTTGGGCTGGGTAGCTGGAAAGGAATGCAACTGTCTGAGGCATAGCAGTTCTCAGCAGTAACCATTCCCCTAACTCCAGGTCATCTAGATACAGCGCGTCATCTTCAATCGTCACAGACGGCGGCGCGATCGCCCCTTGCCGATCTAATCCCATCGCCAAATTTGCAAGGCTTTTACGTCCTAGCAGCGGTCGATACTCTCCAGTTTTCTCGGTTTCTCCCATCGCGGCGGCGGCGTAGTTGACCAGGGCGATCGCCCCGACAACTGCCCCGACTGCTGGGTTGGCAATGCACAGCAACCAAGCAACCCCAAGTCCACCCATCAAGCCCACACCCTTACCGAGGCTGTAGGTTTTGCGGTTACTTTTGGCGATCGCCTCCAGATGCCCCTGGCGGCGGCGTAAATCTAAATGTAATTTCCGTTGATCGGTCTCCATAGCCCTTACCCTTAAAGGTTGTTAGTCGATGCTAGAAAAGCCCCAAGCGTGAACTTGGGGCTTTATTTTTTGTGTCCTATTCGTCTTCAAGCTGATTCATCATGACCTCAAACCCAAAGGCTTGAATGATGCAGTAGACTCCAGCCGTCAAAATGCCTACCCCACGGGAACCCGTGATGCTAGCGAAACCCGTTCCCAGTTCCACTAGATAGCTAAGGAAAATCATTGCCCCATTAGCGCGGCGCTTGCCCATTAGAGATTGGTTGTACTCGCTGGTTTTGACGTTGGCAATGTCTAGGGCTTGTGGGTCGAGGCTCATGCGTTTGTACTGACTCAACTCAACCGCTTTACGTTGGCGATCGCCAATGGACAAAGACCGTAACGCTTTGGCTTGCCAGAGTTGCAGCGAAACAGAAACCAGCAACGCGATATAAAACCGCCAATCTAACCAGACACAACGGACGGGCACGGGCGCGGCTCCTTTAATAACGAAAGGCAGCATTGACTCAAAGACTCCCATCGCCATGTCCCAAATTACTGGGATTGCGTTCAGCGGGTTCAATAGCCCCAGGTCTGCCCCGTCATCAATGAAGGGCTTAGGCATGAATTTCCGGTTTTCCTCTGTCCGCTGCCCCGCAACTCTAGGCAAGGTGACATACCACGCCTCGACCGATAGCCCAGCGCAATAGAGGGCAAGAATCCCGACGATCGCCTTACCGCCTCGGTTAGAGGTTAACCAGCCCATGAGCTTTGCGGGTGCTGTGCAAGCTGCAACGAAGGCATTGCCGATACCGTTGTCCCTAATGTCTCTAACCGCCTGAGAGCGATTCTTATAATCCTCAACCTCTGGGTTAGTGGGGTCTGTGGGTTGAGTGAAACGGCTCCGTCTGTTGCGGTTATTGCCTTTAAGTGATGTAGTCATGATTGATGCCTATGGATTTGTTTGGAGATAATTTGGTGAACTGGCAAACTGAACCGCTGCCCCGTTTTGCATGACTGCTGTGCCTCCCCAGCGATCGCAAACAACCGTCCCGTCTGCGAGTGGGTTCTTTTGTTCTGTTGCTGAATGCCCATAAATCGCCATGCCTAGGGATATCTGAACTGGGATACCTCCAGGGATGCCGATCTGGGTACAGCCATTCTTGAATCTGGTTTCTGCAACTTGGATATCAGACTCTTGCACTCGCAGGGTTTCGGCTTTGGCTTGCTCTAATCCTGCTGAGACTTTGAATTCTGACACCCATGCCAGATGACCTTGACCCACTAGCCCAAAAATTAGAACGCCTGAACCTAAGAAAATCATTCTCAAAGTGTTGATATTCATGGCGCTACCCCACTAAGAAATATGTCTAGCCAGCCGACAATGATTTGAGAGCCTGAACTTGGGGCAATTGGCGCGGCGCTGGGAGTGATGCCGTCACGCTGGCAACATCGAAAAAATCCAGTTCAAACGAAACTTGATCGCGCTGCTGTTCACGGCTCCTAATCTTCTCAGCGGCGATCGCCATCGTCTCTGTGAAGAAAAGCTCTGGGTCGGTTAACCGCTCGATCTCAGCGGCGATCGCCTGTTGGGTGTTATCCCGTTGGACTGTCAGCGCTTGCAATGCCCTTGCCCCAGTGCCAGCCGATAAATTAACTGATTCTCGGATAACCATTGCCTCGGATTGTGCGACCTGGTTTAGGTCGGTCGGGTTTTCCGGCTGGGCAGCAGTGGGGCGATCGTCCTTTGCCGTGGGGGTGAAGCCTTGGGGTTTGGTGCGGTTTGCTTTGGCGTTGTCAAAATCAATCATGTCTGACTCCTTTCTTGTTGGTATAAGGTCGTTTCGGGGTTTACATTGCCGCATCGTTGCCGCTCCCTTGCCGGGGCTTGCCTAGGCATTGCCGCATCGTTGCAGCAAAAGTTGGAAGTATTGAAAAGTGTTTAAACCCTGATTGAGGGCTTTAACCAGACCAATCAACACATCCAGTTGCGACTGCTGATAAAAGCCCATCTCATCAGGCTGGATGCCTAGTTGCGATCGCCAATATCGCAAGGTGCGATCGGGAACTGGTTTGCCCCGAACTTCACTAAGAACTATTCGTAAGTCCCTAGTTCTTAGCAAAACTTCGCTCTGTGTCTGTGTTGTAGCCATTACTTTGCCGCTCCTTTGCCGCATCGTTGCCGCTCCTTTGCCGGGGCTTGCCTAGGCATTGCCGATAACAGAAGACTACCTAAATCTTTCCACTTTGGCAAGCCATTAAAACGAATTGGCAACAAAAAACCCCTTTTCGGGGTTTCCAGTTCGGCTATTGTTAGTTTTCTGAGATTTCATCGTATATGTTGCGGAGATGGGGGATTTGCCGATCCTGAATCAACCAACAGTTGAAGGTGGCATCAATTTCATTCAGCCGCTCCAGAACGTCTGGGGGTGGTTCACGGGCTGCATCATTGGAAAACCAGTGGTTAATTGTGGACTGAGAACAGCCCAGCATCAGGGCTAAATGCGATCGCTTGCAACCCTGCCATCTTTTAAGAAACTCTTCGGGAGTCACTTCTTCCTCCCAAATAAATCACGCACCTCGTCCACTGATTCAATCTTTCGCCAGTAAAGCGGGCAGCCATCCGGCATCTCATCAGATGAGCGAATCACCTCAAACCCGAATCGATTTAACAAGGCTATGCCATCAGCAGAGTAGCCGAGCGCGAAAACATTAGCCGGGTAACGAACGTGACAAGCCGCAACCCATGCTGCTAAACCAGACCGGAGAATCATTCGTAGCGGAGAGTCTAGGGTTTTTTGCTGCAACGAAACCAATCCAGAACAATACCAAAACGGAGTAGGGAGAACCTCCAAGCGTTCAGCAGGCATAGGGTCAAGTTGTTCCTCTCGAATTTGTCCTGAGAGAAACTCGCGAGTCGTCCCTTCGGACATTCCCCAAAGTCCAAGGGCAGCAGTAATCCGATTTTCCATTTTGACAATCTTCAGTCCCAAATCATAGGCATTCCACCAGCGGCTAAAAGCTTCAAAAGATATTGAACTTTCGTCGTAAGCAGTTTCGTCAATGCCATATAGCTGACGCAATACGGTCAGATCGTCAACTAGATCGAAGCTGTACGCCAAGCGATTTAAGGTTTGCATGAGAAGCCCTCCATGAGTTAATTCAGAATATCCCCATTGGCAAGTTGCCGCAACGATTTTCTAGGCTGATTACCCCCACCCCCAAACCAAAAGCCCCCAGCGATCGCGCCGGGGGCTTTTGGTTTGGAACCTAATTTAGCTGCTCAACCTTCAGGCTCAACGCTGATCTCCACCAACCCAACTTCTCTGGTAAAGATTACTGTGATGACCTTGCCAGATTGAACCGTAGAAATTTCAGACTCGTCATTCACTAATCGGGGCAGTGATTCTTTCAGCCAAGTTGAGCTTCCTGGTACTGCTAGCTCAAGAAATCCAGCACTATAAATAGCATTGCGATCGTTGGAAGGCTGATTGTTTGGAAGTATGAAAAGGTTCAGGCTCGCCCTACTCAGGTTTTCTGGCTGACCAACAAGCCGCATCTCCGTCTCCCCATCGGGAGATTTCCCGATCGCCACTGGCAATCCGTCCCTTGAGGAGCTTGTCTCAAACGTGAATCCCACTTCAGGCTTCTCAAACGTTGATTGAATTGCGGCTCTAGATACCCCAATAGTTTTGATTACGGCTATGGGAGAGGGCGTAGGAGAGGCAATGGCTTTAGGTGCAACAGCCGGAGCCGCAGCAGGAACCGTCTGAGAAGAGCTAGAATTCGTTGCCGTTATGTCTGCTGCTGGGGTAGTGGTGGTTATTGCTATCCACATAGCAAAGAGCAGGCTGAACCCGCCGCCCACAGCATAAACCTGGGTTGCGAGCTTGCGGGTTGGGTTTTTGACAAATTTGGGCAGCACCCAGCGAGGGTTGATTAGTCCGGCGATCGCCGCTGGGAAGGACGCTAGAAAAGCCATTAGAAAAAGTGTTGACATGATTCCCCTCCAAGGATTCGTATACCTTTTGAATGCCCAAAAAAGGGGAAGCGATCGCAATCCTTGGAGGGAATGGCGATCGCTTCAAATTCAGTCTACCCGCTGCATCAACCAATCTTCGTCCCCACT
>Ga0163144_10022169_pt1 | contig 12597 bp, 11 predicted proteins | sample OliLak19BULKMAT1_FD_123175 | JGI IMG/M metagenome (GOLD analysis project Ga0163144, IMG submission 123175) | Freshwater microbial mat bacterial communities from Lake Vanda, McMurdo Dry Valleys, Antarctica - Oligotrophic Lake LV.19.BULKMAT1 | ecosystem: Environmental > Aquatic > Freshwater >... | reverse complement strand
CGATTCCGACGTTCGGAGGATCGCCGAGGAAAACGCGGCCTCCGGCGCCCTCCTCCGCGAATACGTCTGGAACGGCTGGGAGCCGGTGGCGGTGATCGAAGGCGGCGTGGTCTACCACATCCGCGCCGACCACATCGGCCGCCCGGTCTTCGCGACCAACGCCAGCGGAGCCAAAGTCTGGACCGCCACCTACACCCCCTTCGGCGGCGTCCACACCTCCACCGGAGCGCTCCCCACCGCCCGCTTCCCCGGCCAGTGGTTCCAAAGCGAATCCGGCCTCCACCAGAACTGGATGCGCGACTACGACCCGACGACGGGCAGGTATCTCCAGGCCGACCCGCTGGGGATGGTGGACGGGGCGAGTGTGTATGGGTATGTTTTGCAGAACCCGGGGAGGTGGATTGATCCGAGGGGGGAGTGGACTGGCAACCCATACTTGGACACCATCTGCATGATGCTCGGTGGTGGTCTAGGTTGTGTGATACCACCAAGTTCGAAAAACGATCCCTCGCAATGTCCGGACCCATGCCCTCCCTGCTCGCTCTACCCAGTTGGCACGGTCGGGTATCAAGGGCCCGAGGTCCATAAAGGAGGCATTGACGCTGGTGTTCATCATTACCACGTATTTGAAGTACAGCAGAAGAGACCATCGTGTGAGTGCATATGGAAAGACGCCACAAAACGCCTTACCGGAAATCATCACTCACTTGCGCCCGTTGGTATTGATTTGAACCATCACGTTAACCGCCCACCACCGTATCCGTAGGTCAAGATGCAAGAATGGGCCATCGTATCGGCAATGCTATGCAACCGTCCCCGATTCGTTGGTGGAAGGTACTGGCTATCTGCATCGAATGCCGTTTGGGAGCCAGTGGATAGGGTTAGTGACGACTTACTGAGTATGCTCACGGACGAGCTCGGAAACGTGAATCCAAGGCACTACGATGCCTTACAGCTCACGGACCCCAAGGCCTTGGGTTTAATGGAAACTGATGGTCTTTATACTTGCTACAGAATGATTGAATCGGCTAGAATCGACTTTGTTGGTTTGGTCCCTAGTGAAAGAGTATACGAAGCAATTCAAAGTAGTTTGGAGTTTGTTGGTTGGGATATATGTAGCGGAAATGGGTGGCTGTCAGCTTCGTGTCATGGCATTTATCCAATTGATCCATTCACTGGAGTTCTGATTGATGAAAATGCCAAGATGATAAATGAGTTCGGCTTATTCAGAGAGTTGCGCAACTGTCTTCGGTACTGCAAAGCAAACGATCAGAAGATCGCCGATCACGCGCCTTGGTTTCCTGTAGGCGTCTTAGTTTCGAAGGATAACCTACGCAGAATCCGGACCAAACCACGATCAGCTTAAGGTTTGAGCGAGCCCATCAATACCCGCACGCTGCTCTTCGGGCAGACTCAGATATCCCAATACCCAGTGATCGAAGGCGGCACCGTCTCCTTCGTCCGCGCCGACCACATCGGCCGCCCGGTCTTCGCGACGAACTCCGCCGGGGTGAAGGTCTGGACCGCCACCTACACCCCCTTCGGCGGGGTGCATGTCGCCACCGGAGCACCCCCCACCGCCCGCTTCCCTGGCCAGTGGTTCCAAAGCGAATCCGGCCTCCACCAGAACTGGATGCGCGACTACGACCCGACGACGGGGAGGTACCTCCAGGCCGACCCGCTGGGGCTAGTGGACGGGGCGAGTGTGGGGGCAAGGGCGCACCCGGCGCGGCCAGCCCGCGCAAAACGGAAAAGGCGGGGATCGCTCCCCGCCTTTCCAATACTGGCGCGGCGAACTACTGGATGCGCTGGCCGTTCACGTAGATCTCGAAGCCCGGCTTGGCCTCTATCTTGGAGGTCAGCTCGTCCGGGTTCGCGCCGGGCGACATGAAGGCGCCCATCATCATCCGCACGCCCATCGCGTCTTCCGCGGTCACAAGGCCGGTGCCGATCAGCCCGTCGATCAGCGCATTCGCTCCCGTTACGACAACATTCGCCTCACCCAATGGCATCGGCATCCCGGCGGTGTTGTCGAAGGTGAAGGCCCCGGTCCCGACAAGCGCGGCCCCGGCGACCTTCAGGGTCAGCTCGCTGATGTCGAGGCTTTCCGGCGCGGGCATTGGCGGCTCGGCCCCGGTGTCTTCGGCGTCGATCATCGCGGCAAGATCGATTTTGGTCTTGCCCGAGATGTCGATTGCAAGGTCGGCCGCATCGCGCGGCAAGGCGCCTGCCGGGTCGAACATCGCCCAAGCCTCTTCGTTGACGCTGAACTGGCTCAGCTTCAGCACCAGGCCGAAATCCGCCGCCGCATCGTTGGCAATCACCGGTGAGGTCATGCTGACTTCGACCGGGCCCGTGGTGACGTTGATCGGCGCGGGCATCACGGCGGAGGCAAAGCCAAGCTCCATCCCGGACCCGCTGGAGTTGAGCGTAAACACGTCCTTGTTGAACGCGGCGGTTGCTTCGCCGCCACCGGCCTTGATATCGGCGGTCATCGGGAAGTAGGGGCTGTCCTGCGTGACCGACCCGGTCGTTGCCCCCTGCGTGGTCGAAAAGCCAAGGCTCAGCCCTTCCATCAGCGCTTGCGCCATCGACGGATCACCACCCGCCATCAGCGATGCCGGTACCGCAAGATCGAAGGATGCGGTTACATCAGCCGTCTCGCTTTTGGACTGCTGCTTCATTTCCAGGCTCGGGTCGTCCAGCGAGGTGTCATAGGCGAACGTGCCAGCCGCGATGTCGAGACCGAAGGTGCGCAGCGTGCCCGGGATGTCGGAATAGGTGCCCGACAGATCGGCCAGCGTGACCGTGCCTTTGGACGAAACGTCCGGCGGAGTCGTGCCGTCAAGCGCCGGGAGAGCGGGGTAGGTCGTATCATAGACCACGTCGAGCTTTACCGCCGCGAAGTCATAGGCGATGCCGCTCTCAGCCTCACGCGCAGTCACGGTCAGGCCGTCCTGCACGATTTTCGCGGTGCCTTTGGTATCGCCAGCAAGGTCCAGCTTGATGTCTGCACCGGGAACGATCGCGACAGACCCGTCAGCACCTTCCGTCAGTACCATGTCCGAGATCGACACGCCGGGCATTCCGGCGGGTGCAATGGTCACACCGTTCAGCGTCAGCGCAGCGCCGTCCTTGTTTTCCGTCGCGGCCTTCACCTCAAGACCCACCGCTGCACCAGCGTCTTTCCAGGACTGCCAGACCTGATCGGCGGTCAACGCGGCATGCGCGGTTCCACCCATGAGCAGCACCAGGGCCGGGGCGGCCAAGCAATTCGTGATCCGAAACATGCGATTCTCCCTCGCGCAAAAATGACGCGTACACAGAACCCTGCCTTCGTGACAACCACAAGTAACTGTTTCACGACCCTGCCGAAGACCGCTTGGCCGGGTGAAGGCGTCAGGAGCCGCGATAAGTGGAGTAGCCGTAGGGCGACAGCAGAAGCGGTACGTGGTAGTGCTGTCCTGCGTCCGCCACCCCAAAGCGGATCGGCACCTGGTCCAGAAACAACGTGTCGCCTTCGACCTGGCGGGTGGCCCGCAGGTAGGCTCCGGCGGCAAAGACTATCTCGTAGCTGCCGACCTTTAGTGCCTCACCCTGGAGGAGTGGCACATCGGTCCGACCATCAGCGTTGGTCATGGTTTCGCACAGCAGATGACGCTCGCCCCCGTCAAGCCGGTAAAGCTGGATCGCGACGCCAGCGGCAGGCTTGCCCCGGGCGGTGTCGAGCACATGCGTGGAAAGTCGACCCATCCGATCCTCCGTTTGCAGGCGGCTGGCCAGAATTGTCGTGGCATGGCGACCCTGCATTGCGCAGATAGGGCTTTTCGTGAAATCCTGAAAGCCGATTTGTATGCCTGGCACACGCTTGGCAGACCGAAAAGGAGTGCCGCTTGCCTGGCGACGTACCCCGATACCCGCGTGATTTCCGTGGCCATGGGCCGGAAGCGCCCGATGCCCGCTGGCCGGGCGGTGCAAAGATCGCCATCTCGCTGGTCTTGAACTATGAAGAGGGCGGCGAGAATTGCCTTTTGCACGGTGACGCCCAGTCGGAGGCGTTCCTTTCCGACATCGCCGGGGCGCAACCCTGGCCTGGGCAGCGCCACTGGAACATGGAATCGCTTTACGATTACGGCGCGCGGGCCGGGTTCTGGCGGCTGCACCGGTTGTTCACCGATCGCAACCTGCCCGTGACCATCTATGGCGTCGCCACCGCCCTGGCCCGCAACCCGGAACAGGTCGCGGCGATGAAGGCGGCGGGCTGGGACATCGCAAGCCACGGGCTGAAATGGGTCGACCACCGCGACATGCCCGAAGATCAGGAACGCGCGCAGATCATTGAGGCGATCCGCCTGCACACCGAGGTAACGGGCACCCCGCCGCGCGGCTGGTATACCGGGCGCTGTTCGGTCAACACGGTTCGGCTCACCGCGGAGACCGGTGACTTCGACTGGATCTCCGACACCTATGACGACGACCTGCCTTACTGGCGCGAGGTGGGTGCGCGGGACCAACTGGTGATCCCCTACACGCTGGAAGCCAACGACATGCGCTTTGCCACCGCACCGGGGTACACCACGGGCGAAGAGTTCTTCACCTACTTGCGCGACAGTTTCGACACCCTTTACGCGGAAGGGGCCGAAGGACGGGCGAAGATGTTCTCCATCGGCCTGCATTCTCGTCTGATCGGTCGCCCAGGCAAGATTGCGGGTCTGATCCGGTTTCTTGACCACGCCCAACGACATGAGGGCGTCTGGTTCGCCACCCGCAGCGAAATTGCGCAGCATTGGGCCGCCACCCACCCGCATCGCCGCATCGAACGCCCCAGCCAGATGACGCGAGAGCGGTTTGTCGACCGCTTCGGGGGGATCTTCGAGCACTCCCCCTGGATCGCCGAGCGGGCCTTCGGCCTGGAGCTTGGCCCGGCCCATGACAGTGCCACGGGCCTTCACAATGCCCTTGCCCGCATCTTTCGCAGTGCCACCCCTGAAGAGCGTCTTGGGGTCCTAAGGGCCCACCCCGACCTTGCCGGAAAGCTCGCCGCCGCGAAACGCCTGACGCCGGAAAGCACCGCCGAACAGTCCTCTGCCGCGCTCGACGCGCTGACCGACGTGGAACGAAGCCGCTTTCAGCACCTGAACGAGGCGTAAGTGTTGAAACACGGCTTCCCCTTCATCATTGCCGTGCGCGACCATAGCAAGGACAGCATTCTGGAGGCTTTCCAGACCCGCCTGAAGAATGATACCGAACTAGAATTCATAATGGCCTGCGCTCAGGTCGATCGCATCGCCGAATTGCGCCTCAAGGATCAACTTCCATGACCGGTTACTATGCCCCCGAAGGCGGGCTACCCGCGCAGACAACGCTCATGACGGCCCGCGCCGCCTTTACCCCAGCCTACTGCTTCATCCCGCGGTCGTGTTTTGCCGACATCGTGACCAGCGCACTGCCCGGCTGGAACAAGACCCGCCTCTGGCTCATCGCGCGGCCAATGTCAGGCTTTGCCGAGACCTTCAGCCAATACGTGATGGAGGTGGCACCCGGCGGCGGCTCCGACACTCCGGACGTGGATGACGGCGCGGAGCACTGGCTTTTCTTCACCGGCGGCCACGCCACCGTTACCATTGCGGGCACAGGGTATGAGATGGAGGCGGGCTCCTACGCCTATGTTCCGCCCGTTACTCGCTGGACGCTCCACGCCAAAGGCAGTTCCCCCGCTCGCTTCCACTGGCTTCGAAAGCTTTACGAACCCGCGCCGGGCATCGCGACCCCGCTGCATTTCGTCATCAACGAACGCGATGTCGCTGTCCGCTGGATGCCGGATACCAACGAAACCTGGGGCACCACCCGCTTCGTTGATCCGGGTGACCTTGCCCATGACGCGCATGTCAACATCGTCACTTTCCAGCCCGGTGGCCGCATTCCGTTCGAGGAAACCCATGTGATGGAACACGGGCTCTACGTCCTCGAAGGCCGCGCGGCCTACAAGCTCAACCAGGATTGGGTGGAGGTCGAGGCGGGGGATTTCATCTGGCTTCGTGCCTTCTGCCCGCAAGCCTGCATTGCCGCCGGCCCCGGTCCGTTCCGCTATCTCCTCTACAAGGACGTCAACCGCCACGCCAACCTGCGCCCGGTCATTCTTCGTCCACAAGTATCCCACGGGGGTCCGGGGGTGTGAAACCCCCGGCTCTCTGCTCGCGAAAGGCGCCAAGATGCGGACGCTTGAACCCCAACCGCTGACCGCAACAGCCTTCGCCCCTTTCGGCGATGTGCTGGAGGCAAGTGGCGATTACCGCCTGATCAACGAAGGCTTCTGCCAGCGTCACCACGACCGCGCCCGGCTTGATTTCGGGCCGCAAGAGGGTGGTGCCCGTCCCGGCCTGTCCATTTTCAGGGCCGAGCCCCGGGCGCTGCCCTACACCTTCGACCTGATCGAGCGGCATCCGGAGGGGTCGCAGGCCTTCATCCCGATGACCGCCCACCCTTTCCTGATCATCGTGGCCGCCAGCCCGGACGCCGCCCCGCGCGCCTTCCTCACCAATGGCGCGCAGGGCATCAACCTTTGCCGAGGGACCTGGCACGGTGTCCTTACCCCGCTCCACGCCCCCGGCCTTTTCGCCGTTCTTGACCGCATCGGACCTACCCCGAACCTGCAGGAACATCGCTACCCAGAACGCTGGACGGTTCTTCCCAACCGCTGACGGCTGTCGGGATCGACCTCCTCCGCACCATCCTTGCATATGAGGCGATACATTGCGTTCAGAGAGCTTCATACCGGCCCTTCAGGGTGCCAGCGGCGCGCAGACGCGGTGGGGGTCGAAGGCACCACCAGATCGCGTTCTTTTCGTGCGAACAGGGCACCGATGCGCTGTCGGAGCCGTTACAGTTCGACGTCGCCCCCGCTGACTGCAAGGACATCGCCATGCTTCACAGTGTCCGTTTCGACACCGACACCATCCCGGCCCAGTTTCCGCGCCCGCTGAATGTGGTGCTGGCACTGCAATACACCGGCCCGCTCGAATCGGGCGACAAGGCGTCAAGCTGGCTGCCGGGGCGGGTGACGTAACGTGGCCGATAGCAACTTTCGCACCCGGATCCGGACACTTTACGAAGGCGCGGGTGAGGCTGGCGACCGCTTCCGGTATGGCCTTCTGGCGTTTGACCTTGCGACGGTCACTTGGCTCGTGACCTCATCCTTCCTCCCGCGAGGTTTACATCATCTTTGGATCGACCAGGGCATCGGCCTCATCTTCCTTGCCGATTTCCTCGCGCGTCTTTGGATCGCGCGCAAACCGATGCGAGAGCTTGCCAGTTTCTGGGGCGTCGCAGATGTGCTGGTGATCGTCTCGCTCCTGCTGCCGATCTGGGGGGAGGGGATGGCGTTCCTGCGCGTCCTTCGGCTTTACCGCGTCTTCCACTCTCCCCGCACCCTCGACCAGTTGCGCGACGATATCCCTGGCTTTCGCCGCAACGAGGCCACCATTCGCGCCGCCACCAATCTGGTGATCTTCATCTTTGCAATGACGGCGCTGGTCTATCAGACCCAAAGCGGCGTGAACGACGGAATCGGGAACTATGTCGACGCGCTTTACTTTACCGTGGCCACGCTTTCCACCACCGGCTTTGGCGACATCGTGCTGGTCGGGAATGGCGGCAAGTTGTTGTCCGTCCTGATCATGATCTTCGGGATCAGCCTGTTTCTGCGCCTGGTTCAGGTTGTGGCGCGGCCGAACAAAGCCCAGTTTCCCTGCCCCACCTGCGGCTTGCGTCGCCACGACCATGACGCGGTCCACTGCAAGGCTTGCGGGACGGTGTTGAACATCCCGGATGACGGGGCAAATTGAACAATGGGTCATCCCATGCGTAAAGCCACGTCCAGCATCCGGTTCGAGAACCCCCATTCATTGTCGTACCAGCCAAAGACCCGCAGCATCCCCCATGCGGTCACCTTCGTCTCCGGGCAGGCCATCACCACCGACTCCGCCCGCGACCTCAGGTCCGAGGACACCAGCGGTCGGTCGGTGGCCCCGATGACGCCGCCTGCCGCACGAAAGACGGCGTTGACCTCCTCCACCGAAGGCCGCGCCTCGGTCATCAGGTGAAAATCCACGCAGGACACGCTGGCAACCGGCACCCGCACCGCCTGCGCCACGATCCGCCCGGCCAGATCGGGGAGCGCCCCGTCCAGCAGCCGCGCGGCCGAGGTTGTGGTTGGGACCATCGACAGGGCTGCCGCCCGGCTGCGCGGATAGTCCCCCGCCGGGGCATCGACCGTTGGCTGACTGCCGGTGTAGCAATGCACCGTCGTCATCGACCCGGTCACAACCCCCCAGTGTTCGTGAATCAGCCGCGCCAGGGGGGCCAGCGCGTTTGTGGTGCAGCTGGCGTTGGACACGATCCGCTGGTCTTGCAGAAGTGCATCATTGGCACCGAGGACCACAGTCAGCTCCGCCGCCGCAGACGGACCGGAGATCAACACCCGCCGCGCCCCTGCCGCCAGCCCGCGCCCGGCGGCGGCGGCCGTATCAGCCCTGCCGGTGCATTCCAGCACCACGTCGACGCTGGTCAGATCAAGGGTGGAAATATCGGCCGTCCGGTGCAAGGGCAGCGCAATGCCATTCACCACCAGTGCACCATCTTGCAACGCAACCGATCCGCGCCATGGTCCGAAGGTGCTGTCGTATTCAAACAGATAGGCGCACATTTCCGGCGTCGCGATATCGTTCAGCCCGACGATTTTGAGATCGTCCCATGCTTCGGGCGTTTGCGCCCAGGCCCGCAGAACCGACCGCCCGATCCGTCCGAAACCGTTGATGAAAATCCGCATCGCCCGCCCCCCGTGCGCAACTGACCAGCTGCTTAAGCTGAGAGTAACGTCCCTTCAGCAAAAGTTTGATCAAAACTTGTGCCCGTCACAATTCCTGCGGGGTCGGCTTGTGGCCCGGCAGTCAGCTGCCCCAGCCACCACCACCGGGAGTTCGCATTTCGAACACTGCCCCTTCGGGCAGGTCGCGCTCGGCGTTGCCGGGCAGGCGTTCGACCCGGCCGTCCGGCCAGTGGACCAGATTTTCACCCACCGCGCCCGGACCGCCACCCGCCGCACCAAACGGGGCCTGAAGGCGGCTGCCGCACAGCGTGGTCACCGTGACCGGCCCGAGAAACCGCAACCGCCTTACCGCGCCATTGCCACCCGGCCAGCGGCCCGCGCCGCCCGAGCCCTGACGGATCGAGAACTCCTCCAACCGCACCGGGAAGCGCTTTTCCAGCACTTCCGGGTCGGTCATCCGCGTGTTGGTCATGTGGCTTTGCACCGCGTCGCAGCCCGCAAAGCCCGGACCCGCGCCGGTGCCGCCTGCGATCGTTTCATAGTTCTGGAACCGGTCGTTGCCCCAGATGAAGTTGTTCATCGTCCCCTGCGCTGCCGCCACCACCCCCAAAGCGCCATAAAGCGCATTGCAGGCGGACTGGCTGACCTCGGTATTCCCGGCGATGACCGCAGCCCCGGGACGCGGGTTCAAAAGGCTGCCTTCCGGTGCGACGATGGTCAGGGGGGCAAGGCAACCCTCATTGAGCGGGATCGGCTTGCCGACGAGCGTGCGGAACACATACAGCACCACCGCGCGGGTGACCGCCTGCGGCGCGTTGTAGTTGCCGGTCTGCTGTGGGCTGGTGCCGGAAAAGTCGATGGTTGCCGAGCGGGCGACACGGTCCACCGTCACCTTCACCCGGATCGTGGCCCCGATATCCATCGCGAGGCTGAACTCGCCGTCATGCAACCGGTCGATGACGGCGCGCACGCAGTCTTCGGCATTGCGCTGCACTTGGCCCATATAGGCGGTCACCACTTCGGGACCATGGGCAGCGACCATCCGCAAAAGCTCTTTCCGGCCGGTTTCATTCGCGGCGATCTGCGCCTTGAGGTCGGCGATGTTCTGGTCGGTTGAGCGGCAGGGCCAGCGGCCACTCGCCAGCAACGCCCTGGTCTCGGCCTCCCGCAACCGGCCGGCAGACAGGAGCGGGAAAAGGTCGATCACCACCCCTTCCTCTTCGATCGTCGTGCTGTCGGGCGGGCCTGATCCCGGCGTCCGCCCGCCGATATCGGCATGATGCCCGCGCGACCCCAGCCAGAACGCCGCTTGCCCATCGACGAAAACCGGGGTGATCACCGTCACGTCCGGCAGATGCGTGCCACCGTTCCACGGGGCGTTCAACATCCAGGCATCACCCTCACGCGCGGTTGCTCCTACGGCGGCGATGACGACCTTGACCGCATGGGACATGGAGCCAAGATGCACTGGTACATGCGGGGCATTGGCCACCAGATCTCCGTCAGCATCAAAGATAGCGCAGGAAAAATCGAACCGTTCCTTGATGTTGACCGACCAGGCGGTGTTGGCGAGGGTCGCCCCCATCTGGTCAGCGACCGACATGAAGAGGTTGTTGAACACTTCGAGCAGCACCGGATCAACCGTGGTTCCCGAAGCTGGCATCCGTGTGATAGCAGTATCGCGGGTCAGGACAAGGTTGCCCTGCCGATCAACCCGCGCGACCCAGCCAGGCTCTACGATGACTGTACCCGTCGCTTCGGTGATCATTGCGGGGCCCTCGATCCGCGTGGCCGTACCGCAGTCTTCGCGCCGGTACAGCGGAACATCCTGCCAGCCACCCCCAGCCCAGATCGGAAGAGTGGTCATCGGAAGGGCCGCTTCCGGTCCCGCCGGAGCGTGGGGCAGTGGCGCAGCCCCGCCTTCCGCCTCGACCGCAAGCATTTCGTAAAGCACCGCGCGGTCCAGCGTGGCAAACCCGAAGCGCGCGTCATGTGCCTCGGCAAAGGCCTGCTGCATAGCGGCCTCTTCACCGAATGGCACTGGCAGCGACTGGTGCGACCCCTCGTAGCGCAGCCAAGCCGTGCGGGTGACCTTCGGGGCCGCAATGCCCTGCGCGGCAAGTTCGCCCGTGGCTTCGGACACCATGCTGTCAATCCGCGCCGCTGCGGCGGCATTGTCGGAAAGCGGGGCATCGAACTGCACCTCGCGCAAGGCGCGGAGATCGGCAAGGCCCATCCCGAAGGCCGACAGAACCCCGGCCTGACGGTGGAGGAAAACCGTCCGCATCCCCAGGGCATCGGCCACGCCGCATGCATGCTGTCCGCCCGCGCCGCCGAAGCATTGCAAGGTATAGCCCGTCACATCATGCCCGCGCTGGACGCTGATCTTCTTGATCGCGTTCGCCATGTTTTCAATGGCGATGCGCAGGAACCCTTCGGCCAGCGCCTCGGGCGTCGGGCGGTGACCGGTGGCCATTGCGACATCCTCGGCGAGGGCCAGGAACAGCTTTCGGACCACTTCGCCATCGAGGGGCTGAGAACCACCCGCTCCAAACACGGCGGGAAAATGCGCGGGCTGCAGCCGTCCCAGCATCACGTTGCAGTCGGTGATGGTCAAAGGGCCGCCGCGCTGATAGCTCGCTGGGCCGGGGTTCGCCCCGGCGCTTTCCGGGCCGACCTGAAACCGCCCGTCGCGGAAGCTGCAGATCGATCCGCCACCGGCCGCGACGGTGTGAATATCCATCATTGGGGCCCGCATCCGGACTCCCGCAACCTCTGTGTCGAACGAGCGTTCATATACGCCCGCGTAATGGCTGACATCGGTCGAGGTACCACCCATGTCAAAGCCGATCAACCGATCGTGGGCGGCGGCCCTGGCGGTGGCCACCATGCCGACGATCCCCCCTGCCGGGCCGGACAGCACGGCATCCTTGCCCTGAAATCGCCCAGCCTCGGTCAAGCCGCCGTTGGACTGCATAAAGTAAAGCCGCCGCCCAGAAACGGCCCCGGAATTGCCAAAGCCCAAGGCGAGTTCAACCTGGCTGACATAGCGCCGCAGGATGGGCGACAGATAGGCGTCGACAACGGTCGTATCGCCGCGCGGCACCAGTTTGGCCAGCCGTGAGACCTGATGCGACAACGACACCTGCGCAAGCCCCGCCGCCCGTGCCAGTGCACCGACCCTCGCCTCGTGCTGCGGGTTCACATGTGCATGCAGCAAGGCGACCGCGACGGCGGTGATCCCATCTGCCGTCACTTGACCAAGGATGTCGGCAACTGCTGCCTCGTCCAGCGCCTGAACCTCGGCCCCCTCGGCGTCCAGACGACCGGGAACTTCGAACACCTGCTCATAAATCAGATCACTGCGCCGCACGTTAAGGTCAAACAGCGATGGCCGCGCCTGGGTGCCAATGCGCAGAAGGTCGCGAAACCCTTTGGTGATCAAAAGGGCTACCCGCTCACCCTTGCGTTCCAAAAGCGCATTCGTTGCCACGGTCGTGCCCATCTTGATCGAGGCTATCGCGTCGTCGGGAATCACGGCGTCCGCGCCAAGGCCAAGGCAGTCGCGGATACCCTGAACTGCGGCATCGGGATAGCGCTCGGGGGCGTCGGACAAGAGCTTGACGGTCACCAAACGACCATCAGGCCCGCGCCCGATGACATCGGTGAAGGTCCTCGCAGGAGTAGATCGTTCAGAGTGACAATCCGCCCGTCCCCCCAGGACAGCTCACGGATCACGATAGCACTACGTCGACGCTGTGACCTGCCGT
>Ga0163144_10022168_pt1 | contig 12598 bp, 9 predicted proteins | sample OliLak19BULKMAT1_FD_123175 | JGI IMG/M metagenome (GOLD analysis project Ga0163144, IMG submission 123175) | Freshwater microbial mat bacterial communities from Lake Vanda, McMurdo Dry Valleys, Antarctica - Oligotrophic Lake LV.19.BULKMAT1 | ecosystem: Environmental > Aquatic > Freshwater > Lake... | reverse complement strand
TGCGCGATCGGGCGGCACCAAGAACGACTCGAGGCAGAGGAAATCGGCGCGCACCGACGGGCATAGGAGTCCGGCATCGACGGCGCCGAGATCACGCGCCGCGCCTGCGTCGCGAGCGAGCGCCGCATCGGTGACGAGCGCCGCGTCACGCACGCTCGCGTCGGGGTCGTCGCTCAGTCCAAAGCTCAGATAGCAGCCGCTCGACAGCGCCAGCGCGGCGAAGCCGAGCGCCGCAAATCCATTGCGCATATGCGCGCTCCATCGCGTGATTGGCACACCCCGGCTCAGCTTTGACATTGTGCGCGCATTACAGCACGACCCGTGCCGCGGTGTAGCGCGGCAGCCCGCTACGAGTGCGCACAGCGCGCGTGCTGCGTTCGCTCAGCGTACGATCTTGAGTCGCGTCGGGCCTTCACCGGCGGGCGCCTTCGTTGCGCCGCTGCGCTTCCACTGCTCGACGGCGACGATACGCGCGAGCTTGTCGGCGATGTCCGCGAACGCGAGCGCGCTTGGGCTGCTCGGCGCGGCCTGCACGATCGGCGTGCCTTTGTCGCCCCACTCGCGCACCGCCTGCTCGATCGGGATCTGCCCGAGCAGCGGCGCCTTGGCGAACTCTGCGATCTTGTCGCCCCCGCCTTTGCCGAAGAGGTCGTGACGCACGCCCGCCGTGTCGATGAAGTAGCTCATGTTCTCGACGATGCCGAGCACTGGAATCGACAGCTTCTCGCACATCGACACTGCCTTGTAGACGTCGATGAGCGCGACCTCTTGCGGCGTCGTCACGACGACCGCGCCAGTCACCTTCACGCGCTGCGCGAGCGTCAGCGCGACGTCACCGGTGCCGGGCGGCAGATCGAGCACGAGATAGTCGAGCTTTCCCCAGTCGACGTCCTTGAGGAACTGCGTGAGCGCGCCCGACAACATCGGTCCACGCCACACCACCGCCTGCTTCGAGTCTTCGACGAGAAAGCCGATGCTCATCAGCTTCACGCCGAAGCGCTCGAGCGGATCGATGTGTACGCCGTCGCCGCTCGACGGATGGCCGCCCTCGAGCCCGAACATCGTGGGCACGCTCGGCCCGTACACATCCGCGTCGAGCAGCCCGACGCGCGCGCCGGCGCGCTGCAGCGCGAGCGCGAGGTTCGCAGCACAGGTGCTCTTGCCGACGCCGCCCTTGCCGCTCATCACCAAGATCACGTTCTTCACGCCGGGCACCGGATCTTCACCGGTGAGCTGGCGCATCGGCACGACCAGATCCCAGGTGATCACAACCTCGCTCACGCCGAGCGGCGCGAGCGCGGCGCGCACATCGGACTCGAGCCGCGCCTTGTGCGCATCGCTCGGCGCGACCAAGCGCAGCTTCAGGCGCGCGCGCAGGCCGACGTCGAGCACGTCGAGCTCCACGCCTTCGATCAGCCCAAGCTCGCCGAGTGGGCGCTCGAACGTCGGATCGAGCACGGCGGCGAGGGCGGTCTTGACGGTCTCGAGCGAGGGCAGGGTGGCGGCGGAAGACATCGTGCGCGCTTGTAAGACCGTGCTCCGGACCGGTCAAGCGCGCGCCGGCGCCACCTCGATGATCAGCGAACTTGTGCGCGACGAGGCTGCCGCTATGCTCGCGCGCGTCATGGCAGCAGCCGAGAGCCGCAAGCGCTCACTCCGTCGCCTCGGCGTGCCCACCGCGCTGTTCGCGCTCTGCGCGCTCGTCTACGTGCTCGTGCTCGGCGAGCGGCGCCTCACGCCCTCGCCCGACAATCACTTCGTGCACCTCGCGATGAGCTTTCTCGAGGGGCAGCTCGCGGTGCTCGGCGATCGCGCGCCCGGCAACAACGACTGGGCCCTGTTCGAAGGCAAGTGGTACGTCTCGTTCCCGCCGCTCCCCGCGATCGTGATCTTGCCGCTCGTCGCGATCTGGAAAGAGCGCACGCTCGATCGATTGTTCTGGGCGGCGCTCGCTGGCCTCGCGCCGGCGCTGCTCTACGTGCTGCTGCGCGCGCTGCGCGAGCGCTTCGACAGCGGACGTCGCTTGGGCGAAGACGTCGCGCTCAGCCTGCTGTTCGCGTTCGGCACCGTCTTCTTCTTCGTCGCGGTGCAAGGCGCCGTCTGGTTCGCCGCGCACGTCGTCGCGGTGAGCCTGCTGATCCTCTATGCGCTGTTCTCGCTCGACGCGAAGCGGCCGCTGCTCGCTGGGCTGATGCTCGGCCTCTGCTTCATGACGCGGCCGAACACCTGCGTCGCCGTGCTGCTGTTCACCATCGAGGCGCTGCGCGTCGCGCGTCGCGCCGATGCGCCGAGCGCTGACGAGAACGCGCTCGTCTGGAAGCGCATCTTCATCTGGCTGCGCGGCGTGCGCTGGGGCGTGTTTGCGAAGAGCGCGGTGCTCTTCGCCGCTCCGATACTCTTCATCGGCGCGCTCGCGATGTGGATGAACGCAGCGCGCTTCCACGATCCGTTCGAGTTCGGCCACCGCTATCTGCAGATCGCGTGGGGGGCGCGCATCGAGCGCTGGGGCCTGTTCAATTATCACTACCTGTCGAAGAACCTCGCGGTGTTCCTCGCTGCGCTGCCGTGGCTGTCTGCGCACGCGCCGTACCTCACGGTGAGCCGCCACGGCCTCGCGATGTGGGTGACGACGCCGAACCTGCTCTGGTCGCTGTGGCCGAAGAGCGTAAACGCGACGATGGTCGCGCTGTTCGCGGCGAGCGCCGCGGTGTGCGTCTTGAACCTGCTCTACCAGAACAGCGGCTGGGTCCAGTTCGGCTATCGCTTCGCGCTCGACTACATGCCGTTCCTGTTCGCGCTGCTCGCGCTGAGCAAGCGCCGCTTTGGCCCTGGCTTCTGGCTGCTCGCGCTGTTCGCCGTCGCGGTCAACGCCTTCGGCGCGATCACCTTCGATCGCGCTGGCGAATTCTACGACAACGATCCGACGCAGAACGTGATGTTTCAGCGCGACTGAGCGCCCGAACTGCTCGGGGCCTGACGTCGCTGTCCTCTCGGGTGGCTCCGCAGCGCGTCACTCCTCGAGCGAGATCGCGCTCTGCGCGCCCTCTTCGCGCCGGGTGCCCTCTGCGCGTAGCGCGATGCGCCGGCCAAAGCGATGAAAACGCGCGCCGCAGCCGGCGCAGCGATACGGGTAGAGGTTGCCCCACGAGAGGACGTGGTCGACCGGCCGCCGACGCGAGCGATACACATCGTCACTGCCGCAGCCAATACAGCTCTGCTCAGGTTTCATGCGCATTCATTTAGCAACTGCTGCGCCAGGCGCAGTCCCTCGCACGGACCCGTCGTTTAGCGTTCACGACGATGACACCTCGGCGCAGATGCGTGCAGATCCGCCACGTCTGCCGCGCTGCGCCACATCGCAACGGAAGCCGCGTCGAAGCTGTGATATCCGTCTGCGATGCGCTTCGACGTCGCTCCGCTCGCCACGCTCACGGTCACGCTCGCGCTGCTCAGCGGATGTGGCGACGAGGTCTCCGCGGTCAGCGTCGATGCCGGCCTCGACGCGACGCGCGTCTACGCGCCGGAGCCGTTCACCGCGACGCCCGCGACGCGCGCGTATTGCGTCGGCCACGATGACGACGCGATCGAGACGCGCATCACCCTCGCGCTCGCCGAGCTCTCGCCGCAGGAGAAGCTCACGCTGACGCACGGCGCCGGCCTCGGCCTCGTCGATCAGGTGTGGCTGGTGGAGGGCAACGCGCGCCTCGGCTTCCCGGGGCTGCGCATGCTCGATGGGCCGCGCGGCGTCAGCGCGTTCACCGACAAGCGCGCGACGGCGTTCCCGGTCGCGATGATGCGCGGCGCCACCTGGGACCCGGTTCTCGAAGAGCGTGTCGGCCGCGCGATCGCCGACGAGCTGCGCGCGTCGGGCGGCGATGTGCTGCTCGCCCCGACGCTCAACCTGCTGCGACACCCGCGCTGGGGCCGCGCGCAAGAGACGTATTCCGAAGATGGTGTGCACCTCGGCGAGCTCGGCGTCGCGTTCATCCGCGGCGTGCAGTCCGCCTCCGTGCTGGCGAGCGCCAAGCACTTTGCGGCGAACAGCATCGAGGACACTCGGCACATGGTCGACGTGCAGATCGACGAGCGCACGCTGCGCGAGATCTACCTGCCGCACTTCCACCGCGCGGTCGTCGACGGTCACGTCGCGTCGGTGATGACGGCTTACAACAAGGTCAATGGCCGCTACTGCGATCTGCAGAGTCATTTGCTCACCGACATCCTGAAAAATGAGTGGCAGTTCGCCGGCTTCGTCGAGTCTGACTGGGTGCTCGGCACCCACGGTGATGTGGAGTCTCTGCGCGCCGGACTCGACATCGAGATGCCCGATGATAGGCACTTTCGCCGGCTCGGGGCTGCGCTCGCCAATGGCACGCTCCAAGAGCGCGAGCTCGACGCCACCGTGCGTCGCATCTTGCGCGCCCAGCTCTGCTTCGGCCTCGACACGCGCACGCCGATGGACGATCCGGGCGCCCGCGAGACGCCCGCACATCTCGCGCTCGCGCGTGAGGTCGCGCAGCGCGGCATGGTGCTGCTGCGCAACGAGCCCGCCGATGGCGCGCCCGCTGGTGCGCCGGCGGTGCTGCCGCTTTCGCCTGCGATCACGCGTATCGCCGTGCTCGGCCGCGCAGCCGACGTCGAGAACATCGGCGACACCGGCAGCAGCAACGTCGAGCCGACCGAGGTCGTCACCGCGCTCGAAGGGCTCGTCGCGCGCGGAGGCAGCGCAGTGACCGTCACGCACGTCCCGGGGAGCTCGCTCGACGCCGCGGGTGAAGCGACCGTGCGCGCGGCGGACGTCGTCGTGATCGTGACTGGGCTGCTCGCCGCCGATGAGGGTGAGCTCACCGTCGGCGCGGGCGATCGCGCAAATCTCGCGCTCGATCCGGCCGAGGTCGCGCTGATCCGCGCGGTCGCGGCGATTCACCCCGCCGTCGTCGTCGTGCTCGAGGGCGGCGCCGCGATCCTCACCGACTGGGAATCAGAGATCGAGTCGCTGCTGTTCGCGTTCTACCCAGGCGCGCAGGGCGGCCACGCGATCGCCGATCTCGTCTTCGGCGACGTCGCGCCGTCCGGTCGATTGCCGTTCAGCATCCCAGAGCGCGAGTCGGATCTGCCGGTGTTCGACAACGTCTCGACGGTGGTGACGTACGGCTTCTTTCACGGCTATCGACACCTCGGCCACGAGGGGCTGACGGCGCGCCACGCGTTCGGCGAAGGGCTCAGCTACACGCAGTTCGCCTACAGCGAGCTCGCGCTCGACGCGACGACGCTCTCCGCCGACGGCACGCTCGAGGCGAGCGTGCTCGTCACCAACACTGGCAGCGTCGCGGCGCGCGAGACCGTGCAGCTCTACGTCGCGGCGTTTGGCTCCCGCGTTGAGCGCGCGCCACACGATCTGCGCGCGTTCGGGCAGGTGCAGCTCGCCGCGGGCGCGAGCGAGCGCGTCACGCTGCGCGTCGCCGCCGATGATCTGCGCTTTTGGGACACGGCGATGTCGCGCTGGGAGCTCGAGCCGATCGACTACGAGGTGCGCGTCGGCGCGAGCTCCGGCGACATCCGCGAGAGCGCGACGTTCACTGCGGAGTAGCACTGCCGAGCTGCTCGAGCTGGCCGCGGATGCGGGCTGCATCGGGCGCAGTCGGCGCAAGCGTCAAGTAGCGCTCGAACGCGCGCGTGGCGTCGCGGCGCTGACCGAGGCGCGCAGCCACGAGGCCGAGACCGCGCCACGCGGCCACGTTGCGCGGCGCCGCGACGGTCGCGCGCTGGTAGAGTGCACGCGCCTGCGGGAACTGGCCGCGCATGTAGGCGCCGAGCGCCTCGGAGACGAGCGCATCGACGTCGACGGGCGGAGGATCAGGCGCAGCAGATGGCGCCGCTGCAACCACGACCAACGCCCCACCGGCGGGCGCAGACGCCGCTCCACCAGCCGTCGCACGGCCGCGCGAGCCGCGCGCTCGACGCACGTCGACCAGCGGCGCGTCGTCCGCCGCGCCCTCGCCTTCGATGTGCGTGCTGGCTGCCGCAGCGAGCACTGCGGCGCCAGCCCCGCGCGGTGCCGCCATAGGTGCGCTCGGCGTCGGAACGGACGCGGCGCTCGTCGGTGGAGCGCTTGCGGCAGCGGGCGCCGGCATCGAGGACGTCGACGCGAGCTCGCTCCCGCCCGAACCACGGAGCGCGACCGCCAACCCGACTCCGCCGAGCAGCAGCGCGCCGAGCGCCCCGCCTGCAGCGACCTTGCGCAGAGGCGACGACCTGCGGGCCGGCGGAAACGTCGAGCGCAGACGCGCGAACTCGGCGCCCGGCGGCGCCAGCGTGGCCATGTGCGACGGCGTTCGCGGGCCCCCAATCTTCGGCGCGTGCGAGCTGAACACGATCTTGAGCGGCCCCGTCGGCGCGCCGAACGCTTCCGTCAGCGCGTCCGCCATCGAGCGCGCATCGGGGAAGCGCGCCTCGCGATCGCGCGACATCGCGCGCAGCACGATCCCTTCGAGCGCCTCCGGACAGTCCGGACGCAGCACACGTGGCTTCGGGAACGAGTCGCGCAGAACCGCCGCGCTGAGCTCTGGAAGCGACGGCCGATCGAACGGCAGCTCGCGCGTGATCGCTTCGTACATCAGCACGCCCACGGCGTACACGTCGACGCGCGCGTCGATCTCCTCGGCGCGCAGCTGCTCGGGCGCCATGTAGTGCGGCGTGCCGATGAGTTGCCCCTCGAGCGTGATCGAGGGCGACGCCGCGGTCTGTGCGACCGGCTTCGAGATGCCGAAGTCGACGAGCTTCACGACGAGCCCGCCCATCGTGCCCGGCACGAGCACGATGTTGTGCGGCTTCACGTCACGATGAATGACACCGGTCTTGTGCAGCGCCGCGAGCCCCGCGAGCACTTGGCGACCGATCTCGAGCACCGACTCGATCGGCAGCAGCCCACGCTGCAGCCAGGCATCGAGCGAGTCGCCGTCGAGAAACTCCATCACCAAATATGGACGCTCACCCTCGAGCGAGCCGACATCGTAGACGTCGGCGATGTTCGCGTGGCGAACCGAGCCCGCCGCGCGCGCCTCGCGCAGCACGCGGGCGAGCACATCCGCGCGACGGCCATAGCGCGCGTCGAGGACTTTGATCGCTACGCGACGGCCCAGAGCGAGGTGCTCCGCCTCGTAGACGGCGCTCGTCCCACCGAGCCCGAGGAGCCGGTGCACGAGGTACTTGCCCGCGATGCGCGTGCCGGGCTCAATCGCGCCTTCGAGGTGAACGTCGATCGCGGCGCCTTCGTCCGAGCCTTCACTTTCGCGCATCCGCAGACCTCGTGGCGTTCGCCCCCGCTCAACACCGCCCGCACGACCCGGCGCAGCAGTCGCGGTTCGGTGAGCGGCAGACCGTACCGCATGCGCCGCAGTTCGTAGCGTCTGCCTGTGTGTTTACACAAGCCCCGCCGCAGCCTGTATTTCCGGCCATGCAGCAGAGCCCATTCGTGCACGTTTGCGATCCGCCACACGATCGCCCGCACATCCCACAGTCGGTCACGCTCGACGCGAGGTCGGCACAGCGCCCGCCGCAACACGTACCACCACCGCACGAGTTGCCGCACATGCCGCAGTTCGAAGGGTCGCTCTGCACATCGAGGCAGACTCCGCCGCACGAGACCGTGCCGCTCGCGCAGCATGCGCCGAGGCTGCAAAGCTCGACTGCGCCGCACGCTCGCCCGCAGATGCCGCAGTTCGCTCTGTCGTTGAGCAAGTCGAAGCCGTCGTCGACCATGCCGTCGCAGTCGTCGTCGACTCCGTTGCACGACTCCGGCTGCGTCCCAGGCACGATGCGCGGTGAGCACGTCGGCGCATCCGCGCTCGTGCACGCGAGCACGCCATCCACGCAGACACCGCTGACGCCGGTCGCGAGACACGAGGCGCCCAGGCCCGCCACATCGTCCACCATGCCGTCGCAGTCGTCGTCCGCGCGCGGATTGGCACACGTCTCCACTTCGGGACGAGTCTCGCCCACACAATCCCCGAAGTGCCCGCCGGCGCATGTCTGCGTGCCCGAGCGACAGCGACCGATGCCGTCTGTCCCCGCAGGGCCGCCGTAGCAGTCCTGCATCGCGCCCGCCGTGCAGCTGCAGTCTTCGTCGATCGCGCCGTCGCAGTCGTCGTCGGTGCCGTCGCACGTCGCGTCGGTCGCGCTGAGCGGCGGCACGGCCCCGACACACTCGGCGCCACCGCCGGCTGCGCAGCGCGTCATCCCTGCGGCGCAGACTCCCTCACACGCGTACGCGCCAGCGCCGAGCACGCAGCCTTGCGTCCCGCCGGGATAGCAGGGTGCGGTGATGTCGAGCGGCTCGTCGACTTGGCCATCGCAGTCGTCGTCGATCGCGTTGCACGTCTCGCGCATCGAGGCGGTCGTCGGTGCGCACACGACGAGCCCACCCTGGCAAACGGGCGTGCCCGCAGCGCAGGCTCCGAACAGGCCGGTATCGCACGCTTCATCGGTGAACTCGTCGATCACGCGATCGCAGTCGTCGTCGACGCCGTTGCAGATCTCCGCCGTCGGTCGCACCTGATTGAGGCAGAGGCCGCGCACACCACCGACGCACGCGCGCACGCCATTGCGGCATGCGCCGACATCGGCGAGCTCGGCGCCGTCGCCCTCCCAGCAGGGTTCGCTCATGCCATCGATGCACGGCCCGCGCGCGTCCTCGACGCAGAAGCCGCGATGACACACGAGGGGCGCGGCGCACGTGCCGGCATCTCCGCAGCGCGGCGCCGGGTTGACCGACTCGTCCACCGAGCACCCAGCCGCGAGCGTCGCAGCGACGAACCCGAGCACGACGAGAGAGACGCGCGAATCGAGGCACAAGCGCCACATCAGAGGTTCCCCTGCAGCGACACGAGCGCGCCGCCCGGCAGTGGCGCGACGCCGAACATCGCGCGGGCTGGCGCTCGCGACTCCGGTGAGTCTGCTCCGCCCGTCAGCAGCTCGATCAGGAACCAGGACGCCCCGACCAGGAGCAGCGCGCCGCCGGCACCGTAGAGCACGTTCGCGATGAGCGCGCGCGAGTGTGCCTCGTCGAGCGCGGTGAGAGCCGTGTCAGCGTCGGCGGCTGTGCGGATCGTGGTCGCTGCATAGCGGTCCACAGCGTCAGCAGAGAGCAGCCCGAACACGACGCCGACTCCGACGGCCGCGGCGCCACCCGCGGCGACGATCAGCGGCACGACGGGCGGACCGGGCCCGGCGCTATCGGTCGGCCCCGGACGCGCCGGATCGTGCGGAGTCAGATCCGTATCGTCCACCGCGACCACCAGCTCAGGCACACCAAAGAGGCGCCGCACGTGGCGCGGCATCTCCGCGGCGAGGCCCGCCGCGTCGGGAGCCTGCGCCTCGATCGAGCGCGGCTCATCGTCCGACGACGGATCGAACCACGTCAGCACGAGCGCGAGGCCTGCCGACGTGCGCGTCAGCTGCCTCACGATCACCACGTCAGCGCTCACCATTTCAGCCACCGCACGAAGACACGCCGCGGCCGTGTCGGCGCAACCGGCCGCGAGCTCGATCTCGGCGAGCTCGAGCGAGGCGAGCTCCGGCGTGCCGAGCCCGCTCGTCCGCTGCACCTCCGTCAGCAGGACCGCATCGAGCCGCTGCGCATCGGCGTCGGCGACGCCGTGCGTGGTGCGGATCACGAGGACGTGCGAGCTCGCCTGCGCCTGCACGCCGCTGGGAAGCCCGAGGCAAAGCAGAAGCGCGGAAGTGAGAACGCCGAGCGCTCGACTACTTGTTCCGACGCGCGCCACTGCTGTTCCCGCCGCTCGCTCCGCTCGCGCCGCCGGTGCGCGCGTTCTCGCGCTCACGCGTCGCGATTCGCTCGCGCACATCGGCGTAGGTCTCGTCGAGCTCACGCATCGCGTCGAGCGCTTGGATGCGCGCGCGCGCCAAATCGGGGAAGCCGACGCCCTGATTCTGATCAGCGAAGCGCATGTACTCCGTCCACGCGGTGCGCGCCTCGTTGCGCTTGCCCTCGGTGCGCTCGAGCGACTCGGCGACGCCCTGCAGTGAGCGCGCTTGCATCCGCGCGTCGCTGCCGGCGCTCGCGAGCCGCGCCGCGGTGCGGAACATCTCGAGCGCGTCGACGAGGTTGCCACGCACGCGCTGCGTCTCTCCCATGTAGTAGAACGCCGTCGGATCGCTGCCGGCGATCTGCACCGCCTGGCGAAACGCGCCGAGCGCTCCGTCGAAGTCGCGCGCCATCAGCAGGCGCAGCCCGTTCGCGCACGCCGTTGCGTACGGTGGCGTACCGCGCGGCGTGGCGGGCGCCGTCGTCGGCGCCGTCTGTGCGGCAGCGAGCTCCGGGAGCGTGGCGAGGGCGACTGCGAGCGTCAGCGCGAGGGCGATGCGGGACATGGTCGAGACGGTATCACGCAGCTCACGCTCACGGCACGCCGTTGACGTGCGCCCCGCCGGAGCGCGCGACTGGCCCGGTGACCGTCGCGCCCTGCACGTCGACGTTGGCGCCGCCGCCCGCTTGGATCGACGCGACCGAGCCGTTGATGCTGCCGCCGATGATCGTGACGCGCGCCGCGCCGCCCGCTTCGATCGCCGTCGGCGCAGTGATGTTGCAGTTGCGCAGCGTCAGCTGGCACGCGCCGCTCGCGCGCACGCCGACGTCCGCGAGCGTCGCGGTGACGCCCTCGATCTCGATGTGATCGGCGCCCCCACAAGAGAGCGTCGACATGCCGTCCCACGCGCTCGCACGCGCCTGCGCCGCGCCCTCGGTCGCGATGACCGAGCGCGTCGCTGCGCCGCCGATGAACACCACCAGCCCGGTGATGAGACAGCCGACGAAGATCAGCGCGCCGCAGCCGATCGCCCACCACACGACCGTGCTGACCGCCTTGTCCTTGATGCGGTCTACTTGTCTGTCGATTTGCTTCTGCGGATCGTACATTGGTGTCCCCCCGTGATAGCTCGGCTCAGGCGCCGGTGATGAGCATCCCGGCAGCGACCGTGTTGTTGGTCGCCTCGTCGATGAGGATGAAGCTCCCCGTCGCGCGATTGCGGCGATATGCATCGTGCAGGATCGGCGCGGTGGTTTTCAACTTCACTCTGCCGATGTCGTTCGGGCCGAGGCTGGCGACGCCCTCGACGCGATGTCCCGTGTTCACGTCGAGCTTGTAGACGAGCTCGCTCACGACGGCGCGCGCGTTGCGCGTCGTGTGCTTGATCGCGTAGCGGTTCTTCACCGCGAGCGGCTTGTCGCTCATCCAGCAGATCATCGCGTCGAGCTCTTGCGCGACGACGGGCTGGTTGTTCGGCCGGCAGATCATGTCGCCGCGCGACACATCGACGTCGTCCTCGAGGTGTACGACGACGCTCATCGGCGGGAACGCGGCGTCGAGCGGCCCGTCGAAATTCTCGATCTTCGCGACCCTCGTCGTCATCCCGCTCGGCAGCACGACGACATCGTCACCCGGCTTCAGCACGCCGCCCGCCATGGTGCCGGCGTAGCCGCGATAGTCGTGGTGCTCGTCCGACTGCGGGCGAATCACCCACTGCACCGGGAAGCGCACGTCGACGAGGTTGCGGTCGCTGGCGATGTGCACCGTCTCGAGGTGATAGAGCAGCGGCGCGCCCTTCCACCACGGCATGTTGTCCGAGCGATCGACGACGTTGTCGCCGTTGAGCGCGCTCATCGGGATGAACGTGATGTCCTGCACGTCGAGCCGCGCAGCGAAGTTGCGGAACTCCGCTTCGATCTTGTGAAACTGCTCCTCGGAGTAGCCGACGAGATCCATCTTGTTCACCGCGAACACCAGGTGCGGAATACGCAGCAGAGAGGCGATGTACGCGTGTCTGCGCGACTGCTCGACGAGCCCATGACGCGCGTCGACGAGGATGATCGCCAGGTTCGCCGTCGACGCGCCAGTGACCATGTTGCGCGTGTACTGCACGTGCCCCGGTGTATCGGCGATGATGAACTTGCGGCGCGGGGTCGCGAAGTAGCGATAGGCTACGTCGATGGTGATGCCCTGCTCACGCTCCGCGCGGAGGCCATCCGTCAGCAGCGCGAGATTCGTGCGCTCGTCACCGCGGCGCCGCGAGACGTCTTCGACCGCGGCGAGCTGGTCTTCGAAGATCGATTTCGTGTCGTAGAGCAGCCGGCCGATGAGCGTCGACTTGCCATCATCGACGCTGCCTGCCGTCGACAAGCGCAGCAGCTCGATCGATTCATCCGCTGGGTCGTGGAGGTGCTCCATCAGAAGTAGCCCTCCTTCTTGCGATCTTCCATCGCCGCCTCGGTGAAGCGATCGTCTGCGCGCGTCGCGCCGCGCTCGGTGAGCCGCGCCGCGGCGACCTCGGCGATCACGTCGTCGAGCGAGATCGCGGGTGAGTCGACGGCGCCCGTACAGCTGATGTCGCCGACGGTCCGAAACCGCACCTTCGCCTCGAATACGTCTTCGCCGGGCAGCTTCGTCATGAAGGGATTGTCCGCGTAGATCATGCCGTCTCGACGGAACACCTTGCGCGTATGCGAGAAGTAGATGTTCGGTAGTGCGATGTTCTCGAGCTTCACGTACTGCCACACATCGAGCTCGGTCCAGTTCGACAG
>Ga0163144_10022167_pt1 | contig 12598 bp, 7 predicted proteins | sample OliLak19BULKMAT1_FD_123175 | JGI IMG/M metagenome (GOLD analysis project Ga0163144, IMG submission 123175) | Freshwater microbial mat bacterial communities from Lake Vanda, McMurdo Dry Valleys, Antarctica - Oligotrophic Lake LV.19.BULKMAT1 | ecosystem: Environmental > Aquatic > Freshwater > Lake... | reverse complement strand
GCAGCCGCGCGTACTTCTACTTAGGGACGACGCACGTGCCGCACTCGAAGCACGTGACATTGAGCCACCGATTGACTTCGGGCAGCGCCACCGGGTTAATCATCCCGGTGTTGTTCGCACCTATGTACGTATTCGACGATCCACCAGCCAAGACGATCCTGATTGGCTCACCGCCCATGTTCGTGACCCCGAGCACGGAGATGTTGCCGGTGCCGGTGGTGTTGCAGGTGCCGGAGATGATGTTGCCGGTGTTGGGGGGGATGACACAGTGTGTGCCGGAGATGATGTTACTGGCGCCGGTGCAATTGTTTGTGCCAGTGATGACTCGCTGACAGGGCGGGGTGTACGGCACGACCGGATCGATCTGCATGTGGACCTCGCTCGCGAATGTGGTCATCTTGGCCATGATGCGCAGGGCCGCGGTGTGCCCATTTTTGTGCATGTGCTTGACCACCTCAGCGCGCTGCGTGTCGTCCAGCTCGTTGTGCGACGCCAGCCACATGAGGTGGGTGTAGGGCTCGAGCTCGGCCGCAGTGGTCGGGTGGGCCGCGCCACGGTTGGCGCCGCGCGACATCTGCTTGGCGAGCACCGCCAGGGTCACGCACTGCTCCGTCGGCGTCATCGTCATCTCGGTGCCGAGCGTGTTCAGCCGCACGTTCTGGGGCAGGTAGTTGAACTCGCGCTGCACGTGCTTGTGGATGCAGTCCGTCAAGTTGATGCGGTTGATGATCGGTTCGATCAGGTGCGGGAAGAAGTCGAAGAAGCCGGGCTTCAGGACCTTGCACATGTTGCTGAAGGCGATCGGGCTGCCGTTCAAAGCCGTGATGTAGTGAGCGACGTCGGTGAGCTTGCCGCCATTCTTCTCGCGGGTTTCGCGAATCGCGGGGTTCTCCCACAGGAGAGCAAGAACGCCGGCAGGGAGCTGTTGGTCCATGATGACAGTTCAGTACTATTCGGGACAAGCATTCAAAAAGAATGGTCAGACAATCAGACAATAGCCAGGTGTTTGAGGACTTCGGTTGGGTCGTTTTTAAACCGCTCCACGACAAGCCGCGCGTACAGGCCGTATTCCTCGTGGTCTAGGTTGAAGTTGCGGGTACCGCGGATGATGGTGATCAACACATCCAGTTCGGCGTTGCCAAGTGCAGGTACCTGCCGACACAACAAGTTGCGTTCTTTGGGATTTCCCAATCGTTTGATGTTTGGAACCCAATGCATAAACTGCGTCAAGTCGGCACAACCCAGTCCGCGTCGCAGAGCCACCTCGCACAACTGCTCAGTTGTTGCCGTCAGTCCAAGCTTCTCGATCATGTAGATGGTTTCAGAAACCTTACTGTTCATGATTCTGTGACACAGAACTCTGTCAGTCGCGGTTTGGTTCCATTTTCCGTACTGTGTGTGCGCAAGCGCTGACAGGTCGGATAAAGGATGGTCGTAGAGATAGCAAAGGTCCTCGACGTTGGCCGTCTCATATGGGTCTTCTTGCCCGATGGCAGCCGCGGTCGGCTCTGGGGCAGCGGTGGCCGGCTCTGGGACAGGTTCGGGTCGGGTAGCAGGTTCGGGCTGCACAACAGGCTCGGTCCGGGCAGCAGGCTCGGACCGGGCAGCAGGCTCGGGCTGGGTTCCGAGACTGACGCCCTCCTGCGCATCCCGGGATTGCGGCACCGGCGTGTTCGGCGGCGCTGCGGGGTACTGGATCAGGTGATCCTCATGGGATTCGTCCAGCGCCCAAGAGCCGCTCATGCAGCGGCCGCGACGGTCCGAGTACGTGGTAACGACCAGGGGCAGGCAGCCGTTGCGGCGCGCACACATCACGCTCTCGTGCGTGACTGACAGCATGTAGAAGCGGTTCGTGGGACACCCCGTGCACGGAGTGACGTACCCCTGCCGATCGACATACCCGAATGCCGCGATGCCCGAAAAGGATTCGTAGATGACGGTCTGATCCATGGCACCTATGTTACAGTACGCATAATTCAATTTAAGAAAAGAACCTCATATTTTTATGCTGAATTGAATACACTCAACACACCCATAGACCGCCGGGATGTCGACGGATCCCTCGGGTCTGCTGTCGTTCGGCTTCACGGAGATCGACCATGTCGGCTTCAGTTTCACGGACGACCAGCAGAACGAGGCCCGCAGCTACGCGCGCGTGACCAGCGCGGACCTGTTGGGACCCGACGGTCCCAAGCCGAACGGTATCTACGACCTCCACATGGGGACCACGGACGACCGGTACCGGTGCGCCACCTGCCACCTGGGCAAGCGGTCGTGCCAGGGTCACCCGGGCGTGATCGACGCCAAGGTCAGCATGATCAATCCGCTGGCGCTGCCCGAGGTCAAGCGATGGCTCAAGGTCACGTGCTTCGAGTGCGGCACGTGCGTCGTCCCCAAGGAGAAGTACGCGCGGCTGCACGTCAGCCGCCGGCTGGCCGCGGCCGCCGTCGCTGTGACCGCGGCCGCCGAGTTCGCGTGCCCCGTGTGCGGCGTGCTGCACCCGTGGCTCACGCAGAACAAGGAGGACACGTACATGTTCCGCGTGGAGGTCGGCGTGCGCGGCGCGCGCGGCCCGGCCCGCGGTCGCACGACCCGCGAGCTGTACCCGGGCGTGGTGCTGGACATCCTGCAGCGCGTGCCGGCGCAGCAGGTGCAGGAGCTGGGGCGCGACCCGCGCACGCAGCACCCCAGCCGCCTGATCGTGCGGCAGCTGCCGGTGACTCCGGTCAACACGCGCCCGCTCACGCGCGCAGCGGGCGGCGGCTTCAACCACAGCGACATCAGCAACCTGCTGCACCACATTGCCAAGCGCAACCTGGAGCTGCTGCCCGAGCAGCTGCCCGCCGCGCTCACGCAGTGGGCGGCCCGGGACCAACCGGTCAGCGCCGAGCTCGACCGCACGGTGCGCAACCAGCTGCTGCTGTACTTCAGCACGGTCAAGGGCACCAGCGAGGGCGGTGCCCACAACGCGCTGCACACGGGCAACCGGCCGGTGAAGAGCCTCACGGGGGGGCTGGCCGGCAAAGAGGGCCGCATCCGTGGCAACATCACGGGTAAGCGCGTGGTGTTCATCGCACGCACCACCATCAGCGGCGACACGCAGATCGCGGTCGACGAGGTGGGCATCCCGGCCAGCCTGGCCCGCACCCTGCAGGTGGAGGAGACGTTTCAACCGTACTGCCGGCAGCGCCTGCTGGTGGCGCTGGCCAACGGCACGGGCCGGTACCCGGGCGCGACCCTGCTGCGCAAGCAACAGGACGACCGGTGGTACGCGGTGGGCGCGCTGGGCCGGTACGTGCCGCAGGACGGCGACCGGCTGCTGCGGGACCTGGTGGACGACGACCTGGTGTACATCAACCGGCAGCCCACACTGGAGCGGTGCGGCATCGGCGTGCACAAGGCCCGCATTATGCACACCGGCGACACCATGCGCCTCAACGTGCTGGCCTGCGCGCAGTACAACGCGGACTTCGACGGCGACCAGATGAACGTGTGGGCCGCGCGCGGTCCGGCCGCGCGCGCCGAGGCGGCCATCATGTCGCCCATCTCCAACTGGTTCTTGTCCACCAAGGGCGGCGAGCCCGTCAACGGCCAGGCGCAGGACTCGCTGGTGGGCTCGTACCTGCTCACCAGGGAGCGCACCGTGCTGGGGCGCGCTCAGGCCATGCAGGCGTTCTCCGGCACCCGCGAGCACTTCGAGGCCGACCCGCCCCAGTCGGGGCGCGCGCTGGTGTCCCTGCTCATACCGCCGGGCGTTAACCTGGTGCGCCGCCCCAGCAGCTTCCCGCGCGTGTACGAGTCCGTGCTGCCCACGGTGCCGGACGAGACCGAGGCCCGCGTCGTAGACGGCGTGGTCCAGGCCGGCGTGCTGGACAAAAGCACGGTGGGCGAGGGCGCGGCGGGCGGCCTCAACCACCTGGTGGCCCTTATGCACGGCGCCCGCCGCGCGCTGGGCATGATCTTCAACATGCAGCAGCTGGCCATCGAGCTGGCCACAATGCACGGGTTTACGTGCAGCATGTCGGACCTGTTCGTGCGGGCCGAGTGCCGCCAGCGCGTGGACCTGCTGGTCAGCAAGGTGATTCTGGAGGCCGCGGCGCTGGCGGACCGGCTGGTGCGCGGCGAGGTCGTGGCACCCATCGGCATGACCGTGGCCAAGTTTTACGAGCAACTGGCCATCAGCACGCTGCGCATCCCGGACACCGAGTTGTTCGGCATCCTGCTGGGCAACGGCGAGGTGTGCTACCGGGGCGCGCTGGATCCCGAGCGGCCGGTACCGGCCGGTGACTCGGCACGCCCCACGAACCGGTACTACCCGGGGTGCAGCAACGGGTTCCTGGTCATGGGCCTGACCGGCGCCAAGGGGTCGCCGCCGCACATCGCGCACATCATGGGCGCGGTGGGCCAGGTGACCGTGGACGGCGAGCGCCCGCCCGAGTCCGCCGACATGCGGCGCACCATGCCGTACTACCCGCGGTACGACCTGAGCTGTACCGCCCACGGGTTCGTGCCCAACTCGTACATCGGCGGCCTGACCCTGACCGACTTCTTGCACGCCGCCAGCGCCGGCCGCGTGGACCTTATCCGCAAGGCCTTGTCCACCGCTGACACGGGCGCGCTCACCCGGCGCGGCGTCATGAGCATGCAGTCCCTGTTCGTCAACAACCACCGACAGGTGATCATGGGGCGCGGCCTGCTGCAGCCCCTGTACGGCGACGACGGGTGCGACCCGCGCCGCCTGCAGCGCGTGTCCGTGCGCGCGCTGTACATGAGCGACGCCGAGGTGCTGGCGCACGTCGGGGGCGCGGAGCACGCGGCGCGCGCGGACCTCCTGCGCCAAGAACGCGACTGGCTGCGCGCCCAGCTGTACCACCTGGAGGCCGCCGCCAGCGAGGCGCGGCCGGCGCCTGGTGGCTCCCCGCAGCTGGCCGAGCTGCGCCTGCCGTTCGACGCGGAGGCCGCCGCGCGCAAGACCCTGGCGCACCTGGGCCCGGACCCGGCACCGGCGCCGCTCGCAGGCCTGCACCTGCAGCTGGACGCGTTCTGCGCCCGGCTGCCGTACGCGTACCTCAACCGCGCGTGCGAGGCGCGCCAGTCCGCCGTGCCCCGCCAGTTCGTGCTGGCGGCCCGGCTGCCGCAGCTCGCCCTGTGGTCGGCCCTGGGCGCGGACGTGCTGCAGCAGCTGGGGGCCGCGCGGCTGGCCGCCGTGCTGGACGAGGTGTGGCTCGGCTACCAGCTGGCGCTTGTGGACTACGGATCGGCGGCCGGCATCAACGCGGTGCACAGCGTGAGCGAGCGCCTGACCCAGTACATGCTGGACTCGCACCACCGCAGCACGGAAGGCGGCACCACAGTGGCCGGCCTCACGCGCGTGAGCGAGATCTTCATGGCCATGGCACCCGAGAAGGAGCAGAGCGCCGCCATGCGGCTGGTGCTCAAGCCCGCGGTGGCCAGCCTGGAGGCCGCGCGCGCCGTGGCCACGCAGCTGGAGTACCTGACCCTCAACGACTTCGTGGTGCGCTGGGACGTGTGCTACGAGGCCCACAACCACCTGGTGGTGCAGCAGTTCGCGTCCGACAGCCAGTGGGTGGCCGAATACCGCGCCACCCACGTGCTGATCCCGGTGCCCACAGACGTGACCCGGTGGTGCCTGCGCGTGGAGGTCAGCCGCACGATCCTGGTGGTCAAGGCCATCACCCTCGAGGCCATCGTGGCCGCGGTGCGGGCCCAGCAGACCCACGGCTGGATCGCGCACACGCGCGAGTCGGCGCGCACCATCGTGCTGCGCGTGTGGTTCGGCGCGCGCGCCTTCGGCAAGAAGGCCGAGTTGCCGACCGTGGAGCCGCTGGCCCGCGCGACCCTGGCAGCGCCCGTGCGCGGCGTGCCCGGCGTGCAGCAGGCCAAGGCCCGGCTGGAGTCGCGGCACGCGGCCGGTCCGGACGGCCGCCTGGCGCGCGCGCCCGAGTACGTGGTCCAAACCGTGGGGTCCAACCTGCAGGGCGCGCTGCGGCACACGCTGGTGGACGCAGCTCGGTCCACCACCAACAGCATCGGCGAGACGTACGCCACGCTGGGTGTGCTGGCCGCCAGCAGCCGCATCGCCAGCGAGGTTACCGGCTTCATGGGCAGCGGCGCACCCAACCCGCGGCACCTGCAGCTGTACGCGCAGTTGATGACCCGGTCCGGCGCCGTCACCAGCCTGGAGCGGCACGGCCTGCGGGACCGCGAGGCCGACAACGTGCTGCTCAACATGACCGCCGGTAGCCCGGTGCAGACCGTGGCCAACGCGGCCAGTCGCGGGGCGGCTCAGCCCATCTACGGGTGCGCCGCCGCGTCCCTGGTAGGGGCCACGCCCAAGACCGGCACCATGTTCAACCGCGTGGTGATGGACGAGCAGTTCGTAGTGGCCAACACGCGCAACCTCGAGCAGGTGCTTGACGACCTGTGAAACGCCTTCGTTCCGTTTCTGCTTGTACCGAAGCCCACTTTTTGTGTCCCGTTATCGCAAAAAACGAGGCATCATTGCCTGGGCGCCGCGTGCCTGACTCACTGGGCGACGGCCATGCTGTTCATGAGGTCGTCGAGTGCCTCGGTGCTGATCGGCGCGCCGCAATCGTCATGGTCCTGTTCGTCGCCCTCCGCACCGGCACCAGCCGTAGCCGTGGCCGTGGCTGCGGCCACTGCGGCCGCCTTGCGGTTGGCCATGAGCTCGGCGAAATCTTCGGGATCAATGTCCAGGGCAGTGTCGCGGCCGCCCGTCGCCAGCTCCACGCACGTCACCAGCAGTTTGGCCGTCAGGCTGATGCCCAGGTTGCTGATGCAGATGCCGGTACTCATGATACCGGAGTGCAGCGAGCCGGCATTGCTCCAGGCCGTCACGTTGTCGACCGTCACGAACTGGCCGTTCATGATGGGCGTCTCGAAGTCCGGCTTGCCCTGGGTGTTGATGAATGGCTTGGAGCGGTCCTTGATCTGCGTGCCGCCCGTGGGCTTGCCCTCTTTGATGGACTGCAGCGCAAACGAGACGCGGCCTGTCGGGTTCGGCAGACGCGCGCCGGCGTTCTTCTTGGCCTTGGCACTGATGAACCGCTGGATCGGCGTCACCACCTTGGTGACGTCTGCGCTTCCGGCGCCGGGCCGGATCAGGTCCTTGGCGGCGGTGTCGTACACCTGGTTCAGCTGCTGCATCTGGGTTATCGTGAGGATGATGTCACCCGGCACGCGCCCGGCAACTCCCAGCTCCTCGAGCATCCAGGCCAGGAACTCCTCGTGGATGGCGGCCGGGGTCTTGCCCTTCTTGGCGCCCGACACGGCGATCTCGACCAGCTTGGTACCTGCCTGCACGCGCTCGTTGTACTCGCTCGAGAAGATCTCGCTCAGCAGCTCCAGCACGCGGAACAGGTCCGAGCGCTTGTCGGGCAGGATCGGCTGGCCGTCCGGGCCCTTGAACAGGGTGAGACCGTCCTCCTCGGTCTTGGGGCTCTCCAGGAACTGCTGGACCGACAGGGACGGCTTGGACTTGCCGGACTTGTCCACGAAGCGGGGTTGGCCGAACTCGTCGAGCATGACCAGCTTGCCGGACTGACGCTCCTTGCTGAACTCCACGCTGTAGCGGTACCCGTCGACGAGGACGTCGCCCCACATGCTCGGGCTACCCTTGCTCACGCGCGTCGGCGTGTCCACGCGGACACTGGGGCGCCACCAGCGGACCTTGTCCGCAGCGGTAGCCTTCTTGGCATCCAGCAGATCCGCGAATGCGCGGGCCTTGATTTTGGTCTCGGGGATGAATGTCGACATGGTTGCGGGCGCTTGGGAATGACTTGTTGTGAAGGGTAATCAGTGGCTTCAATTAGGCCGGTTTCAATTTTGGGTCAAAAAAGCAGCTGATTGGGGCTTATGGGTGCAGCCCCAGCAGGGACCTCCCCAGGCCGTCCAGCTGGGGGGGCACGGCCAGTTCGTCCTCCGAGGCGGGAGGGTCGGATTCCGTGCCCCCGGTTTCTGGGTCCGGACACAGGGCGAGCCGCCTGCTGTCGCCGGGCCTCTGGCACGCCTCGTACACCTGTTGCTGGATCGCGCGCGGCACGACGATCGGACAAGTCGGGGCATAACCCACAATGCCTTTGTGCGAGCCGGCCAGCCATCTTAACGGGTGGTCGAACGAGTACCACGCGACCTTTCCTTGGTTGAATTCCTTTTCCCACTTGGCGTGGACCCACACAGCGCCATTGTGTAGACTGAACCGCAGGCGGACATTGTTTTTGTCCAGCAGAATCGGCTCGTTCCGAATCAAGCGCTCGTTAATGGCGCGGGCCAGCCGGACCCGATTCAGATGGATGTCCGAGACCAGGTGGGTCGAGCGCTGGTACTCGGCTGTGGTGCGTCCGATAAACATGTCACCGAAGCGCCGGAAGTCGAGCCACCCCAGCCGCCCTCCATTCCACCCGGGGTCCGCCGCGTCGAACCACGGCCACAGGTCCTCGATCTTGCCGCGCGGGTTAAACCGGACCAGCGTGTCCGGGAGGTCGCGCAGCCGCGAGCCTTGCAGCTCAGTGTCACTGCACACGCCGAGGTCGAGCCACCCGAACTCTGATTCCGCCATGTCACTGTCACAACCCGCTGGCATATTCAAAAATGAAAACCGATCGGTCACATGAAATCCCGGGCAGTAACGGCTGTGATCATGGTCGTGCGACAGCAGTGCTGTCGCACGTTGAGTCGGTCCAGCAAACCCCCAATGGGCTGCTGTGTGCTGCCCAGCAAGCTCTGGCTCGGCTTGAGCCGGCCGCGCAGCGTGGCAAGCACGGGCCACAAGTGCCCGAGCTGGTAGCCGCAGCTCTGGCACAGGACCGGCTTCTCCATCCTTCCTTCTGGCCAGGGTTATTCAAAACGCCCGGACGGGCGCCCGGCCGGTTTTTACCCGGACAGCGCAGTGCGCAGGCGCAGCTCGGCGAGGGCTTGCGCGCCGGAGCCGGACGCCAGCGCGTGCTTGGACACCAAGCCGAGGGCCACAAGGTTGCGCTCGTACACGCGGTTGTCGCCGCCAGGCGTTGTGTTGGGCGTGGTCGAGAACCCGGCCGCGAGGCTGGCCAGGCTGGCCAGGGTCTCCGGCACGTACAGCAGGTCCGTGGACATGATGAACGTCCAGGTCGGGCCGCCCATGCGGCCCATGGACGCCGGGTCGGTCTGGTCGAACGTCAGCAGGATGGTCTCGTCGGCCGAGTTGCCCGGGTACGCGCGGAACGTCTGCGTCACGGTGTCGAACGCGGTCAGGGCCTGCGCGCTCCCTGGCGCGCCGTACATCTCCTGCAGGTTGAGCGCCGCCGTGAACCGGCACTCGTCCTGCACCATGCGGCCGGGCGCAACGGCTCCCAGCACAGGGCCAACTCCCTGCACTGTGTTGGACGTCTCCAACTCGGCGTACGCGTCCCGTACCTTCTTGACGGCCGTGCGCGGATCGCAGGTACCCACGCTCACGCGGAAGTCGCACAGCAGCTTCTGCACGCGCGGCGCGTCCGTCGTGGCCAGTGTCCCGCCCCCCTCGAACAGGGCGCGCCACTGGTCTTCGGTGGGGAGGATGGACGCGCCGCACCAGCCGTTCGCGCCGAACAACAGGTCGTCGGACACCAGGTACTCGCCCACGGTCTTGAACGGCTGCAGCAGCAAATAGAAGGTGATGACCGGATCCAGGTCGATCACGCCCTGGGCCCGCAGGAACGTGTCCCCGCCGCACACGCGCAGGTGCGTGAGCAGCGCAAACGCGCGCCCCAGGAACGCGGCGCTGGCGCAGCCGCACGCCAGCGCGGCGCGGAACTCGCTCTCGGCCAGCACCGCCGCCCCAATGCGCGACATGCCGCCCCCGCCCCCCTGCTTATGGTGGCCGCCGGGCGCCTGCTTCTTCATCTCGAAGTGCTCGCCGTCCGTGGACACCGCGCCGGACTTGACGTCCCAGATCGCGAACGTGGCGCCGGTGCGCCGGTTGGCCTCGCGCCGCACCAGCACGGCGCCGTCCTGCAGGGTCACGCCCGACGGCTTGATGTCCTTGGCGCGCAGCCGCACGCCGGCGGCGCTGCCCAGGTCCCGGTTGAAGTCCTCCGGGGATGCCAGGTACGCGCGGACGATGTGCGCCTTGACCAGCAGGTTGGCCCGGTCCGTGGCGGCGTCGGTCCCCGAGTTCTGCCCGTCGATGATCTCCTTCTGTACGGCGGCGCCCGGCACCAGAAACGTGATGTCGTGGGCGCCCACCAGGCGGTCCAGGCACAGGCCCTTAATGGCCTGCGCCAGGTCCGCCTCGTTGGCCTCCAACCACTGGAAGGCCGAGCACGTCTGCGGCTGTTGCTTGGGCGGCATCGCGTATTCAGACCCGCACTTATTTCCTGTTGGACTTTTTTGGCCGTAACCATACGCGTACCATGGGTGTCGCCAACTCGCATCTCAAAGAGGCTGCGGCCCAGCACTGGGAGCTGGCTCGTCGGAATGCGCTGCAGGCCGCCATCACCAGCCTGCGCAACGCTGGGCCCACGGGCGGCGGGGTCAGCGGGTGCGACTGCGCCGGCGGCTTCTTCGGGGGCGGCGTGCCGGGCGACGTGCCGGGCGATGACACGCAGGCCATGCGCGAGCTGCGCCACTACGAGACCAGCCTGAGCGCACGCGCCAAGCAGGACACCATGAAGAACCTGGCCCGCGCCTTCGTCAAGATGGGCCTGGACGGTATCAACCCGGACGCCGACCCGGACACGATCATTGCCGAGATCAAGAAGAAGCTGCCGGCGCCCGGCGACACCAAGCGGTTTGCCGAGGGCCAGCAGGCCAAACTGTGCACGGACATGGCGCGCGCCATGAACGACGTCTTCACGCCGGGGGCTACCTCCCCGTCCGAGAAGTTCATCGACACGACCCTCAAGCCGGACGAGATCTGCCGCCAGGTGAGCGAGTGGGTGCACAGCTTCGCGCAGGGTGTCAACACCGAGTTCTTGGGCGTGGTGCGGTCCGTGCACAACGCCGCCGCCAACGTGCGCACCGCGCAAGAGGTCATCAAGAACGTGCTGGCGTCTATGCGCGGCGAGCTGAAGGACTTGCCGGACAGCGAGCGGACCCGGATCGCCGAGCTCATCGCGCTCGCGCAGCGCGCCGAGGGCGAGGCGCAGCGGCAGGCCGACGCGCTGCAGCACCTGCTGCACGTCGAGCTGCCCCCCAACAGCAAGCTGCTGGAGGACGCCCTGTTCGTGGAATCCGAACGCGCTGCGCTGGTCAAGCGCATCGGGCTCGTGCCGGGCACGCGCCAGTTCTCGGATACGCTGGCCGCGGCCCTGGGCAACGTCAACCAGGCGGCCCACGCCGCCAACGTGGTGCACAAGGCCCTGCGCACCGCCGGCATCAGCTGGCGCAAGTACGCGGACGCGAAAACCGTGCGGGACCTCAGCGATCTGATCGCCGAGGCCGAGCAGGCCGCGGCCAGCAAGGGCCTGCAGGGGGACAAGGCCCTGGACCTGATGACCGCCATCACGGTTCTGCGCACGAATTTCGAGAATGACGCGGGGGTCGATGCGCAGCTGCGGGCCGGGCTTGAGCAGATGGCCGAGCGCACGGGCGGGGCGCGCCTCGGGGAGGAAGGGCGCATGGAATCGCGCACGAAGAAGCTCATGGTCGTCCGCGAATCGCTGGTGCGCGAGTTCACCATCCGCCTCACCGATGACTACAGCAGCCTGCACTCCGCGTGCCGGGGAGTGGAGTCCGGGCTGGGCACCAAGTACCCGCTGGGGCCCAAGTCCCACGAACTGCGCAAGGCGCTGGAGGCCCTGCGCGCCTCCGGCGACAAGCGCAGCGAGGTCGCCCTCATCGGCCTGTCGGACCAGGCCGACGAGCGCATGTTCAAGGAGGTGTTCCTGCGGGCACTGGAGCGCGCGCGGGCCGCGGCCCAGGACCTGGGCGCGAGCGAGCTCGCCGCGGCCCTCGGCAAGATCGTGTCCACCGTGGACACGTTCACAACCAACGCCAAGTCGATTTACGGCTCGCGTGAGGACGTGGTGGGCGGCTCCGTGGCGAGCCAGACCGCCACGTCGGCCCTCAACCTGCAGGAGACCCTGGCCGGCTTCGACCTCGCGTACTACGCGGCCGAGATCGAGGAGAACCTCAAGCACGCGTCCAGCGAGCTGCGCGCCGCCGGCGAGAAGTACGCGCCGCGCCTGGGCGAGGCCGTGGCCGGGCGCCTGACCGAGATCGCCAAGGAGCGCGCCGACCGCGTCAAGGTGCTGTCCGACTTCAAGGCCGCGTGGACAGCGAGCCCGGTGGGCGGGGCTGCCGCCGTGTTCGCAGCGATCATGGTCGGCGGTGCACCGGTCGGTGGCGATGTTGCGGCGCAGTTCCCCAAGGCCAACGCTGTAGAGGAGACCACCAGCAAGGCTCGGCTCGACGAGCTGCAGATCCTGATCGAGAACCAGTACGCAACCAAGCGCGACTTCTACAAGGTACTGCAATCCATCGACCTCAGCCTGAAGGCGTTCACTGAGAGCGTGGGTGAGCGGCCCGAGCTGCTGCGGGTGCTGGACAAGAACCTGAACACGATCCACCTAATCAGCCGGTGGTTCAACGAGGACACCGG
>Ga0163144_10022166_pt1 | contig 12598 bp, 9 predicted proteins | sample OliLak19BULKMAT1_FD_123175 | JGI IMG/M metagenome (GOLD analysis project Ga0163144, IMG submission 123175) | Freshwater microbial mat bacterial communities from Lake Vanda, McMurdo Dry Valleys, Antarctica - Oligotrophic Lake LV.19.BULKMAT1 | ecosystem: Environmental > Aquatic > Freshwater > Lake... | reverse complement strand
GCACGACTCGACGAAGGCCGTTTTCGAGGAGCGTGCTGTTGAACTTGATCAGATAACCGAGACGGCATTCCGAGAATCGAAGATAGGTCAGAACCTGGCCGGTATGGACCGATGCGAGTGCGTCGACCGCTTTGACTTCGACGATGACACAACCAGCGACAAGGAGGACAGATTCAAGCAAACCCGGTCCGAGCGCTCGATGAACCGTCAAGGCCGCGTCACCACGGTGCGCCCGACAGTCTCCACCCCGCCTGGGATCGCCTCGATCTCGTTGTGATCTTCGTGCATTCTTTGTGATCTTCGTGACGAACCGATCAACTTCAAGCTACCCCAACCGCTCCACCGTGAGGTTGCCATTGGTGTAGACGCAGATCTCGGCGGCGATCGCCATGGCGCGGCGGGCGACGGCTTCGGCGTCCATGTCGGTGTTGTCGATCAGGGCGCGGGCTGCGGCGAGCGCATAGTTGCCGCCGGAACCGACGGCGGCCACGCCGTACTCCGGCTCCAGCACGTCGCCGACGCCGGTCACGGTGAAGATGCAGTCCTTGTCCGCCACCAGCAGCATGGCCTCCAGCCGGCGCAGATAGCGGTCGGTGCGCCAGTCCTTGGCCAGGTCGACGCACGCCCGCGCCAGCTGGTCCGGATACTGCTCCAGCTTGGCCTCCAGCCGCTCGATCAGGGTGAAGGCGTCGGCCGTCGCCCCGGCGAAGCCCGCCAGGACCTTCCCGCCGGCCAGGGTGCGGACCTTGCGCGCCGCACCCTTGACGATGGTGGCCCCCATCGAGACCTGGCCGTCGCCTGCAATCACGGTCCGGCCGTCCTTGCGAACCGCCAGGATCGTCGTTCCGTGCCAGTCGGGAAAGTTGGAGCGGGTCTGGGTCATCCAGCCCAGATGGCGACGCAATCGGACGGCGGCAAGCCGAAAGCGCTGCAAATACAGCCCAGAGGGGGCGTCGTATTTTAACCATGGTAACCGATGACAACGGCGCGGAAAAACCCGTAAAATCCGTAATCATAGGCAATTACCTGCTTTATCGCCTCATTTACGCCAGCGAGACCGTTGGCTCGACCGGAGCCTCCACGCTGTCCGTCGCCCAGATTCTGGGTGTTTCCGAGCGGAATAATCGCCGCGATGACATCACCAGCGGCGTGATGTTGCATGACGGCTGGTGTCTGCATGCCATCGAGGGCCGCCGGGTCGATGTTGATCGCCTTATGCGTCGCCTTCGCGAGGACCGCCGCCTCGACAATATCCGCGTGCTGGTAGACCGGCCGATTGCCGAACGCCGGTTCAGCGAACCCATGAGCCTGTGCGACAATCCGAAGGCGATGCTGAAGGCGGTCGGGTTGCCGGAACTGGCGCGCATCACGCGCTATGAGGCCGAGCGGATCGTCGCGCTGAAACAGGCGGCGTGACGGCGCGCCCGCGTCCGCCTATCTGGGGCGAATGAGCTTTTCCCCGGACGAGGTCGAGCGCTATGCCCGTCACCTGCTGCTCGCCGAGATCGGCGGGCCCGGCCAACAGAAGCTGAAGGCCGCAACGGTCGTGATCGTCGGGGCCGGAGGCGTCGGCGGTCCGGCCGCGCTCTATCTGGCGGCGGCCGGCGTGGGGACGCTGCGCCTCATCGACGGCGATACGGTCGCCCGGTCCAATCTTCAGCGCCAGATTCTGTTCGACAGTGCGGACATCGGTCGCGCCAAAGTCGAGGCGGCGGCCGGCCGGCTCGTCGCGCTCAACCCTCATGTGCGGGTCGAGGCGCTGGATCATCCATTGACAGTGGACAAGGCCGCCGCCGTGATCACCGGGGCGGATGTCGTTCTGGATGGGACCGATGACTTTGCCACGCGCCACACCGTCAACGCGGCCTGTGTGGCGGCCGGCGTGCCACTGGTCTCGGGCGCGCTGGGTCGCTGGAGCGGTCAGGTTGCGGTATTCGCCGGACGGCCCTGCTACCGTTGCCTTGTGCCTGACAGCCCGCCGGATGCCGAGACCTGTGCCCGGGTCGGTGTCGTGGGGGCCCTGGCGGGCGTGATCGGGGCGATGGCCGCACTGGAGGCGATCAAGCTGATCTCGGGGGCCGGCGAGGCGCTGACCGGCCGGTTGCTGCTCTATGATGGTCTTTCGGCGACCAGCCGGACCGTGACGGTGACGGCCGATCCGGCGTGTCCGGTGTGCCGGTAATTCTCCCCCAACGGGGAAGGATTGCTACTCTGGACGCTGACGCTTCTTGCGGAACGACGGGTTCAGCGTCTGTTTGCGCAGGCGGATCGACTTGGGCGTGACCTCGACCAGTTCGTCGTCGGCGATATAGGCGATGGCCTGTTCCAGGCTCATCTGGCGCGGCGGGGTCAGGCGCACGGCCTCGTCCTTGCCCGAGGCCCGGACGTTGGTCAGCTGCTTGCCCTTGATCGGGTTGACGTCGAGGTCGTCCCAACGGCTGTTCTCGCCGATGATCATGCCCTCGTAGGTCCTTTCGCCGGCCCCGACGAACATGACGCCGCGATCTTCCAGGTTCCACAGGGCGAAGGCGGCCGTCTCGCCGTCGGAGTTGGAAATCAGGACACCCTTAAGGCGGCCGGCGATCTCGCCCTTATAGCCTTCGTAGTGGCTGAACACGCGGTTCAGCACGCCTGAACCGCGTGTGTCGGTCAGGAACTCGCCCTGATAGCCGATCAACGAGCGTGAGGGGCATTTCAGCTGGATGCGGGTCTTGCCGGCGCCCGAGGGCCCCATGTCGGTCATTTCGGCTTTACGGGCCGACAGCTTCTCGATGACGATGCCCGAGTATTCATCGTCGACGTCGATCATGACATCCTCGATCGGCTCCAACTTCTCGCCGTTCTCGCCTTCCTGGAAGACCACGCGCGGACGCGAGATCGAGACCTCGAAGCCCTCGCGGCGCATGTTCTCAATCAGGACGCCCAGCTGCAGTTCGCCCCGACCCGCGACCTCATAGGCGTCGCCGCCCTCGGTCGTCGTCACACGGATGGCGACATTGGCCTCGGCCTCCTTCAGCAGGCGGTCGCGGATGACGCGCGACTGGACCTTGTCGCCCTCGCGGCCGGCCAGCGGGCTGTCGTTGACCGAGACGGTCATGGAGATGGTCGGCGGATCGATCGGCTGAGCCGGAAGCGCGTCGGTGACCTCCACGGCGCACAGGGTGTCGGCGACGGTAGCCTTGGACATTCCGGCGATGGCGACGATGTCGCCGGCCTCGGACCCTTCGTCCAGCGCCTGACGCTTCAGGCCGCGAAAGGCCAGCACCTTGGTGATGCGGCCGCGCTCGATTTCCTTGCCGTCACGGTCCAGGGCGTGGATCGCCATGCCGGGGATGGCCTTGCCGCTCTCGATCCGGCCGGTCAGCAGACGGCCCAGGAAGGGGTCGGACTCGATCAGCACGTTCAGGATCTGGAACGGCTTGTCGCGATTGTCCTGCACCCTGGGCGGGGGCACGTGGTCGACGATCAGGTCGAACAGGGGGGCCAGATTGTCGTTGGGCTGTTTCAGATCCATCGTCGCCCAGCCATTCCGGCCAGAGGCGTAGATATGGGGGAAGTCCAGCTGCTCGTCGGTCGCGCCGATGGCGGCGAACAGGTCGAAGGTCTCGTTGTGCACCCGGTCGGGATCGGCGTGGGCCCGGTCGACCTTGTTGATGCACAGGATCGGACGCAGGCCCATTTTCAGCGCCTTGGTCAGCACGAATTTGGTCTGGGGCATGACGCCCTCTTCGGCGTCCACCAGGATGACGCAGCCGTCCACCATGCCGAGGATCCGCTCGACCTCGCCACCAAAGTCGGCGTGGCCCGGCGTGTCGATGATGTTGATACGCGTCTCGCCCGCCTTGCCGTGCCAGAGCACGCTCGTGCACTTGGCCAGGATGGTGATGCCGCGTTCCTTCTCCTGGTCGTTGGAGTCCATGGCCCGTTCGGTCTGGGCCTCATTGGCTCGGAAGACGCCGGACTGGGCCAGAAGCTGGTCCACCAGGGTGGTCTTGCCGTGGTCGACGTGGGCGATGATAGCGACGTTGCGAAGGTTCATGGTCGTTCAATGCGAAAATGGCGGCCGACCAATCCTGGGAAGGGAGGTGCGGGGGCCGCTCGTTAGGGGCGTCATGCGGGGAGCGCGCGCCTCTTACAGGCTGGGCACCGGAAAGGCCATAGCCGGGGGAAACCGGCAGCAGGCAGGCAATGTCAGCCTGTGTCCGATCAGCGGCCCAAATGTGCTTCCAAGCGGACGATCAACATATGGAGCATGAGGCCCAAGGCATCCGCTTCAGCCAGGTTCTCACCGGCGCTGACCTCCGAGCAGGCGTCCACACGGTTTGCGAGAATCAGGTGGGTCTCGACTTCTTTCAACGAACCTTGAGCGATACGGAGGAAGTGGAGGCAAGAACCTTTCGTCGATCGACCATAACCTTCTGCGATGTTCGCAGCGATCGAAGCCGCCGCGCGCCGGCTTTTGCGAAATCAAACCGAACTGCTCGTCCTTTGGGAATGTTCGGGTGAGTTGATAGACAGACACAGCCATGTCCATCGCTCGCTGCCATACCTTGAGATCGCGATCGCTGCGAACCTCGGTCATCAGCCCTGCTACCTGCGGCCTCCTGCCGGTCTCACACCTTCGCTGACCGGCCCCGCACCCAGGCATAAAGCGCAAAGGTCAGCACGGCGAAGACTGCGATCCCGGACAGCATCGCCGGCCAGGTCGAACCCTCGGGCAGCATGGCGAAGGGCGCGTCGTCGCCGGTCGAGACGATGACGCCGGCGGTCATCACCAGAAACAGGCTCTCGCCCACGATCAGACCCGACGCCAGCAGCACGCCCATGCGGCGGCCCACGTCGGCAAAGCGGGTGGTCTTGATCGCGCGGTCGTAGAACCAGCCGCAGAGGGCTCCGATCACCAGCATCGTGGTGACGGCGGCGGGGAGGTAGAAACCGATGCCCACAGCCAGCGGCGGAAGTTTCATCCTGCCCCTCGTCGCGGCGTTCAGCACCGCGTCCAGCACGATGATGACGACGCCGATGACGGCACCCAGTCCGATCAGGTCCCAGCGCAGGTCGCCGCCGATGACCCCGCGCGCGAGGGCCGAGATCAGCGTCGCCTGGGGCGCCGCCAATGGCTCGTCGGCGATGCCGGGAGGGCCTCCGGCGAAACCGAAGGCCTGGTTCAAAAGATTGAGGATCAGCGGGATCACCAGGGCGCCCGCGCCGACGCCGACGATCAGGGCGGTCTGCTGGCGCCACGGCGTGGCCCCGACCAGCTGGCCGGTCTTCAGGTCCTGCAGGTTGTCGTTGGCGATCACGGCCACGGCGAAGACGATGGCCGTCACGATCAGGGCGAAGGCCACCACCGAGGGGTCGGCCGGAACCCCGGCCAGCGCCAACACCCCCAGCATCAGCACCGAGGCGATCACCACCGCCAGAATACCCACCCCCGATACGGGGCTGTTGGACGAGCCGATCAGCCCGGCCATGTAGCCGCAGATGGCGGCCACGGCGAAGCCGATAACGATGACATAGATCAGACCCCCTCCAACCAGCAGGGCGGTCGAGCCGGCGAGGGTCGGATTGCCTTGCGCAAACCAGCCCAGGATGCCGGCGATGCCCACCAGACAGGCGACCGAAATCAACCCCACCAGCGGCAGCGGAATGTCCTGTTCGGTGCGGTCCAGCACCTCGCCCGAGGCGCGGCGTGTGTTGGCGGCCAGCGCCGAGGTCAGGCCTCCGATCAACGGCCCCGCCAGCTTGATCAAGGTCCAGATGGCGGCGACGCCGATGACGCCGGCGCCCATAAACCGCACCTCGCGGCTCCAGACCGTGCCGGCCAGCTCCTCGGCGGCGGCACCCGGCTCCAGCGTGGTCGCGATCGACGGAATACCGTTGGCCGTCAGCCAGGCGATGGTGTCGGGGCTGGTCAGGATCGGCACCGCGATGCCCCAGGCCAGCAGGAGGCCGAACAGCTGGGCCAGACCGACGCTGAGACCGATCAGATGGCCGGCGCCCAGCAGCGCGAACTGCATGCCGAAGCCCAGGCCGGTCGCGCCGCCGCCCAGCGCCGCCGGAAGCTTGAAGAACCGCGCAGCCTCGCCTGCAAACAGGCGGCCCGCGACCAGCAGGGCATAGGCCGCCGAAACCAATGCCCCGGTGATGACCACCCAAAGGCCCGTCGCGTTCTCGCGCACTGCGCTGTCGGTCTGTTCAGCCCCGCGCGAGCCGACCGTCAGGACCTCGGCGGCGGCGACCCCTTCGGGATAGGGCAGTCCGCCCTCGACCACGAGCGCGCGGCGCAGGGGGATGGAGAAGGTCACGCCCAGCACGCCGCCGAAGGCGCAGATCAGCACCGATTCCCAGAACGGGAAGTCCAGCCACCACCCGACCATGACGAGGCCAGGCAGGACGAAGATGATCGAACTCATGGCTCCGCCCACGGAGGCCACGGTCTGGACCGTCATATTCTCCCAGATGGACGAGGTCCTGAACATCCGCAGGATGGCCATCGAGATGACGGCCGCCGGGATAGCCGAGGCGAAGGTCAGCCCGACCTTGAGGCCCAGATAGGTGTTCGCCGCCGTGAAGATGACCGCCAGAAGGCATCCCAGCACCAGGGCGCGCAGGGTCAGCTCGACCCGCTTCATGGGCGTGGCGGCGGGCGTGGCGGTCATCAGGCGGTCCCTCGAAGAGGCCGCAGACCTAGGCCCGAAAGCGCGTTGGGATCAACGGGCGATCCGGAACATCAGCGCTGGACCCACTGGCCGGCGGCGTTGCGGTACCACTGACCCGCGGTGATGCGCGGCAGAAGCTGGCTCTCGAACATGCGGGCAGAAGCAACCTCAGTGGTCGTATCGACCTCGCGGGCGGTGGCGGCATAGACCTCGCGGCGGGCCGTATTGGTTTCGGAGACCGCCCGCTGCAGCCCCGGGTCAGAGGGCGAGGTGCGGAAGCCCAGATATCCGTCGGCCTGTTCGCCGACCACGCCTTGCGACTTGGCGGCGAGGATCAGGGTCCGCTGGCCTTCGGTCTGGGCCAGCACGCTACCCGAGGCGACGCCCAGAGCGACCACGGCGGCGGTAACAACGAAGAGCTTGCGCAGGGACATGGAGCGAGTGTCTTCCATCAGAAGAGATTGGGGTTTTCGGCCAGCAGGTCCTGGAGTTCCCGGTCAAGCCGCACCCGCACGTCGGCATCGAGCTTGGCGTAGATCTGGATCGGGTCGACCTGAAGCCGGATCGTCGGGGTGCAGCCCGCAAGGACCGAAGCCAGGCCGACGGCGAGCAGGGCGGAACGCAGGAAGCGGGGATGTGGCGGTGTCATTCGGCAGTCTCCGGGGGCTTCAACGCTCTCAGTGCCACAAGGGATGCGCCGTGTCGCGTGAACCGGCTCTGAACGGTCACGGTGGGGCTTCACCAGGATCGCCGTTGCGGGCCCGGTTCACGGCCAGCAGATCAGCGACGAGCTGGTTCAGGTTCAGGGTCGTGTCCAGGGTCAGGTCGATGCCCGTGTCGGACGGCAGGGACAGCGGCCGATTCAGAAACTCGCGGCTGATCAGCTCGGGCAGGGTCAGGCGCAGCTCCTGCCTCTGGGGCGGATCATGCCGGCCGACAATGTGGAACAGCACCCCGACGCGTCCTTCGTCGAGGCTGTTGACCTCGGCCGTCAGCACATCGAAGGCCAGATTCTCCATCGCCTGATAGGCCAGGTCCTCCACCGTCCCCGTCGGGACCTGCCCGCCCCCGCCGGCCTCCAGTCCGGACAGGGCCTTGCGCTGGATCGACAGGCGTCCGGGCTGTGCGGCGTAGAGGGTCCCGGCAGTAATCCGCACACCCGCGTCGGGGTCCGAGGTGAACGGCAGGCGACCCGAGACCACGGCATCCAGAGACACGCTGTCGCCAAACCCGGCCCCCGCGATCAACTCGCCCAGTTGCACCCGGTCCAGTACGATCACACCGGAGAAGGGCCGCCGGTCCAGAGGCACGGAGAAGGGCTCGACCCGGACGATCCCCCCGGCCGCCCTGATCTCCCCGCCGCCGACCGTGATCGCCGCCTTGTCGAGGGCGAAGGTCAGATCGAGATCCGTCAGGGGGGCGACCGACTCCAGCGTGGCGATGCGCAGGGTCTGGTTCGGGGCCGTGGTCAACGGGGCCAGATTGGTGAAGTCGATCGTCCCGGAAAGGCCTTTCACCGCTCCGGCGGGGCTGACGAAGTCGAGGCCGGGGAGGGTCAGCCTTCCGGAACTTGAGCCGCCGTCCGGCAGGGCGACGTCCCAGTCGATCCGGCCGCTGAAGGCCGCCGACCCTGTGGCGGGAGATCGAACGAAACCGGCCACGAGCGGGCTGAGGTCAGCCGGCTGCAATCCCCTTTCGGCAAAGTTCAGAGCCGGCGCATCGATGGCGACGCCGCCCTGCCCGGTGCGTCCGTCATGGGCCAGGGTCAGCCGACCCAGAACCGTCTCCTTGCGGGTCAGGTCGAAGGCACCACTCCATTGCGCGTCGGCCAGGGTCGCCGAACCGGAGGCGGTCAGAGGGTTGAAGCGGCGGGGCCGGGTGGCGTCCTCCACCCTCGCGGAGGCAATGCGAGCCTCAAGGCCCAGTCCCTCGGAAGCGCCGGTGGCGTACGCCGTCCCCTCGACCCCGGCGAACGCCATGGCGAGAAAGGGGGCGGTGGCCGACGCGCCGTCCAGCCGCCCGCCCGCCCGCCAGCGGCCGTTCTGCGAGACGACCAGCGGCCCGTTGTCAGCGCAGAGGCCGCCGGACAGGTCCATCACGTCGTTGTCCCCAAGCTCCAGCCGCTCGGCGGTGAAGCGCAGGCACCCGTCGGGCGCATAGGTCAGGCGTCCGCCGTCGGTGGCGAGCACCCCGCGCGTCGTGACGCCAAGGCCCCGGGCGAGGCCGAAGTCCAGCGCCGCACGCCCGTCCAGCGTCGCCCGGAATCCTCGGGCGGTCAGCCGCCAGTCCGGCACGGCGAAGGCCGCCTCCGGCAGGCCGCGCCCCCGCATGGCGGTCAGCGTCAGGGCCCCGCCCCCCCTCGGCTGGCCCGGGCCCGCCGCATAGATCGGCGTCGCGGCGGGCCGAAGGGTCAGCACGCCGCCGTTCGCCGGGGTCAGCCGGGCCGGCGCGCCCAGGACCACCGCGACACCGGCATCGCCGCTGCTCAGACGCAGCGCGGGGACGTCAAGGGCGAAGTTTGCGAGCGCCCGCTTCATCTCCGCCAGTTCGGCGACGTCATCCGCCGATCTTGCGCCGAACAGGGGCCAGGCTCCGCGTGTCGCGGCGAGCGAGCCGGTCAGGATCAGCGCCGTCGGGCGGACCGAGTCGAAATCGAGGTCGAACCGGCCACTGGCCTCCTTCAGCGACAGGGCGTCGAAGGCGGCGCGCGTCAGCCGGGCCGAGAGCGGGGCGCGGACAAGGACGCCGCCCGTTGAACCGCTGAGGGTCAGGCGGGGCGAGGCGATGTCGAGCCCGGTCAGGCTCAGGTCTGCGGCGCGACCCGAACCGGCGCGCAAACGAACGGGGCCGTCAACACTCCAGACCGGGCCGTCGGCCCCCCGCGCCAGGCGGATCCGGGCGTCGGAGGAGACGACGTCGGCCCCCCGCGCGGACAGGCCGGGCACCGTCAGCCCGGCGGCCCGCAGCCGGGTCGTCAGGGTCCCGGCGATGCCGAGCGTCTCGATCCAGCCCGCGACCCGGCCCTGCCCGGCCAGGGTGAGGGTCGCATCGGCGGCGACGGCTGGACCCAGAGCCAGTCGATCGCCCGTCAGTCTCAGATCGACCGCTGCCTGGCCGTCTCCGCGCCGGGCGTTGAGGTCCGGATAGGGCAGGCTGGCCGTCCCCCACAGCCGCGCGCCCTCTCCGACGAGGCCTGCGGCCGCGAAGCGCGCAGCGGTGACATCGAACGACAGGGCCACGCGGTCGCCGGTCGTCGTCAGGTCCAGCGTCCCGCCCAGACTGCGCGCGCCGCTCTCGCCGCTGCGTAACGAGGCCGCCGGCATCCGCGCCGAGAGCCGGATCAGCTTGCCGTCGTCGACGCGGGCGTCGGCCAGCAGCGACAGGGGGCCGAGTTCGGTATCGAGACGCAGTCGCCCCGTCTCGACGATCACGGTCGGACCCCGGCTGTCGGGACGCGGCGGGCGGGCGGACAGTTCGGCGATCAAGGGATCGAGCGAACCGAAGGATAACTGCCCGTCACGCCAGGCGGCCCGCACGACCGGCCGGATCAGGCGGATCCGGCTGGGGGTCAGGCCGATGCCGCCGGACGACCACGGCAGGCCCAGCGCGTAGTCCACCTCGACCCGATGGATCGTTACGTCAGGGTCGGCCGGGTCTCCGATGCGGACGCGGCCGACAAAGCCGCTCATCTCCAGTCGCTCCACCTCGACCTCGGCCTGGATGCCCCGGCGATCCAGCCATCCGACGAGGACCTCGCGCGCCGCAGCGCGCCGGTTCAGCCAGACCAGGGCCAGGATGGTGGAGGCGACCAGAAGCGCGACCAGCCCGCCGATCGCAAAGGCCCGACCGATACGGCCCCTCGACCCGGGCGCGCTCACCGGCTGGAGCCTGGGCTGTGTTGATCCGGGACGGCGTCGCAGACCAACATCAGCCAAGTCGATCGCGATGCAACGGCCGTGACGGCGAAGCCACATTGAGTGGCGCCGGAGACACCTACAATGCAGCGGGTCATGCGGCCCTCGCGGAACGATTCTTCGGGATCAGCATCGGAGTTCATGATTTGGCGATAGACTGTCGCGCGATCTGTCGAAATAGCCAAATCCGTATCGATTACCGACGAGGATCATGGCGGTTAATCAATTGTAATGACCCTGCTTCCCATCCTGTAAACGGCGAGCTATAGAACTCGTCTCGCGGCCGGGGGGACTTGGGCGCGATCCTTGCTTTGAGTGAGTTTGGCGCCGCGGGGCGTCGTCTTTCGCCGGGGACCGATGGCTCAGTTCGATCCGCGCCGCCAGCCGATGCGCTTTGCGCCGCATCTCCTGACCGCCGCAGCCGCCGTGACTGTGGCCATGCTCGCAGGCCGCGTTTACCAACCCGCCCACGCGGAAGTGGTTCCCGAACTGACCCCTCAACAGATCGCCTCGCTGGAGGCCCGCGCCTTTGCCGCCGCCGGTATGCCCGCCGGTCTGACCGCCCCCGAGGCCATTCCTGTCCAGATCCGCCGCGGCGAAACCTTCGAACAGGCCGTGCGGCGCACCGGCATCGGCGCGGCCGACGCCTCGGCCGTCGCCGCCACCATTTCAAACGCCTTCGACCTGACCCAGATGCGTGCCGGACTTCGGTTCGAGACCGCTGTGTCGCGTCCCCGTGGCGGCCGCGGCGACGCGCGCCTGATCGGACTGACGATGCGCACCGGCCCGGCCAGCCAGCTGACCGTGTCGCGCAGCTTCGACGGTGCCCTTCGCCTGCGCGCGCTCGAGGAACGCGTCACCCAGGAGACCGTCGTCCTGAAATCGGAAGTGCGCGGCTCGCTCTCGGCCACGGCCCAGCGGATGGGCGCGGACGCGGGCGTGCGCCGCAAGGCGATCCAGCTGTTCGCCCACCGTTTCGACCTCGATCGCGACGTCCGCGCGGCCGACGACTTCACCCTCGTGTTCGATCGCGCCGTGACCGAGAATGGACGCACGGTCGACACCGGCGATCTTCTGTACGCCGAGCTGAAAGGCGTGGTCTTCTATCGCTTCGAGGTGCCCGGCCAGCGCGAAGCCCAGTATTTCGACGCCACAGGCAAGAACATGCGCTCGTCGATGATGCGCACGCCGCTGGATCGCGGGTTCCGCGTCTCCTCCTCGTACGGTTTCCGGACCCACCCGATCTCCGGCTTCCGCAAGATGCACCAGGGCATGGATTTCGCCGCCAGTACCGGCACGCCCGTGATCGCCCCCGCCGATGGTGTGGTGGTCGAGGCGCGACGCTGGGGCGGCTACGGCAACTGGCTCCGCATCCGTCACGCCAGCGGCCTGGAAAGCGGCTATGGCCACCTGTCCCGCTACGGCTCCGGCATCCGCGCCGGCCAGCGCGTGTCCCAGGGCCAGGTCGTGGCCTACGTCGGTTCGACCGGGGCCTCGACGGGCCCGCACCTGCACTATGAAATCTGGCGCAACGGCCAGCGGATCAATCCCTCCGGCATCCGCACCGACGAGGGCACGGTCCTGGCCGGCGAGCCGCTGGTGGCCTTCCGCGCGGAAAAGGCCCGGATCGATCGCATCATCGCCGCCGGCGGCGAGCGTCGTCCGGCGGTGCTGCAGGCCAATGTCGTGGGTCTGCGTTCCGCCGCGACGCTCCGCGCCTCCTAACGCCGCCTCAGGCTCTCGACGGCCTCGATCAACCGCGCGAGATCCAGCGGTTTCGACAGCCGATGATCGCCGCCCTCGATCAGGTCAAGCCGCACATCGCCCCCGCTCAACCGCTCGGCCAGGGTGATCGCGTGGGGCCACGGCACTGTCCCGTCCGCCCGGCCCTGAAGGATATGCACCGGCGCGGCGATCGGAACCGGGCCGTCCAGCAGCAGCCAGTGTCGCGCCTCCTCGAACATCCGCGCGGTCAGGACATAGTCGCCAAGTCCTCCCCCGGTCATCAGCGCCTCTCTGTCG
>Ga0163144_10022163_pt1 | contig 12599 bp, 3 predicted proteins | sample OliLak19BULKMAT1_FD_123175 | JGI IMG/M metagenome (GOLD analysis project Ga0163144, IMG submission 123175) | Freshwater microbial mat bacterial communities from Lake Vanda, McMurdo Dry Valleys, Antarctica - Oligotrophic Lake LV.19.BULKMAT1 | ecosystem: Environmental > Aquatic > Freshwater > Lake... | reverse complement strand
TGTCACATCTTGGTTTGCGGGTAGCGGAACTCGTGAGAGTTCCGTATTACCCTGATTCTGTCGCGAACATCAGAAGTCTCACGACTTCTGCTACCCAAAATCTGAGCATTGACAAAGCACTAGCATGTTGCGCCCCCACGGGGCTAACTGAATTTTCCTCGTCCGGTTGGCAGTTGCATTGTTCGGTCCTTGCGCCGCCGGTGCGCACTCAGTTATAAACTTGTTACACAGGGCCGAGCGGCAGTCGGGTACGATGGGGAGCGGCCCTACCAGGAATCTGGGCATTTTGCCGCCGCCACAAGGACGGTCGCAGAATTAGGCGGAACTTCTCCGCGGGTCGAGTCGTCGAACTGCATGGGAGCAATGCGCGCCCCCTCGGCGAGCATTGTGTGCGAAAGCAGAATTGCGCGAGACGACTCGCTTGGGTGCGGCACTCGATTCAAACGCTCATGTCGATTTAGGGAGGACCGTCATGCGTTGGGTATCCTCGTTCTGGTTCAAGCCGTCGTTGGTCCTCGGTACGATCGGGCTGGCAATTCTAGCAACACCGATCTTGTCCAATGCGGTGGCGCATGCCGGCGGCCTTCCCGACGAGAAAGCCAAGAACGACGGCCATGCGATCGCCACAAAATCTGCGCCCGTCGACTTTTCCGCCGGCGTGCCCAAAGTCCCTGAAGCCGTTCGCAACCTTCTGCAAGATCGCAAATATGCCGAAGCGGTCAAAGCCATCGATCAGGCCTCGACCGAGCCCGGGGCGGCCCGCGATTACCTTCTCTTTCTCAAGGGCCGCGCCCTGTACTGGCAGCAAAAGTACGACGACGCACTGCTGGCTTTCAAGAAGCTCGAAGAGCAGCATCCAACGAGCATCTGGGCGCGGCGAGGTAAATTGGCGCGCGGCGTAACCTTAGCACGCCAAGGCGACTTCCGAGCCGCCGAGTTGATCTATCGCGACGAGGCAGTTCGGCTTTTGTCGGCCGATCGAAAACAGGAAATCGCCAATCTCTACCTGGAATTCGCCGATGCCTTTTTCCAACCGAAAGAGTCGCTGCAGCACGCACCCGATTACGCTAAGTCCCTGGAGTTCTACAACAAGGTCTTGGAAGTCGGCCCCAAGCCGGAAGTCCGCGTCGAAGTCGAGCTGCGCGTCGCCCGCTGCCAGCAGCAACTGGGCAAGCTGCCCGAAGCCGTGGCCCTGCTCGCCAAGTTGATCAAGGAGCGCGCGGGCAGCCCGCAAGAGATCGAGGCCCGCTTCCGCTTGGGCGAAGTGTACATGGCGTTGAACCAGCCGGAAGAGGCCCGCCGCAGCTGGCAGGATCTGCTGGCGGCCCAACCCGACTCAGCCAGCCCGCGGATCGCCGAAGCCGGCTTCAATCTCTCGCTGACCTTCGGCCTGCCGACGCCGGCCAGCCCCGAGTTGTTGAACCTCGGCGTGGCCGCGCTCGAGGCGTTTCTGAAGAAGCACCACGACCATAAGCTGGCGCCGCAAGCGCACCTGCGGATCGCGCAGAGCTACCTGCACGTGGGCCAGCCTGCCAATGCGGTGAAAGCATTGACGCAATTCTTGGACGACAAGGCTTACGCCCAGCGCGAGGAAGTGGCCGACGCGCGGAATCTGCTCGGCCTGGCCTATCAGCAACAAAAGAAATTTCCCGAGGCGCTGGCCGCTTGGCGCGACTATCTGGTCAAGCACCCGGCCCACCAGGCCTGGAGCCAGGTGCAGCAGGAGATTGTCAATACTGAGTATTTGCTGTGCGTCGAAAAGACGTCGCTCAAACAATACGACGAGGCCCGCAAGGCGTGGAATGAGTTTTTGGCTAAGTACCCGCTCGACGCGCGTAATCCGCGGATCATGTTTGTCTTTGGGCAGATGAACCATGCGCATAAGAAATGGGACGAAGCGATTGCCGATTGGCATCGGCTCGTCTCGAAGTACCCAGGGTCGGAGGAGGCCTCGCGCGGCCAGTACATGATCGCGGCCACGCTTGAATCGGAACTGGGCAAACTGGACGAAGCGCTCAAGGAATACAAAAAAGTCAACTGGGGCGGCTTTGCTCCCCGCGCGGCGACGGCCGTCAAGCGGATGACGAGCAAGTCCCTGGCGATCCGCACGGAGCGGGCTTTCCGCACGAACGAGAAGCCGGCGATCAAGCTCGCCACGCGCAATGTCGAGACCGTGACCGTCCGTGCGTACAAGGTCGATCTGGAAACCTACTTCCGCAAGATGCACCAACTCAGCGGCGTCGAGGCGCTCGATATCTCCCTGATCGATCCGGACGTCACGTTCGAGTTCACGGTGCCCAAGTTTGCCGAGTATCAGCAGCTCGAAAGTGAGATCGAGGTTCCACTGCCCGACAAGCTGCTCAAAGCGAACGCGGCCGGGCCCGCGGGCGTGATGGCCGTGACCGTCAGCAGCAAGACGCTCGAAGCCACAACGTTGGTCGTGCAGAGCGACCTGGACATCGTCATCAAGAGCTCGCGCGACGAAGTTTTCATATTCGCTCAGAATATGCTCACCGGCAAACCCTGGCCGCAGGCCCGGCTGCTGCTATCCAATGGTCAGGCTGTATTCGCCGAAGGCACGACCGGCAACGACGGCGTCTTTCAGAAGTCGTTCAAGGAATTGCACGACGCCGGACAATTGCGCGTGTTTGCCGCCGCCGGAAACAGCACGGCCTCGAACCTGGTCGATCTGTCGGGCCTGAAAGTGGCCGACGGACTGGCCGACAAGGGCTACGTCTATACCGATCGGCCCGCCTATCGCGCGGGTCAGTTGGTGCATGTCCGTGGCGTGCTGCGCAAGGCCTCGGACGACGCCTACGTCATCGAGAAAGGCCGAAAGTACACGATCGAAGTCTTCGACGCCCGCAATCGAGCCGTATGGCAGAACGACGTAACGCTCTCCGAGTTCGGCAGCTTCCACGCGCACTTCCTTCTGCCGCCCACGTCGCTCGCTGGGGCCTATCGCATCGCGGTTCGCGACGATGAGAACCATGTGTTCGCCGGATCGTTCTCGGTGCATGAATATCAATTAGAATCGGTGAAGCTGGCCGTCGAGACCGATCGCAAGGTCTTCTACCGCGGTGAGGAAATCGAGGGCAAGATCGTCGCTGCCTTCCACTATGGTGCGCCGCTGGCCGGCCGCGAGATACGCTATCAACTTGCCGGCGGGCCAGTAAAAACCGCGACGACCGACGACAAGGGAGAAATCTCGTTCAAGCTGGCCACGCGCGATTTCCGCGAAACCCAAGTGCTGCCGCTGGTCGTCACGCTGCCCGAGCGTAATATCACGACGACCCAGAACTTGTTTCTCTCCACGACGGCCTTCGCGCTCAATGTCTCGACGCTGCGGCCGGTCTACACCGCGGGGGAAACCTTCGAGGCTACGGTGAAAGCCGTCGATGCCGAGGGCAAACCGGTTGCACAGAAGGTTGTCTTGCACGTCTTGGAACAGACCACGGTCGCGGGTAAAGTCGGCGAAGTCGAAGCTGGCCAGTACGACATGACTACCGACGCCAAGACCGGGATCGCACGGCACACGCTCAAGCTCGAGAAAGGCGCGCGATACGTGCTGCGGGCCGAAGCCATCGACCGTTTTAATAATCCAATTACCGGGCAGCATGTGCTCCAGGTTTCCGACGACTCGGATCGCGTGCGCTTGCGCATCCTGGCCGAGAAGCACACCTACAAAGTGGGCGACACGGCGGACGTGCAATTGCACTGGCGCGAGGAACCGTCGCTGGCGCTCGTCACGTTTCAAGGGGCCCGGATTCTCGATTATCGGCTCGTGACCCTGCAAAAAGGCGCCAACAAGTTCAGCATCCCGGTGGCGGCCAAGCTCGCGCCCAATTTCAATCTGGAAGTCACGGTGATGACCGACGCCCGCGCTCCGAAAGCCGCGTCGTCCAAAGCGCCGGCGAACGCGGCCGAGCCGGTCACCCGCTTTCATTTGGCCAGCAGCCCCTTCGTCGTCGAGCGCGACCTGCGCGTTGACCTGACGGTCCGCCGCAAGGCAGGCGGGCCCGAGCGGATCCGACCCGGCGATGAGTTCGAGTTGCTCGTCAAGACGACCGATCCCCAGGGCAAGCCGGCGCCAGCGGAGTTGAGCGTCGCGATGATCGAGCAATCGTTGCTCTCGATGTTCGCGTGGAATGTCGATCCTATCAACGACTTCTTCCGCGGTCGACCGCGCGAACCGGCTGTACGGACCACCTCGAGCGTTACGTTTGCCTATGAACCTGCCACCCGCCCGATCGATCGCAACTTGCTGGCTGAGACCGAACGACTTGAGATTGCCGCAGACGAGGCGGCCCATTTGTCGGCCGGAACGCTCGTTGTCTCGGGCTCGGCTAGATCTGGCCTAGCGGCGATGACCACTTCAGAGTCCGCAGCCGCGCCCGAAGGCGACCGATATGGAATTCTCATGGACAGCTCAGGCGCGATGGACGACGGTGTTGCCAATGGAGAAGTTTCGCAATTAGCCGATGCTGGTCGACCGATGGGCCGCCGGGGCCGCGGGATGAGTCCGCAACAGGCCGACAGTCCCGTGCCGAGTTACGACTATTTCACCCGCGGTGAAGTGCGGCTCGGCGACATGGCCGCTTATCACGACCAGCGGGGACCGGTCGATCAACTTGCCCTGGGTGCAAATTGGGCGATGGCCAGGCAGTCGGGGGCGGCCGGCACCGCCAAACCAGGCTTGGCGGGCGTCGGTGGGAAGGCGACCGATCACGACGCCGATGGTGCGCAAGCGGGCGAGGGAAAGCGGCTCTACACGAATTGGCACGCCTTTGCGAACGACGACAAGAAACCGGGCGACGTCCGCTTTAACAACAGCGCGGCGGTGCCCACGGGACAGAACTTCAATGGTTACTGGAACGAGGGCCGCAAGGATCTTTGCGTGATGCTGACCAACGGCATGCAATGCAACGTTTCGCTTGCCTACGTGAACAATGGACGCTTCGACCAGGAAGCGGCCAACAAAGCCGCTCAGCAACTTGCTGCCGCGGGCGCAGTCGTTTTGCCGCAAGACAGCACCCAGGAAACCGGGTATTGGAATCCCATTGTCGCCACCGACGACAAGGGCGAAGCCGTGCTCTCGCTGACCGCTCCCGAGCAATCCACTGCCTGGAAGTTTGTGGCCCGCGGCACGACACGCGACACGTTGACGGGCGAAGGCCAGGCGGAGCTCGTCGCCAAGAAGGATCTCTTCGCCGACTTGCGGCTGCCGCGCGCGTTCACCGATGGCGACGACGCCGACATCATTGTCGCCGTCCACAACCAGTTGCTCGATAAGGGCCCCATCACGGTCATCCTCAAGACCACGATCGGCAATCGTGTGGTCGAGGAAAAGAAGACGATCGAGGTCAAGCGCAAAGGCATCGAAGAGACGGCCTTCCGCGTTCAAATCCGCCGCCCTGCCGCCGAGGCTGCCGGCAGCAAGGACCAAGAGAAGGAGCAGCCCGAGGCGACAACGGATCCGGCGGCCGAAAGCTCCATCACGTTTGAACTCTCGGTCGTCGCTGGCGAGACCAGCGACAACACCCGCCGCGTCGTCGCCGTACAGCCTTACGGAGTGCCGGTCTACGTGGCCGCCAGCGGAAGCGCCACCAACGACACCACGATCTGGGTCGAAGCCCCGACCGACATGCAATTGGACTATCAGCAATTGCAGATCCTCATCGGCCCCTCGGTCCAGCGCAGCCTGTTGGACGTCGTGTTCGGCATCGCGCCGGAATGCCAGTTGGATGCCGCTCGGTTCGCCTCGGGAATCGACGCGGCCAGTAGCGACCTGATGGCCTGCCTGGCACTACAAAAGTTATTCGCGGCCACGCGCGACGCGGGCGGACCGCAAACTCAAGCGCTCGACGCGCGCGTTCGCACGGCCCTCAGCTTGCTGATCTCTTCGCAGCAGGAGGACGGTGGTTGGACCTGGACCGGTCACAAGGCTGGCAGCCATCCCTTTACTTCGGCCCGAGCGGTTTGGTCTATTTCGATGGCTCGCAAGGCGGGGTACAAGCTGGCCGACGCCGATTTTGATCGGGCTTGCAATTATCTGCAGACTCAGATTGCGGCCACGAGCGAGACCGATTTTGAGAGCAAAGCGGTCTTGCTGCACGCTCTGAGCGCGGCGGGGCAAGGCGATTTCACCTTGGCCAATCGACTCTATCGCAATCGCACCTCGCTGAGCAATGCCGCCTTGGCGTATGTCGTGCTGGCGTTTGTCGAGATGGACCGCAAGCCGACCGCGCAAGAGCTACTGACCGTGCTCGACCAGCGTAATCTCGACGACCCCGCCATGCGGCGACACTCAACCACGGGTTCGTTGCCGTGGTGCTACTCGCCGGTGGAAGTGCGGGCCTTGCACGCCTTGGCCCTCGGGCAATTGTCGCCCGAATCGCCCCGCGCCCAAACCGCCGTGGACTGGCTCATGGCGCATCGCATGGGCCATCGTTGGTCGCCGGAAAAGGCGACCGGCCCCGCGACACTGGCCCTGGCGCAATGGTCCGGCCGTTCCAAGTTTGCCGACGAGCACTACAAGCTGACCGTGTTCGTCAACGACTATGGCGCGAAGGTTCTCGACGTCACGGCCGACACCGGCAGCGTTGTCGTCGAGGTGCCCCGTAAGCTGCTGAAGGCCGGCAAGCAACGCATCAATTTCCATCTCGAAGGACGCGGCCGCTACACGTTCCAAGCCGTGCTCGGGGGCTTTGTCGCCGCCGACAAGCTGAAGAACACGACCAAGGACTGGCAAGTCCGCCGCGAGCACGGGCCGGCCCCGCTCGAGGTCGACGGCCAGGAACTGCCGCGCGGCTTCGGCATTCTGCAAGGCAGCTACGACACCTTCCGCAACAAGCTCACCAAGCTGCCCGTGGGCATGCGCGGCCAGGTGGAACTGCAAATCTCGCGGAACAACCTGCCCAGCAACACGCCCGACGACCAGCTCGAGTACCTCGTCGTCACCGAGCCGCTGCCCAGTGGCGTGCGCGTCATCGAAAGCAGCATCCGCGGCGGCTTCGAGCGCTACGAACTGGGGCAGGGCACGATTACGTTCTACATTGGCAATCGCCAGCATGTCGAGGACATTCACTTCGATGTCCATGGCTATTTGCCTGGCAAGTACCGCGCCGGTCCGGCGATCGTTCGCGATGCCTACAAGCCGTCCAGCATGGCCGTCAGCACGTCCAAGGAGTTGACCGTGCTGACACTGGGAACCAAAAGCGACGACGCCTATCGCTTTACGCCGGTCGAACTGTACGAGCTCGGCAAACGGCACTTTGCCAAGCACGATCTCGCGGTCGCCGGTCGAAACCTGTCGCAACTGCTGGCCAACTGGAACGTCAATCCGGACACCTACAAAGATGCGGCCCGCATGCTGCTCGACATCCACGTCGAGCAAGGCCCGCCGGCCGAAGTGGTTCGCTACTTTGAGATCATCAAGGAGAAGTGGCCCGATCTGGAGCTCTCCTTCGAGAAGATCATGAAGGTGGGCGCCGCGTATCACGAGCTCGGCGAGTACGAGCGCAGCTACCTGGTTTTCAGGGCCACGATTGCCAGCAGCTTCTTGCGCGAAAACGGCGTGGCGGGCTTCCTGGAATCGCAAGGCGAGTTCGTCCGCAGCGTCGAGGTGATGAACCGGCTGCTGGCCGAATACCCACCCGAGCCCTACGTGGCGGAAGCCACCTTCGCTTTGGCACAGCGCGTTTATGCCGCGGCGCCCGGCGCGGCGGCCGACGCCAAGCTGCGCGAGAAAAAGATCACGCGCGTCGATCTGGTGCAGCAGGCGCTCGTGATGCTCGATCATTTCCTAACGGACTACCCCGAGGATCCGGCGTCGGATCAGGCGGCGTTCTCGCTGGCCAACGCGATGCTCGAGCTCAAGGCCTACCGGCCCGTCATCGCCGCGGCGACCAAGTTCGCCCAGCGCTACCAGGAGAGCAAGTATCTCGACAGCTTCTGGTACATCGTGGCCTACGGACACTTTGCCTTGGGAGAGCACGACCAGGCTTTGGAAATGGCCCGCAAAGTGGCCGAGGCCAAACGCCTGGACAAGCAAACGGGCCGCGAGGTCGAAAGCCCGAACAAGCTGCAGGCCGTGTACATCATGGGACAGGTGTTTCACAGCCTCGGGAAGGCAGCCGAGGCGATCGCCGAATACACCCGCGTGCAGGATCAGTTTGCCGACGCCAAGCAGGCGATCGAGTACTTCACGCGGCGGGCCGCGACGCTGCCCGAGGTGACCACCGTCAAGCCGGGTGATCCCGTCGAGCCCGAATTGACCTTCCGCAATATTGCCACGGCCGATGTCAAGGTCTATCGCATCGACTTGATGAAGTTCAGCCTGCTCAAACGCAATCTGGCCGGCATCACCGAGATCAATCTTTCGGGCATCAGGCCGCTAGTCGAGCAAGAGCTGAAGCTCGGCGATGGGAAGGATTATCGCGATCGCTCGCAAAAGCTCTCGCTTCCCTTGAAGGAGGAAGGGGCCTATCTGGTGACCTGTCGCGGCGGCGACTTATATGCCAGCGGGCTGGTGCTCATCAGCCCCTTGGTTGTCGACGTGCAGGAAGAAACCGCGTCGGGCCGAGTGCGGGCAACGGTCAAGAACGCGCTCAAGAACTCCTACGTGACCGACGCGCACGTGAAGGCCATCGGCAGCCGAAATAGTGAATTCGTCAGCGGTCAGACGGATCTGCGGGGCGTGTTCGTCGGCGACGGGCTGGCCGGCATGAGCACCGTCATCGCGCAGGCCGACGGCGGCCGCTACGCCTTCTTCCGCGGCAAGCTCGACTTGGGCCCCCAGCCGCAGCCGGCCGCTGCCAACGACCAGCCTCAAGGGAAGCAAGGCGGCGAGAAGAGCGGCAAGGAAGTGGCAGAACCGAAGGCCGAAGAGCAACTCCTGCGCGAACTACAACGAGGAAACAACGACATCCAGCTCAGAAATCGCGGTATTCTCGATAACAACTACAAGCAGCAACCCGGCGGCGTGCAGGTGCAGAAGGCGTTTTAGTTTCTGGTAAGACATACGACAATCGCGCAAAAAAAGCCTCGCGAGGGGCGAGAGAAGCTTTAAGTAGGTCGAATTCGACGATTTGACGGATTCCAAATTTCGCCCCGCTGGGGCTGAAAATCCCGTGGGGCGTAACAAAACCTCAATCCCCGGAGATCGCTCGGGCCGCCTTGTATTTCCACGTCTCATCGAAGAACCCCGCGTCGGCAACGCGGCCGGCCGAATGATCGTTCGGAGGCACGCTCAGGTCAAAGACGGCCCAATCCGGCAGCTTGGGGTTTTGCAGCGAATTCGTGCGGTCGTGAGCTTCTCGAAATGTCATCCCACTGTTGAGGACCACGTATCGGCCCTTGCCCGGCGGCAGCGGATTTGGGTAGATCATCGCCAGCACGTGCGATTCGGCCGGCCAAGAGACGCCCGGCCCACGGATGCTCTCTTCGTCCCACGTGATTGGCAACTGATCCACAACGCGGGCCAGTACCTTGTTCGCCGAAGGATCGCCCCACAGAAGCAGGTTGTATTTGGCCATCTGCTCGTCGGTGAGGTCCTTGTCGTCGACCTCGCGCACCTGCCCGCGGAAAAGCGTTCGCCACCGCTCGACGAAGCGGGCCTGCTCGTCGACCATCCACTGCCCGACCGCCGGATGTGCTGCCTTGCCAGTCGGTCGAACGACAATAAATGGTTCGACGAAGGCGTCGTCGATGGGGCCTTGCAAGCCAGGTGCTTTTGCCAAGGGAGTCGCCGATCGCGCATCGTCGCCCGCCAACTGCCAGCTTGCCGAACCTTTCCGCAACTCAACGCCTTGCTTCCATGCCGAGGCGTCAACCCGAATCGGCTCTTTGTCGATGACGATCGTCACTGGCCCGGCCGGCAACTTGGCCCAAGGACTGCTAACTCGCAACTGGGTGACGTTCGCGGTGGAGATCTCGACCCGATCCATTCCAATTCGGCGCGCATCGACTCTTGCCTCGCGCCAGTGCTCGCCCAGCCCCTGCAGTTCGATCCAGTGGCATTTTCCGAAGCGCAGGGTGCGTGTTTGAAAATGAATCGACTCGGGATGATGTTCGATTCCGCGCTGCTCAAAAACACGCAATCTTGCCAACACATCGGCTAGCGCGATCGGTTCGTACCTGTGGGCAACGCCTTTGCCGACGATGTGCGTCATCGTCAACCCTTGCCCGCGCAGTTCTGACTCCATGATGTCCGCGGACTGCTTCTGCTTGTCGAGCTCACCGCTATAGGCGACCAGCGGAATACTGAGCAGGTTCCGCACGTAGGAGGGAACGTCGTAGACATTCCAGAGCGCCTGCTCGTACCACGGCGGGAACTGGGCGGAGACAAGATTCTGATATCGTCGTACGTCGACGAAACCGGCGCCGGGGCTCATGGCCGCCCAGCGATCGGGAAAATGCGCTCCTAAATGCCAAACGCCCGCGCCCCCCATCGAGAAGCCGCAGAGCACGATCCGGTCACGATCGATGCGGTAATCACGAGCGACTGCTTCGATGGCCTCAAAAACGTCAACCTCGCCGGCCGATTTGAATCCGTTGCAGTACCGCGCAAAGGGATGCAGTACGATCGCCCCCGCGGGTTGGACTTGACCCGCGCTCGTCATCCGCCCGTGGATGAATTGCAGGTCGAGGGCCGTGTCGCCCCGCCCGTGCAGCCAAACGTACAACGGGCAAGGCATTGCCAGGTCGAGATCTTTTGGAATGACCAAGCCATAAGGTTGGGCCGAATCGTCGAGCCCCGAGCGAAATCCGCGGACAACCAGCCCGCGATCGGCCGTCCAGGGATGTTGCCCCTGGGCCAGCGCATCGAGTCGCTGCCCGGCAAGCTTGAGCTGCGCGTCGGCCCAGCCGACCTCGCGCGGCTGATAGAACTCGCCGCCGCGCAGCGCATAGTCGACGGCTTTGACCAAGACCTCCGCGTCGGGGAGTAACTCCAGGGTCTTGGCAGCGGGTTTTGTGGCCCGCAACGATTGCATCCGTCCATTCAGCCGGCGCACTTCGGCCGAAAGCCGCTCGGCGTCGATCTTAGAGATTCCGATTCCCGCCGGCGGCAAGGTGCGCTTGGGCTCCGCGGCTTGGGCGACTGGCCTGCTGCCCAGGGCGGCGAGACACATTAGAATCAGAGAAGGAAAACCTCGCCGCGAGAAGAATTGTGCGGTGTTCATGCGGTCGATTGTTGCCCAATGTCAATGTTGCGTAGTGGAAGCGGTCGCGAGCGTCTCTAATGTAATGTCAGGAGCCAGCGCGTGTCCATGAATCGCACAAGTCGCGGCGACTACTGATTTGACTTCGTTTTCCGGACTCCGCAACACCGCGTTGAAGCCGATGATTGTTACGGGGTGGCCACAATTCGTGAAAATGCGCGCGATCAGCCACGCGGTCGCTGCATGGCTAGGAGCGCTGTTGCCAGGACTGATAGTCCAATGGCCATCCCAAGTGCGGAGGAAGGTTCAGGTACAGGTGTCATAGTGACTTGAAAGAAGAGGTCACTTCCTTCAGATACCTGGAATACTGGACTATTCTGGCTGAACATTCGCACCTCATACGGGGTGTCCGCTGATTCAAGGACTCAGCTTCCCCGTAAGAAACGAATCGACTCCAGTGTCGTTGTGGTCGTGCGCGAGCACTTTCGCGAACCAGAAAGCCGTTTTTTTGGTCTTGAGTTATCGGCCCAGCGCGATACCATGCTTACGGCGACAACGCCAGCCTCCTTAGCTCAATTGGTAGAGCATCTGACTCTTAATCAGAGGGTTGGTGGTTCAAGTCCACCAGGGGGCACTTACTACGAAAGGACTTACGACGATTTCGGAAACTGGCGAAGAAACGATTCCGCCACTTTTCCGCCAAGTCAGCTTCCGGTCTTGTTCTTCAAGAATTCTGGAACGTAAACCGCTTCGCTGGCGGCCTTCATCTTGTCCGCCAAGCCGATGTATCGCAGCGTCGTCTGAAAGCTCTTGTGTCGCATCTTGCGTTGCAGCGTGCTGGCCGGCATCGAATCCACATTGAGCGTTGCGTACCCGCGACGGAACGCATGGAAGCCGTACACGTGGCACGCTTCGGTGCAGGTGTGTTTGTCTTCGTCTCGGCAAGCCAGGTAAATCCCGGCGGCCTGTTGGATTCGCTGGAATTCGACCCACATGGTTCTGCGGTCGTGGGGCCAGGTGAATAGCATGGGCTCGAAGCCGACCAGCCCTTTGACATGGTGCAGGGCTTCGGCCGGCAGGTGGTCGGTATCGTCTCGACCGCCTTTGTTGTCGCCCGCTCGGGTCAGGATGGCCCCCGTTTTCATGTCGACGTCATTCCGCCGCAGTGCGAGGATTTCCCCGATTCGCCAACCCGTGGTGATGGCAAACACCAAGAGCGACTGCCACCATTCTTGTGGAGTGACCGCCAGCCCCTCTGGCATCGTCGCTACGCCGCACGCTTCGTAGATGGCTTGGAAGTGATCGGGGGTCACGATGTCATCGGGCAGTTCAAATACCGCCACTTGTGGGCGGAATGGGGCAGCCGGGGTTGATGATCGTTGGAATCTCTACGATTGGCAAGCGGTAGTAGCGTTTTTGCTGCGTTTTCCTGCGCTT
>Ga0163144_10022160_pt1 | contig 12600 bp, 9 predicted proteins | sample OliLak19BULKMAT1_FD_123175 | JGI IMG/M metagenome (GOLD analysis project Ga0163144, IMG submission 123175) | Freshwater microbial mat bacterial communities from Lake Vanda, McMurdo Dry Valleys, Antarctica - Oligotrophic Lake LV.19.BULKMAT1 | ecosystem: Environmental > Aquatic > Freshwater > Lake... | reverse complement strand
TCCGCCTCCAACCGCCGGATTTCGTCGCGCAATCGGCCAGCTTCCTCGAACTCAAGGTTTGCCGCCGCGTTGCGCATCCGCTTTTCCAAGTCTTCGATGTAACCGCGCAGGTTGTGGCCGACCAGGTTGTTGCGCTCGGGATCGCCGGTGTCCACCAGCACAGAATCCTGCGCGGCGGAGTGTGCGACGATGTCGTGGATGTTGCGCTTGATCGTCTGCGGCGTGATGCCGTGTTCAGTGTTGAACGCCTCCTGCCGCGACCGCCGCCGGTCGGTTTCGGCCAGCGCGCGCTCCATGCTGCCGGTCACCCGGTCGGCATAGAGGATCACCCGGCCATCGACGTTACGCGCGGCACGGCCGATGGTCTGGATCAGCGATGTTTCTGAACGCAAGAAGCCTTCCTTGTCCGCGTCCAGAATCGCCACCAGCCCGCATTCGGGAATGTCGAGGCCTTCGCGCAGCAGGTTGATCCCGATCAGCACGTCATACACGCCCAGCCGCAAGTCGCGGATCAGCTCGATCCGTTCGAGCGTCTCGACGTCGGAGTGCATGTACCGCACGCGCACACCGGCTTCGTGCATGAACTCGGTGAGGTCTTCGGCCATCCGCTTGGTCAGCGTGGTCACCAGCGTGCGGTAGCCTTTGGCGGCGGTCGCCTTGCACTCGACGATGCAGTCCTGCACCTGGTCTTCGACCGGGCGGATTTCCACTGGCGGATCGATCAACCCGGTAGGGCGGATCACCTGTTCGGCGAACACCCCGCCGGTCTGTTCCATTTCCCATTTGCCCGGCGTGGCGCTGACCGCGAAGGTCTGCGGGCGCATCGCGTCCCATTCGTTGAAGCGCAGCGGGCGGTTGTCGATGCAGGATGGCAGACGGAACCCATATTCGGCCAGCGTCAGCTTGCGGCGGTGATCGCCTTTCGCCATCGCGCCGATTTGCGGCACGGTCTGGTGGCTTTCATCGACGAACAGCAGCGCGTTTTCGGGCAGGTATTCGAACAGGGTCGGCGGCGGTTCGCCGGGCAGGCGGCCGGTCAGGAAGCGGCTGTAATTCTCGATCCCCGCGCAGCTGCCGGTCGCCGCGATCATCTCAAGATCAAAATGGGTGCGCTGTTCCAGCCGTTGGCGTTCGAGCAGCTTGCCTTCGATCTCCAATTCCTTGAGCCGTTCTTCCAGCTCGAATTTGATCGCAGCAGCCGCCTGCTTCATCGTCGGGCCCGGCGTGACGTAGTGCGAATTGGCATAGACCCGCACCTTCTCCAGCGCCGCGCCCTTGGTGCCGGTCAGCGGGTCGAATTCGGCGATGCCTTCGATCTCGTCGCCAAAGAAACTGACCCGCCATGCCATGTCTTCATAGTGCGAGGGGAAGATTTCCAGACTGTCCCCGCGCACCCGGAAATTGCCGCGAGTAAAGGCGGTGTCGTTGCGCTTGTATTGCAGCGCGACCAGCTTGCGGATCAATTCGCGTTGGTCGACGGTCTCGCCCACCTTGATGTCGAAAATCATCGCCGAGTATGTCTCGACCGAGCCGATCCCGTACAGGCACGAGACCGAGGCGACGATGATCACGTCGTCACGTTCCAACAGCGAGCGCGTGGCCGAATGGCGCATCCGGTCGATCGCCTCGTTAACGCTCGATTCCTTTTCAATGTAGGTGTCAGAGCGCGGGACGTAGGCTTCGGGCTGGTAGTAATCGTAATAGCTGACGAAATATTCGACTGCATTCTCGGGGAAGAAACTTTTGAATTCGCCGTATAATTGTGCGGCGAGGATCTTGTTGGGGGCGAGGATCAGGGCGGGACGTTGCAGCGTCTGGATCACCTTGGCCATGGTGAAGGTCTTGCCGCTGCCGGTCACGCCCAGCAGCACCTGCGTTTGTTCGCCGTCCAGCGCGCTGGCGGTCAATTCGGCAATCGCGGTCGGCTGATCGCCTGCCGGTTCGTACTCCGACACCAGCTTGAACGGGATGCCGCCCATCGACTTGTCGGGGCGGGTAGGGCGGTGGGGGGTGAAGTCCGCGCCCGTTTCGGGCTCGTCCAACCCCCTGCGGATTACGAGTTCAGCCATGCTCTGCCATATGCGGCCGAGGCACACGAATGTGAAGGGCTGCGAAATTCCTTGGCACGGTTCAGGTCGCGATCGGTTATGCCTTGTGGAAACGGGGCAGGCCCGCAGCAGGAGAACGACACATGAAGCGGATCATCATGGCAGCAGCGGGCGCAATAATGTTGGCAGGCTGTTCGGGCAGCGGCGATGCCGATGCCGACGGAAACGGCGACATCACCGCCAGGGAAGTCGCCAAGCAGGCCGAAGCTGAAGGTATCACGCCCGAACCCGGCCAGTACAAGGCCGTCATCACTATGACCGGGATCGACATCCCCGGCATGCCGCCTGAAATGGCCGGGCACGGCGCCGGGATGACCACCACCACCGAATATTGCCTGAACCAGGAAGAGGTCGACAAAGGCTTTGAAGAGATGATGAAGCGCGGCCAGAACGGCGAATGCTCCTACGAAAAATTCGACATGAAGGACGGCGCGTTTGATGGGGTTATGGTGTGCAAGACCCCCGAAGGCGAAGCGCGCATGACCATGGCCGGCACCGCCACGCCGACAGAATCCGATTTCACCGCCACCATGGCGATGGACTTTGACGGCGCGGGTGAGGGCACGATGAAATTCGCCGCCAAGCACGAACGGATTGGCGATTGCCCGGCGAAACCAAAATAAATTCGGTCGGCGCGCCAATCGCGGGCTCTTCCGAATGTGACATTTCAGGGAACGTTCATCCTGCTGAGGGCTTAGAAGAGCCTATGGCACCGCTTCGTTTCGTTCCTGAAATGCCTCGCCTGTCCGGCCCATGGGCTGCGGCTGCGGCTGCGGCCGGTGCGCAGGCACAGCAGGCCTATGCCGACAGCGAATTCGGGCGCCGGGTGGCGCTCGCCCGGGAGGTCATCCCGCTTGAGCGCGAAGCGGGCAAGCCGCGGCTGGTGCGGCTGCTGGGTGAGGCGGAGATTCTGCTTGAACCCTTCCGCCGCCACCGCCGGCCCAAGCTTGCCATCGCGGCCAGTGCCAGTCCGCAGACGGTGATGATCCTTCCCGGCTTCGGCACGCGCCCCGGCCGGATGCGCTATCTTGCCGAACAGCTGGAGACGGCAGGCCATGTCGCCAAACGCTGGGGGCTGGGCCGCAATTGGGGCCCGAACCCCGATAGCTTTGACCAGCTTGAAGCGCGGATGCTTGAACTCCACGCACGTCATGGCCGCAAGGTGGTGTTGGTCGGCTGGAGCCTTGGCGGGTTGTTCGCGCGTGAGTTGGCCAAACGGCAACCGCACGCGGTCGCCAAGGTGATCACCATGGGATCGCCGTTTTCCGGATCTCCGCGCGCCAATAATGTCTGGCGCGCCTATCAGTTCATCACCGGCCATTCGGTCGATGCTCCCCCGGTCGAGGCTGAGCTTGCGGTCAAGCCGCCGGTCGAAACCATCGCGCTGTGGAGCGCCAATGATGGTGCGATTGCTCCGCGCTGCGCCGCCGGGCGACCCGGTGAACGCGACCGCGCGATTGCGGTGCGCTGCACCCATCTCGGCTTCACCTATGATCCGCAGGTGATTGCCACCTTGCTTGCGGAGCTTGAAGCCACCCGCTGATCGCGCCTTTGCGGCATTGTTGCGCAAAATGTCGCGGGCGCTTTCCTTTTGCAAAACCGCGGTTACATTGTGCACTGCACCTAAGGTGTCACGCGGGGGTCAATGAGCGCAGGCGGCAGCAATTTTGACGAGATGTTCGACGGCGGCGGTCAGACCCGGCCTGCCTACGACGAATATTGCCGCTGGTATAACGAACAGCCGGGCGAGTTCCTCAAGCGCAAGAACCGTGAGGCGGATGACAGCTTTCGCCGCACCGGGATCACCTTCAATGTCTATGGCGAGGATGCGGCTGAGGAACGCCTGATCCCGTTCGACATGGTGCCGCGTATCATTACCGCGAACGAATGGCGCAAGGTGTCGCGCGGGATCGAACAGCGGGTGCGGGCGCTCAATTCATTCCTGTATGATCTGTATCACCGGCAGGAAATCGTGCGCGCGGGCCGGTTGCCCGAACGCCTACTACAATCGAATGACGCGTGGCTTGCGAACATGGTGGGCTTCACCCCGCCGGGCGGGATTTACACCCACATCGTCGGGATTGATCTAGTCCGCACCGGGCCGGACGAATTTTTCGTGCTGGAAGATAATGCGCGCACGCCGTCGGGCGTGTCGTACATGCTCGAAAACCGGGAAACGATGATGGGGATGTTCCCCGATCTGTTCAGCCGGATCGCGGTGGAAAGCGTGTCGAATTACCCGCGCCGCCTTGCGCGCAGCCTCGCGGCCTGCGTCCCGCCCGCGTTTACCGGGGGCAAACCGACCGTGGCGGTGCTGACGCCGGGGATCTACAATTCGGCCTATTTCGAACACGCTTTCCTTGCCGATCAGATGGGCGCGGAACTGGTAGAGGGCAGCGATCTGCGGGTGGTCGGCGGGCGGGTGCAGATGCGCACCACGCTGGGCTATAAACCGATCGACGTGCTCTATCGCCGGGTGGATGACGATTACCTCGATCCGCTGACCTTTAATCCCGATTCCGCGCTGGGCGTGCCGGGGATCATGGATGTCTATCGCGCTGGCGGTATCACCATCGCCAATGCGCCGGGCACCGGGGTGGCGGACGACAAGGCGATTTACAGCTTCATGCCCGATATCGTCGAATTCTACACCGGCGAAAAACCGCTGCTGCCCAACGTCCAGACGTGGCGCTGCGCCGACAAGGACAGCCTTGCCTACGTCCTCGACAATCTCGCCGAACTGGTGGTCAAGGAAGTCCATGGATCGGGCGGATACGGGATGCTGATCGGGCCGACATCATCCAAGCGCGAGATCGAGGCTTTCCGCGCCAAGCTGATCGCCCGGCCGGAAAATTACATCGCCCAGCCCACGCTCGCGCTGTCGACCTGCCCGATCTACACCCGCGCCGGGCTTGCCCCGCGGCATCTTGATCTGCGCCCGTTCGTGCTGGTTTCGCCCGAAGGGATCGACATCACGCCGGGCGGGCTGACGCGGGTGGCGCTCAAAAAGGGATCGCTGGTGGTCAATTCCTCGCAAGGGGGCGGCACCAAAGATACCTGGGTGCTGAAAGACTGATGCCCGGGGCGGATCATCTCTTGAGCGTTCCCCTCCCGCAAGCGGGAGGGGTGGCATGCTAGGCCGCACCGCCAACAGCCTGTTCTGGATGTTCCGCTATCTTGAGCGGGCAGAGAACACCGCGCGCCTGCTCGAAGCGGCGCTGCGCATGGCGCTGACCCGCGATCTGGTGACGGCCGAGGCGGAGTGGCGCTCGGTCATCGCGACGCTCGGTCTGCAAAAGGCTTATGAGGCGCTGCATGACGGATATGACGGCGTATCGGTCTGGAACTTCATTCTGCGCGGGCCTTCCAACCCCGGCAACGTCCGGGTGATGTTCGGCGCGGTGCGTAGCAATGCGCGCATGGCGCGGATCAATATCTCGGGCGATGTGTGGGAAGCGGTCAACGAAAACTGGATGAAGCTCGACGCGCTGCTGGCCCGCCCGATTGGGCAGATGGCGGTGGGCGAGGTGCTTGGCGCGATCCGACGCGCAGGCACGCAGGTGCACGGCGCATTCGACGGATCGATGCTGCGCGATGAAGGCTACCACTTCAGCCGTGCGGGCACCTTTATCGAGCGCGCCGACAGCACTGCGCGTATTCTCGACATGAAGTATTTCCTGCTGCTGCCCTCGCTCTCCTATGTCGGGTCGAGCCTTGATACCGGGCAGTGGGAACAGGTGTTGCGATCGGTTGCTGGCGCGCGAGTCTATAGCTGGCTTAATGCCGGGCAGATCGAAGCGCGCGGGATCGTTGAATTCGTGGTGCTTGATGACCGCTTCCCGCGCAGCCTCGCATTCTGCCGCAGCGCGCTGCGCGACAATCTTGCCGCGCTGGCCCGGATGCATGGGGTGGAGGGGCACTGCAACGCGTTGATGCGCGATGCCGATACCCGCATCAGCCACCTGACGGTTGATGAGATATTCGATCAGGGGCTGCACGAATTCCTCGTCGATTTCCTCGCCCGCAACGCCTCGATCGCCCGTGCGATTGCGCAGGATTATCGGTTCCACGCATGAGCACCATGAAACTCTCGATCCGGCACACCACCCACTATGCTTTTGCGCAGCCGGTGGTCCACGCGCTGCAACGGCTGCGGCTCACGCCCAAGGAAACGCAGGGGCAGCGGATTATTGATTGGGCGATGACTTTCGACAACGCCCATGCCGAGCTGCAATATGACGATCAGCATTTCAACCATGTCACCCTGATCGGGCTGGCCCCCGGTGCACGCGAGGTGACGGTGACCTGTCAGGGCACAGTTGAGACTGACGATAATGCGGGCGTGATTGGCCGCCATTCGGGCCATCTGCCGCTGTGGAGTTTCCTGCGACAAACCCCCCTGACCCGTCCTGGCGGTAAGCTGCGCGGGCTGCTGCGCGAGGTTGCAGGGCCGGGCGCAATAGACCGTGATGGGGCCGCTCCGCTCGATTTCCTCCACGCGCTCTCGGGCCTGATCCGGGACCGTATCCTTTACGAAACTGGCCGCACCCATTCGGCCACCACCGCCGAAGAAGCTGTCGGCCACGGCGCGGGGGTTTGTCAGGATCACGCGCATATCTTCATCGGCGCCGCACGGGCGAGCGGGATCCCGGCGCGCTATGTCAGCGGCTATCTGATGATGGACGACCGGATCGAACAGGAAGCCACCCACGCCTGGGCCGAAGCGCATGTCGAAGGGCTGGGCTGGGTGGGCTTCGATGTGTCGAACGGGATCAGCCCCGATCCGCGCTATGTCCGCGTGGCAACCGGCAGTGACTACCGTGATGCTGCGCCAATCACCGGCATCAGTTTCGGCGCGGCGGCGGATGAAGTGCTGTCAGTTGGCGTTGCGGTTGAAGACCAATCTGAGCACCAGTCGCGGGGCCAGTCTCAGGGCCAATCTCAGGGCCAATCTCAGGCCCAATCGGGCCAATCGCAGGATCAATCCACGCAGTAATCCCAATCGCAGCAACCCGGCCTTTGCCTAGGCGGGCGCTTCGGTATAGGGCCACCGCTCGGCTGAGAGAGGATATGGTATGACCTATTGCGTTGGCATGGTGCTCGACCGCGGGCTGGTGTTGATGAGCGACACCCGCACCAATTCGGGCGTCGACAACATCTCGACCTTTCGCAAACTGTTCCATTGGAGCGTGCCGGGCGAACGGATGATCGCGGTAATGACCGCGGGCAATCTTGCCACCACGCAGGCAGTGATCAGCCAGCTGGACGAACGCACCAAGGCACCGGCAGAGCGCGACAACGCGCTGCTGAAAGGCCCGACCATGTTTCAGGTCGCGACCGAAATCGGGCGGTTGCTGCGCACCACCATCGAAACCGCGCAGGCGGTGGGCGGCGAAAGCGGTAAGGGGCGGTTCACTGCCACAATGATCGTCGCCGGGCAGATTGCTGGCATGCAGCCGCGCCTGTTCATGATCTATCCCGAGGGCAACTTCATCGAAGCGAGCTGGGACACGCCGTTCTTCCAGATTGGCGAGACCAAATATGGACGCCCGATCCTGATCCGCGGCTATGATCGCGACATGACTTACGAAGACGCGGTGAAGCTGATGATGGTGAGTTTCGATTCCACTTTGAAGGCAAACCTTTCGGTCGGCCTGCCGCTTGATCTGCTGGTCATCGGCAAGGATGCTTTCGCACCGAGCCACGAACATCGGGTGACGGCCGAAGATCCGTATTTCGACAAGATCTCATCGGGTTGGGGAAATGCGCTGAAATCGGCCTTCCATTCGCTTCCAGCTTACGTATTTGCTGAAAACGACTAACCTAGGCGAAGGTTTAAACTCCGTTTCGGAGAGAATTACTTAAGCAAATTCAACGTTATGATGGTTTCCAGATATGGTAATTCCTCCGGATTGGCGGCGCTCTTGCGTGTAAACCCCGATAGGCTGGCGCACACACTGTTGTATGACCCGCAAAGCAACCATCCACTTTATCGATTCCTGCAGCCGCCAGCGCGCTGAATTGGCCCGAGTGGGCTTTGCGCTTGGCCACCACTGTGAGGTGTACGGCGATCTGTCCGAGCTTGCCGTGCACCCGCCGCGCGAAGGGATCATCGTCGCCCGCGATACAGCCGAGGAAGGCGGCGTGGGCATGATCCTTGAACGGTTGGGGCGCCTGGGCATCTGGTTGCCGTTGATCGCGGTCGACGTGCAGCCGCGTCCTGGCCGGATTGTTGATGCGATCAAGGCGGGTTCGCTCGATTACCTCGCTCTGCCGCTCGATCCCGAACGCTTTACCCGCTGCCTCACCCGCATCGCCAAGGAAGCCGAGCAGTTCGGCGCGGCCCGCCGCCGTATGATCGAAGCGCGCGACCGCATCTCGACCCTGTCGGGGCGCGAACGCGAAGTGCTTGATTGGTTGGCTGAAGGCAGCAGCAACAAGGCAATTGCGCGCGAACTCGATATCAGCCCGCGCACGGTGGAAATCCACCGCGCCAACATGATGACCAAACTGGGCGCGCGCCACGCGGCCGAAGCGGTGCGATTGAAATTGGAGGCGAAGCTGGAACCAAAGCTGCGGGCCTGAATGATCTTGAGCGGAATGGAACATTTCGCCGCTCGAAATTCATAACAGGTTTTGATGGCGCCAACGCAAGCTTCCCCGCTCAGCCCCACCTCTGCTGAACGATTGCCGCGCGCAGCATTGGTTATCACAGGTTTCACCCCCGGGCGGTCTCGGCGCTGATGTTTCAGCACGCCGGGGCCGCCGAATTTTTTTGTGACATTGGCTGGAATGTTGAGGTTCGCTTGCTTAACGGCGCTGCTTACCGGCAGAAGGTCGCGCCGCTGCTTTCGAGATGGAAATGATCCCTGTGCGCGGCGTTGTAGTCCGGCCCCAGCACGGTGCCGAATCGCTTGCACGCGCTCTTGTGCACCACCCGCAGAAATTCGCGCGTGGCCGCATCGCCGCCGTCCCAATCGCGGGTGAGCACGATCCGGCGGCCATCGGCAAGGACGAAGCCCGAAACATCGATGGCCTCGGCTCGCGCATGGGCAGATCGGCGTTCAGTCCCGGCGACATTGCGGCAGGCGTAGCTGCCCATCGTCTCGATCCGCGCGACCGGACTGCCAAGGATCTGCCGGGCGGCACGGTCCACCCCGAAGCGCGCCCAATCGCTGAAGGATTTGGCCACGCCGCAGCGGACCGGGCCAAGATTGCTGATTGTCAGCGGCGAACGGTCACCCGCCAGCGCCATCAGTTGTACCGTGCCCAGCTTGTTGCAGCCGGGCGCGGCGTAGGTATCGGGCAGTCGATCAAACCGCGCGCCGCTGCCGCCAAGGTCAGCAAGGCAGCTCGCATCCTCGGGCCGCGGGGCGTAGCTTTGCGGGGCCGAGGCGACACGGGTGGCGGGTGTCGCCGAACCCTGACCGGGAGCGCGGGCCGATTGGCTCGCGCTGCCGGGTGCTGCGCCGCTGCTGCCACCGGGCACCAGCGAACCACACCCCGACAACGCCAATCCGGCTGCGAGAATCGTCAATCCGCGAAGAGTGCTTTTGACCATCATGGCTAAGGATTATTGCTGATCAATGGTTAACAGCCCGGAAACGGATGCGGTGAGGCGATGTTTTACAGCCCCCTAAGGGATATTGCGCGGTTCAGCGGCTTTATCTGGTGACTGCGCGCGGGCGGGTGAGGGCGCTCACCACCACAATTGCGATGGTCGCCGCCGCAAAGCCGGGGACGATTTCGTACAGGCCCGGCCCACCGCCGAGCCATTCGGGCAAGCTGGCATTCCAGCCCAGCGTGATCCACCCGGCGACCACCACAGCGCCCGTAACAAGCCCCGCCACCGCACCCGCGCCGGTCATGCCTCTCCCGTCCTTGTCATGCCACGTCAGCGCCAACAGGATCAGTGGGCCGAACGCTGCGCCGAACCCCGCCCAGGCGTTGGACACCAGGCCCAGCACTTCGCTGTCAGGATCACGGGCAATGACGATCGCTGCTGCCGCGACTAACGCAACGCTGATCCTTCCGACGTTCACCGCCTCCCGCTCGCTGGCATCGCGGCGCAGGAACAGGCGGTAGAAATCCTCAGTCAATGACGAGGAACTAACCAGCAGCTGCGATGAAATCGTGCTCATGATCGCGGCCAGAAGCGCGGCGTAGAGGAAGCCGGTCACCGCCGGGTGAAACAGCAATTGTGCGAGCACGATGAAGATCGTCTCGGGATCGTCAACCACCAGCCCATTGCGCTCCGCATAGGCGCGGCCTGCCAGCCCAAGGCCGATGGTCCCCGCCAACGAGATTGCCATCCAGCCCATGCCGATCACGCCCGCGCGGCGCACGTTCTCAACCCGGTCGATCGCCATGAAGCGCACGATGATATGCGGCTGTCCGAAATAGCCGAGGCCCCATGTCACCGCGCTGATAAACCCTATGGTGGTGAGGCCATAGGTGAGGTCGAGGAACCCTTCCTGCGGCACGGCAAGAATGCTGGCTCCCGCCGATCCTCCGGGGCCGAACATGACGACAAGCGGCATGATGACGAGCGCGGTCATCATGATCAGGCCTTGCACGAAATCCGTCAGGCTGACAGCGAGAAACCCGCCGATCATGGTGTAGGCGATCACGATCCCGGCGGTGATGACAATGCCGAGCATATAGTCCGAAAGGCCCGTATCCGGCAGCGCGCCGGCAAAGGCGAGTTCGAACAGCTTGCCCCCGCCAACCATTCCGCTCGCGGTGTAGACGGTGAAGAAGGCGACGATCACAATCGCCGAGATGACCCGCAGCGCCGTGCCGCTTTCGGGAAAGCGATTGGCGAGGAATTGCGGCACAGTTAGCGCATCGCCCAGCCGCTCGGTCTGTTCGCGCAAACGGGGTGCGACAATGATCCAGTTGAGCGCCGCGCCGATGGTCAGCCCGATGGCGATCCACGCCTCAACCAGTCCTCCGATAAACAGCGCGCCGGGCAGACCCAGCAGCAACCAACCCGACATATCCGAAGCGCCCGCGCTCAATGCAGCGACAGAAGGCGGCAGGTTGCGTCCGGCGAGCAGGTATCCCGCGCTGTCGGCAGTCGATTTGCGCCAAGCGTAAACGCCAATCGCAAGCATGAGGATGAAATAGGCGGCGAGGCTTGCGAGGGTGTAGGGGTTCATGGCGGGCAGGGGTAACAACTGCGCTGCGCCTTGAACACCGCCAGCAGCGAGTTTTCCCGGCTCGGCCTAATTCAAACCCTGTCCCCTCAATCCTTCTTGCGGCGCATTTTCTTGCGCTCGTTCGGGTCGAGTTCGGCCTTGCGCAGGCGGATCGATTGCGGGGTCACTTCGACCATTTCATCGTCGTCGATGTAAGCGATCGACTGTTCCAGCGTCATCCGGCGCGGCGGGGTGAGGCGGATTGCATCGTCCTTGCCGCTGGACCGCACGTTGGACAGCTGCTTGGCCTTCATCGGGTTGACTTCAAGATCATCGGGCTTGGCGTTTTCGCCGATGATCATGCCTTCATAGACCTTCATCTGCGCGCCGATGAACAAATCGCCGCGTTCTTCGAGCATGTTGAGCGCGTAGGCATTGGCATCGCCATCGCCGTTGGAAATCAGCACGCCGTTGTTGCGCCCTTCGATTGAGCCTTTGTAAACGTCGTACTTTTCGAACAGGCGGTTCATGATTCCGGTGCCGCGCGTGTCGGACAGGAATTCGCCATGGTAACCGATCAGCCCGCGCGACGGGGCGGAGAAGGTGATGCGGGTCTTGCCAATGCCCGAGGGGCGCATTTCGGTGAGGTCGGCCTTGCGGCGCTGCATCTTTTCCACGACCGTGCCCGAGTGTTCGTCATCCACGTCGATGACGACGGTCTCATACGGCTCCATCCGCTTGCCGCCTTCGTCGCGGAACAGCACGCGCGGGCGGCTGATGCCGAGCTCGAAGCCTTCGCGGCGCATCGTTTCGATCAGCACGCCAAGCTGCAATTCGCCGCGCCCTGCGACTTCAAAGGCATCCTTGTCTGCGCTTTCGGTGACGCGGATGGCGACGTTGGTTTCAGCCTCACGCAGCAGGCGGTCGCGGATGATGCGGCTGGTGACCTTGGTGCCTTCGCGGCCGGCCATTGGGCTGTCGTTCACGGCAAAGCGCATCGCCAGCGTCGGCGGATCGATCGGCTGCGCGGCAATCGGTTCGCTTACACTGGGGTCGCAAATGGTGTTGGCCACGGTCGCTTTTTCGAGGCCCGCGAGTGCGATGATGTCGCCCGCCTGCGCAGATTCCACCGGAACGCGCTCCAGCCCGTCAAAGCTCATCAGCTTGGTCGCACGGCCTACTTCGATCACCTTGCCGTCCATGTCGATCGCGTGGATCGGATCATTGACCCGGATCGTGCCCGACTGCACGCGCCCGGTGATGACGCGGCCCATGAAGTTGTCGCGGTCAAGCAGCGTCGCAAGGAAGCTGAACTTTGCGTTCGGGTCGAGGCCCGGCGCGCGCACGTGTTC
>Ga0163144_10022158_pt1 | contig 12601 bp, 16 predicted proteins | sample OliLak19BULKMAT1_FD_123175 | JGI IMG/M metagenome (GOLD analysis project Ga0163144, IMG submission 123175) | Freshwater microbial mat bacterial communities from Lake Vanda, McMurdo Dry Valleys, Antarctica - Oligotrophic Lake LV.19.BULKMAT1 | ecosystem: Environmental > Aquatic > Freshwater >... | reverse complement strand
TCTGGCCAAACCGTTTAAGAAGGAAGATATCAAGTTGGTCGTGAAGCGGAGTCTCGATCACTGTCGACTCATCCGAGAAAATGCCCGGTTCCGAGATGAGTTGAAGAGCAAAGATGAATGGTCTCCACTGGTGGGAAGCAGTCCTGCCATGCTGGAAGTATATAAGCTGGTAGCACGGGTGACCGAGAGCAAGAGCACGGTGCTCCTGCAAGGGGAAAGCGGCACCGGCAAGGAACTGATTGCGCGGGCCATCCATGCGAATGGGCCTCGTCGGGACAAGCCATTTATTCCGGTGAATTGTGGGGCGCTGCCGGATGCCCTGCTGGAGTCGGAAATGTTCGGGTATGAGAAGGGAGCCTTTACCGGCGCGGTGGGAACCAAAGTCGGCCTCTTTGAATCTGCGAACGGGGGCACGTTGTTTCTCGATGAGATCGGCGAGTTGGGACAGGCCGTACAGGTGAAGTTGCTGCGGGTGATGCAAGATCACGAGGTCCGCCGTGTCGGCAGCACCACATCGACGAAGGTCGATGTCCGTATCATCACCGCGACCAATCGCGATCTCGAGCAGCTCGTCAAGGAGGGCAGGTATCGGGACGACTTATTTTATCGCCTCAATGTCGTGCGTATCGTCTTGCCGTCGCTGGCAGAACGGCGGGAGGATATTCCGATGTTGGCGCATCACTTCTTGCAGAAATGCGCGGCGGGGGCAACGCATGCGGTGCGCGGAGTGCTGCCGGAGACCATGGCGTTGCTGATGCAGTATCGCTGGCCCGGCAATGTGCGCGAACTAGAAAACGCCATTGAGCGGGCCGTCTCGCTGAGTCACGGTCCCCTCCTCACGCCGGAGGATCTGCCGGCGTCGCTGCATCGGACGGAGCTACCGGCGAAGGATATAGCCGGAACAATCGCCCACAGCGATGAGGGGAATTTGTCCCTTGAGGAGGTCGAGAAACGTCACCTCGCCCGCGTGCTGAAGGAAACCAAGGGAAATAAAGTCAAAGCCGCAAAGATCCTCGGCATCGATCGACGCACACTCTATCGGATGGCCGAACGATTTGGGTTAGATCTTGGCGATGATGCCGACAGTGGAGAGATCGACCAGGAGCTGCGGTAGCCTGCCTTGACGACACACGCCTCTGCCGCAATCTCGTCGGTCACAACCGGATCATGGGGGAGGGGACGCACTGTGAACGTGGACGCTCAGATGACAAAGAAAGCCAATCTGCGCTCGTGAAGATTGCGGATCACTTGGCTTTACCGGCCTTCAATCGATAGACAAGATGGGTGTCGGTATGCAGGACGCCGTCGATCTCATGGATTCGGCTCAGCACCAACTGGGTCAGGGCGTCCTGGTCCGAGACTTCCGCCACGGCAATAATATCGGGATTGCCCCAGCAGGGATCGATGGTCTTGATCTGCTTGATTGCCGACAAAGCCAGGACCACATCGCTCGTACGTCCCGGCTGTACATTGATGAGCACGTAGGCCCGATCTGACATGATTTTCCCACCATCGACAGGAGAATGAATCGTACTAGGCACCGCGGAAGTAGTGTGGTTCGCGTCAACGGAGCGGATACCCTTCGCCTCTGTCGATGCACGAGTGCCCGCAGACGGTAGGGGGAGTGTGTTCACCGCAGGTTTCAACTTCTTCATAGATCACCTCATTTCGGGACGACTAGGATATCGACAACAAATGAATCGCTCACGCTCGTGAGATTCGCTTCGAGGCCTTGAGGGCCTCCGATACGGCCATCAGGATCGTAGATAAAACACAAGAGCGTGGTGCAACGGCCATGGAATCGATACCGTGCTGCGTCAACTCGAAGTTGGTCTGTGAGGTCTTTAGCCGTAAGGCCAGGGCGTGTTTTCTTGACGATCACCGCAAGGCGACGCTCGTTCAACAAGAGTGTCGTGCGCGGGGCTCCGCTCGAATAACTCGGCGTCCATTCTTCCGTATCGATATTGTTGAATTGAACCCGTAGAAGCGCATGCAACAGATCTTGCGCATCAACCTCGTCGTCCACCTGTAACGTCGCTCGATGCTCCCCGCGAAGACGCAACTGCTGGACGACGGCATGGAACCGGCAACAGACGGCCTTCACGAGTTCGAGCGGATCCGATCCGGCCTGAGTCAGTTGCGGCGTAGGCTCCTGCGGGGAGGAGGGGTTGACCGGAATCGGAGCATGCGACGGCTGATGCTGAGGGATGAGAAGCGCCTCCTGCATCGTGGGCTGTGGGCCGGCGGAGGGAATTGGATGCGCGTGAGACTCCGACTCAGACCGTGATGGCTGCGGTGGCTTGTCGGTATGCGATACGTCTGCCTGTGCAGGCGGTGCCGCTTGTGGTGGCAGCTGCTGAGGCTCCGGGGCGACTCGACCCACCGGCTGCAAAGCGATAGGTCGCACCACTGGTGTCTGTGCCTCCGGTGTACGTGGAGATGGTATGAGCGGAGATATGGCTACGCCCAAAGGCTCTGGCTGTTGCGGAGAGGCCAAGGGAGCCGGAGGGGCCGGAGGGATCGGGGGGGGCGAGGGGAGCGGGGGGATCGGATGTGGACTCGGCAGAGCGGCGGCTGGAGCAAGATCGAGGTTCGGAGTGAGGGCGGCAACGACAGGCGGTGGCGTAACCAGCACTGCGTGCGGCATGGTCACCTGTACCGTCGAGATCGATGCCGGGACTACAGTTATCGATGGGAGTGCAGACGCGGATGGTGCTGAAGCCGGCGGCGACGGAGGGGTTTCTTGGGGGGAATGTCCACCTTGCGGATCAATTATTTTTTGCTCAAGCGTAGCCATAAGGGCCTTGATCAAGGCGATGCTCTGCCGCGTCTCCTCAGGGCTGTCCATGAGTAGTCGGTGGTGCCGATGCTCTTGGAATTCAGGGGATTTCTCGCCAAACGTGCGGCGGATGCACTCGCGGAATTGCAACTCCGTTCTCGCCCTAGCTGCGTCGAGATAGGGGAAGCCTTCTCGGCCAAGGTCTCCCACCTGTGCAAGAAGCTCCTGGAGCTCTCTCGCGCCACGAGTAAGGTCTTCAACCGTGGCAGTCTTAGACCGCACGCGAGATGGTTCAGTTGTTTTTGCTCGTGCCATAGCGTCAGGGGAAAGTCTAGCTCAGCCTTCACAACGTGGCAAGAAAACATGGGAAAACTGGCAGGGAGCCTGTGGGACGGACAAGAAAAAATTGCCCTGTGTACTGAGAACAAAAACAGCAAGTGCGGATGGTGCGGATTGGTGCCCCCGACCGGAATTGAACCAGCGACAAACGGTTTAGGAAATCGTTTTATGCGCACAACGGAACCCCGCGAAAAACCGCGAAACCCACGATGAATACTGGCGAGAGGGCGTGTGTGGCATCTACCGTCCTCTCCCGCCGTTTACCGTCTTTTACCGTGGTTTCCCCTTTTTTGTCCCCCCGAATGTCCCCGCGCTTTTCTCGCTTCAAAAGGGACCAACAAAATGGGGCTGGTTGCGGGGGCTCGATTCGCTCACGATTTAACCCCTCGGTGACGATCGCCCTGACGGCGTGAAACCCCGCTTGATTGCACACGGCAACTAGTCCCCGCAGCTGTCATCATTAACAGGAAAGGAAATGTTCTCAAACTCGGAGCTCCCCTGGCGGTGTTCGTGAGCCTTCCGGTCGCTCGTTACGGAGAGCAGGGTTTGCGTTCCTCTTCCATAAGGTTCATCGTCGAACTCACTTCGAGCTCGACAAAGACTCCACACCGAGCAGTCCAGAATTTGGCCCTGGCAGGAGGGGTTGGCGGTGGCGGCGGCGGTTGATTTAACTCGGGAGGTTGGATCTGGACGTTTACGATCGAGCGCTCCAACGGAGACGCCATCATCCGACTGTCATGGCGCTGCATGGCATCGCCACTAAACTCACGGAGCGTTCTGCCGGCCTCGGCCTCTGTGCCCAGCAGAGCAGGCAGTACTACTGTTGAAACCAAGACCCACCAGCCAGAAGATATGACACCCGCGAATCTGGAAATAAGTCTGGAAAACATGGGACCTTTTTGGTTAGGCATGGGCCGACACTGTACTCAGTTTACGTGATCCGAAGATCTTGGGGAGCTAGGAAAACTCCTAGTTCCTTCACATAACGTTCAATATTGATGCGTATCCGCGCTTGCAGCAGACCCTTCATGAAGAATGCGGATGAGGAAGAAAGACGAGAAAGATGGGACACGCTAGTGCGAAACAGATTGGAGTTGAACGAACAGGCGATGTGATTGGGCACGAAGCTGGGCGATTCGCTGCCGAATCTTATTAAGAAGGGGGCCTTTCGTTTACAGAGACCCTGTGGGCAACATCCTCCCAAAACTCTAGCGCAATTGTCATACGCCCCACGGGTCCCATCGCTCAAGTTTGGAAAAATGGCATCTGGAGCCATTTCGTGGTTACGAAGAATGACGGCGTGAAACCAGGCGCTAGCCGCGACGGCAACGCACTTTCTTCTTCCGCCACTCCCACGGCGACACCGGCTGCAAATCTGCCTTTCCGCCCTTCTCGCGCTTCGTTCTCTAACGCTTCCAGCACCGTATCTCCTGGCGCATACTTCCTGTACCACCAGCGCCAGGCGTCTTTGGCAAGCGAGTGATTGACGTTGATGCCACCCGGTAGAAGCATATCGACATGTTCTGTTTAGCGCTTTTCTTGACAGAGAACTCCGAGGTGGTAAGGTTGCCTAGGGCATCGTCAGGTTTTCACCTTACTAAGGAGAATAACGTATGAGTTTTCAACGTAGGCTGGCGATTAGCTTGGCAATTATCTTCCTGTTACCCATGTATGGGCATGTCATGGCCAAGGAAACCAAGGAGGCCAAGCAAGAACCTCAAGTGAAGCCATTATACGTCGGTGTATTTGGGGGATTGTCGTTTCCCCAAGACGCGCATTTAAGGCCCGGTGACTCGCTTACGATCGATATGCAAGGAGGCTTCTCTGGAGGGCTGAAGGCAGGGTGGGTGTTACCCCCATTGAGCTATGACAATTGGTTCAACTGGGAACTAGAGTACTGGTACCAGAACAACAGGGTCAAACAGCAGACAATTCCCGGTGTTGGCACGACCTCCGGGGCAAACGGGCACACGCATATTTTCTCCTCGAACTTCATTCTTCGCCGCCCTACTGGCGTGATTCAGCCGTATATAGGTCTTGGACCGTCCCTTGTGTATATGGATTTAAACGGTCCAAAAAATGGGGCTACGGTTTTTGGCCCAGGAGATCAGAGTGCAACTTCATTAGGCCTCAACTTACTTGTCGGCACACGAGTCAAGTTCACCGACAGTCTTGGAATGTTCGTTGAGTACAAACGCAACACGGCGTTTAATGCGGCTTTCGACAGTGGACGATATAGCCTCACCACGAATGCGCTTGCTGTAGGGCTAACTTGGGATTTTGACTCCGTATCTCTGCCATAAGAGATAGTCTTTATAACCAAAGTTTCTTAGGAGCGGCGCAGTGGGGGATTGCTTAAGCCCTTGTGGGCTCGGCAACCCCCCTAGTCCTGCACTCCTATCTGGCCTGACCTCAAGCCTCAATACATTCAGATTAGGACGCTTCGAGTTATTGCCCCTCTAGGCAGCCTCGTAGTTCGTAGAAGCTATTAGCGGGATCACATGGATTGACGCTGCCTGTACGCTGCGAGATTTTCACGGTATCCTGGCTCAAAAGCAATGCCCGATCGGCACCGACAATTTCCACTAGCGTCGGTGCGGGCGTAGTTCCTCCGCTTGACGGTTTGCCTGCTTACACCGTACTCACGAAAAATTCCGGAGCGATGAGTCCACTCACTAAGATTAGAAAAGCCACGCTGCCCACCAAAAACCTGTTTTTGTTGTTCACGAGGGACCTCCATAGTTTAAAAGACTAATATCTTCTGCGCATGGGTGAGGGCGACACTGTGCCACAACACACAATCGAGCAATACCCCTTGGGGGGAGGGAAACGGAGAGTCTGAAGCGAGCGAGAATGAAAAACTAAGCCTGTTCGTCGAGTTGTTTGAGAGCTTTCCCACCCTTAGTTTTCCAGGCCGTCAGTCCGTTTGCGCCCCCCCCATGTATAACGACTGCCGCCGCAGATGGACTTGAAAACTCCGCATCCTTGGTGAAGACTAAGAAACCATCCTTCTGGATTAGGGTGCCATCCATTATTAGTTGTTTGCGCTGGGCTACGACGGAGGGGTAACTTTCGGCAGATGGGCGCTCCTCCAAGACCGCGGTCGAGCAAACTCCACACACGCCTAATAGCGGACTCGTAGATGCTGGGCGTCATAGGTTTAACTGAGCCTGAGGGACTGTGACTAGGGCCCGGGTGTTCGTTCCCCTTTCGGGGGGGATGGATATCTGGGCCCTTTTTTTTTGTGCCAAAACCTTTAACGTTGAAGGAGGTTTACATGTTTCTCAAAGAAGAAGAACGACGAGAGAACCGCATTCGTAAACTGGCAATTCGCCGCGGCTACAGAGTTCGCAAAGACAGGGCACGATCCCTCAACCTCGATCATCACGGACTCTTCAGCTTAGTGGACTCTGACACAGGCTATGTCGTGAGGGGAGTACGCTTCGAGGTCAGTCTGGAAGAGATTGAGAATTTTTTAACCGGTACTGATTAGCAACGGAGGTGTGAGCGATGGAAGACATTCGCATCGAGAACGTCGCTAAAAAATTATCAGCGCTGAGGCGACAGGGCATAAGTTCCCTAGAGCAGGCTCAAGGGATGCTTGCTGAGATGGAACGCATGGGATTGGTGAGAAGGACTGGAGAGGATCGGAATGGACAACCTCTATATGCCCTAACCTCGGAAAAGGCACAAAAGGGCGCGTAAACATCAGTAGGCATCGGGTTTCCGCCTGCCTTTCTTCTTCGCTAGTGGTTAGGGTATAATTGCCTAGGCAGTTAACCCTAACGCTAGCGAAAGGAGACGGCATGAAAAAGAAGAAAATTGTGGTTCTCCTCCCCAGCGATCTCAAGGCGCAGTTAGACCGCAAGCGCAAGAAAGAGGGCTTTTCGATTGTGTGGTACGTGACGAAGGTCTTGCGCGAGGCGCTGAAGAGGAGGGCGGCATGAGCCCCCGATGCCCGAAGTGCGGTGACCCCGCCCCGTTGCATCGCGAGGCCTGTGAGCGCCTGAGGGACCTGGATGAGTATCACCGGCTTGTCGGCTATCTGCGAGCGAACGGTCTTACTGAGGCACAGGCCCACTCTCGGGCCGAGGAGGCAATGATGACACCCAACGAATCGTACGTGCAGAACATTTTAGAGGAAGCTCTCTTGTCGTATGCGGAAGGAACCGGAACGGAAATCAAAACCCGAACCTATGAGGACGCCGGGATGCTCACGCGCGACAAGGGGGTGGTCGTCGAAGTGGAGGGCAGCCGCTTTCAGCTCACCATTGTGAAAGTCTAAGGGGGGGGGGACCATGAACAATCTGATGCTCGGAATGATCTTGGGCAGCCTCCTGGCAGGAACCCTCGTGAGCGCGGCCCAGTTCTACGATTCCAAAGGCCAGCCGGCTGCGCCCTCCGGCAGTATCCAGCAGTTTGATTATTTCCGGCAGCGGCAGCAGTTCATTGACTTGGGCGCCTCACGCCGCATTCAGGAAGAGGCGACCCGTCAGAACAAACTGACTCCATGTGGAAGGTGACGATCATGAGCGCAAAGAAACAGAAGGGGCATCATGGAATCTACCAGCGTGGAAACACATGGTATTGGGAATCCTGGATCGAGGGCGTCCGTTACCGGCGACGCATCGGCAGGGACATTCCACGGCAACTCGCGTTGGACATTGCCCGCAAATATCGCGTGGAGATTTTGGGTGGGAATTATGGCTACGGGACGAAGGCCAAAGACGTGTCCTTTGAGGACGCCCGCACGCAGTTTGAAACCTGGGCCGCGGCCAATAAGAAGCCGCGCACCGCTCACTCTTACCTCGAATGTTTACGCCGCCTCGCGGAGTCGTTCAGCGGGAAACGGTTGAGCCAGCTTTCATCGTTTCATGTCGAAGGGCATCGCCAAGGTCGCATTAAGGCGGGAGCCCGTGTGCGGGCGAATCGAGAAGTGGCCGTGCTCAAAAATATGTTCAATCGGTGTCGGGAGTGGGAGCTCTTCGACGGAGCCAATCCGGTCGAGTCGGTGAAGCTGACGAAGGAACCGAAACAGCGGTTGCGGTTTCTGGATCGGGAGGAGGAGGACCGCCTGCTGGCGAAGTGTACGGAACCACTCAAGACGATGGTGTTGATCGGAGTCCATTGCGGCCTGCGATTGGCAAGTGAGGGGCTGACGTTACGATGGGCGGACCTCGATTTCCGACTCAAGACGTTGAGCGTCCAAGCCAGCTATGCCAAGACGGGCGTCAGCCGCGCCATCCCGATGAACTCCCTCGTCCTCGCCGCCCTCACTCGACTTCCGAGACACAGCGACTATGTCTTTGCCAAGCCCAATGGAATGCCGTTTCGTGTCGTCCAAGGCTTTCGTGCGGCATGCCGCAGGGCCGGTCTCCACGATGTGACGCCCCACACCCTCCGCCATACGTTCGCCACGCGATTGATCGAAAACGGCGTGGACCTCCGAACGGTGCAGGAACTCGGCGGGTGGTCGAATCTGAAAATGCTCGAACGCTACGGCCACGTCACGCCCAGTAGGAAGGCCGAGGCGGTCGAGCGGCTTGTCCCCCCGAATGTCCCCGCGCCTGAAATGCGCAAACTCGTAACCGCTTGATATATTGGTGCCCCCGATACGAATTGAACGTACGACAAACGGTTTAGGAAACCGCTGCTCTATCCAACTGAGCTACGGGGGCGTGGTGTGAATTTAGCGTACTCACGGGTGGATTGAAAGGGGAGATTGAGGAGACACAGGGTCTGCCAGGTCTTGATACGGTCTCAGGGACGACAGAGAGGCCGATCCGGCTATTGCGTGAGCTGGAAGGTTACTTATTATTCACGGAAAGATACATGGTGACCCGCCCACTTTTCTTCACGTCAATGAAGTACACCCTGATCGCCGAATTCGTTCCTGGTGCATCGGCAATGAATTTGTCTGTCTTGGTGGACAACTCTGCGTCAGATTCCACATCAAGATCCGTTCCGGTCCAACCATCAGGCAGACTGTTGCGCAACCGTGTCACGAGTGCCTTCACCGCTTCGTCGGCTTCCGACCTGTCTGAAAACTTGAACGTACAACTCCATCGTGCGCCATCAGCATCGTCCCTGTCTCTCACCAGGCATTGCTTGGCACCGGCAAAGGAAACGTTGGGTCGCCATGTTGTCCCGGTAGGATCGACCGCTTTATGTCCTGTACGTAACGTTGTAAAGTCTCCGGAAGATGCAGCGAGCACGGCGTGAATCACTGCACGATCGTCTTTGCCGGCGATGCCATCTGCAACGTGAACGTTGTCAGATGGACAACCCTTCCCGGTGCAGGTAATTCGGTACAACGTCTGCTTCCACTTTATCTTTGCGAGAAATCGTTCGAAGCTGACCTCATATTGGCCCTCATTTCCTCCTGACATATCCATATTGGGTTGATAGGGGTTTCCTATCCAGAGGAAGCGGTCGGCTTCGAAGGGGAACGGATCGTTCACGGTCAGCATCAGCTTGCCGGAACGATCGTCATAGCCCACGATGAGGGCCATATGTTGAGCGATGCCGTCTATCTTGAACCCAGACGGAGACACGCCGGCAATAATAGGGCGGCCCTCATTGAGCTCTTGTTTCACGTCTGCCTCAGAAAGACTGCCGGCCTTCGATTGGACTGTCAACGCGATATCGCTCGCCGCTCCACCCCGAACAGCCAGTACCGGATACTGTTGAAGCATGTTCATCACGGCAGCGTCATCACCTTCGGGAAGATCGCATTCGGAACAGGTCGGTGTCCCCGCGCACAGCGTTCTCGTCTGCACGATCCCACACTGATAGTCTGTCCGATGCGTAGCGGGCACGTCATAGTATTTGAAGACCATCTCTCCTACCGCTGCCCAACACCAACTCGGGCGTTCCTGAAACACCGGAGGAATATGTAACTTCACCTCCGCTGCCATGGTCGGGGTGACCGGCGCCGACAGCGCAAGACATAGCCCGAGTCCGAATGCCGCCATGCTGCTTTTCACTGGATTCCACTCCTTCATGCTTGATACGTCTGGCTCAAGTCCCGAATTCCTTCTTCCCGAATCCGTTGACCAGGCCGCCTGGTTACTCGGAGAGCACTCCATACGCCAATCGCTCCACATAGTGCTGGAGCCGGGCGCGAGTGTGCGGCTTGATTGCCAGATTCTCCACGGCAAACTCCTGCCCTCTCGACCACCGAACCACCGCTTCAGGAATCTCGATCCGTTGTTCGTTCGGGAGCGTGACCGTCAGCGAAAGGTTTTCCCCCGGTCGCATCGGCAGGTCTCCTGAGATTCGCCAGCCCGTGCATGAGAGGTTCCACACCGTGCCATGGCCTTGGAATAGGCCCGCGTTGTACGTGACGGAGCACTGCACAGGGAAGCGGCGGAATGGTCGAAGCGTGAAGGACATAGTGCCTCGCAGGGACCTGTATTGTAGGAGGGATGCAAAAGCGGACGCAAGAGGCTGGGTGATGGCATGGTGATCTGTCGCGACAATCGCGAGCCCATGCTGAACAACTGGTGAGGATCGGCGCTGTCACGTTCCACCTGCAACGGGTGAATGGTGGCGCAGGGACACAGAGGCTTCCAGGACGTGGCGACGTGAAGACACGTTGGGTTCCCCATGTCGTCAGGATACGCGCAGGCGAGGAGACCTCGGCCAGATGAGCCCACACGTACGGCCAAACCCCGTGGTCCAAGAGCGTGTGTGGCCGCCTGGATCGGGCGGGTGAGAGCCCGACTATTCAGAAGCCAACTAGGTTGCGAGGAGTTGTTTCGTGTCGACCGGAGAGAGACGACGGAACTTTCTGCCGTCGCGGGCGCGATCTAAGATCGCCACCTCCAGACTCTCCAGCGAAAGCTTCTGATTCCCAATCTGTTCAAGGGCGGTGAGACACAGAGTGAGCGCGGTTTTGAGTTCCGGGGGCTGCGTCAATCCTTTCTCCTTGAGCAGCGCCTGCACGGCCTCGGACTTGCCTCCGATGACCGCAAAGGTACGTTCGTCGATGATGCTGCCGTCGAAAGAAATACGATACATCTCGTTGGGCTGGCCGTTATGCCCGACTTGCACCACGAGAATTTCCACTTCCAGCGGCTTCAACTCCTGGCTAAAAATGGTGCCGAGGCTTTGAGAGTAGCCGTTCGCGAGGGAGCGAGCCGTCACGTCTTCCCGGCTGTACATGAATCCTTTGAGATCCGCGTGCCTGATGCCGGCCTTTCTGAGGTTTTCAAACTCACTGTACTTGCCGGCCCCCGCGAAGGCGATCGTGTCGTAGATCTCGGAGACTTTATACAGCGAGGCGCTTGGGTTTTCCGCGACAAGTAGTATCCCGTGCACATATTCGAGGGCGATGATGGAGCGGCCTTTGGCGATGCCCTTCTTGGCATACTCCGCCTTGTCCTGCATCATCTGCTCAGGCGAGACGTAATAGGGCATCGGCATGCTTAGTTCTCCTTGGAGCGACGAGTGGCAATCAATCCATCATAGATGCCGCGGATCTGTTGGTCGGAGACATCGGTAATACCGCTCGCGTTGACGACCTTCGCAGTGGGGTAAATGCCCCGCACAAGATCCGGTCCCCCGGTCCCAACGTCATCGTCTGCCGCATTGTAGAGAGCCAGAAAGGCCAACTTGAGCGCGTCCGATTCAGCAAGGCCCTTGAGGAAATGCTCCCGCATGGTATTTCGCGCATCTTTCCCGCCCGACCCGATGGCATGATAATCTGACTCTTCATAGCGGCCGCCGGCGAGATCGTATTTGAAAATACGGCCTTCAGCACGCTTCAGGTCATAGCCGACATAGAGGGGCATGACGACCAGCCCCTGAAACACCATCGGCAAATTGGCTTTGACCATCTGGCCGAGCTTGTTGGCCTTCCCCTCACAAGACAATTGCACACCCTCTAACTTTTCGTAATGTTCCAGCTCGACTTGGAACAGCTTAGCCATTTCGATACAGGGACCGGCCGCGCCGGCGATCGCCATCGCGGAATACTCGTCGATCTTGAAGACCTTCTCGATCCGGCGCTCGGCGATTTGAAACCCTTCCGTCGCTCGACGGTCTCCGGCAATCACCACTCCCTGTTGATACTTCATCGCCAGCACTGTGGTGGCCTGGGGGATACTCATCGCTCCGGCCCCGCGCATCGGATCGGCCATGGCCTGCGCCTGGAGGAATCCACTGCGACCGGTCGGCGTCAGTGCGGGATGGTGCTGGGCCAAAAAATCGAAGAAACTCGAGTCGTCGTGGTTGGGGAGAAATGGCAATTTCATAGCATCAATCGCGAGGGGGGTTGTTCATCAGGCCTTGAGCTTCGCCAGCAATGCGTCGACAGTCTCGACCTGATCGAGGAGGTCGCTCGTCAGCGAGGCTGTGCCTCTGAGCGGGTCCATTAAGGGCACTCGTTTCACCTGATTGTTGCCGACGTCGAAGAGCACCGAGGTCCAACTGACCCCATAGAGCGACTTCGCAAACTTGCTCACACATCGTCCACGGAAG
>Ga0163144_10022156_pt1 | contig 12601 bp, 7 predicted proteins | sample OliLak19BULKMAT1_FD_123175 | JGI IMG/M metagenome (GOLD analysis project Ga0163144, IMG submission 123175) | Freshwater microbial mat bacterial communities from Lake Vanda, McMurdo Dry Valleys, Antarctica - Oligotrophic Lake LV.19.BULKMAT1 | ecosystem: Environmental > Aquatic > Freshwater > Lake... | reverse complement strand
CCCAGCGCACCGCGCCGCTGGCCGCCTGATCGCGTGGAGTTCCCACCCCGATCTCCGGACTCCCCGCTCCGATCTCCGCTTTCGGTCCCCATGCACTCCTTTCTCATCCTGTATCCAATTCCGCGCTGGGCGGCGGCGGTCGCCGCGATCGTAGGCTGCTTGCTGCAACTGCTGCTCATGGTCACGGCCTGACCTTCCTCCGCCCAGCGCTTCTCCCCCTCCACCATGCAACGCTCGCTCCTTCGTCCCTTGCGCACCCGCCGCGCTCACGTGCAACCGACTCCGGTGTCTCACCGGCGCGTCGCTCCGCTTCCCCTGACCACCAAGACCCGCAAGACCCTCGCCGCGGTCGGCGTGTTCTGGCTCGCCTTCGCCGCGTCGACTCACGCCGCGCCGCCCGCGGAGGCGGCTCCGGCCGTCACCCCGTCGCCGCCGTCGCCTATCTGAAATCGCTGAAATGATCGCCTGTGGGGTGGAACGGCTTGACCCCAAGCCGTTGACCGGGTCGTAGCGGAGCGGCTTCCCGCTCCGTCGGAAGCGAAGTGCTTCCGCCACAAAGCGGCGGGAGGTCAAGCCGCTCCACCTTCCATCCTCCATCCCCGTCCGCCGCCCAGCGCGTCATTGCGCTGGGAGGCGCGCCCCGTCTTCCTGCCCGCGGTCCCTCCAGCCCAACCGATGTCTTCCCGCGCCGCCGATTCCGACCCCGATGCCGCCGCACGCCTCCAGGCGCGACTGACCGCCATTCTCGATGCGGCGCTCGATTGCATCATCACGATCGACCACCACGGCCGGGTGGTCGATTTCAACGCGGCGGCGTCACGGACCTTTGGTTACACGCGGGAGCAGGCGGTCGGCCGTGACATGGGCGAGCTGATCGTGCCGCCCGCCCTGCGCGAACGCCACCGCCTCGGCATGCAGCGGCTGGCCGAGACCGGCCAGAGCTCCGGCGTGGTCGGCCGCCGGATCGAGATGCCGGCGCTGCACGCGGACGGCCATGAGTTTCCGGTGGAACTCGCCATCACGCGCGTCGAGTCCGGCACGCCGCATCCGTTCTTCACCGCCTATCTCCGCGACATCTCGGAGCGCCACCGCGCCGATGCCGCCCAGCGGGAGTCGCGCTCGTATTTCGAGAAGAGCTTTCACTCGAGTCCGGCGCTCATGTCGATCGCGAGCGCGGTCGACGGCAAGTTGATCGAGGTGAATCCGGCCTTCGAGCGCGGCGCGGGCTACACTCGCGAGGAAATGCTCGGACGCAGCACCCTCGACCTCGGACTGTGGCTGCACGTCGGGCAGCGCGACGAGTTCCTGCGGCGGATTCTCGCCGAGCGCAGCGTCCGTGACATGGAGGCTGACTTCCGCTCGAAGACGGGCCGCGTCCGCTCCCTGTTGCTCAATGCCGATCTGATCGAGCTCGGCGGCGCGCTCTCCATGCTGACGGTCGCGATCGACATCACCGAGCGCCGCCGGCAGGAGCGGCTGCAGGCGGCGACGTATCAGATTTCCCAGGCCATCCTCGCCGGTGGCGATCTGCCGGCGTTCTTCGCGGAGGTGCACCGCATCATCGGCGGGCTCATGTCGGCGCGGAATTGCTACGTCGCGCTGATCAACGCCGACCGCTCGCTGCTCACGTTTCCCTACTTCGCCGACGAGACGATGGCGCATCCGCCGGCGCGGACACCACGCAATGGCGTGACGGAGTTCGTCATCGACACCGGCGAGCCGCTGTTTGCCGTCGACAGTGACATCGTCACCACCTTGCGCGCGCGGGGCAATTACGAGCCCAGCGGCGATCCCTGCGCGCAATGGATGGGCGCCCCGCTCAAGATCGACGGCCGCTGCTTCGGGGTCATCGCCCTCCAGGATTACCACAACGCGACGGCTTACACCGAGGAGGAGAAGCGGCTGCTGATCTTCGTGGCCGACCAGACCGCCGCGGCGATTCACCGGCAGCAGGTGGAGAAGGCGCAGCGCGAGGCGCAGGCCTATTTCGAGAAGAGCTTCCACTCGAGCCCGGCGCTCATGGTCATCTCGCGGCTGGCCGATCGCGTCATCACCGAGGCCAACCCGGCGTTCCTGCGGGCGTGCGGCTACACGCGCGAGGGGATCCTCGGCCGCACGACGGACGAAATCGATCTGTGGGTGAACCCGCGGCAGAAGGAGGAGTTCTTTCACCGCCTGCGCTCGCAGGGCGCGATCCGCGATCTCGAGGGCGACTTCCGGACCAAGGAAGGCCACGTCACGCACTTCCTCCTCCACGCCGATGAGCTTGAGCTCGGGGGCACGCCGTCGCTGCTCACCGTCGGCATCGACATCACCGATCGCCGCCGCCGCGAAAAAGTGCAGGCCGCCACCTACGCCATCTCGCAGGCGGTGCTCGCCGGCGGGGATCTGCCCGCGCTGTTTGCGCAGCTCCACCGGATCGTGGGCGAGTTGTTTTCGGCCCGGAATTTCTACGTCGCGCTGCTCAGCCCGGACGGCTCGCAGTTGTCGTTTCCCTATTTCGTCGACGAAACAGCCACGACGCCCGCGACGCGCCAGCCGGGTTTCGGCCTCACCGAATACGTCCTCCACACCGCGAAGCCGCTGCGCACGACGGCGGAGGAGCAGACCGTGATTTTCCGCGGCGACAGCCGCTATCAACCGACCGGCAAGCACTCCGCGCTCTGGCTCGGTGCGCCGCTGATGATCGACGGCCGCGCCATCGGCGTGATCACGGTGCAGGATTACCACAATCCCCACGCCTACACCGACGCGGATCTCAAGCTGCTCATGTTCGTCGCCGACCAGACGGCGGCCGCGGTGCACCGCCAGCAGGTCGAGGCCGCGCAACGCGAGTCGCGGGCGTATTTCGAGAAGAGCTTCCACTCGAGCCCGGCGCTCATGTCGCTCAGCCGGCTCGATGATCGCCGGATGATCGAGGTGAACCCAGCCTTCATCCGGAGCTGCGGCTACACGCGCGACGAGGTCATCGGCCGGACCACGCAGGAGCTCGACCTCTGGGTGCACGAGAACCAGCGCGAAGACTTCCTGCACCGCATCGGGACGCAGGCTTTCGTGCGGGATCTCCAGGCGGACTTCCGGGCGAAACACGGCCGCAACACGACGCTGCTCGTCAACGCCGACATCATCGAGCTCGGCGGCGAACGCTGCGTGCTCACGGTGGCGATCGACGTCACCGATCGGCGGCGGCGCGAGCAGGTGCAGGCCGCGACCTTCCAGATTTCCCGCGCCGTGCTCGCCGGCGGCAACCTCGAGATGCTCTTCGCCGAAGTGCACAGCATCATCGGCGGCCTGATGCCGGCGCAGAATTTCTACGTCGCGCTGCTCAGCGACGACGGCCGCGAGCTGTCGTTTCCGTATTTCGCGGACGAGCAGGTCGGGACGCCCCCGCCCCGGCCGGTCGGCAACGGGTTTACCGAGCTCGTGCTGCAGACCGGCAAGCCGACGCGCGTGACCGCCGCCGAGCTGCCGCTCCTGCTGGCGGAGCGCGGCGCCTATCAACCGCTGGAGCGTCCGGCGGCGCAGCGCCTCGGCGCGCCCCTGATCGGCGGCGGCCGCACCCTCGGCGTGATCGCGCTGCAGGACTACGCGCGCGCCGACGCCTACGGCGACGAGGACCTGCGGCTGCTCAACTTCGTCGCCGAGCAAACCGCGGTCGCCGTGCAGCGGCGCCAGGCGGAAATCGCGCTGGCGCACGCGGAGCGCCGCTATCGCAGCATCTTCGAGAACGCGGTCGAAGGGCTTTATATCAGCTCGCCCGAAGGCCATTTCGTGAATGCCAACCCGGCGCTCGCCCGGATGTTCGGCTATGCCACGCCGGTGGGATTGCTCAGCGCGATCAACGACATCAAGCGGCAGGTCTACGTGCAGAAGGATCGGCGGGACGACTTTTTCGCGCTGATTCAAAAGGGCGATCAGATCTCCGACTTCGAGTCGGAAGTGTATCGCCGGGATGGCACGACGTTCTGGATTTCCGAGTCGGGGCGCGTGGCGCGCAACAGCCATGGCGCGATCGATCATTTCGAGGGCGTGGCCACGGACATCACGTTGAAACGCGAGGCGGCGCACGCGCTGCAGGCGGCGAAGGAAGCGGCCGACGCGGCGAGCCGCGCGAAGAGTTACTTCCTCGCCAGCGTCAGCCACGAGCTGCGCACGCCGTTGAACGGCATCCTCGGCTACACGCAGATTCTCCGCCGCGATGCCGCGCTCGGCGAGAAGCAGCGCGAGGGCGTCCGCGTGATTCACGAATCCGCCGATCACCTGCTCGCGTTGATCAACGACGTGCTCGACCTCTCGAAGATCGAGGCGGGCCGGATCGAGCTGCATCCGGCGGACTTCGATCTGCCGGGCTTTGCGCTGGGCGTGGAGGGCGTGTTCACGCCGCGCGCGAAGGAGAAGAGCATCCTGTTCGAGACGGCGGTCGCGAACGCTCTGCCGCGCTGGGTGCGCGGCGACGAGCAGCGGCTCCGGCAGATCGTGTTCAACCTCGTGGCGAACGCGGTGAAATTCACCAAGGCGGGCGGGGTGGTGTTTTCCGTGCAGCAGGTCGAGGGCGGCGCGATTCGGTTTTCCGTGAGCGACACCGGCCCGGGCATTTCCGAGGAGGATCAGCAGAAGCTGTTCGAGCCGTTTTCACAGGTTGGCAACAAGGCGACCGCCGCCGCCACGGGCACGGGCCTCGGGCTCGCGATCAGCCGCAGTCTCGTCGAGCGGATGGGCGGCAGGCTCCGCGTCGAGAGCAAGCCGGGCTGGGGCAGCCGGTTCTGGTTCGACGTCGCGCTGCCGATCGTGACCGCGGCGATTCCGGCCGCGGCCAGCACGACGCGGCGGATTGTCGGCTACGAGGGCGAGCGCCGCCGCGTGCTGATCGTCGACGACAACGCGGCGAACCGCGCCGTGATGGTGGACATGCTCGCACCGCTTGGCTTCGAGGTGGCGGAGGCGGCGGATGGTCCCGCCGCGCTCACCGCAGCCGAGCACTTTCAGCCTCATCTCGTATTGATGGATCTGCGGTTGCCGGGCGGTTACGACGGCCTGGAGGCGACGCGCCGGCTGCGGCGCACGGAACGCGGCCCCGCCATGAAGATCGTCGCCGTGTCGGCGAGCGCCTACGATTTGGACCGCAGCGAGTGCTTTGCGGCCGGTTGCGACGAGTTTCTCGCCAAGCCGTTTCGCGAGGAGGAACTCTGGGCGGCGGCCGAGCGCACGCTCGGGCTCGTGTGGCATCACGCGGAGGCGGAGGAGACGCGCTCGCCGTTTGCGCTGGCGATGCACGCGCCGCCGGTGGCCGAGGCGACCGCGATCTACGAGCTGGCGGCGAAGGGCGATGTCGTCGGCATCCGGGCGCGCGCGCAGGCGCTGATCGCGCTCGATCCGAAATACACGCCGTTCGCGCAGGGCGTGCTCGATCTCGCGGCGCGTTTCAAGATGAAGGCCATCCGGCAGTTCGTCGCGCGGTATACGAGCTAAGTAATCCCTGGAAATGCGGTCAGACCAATGTGGAAATCAGGAAAAGGCGTCAAACATGTGGTGCCTTCGATCTGTTCCGGGTTTTTTTCCTGAGTTCCTGATTTCCACATTGGTTTGATTCGAGATTTCTTAATTTTCCCATGACTGAAACCATCCTCATCGTCGACGACACCCCCGCGAACCTCGGCGTGCTGGTCGAAACCCTCGGCGCCGCCGGTTACCAGCTCATGGTCGCCGAGGATGGCGAGGAGGCGCTCGCGCAGTCCGAGCGCACGCAGCCTGATCTCATCCTGCTCGATGTGATGATGCCCGGGATCGACGGCTTCGAGACATGCCGCCGGCTGCGGGGGCGGCCGCAGACGCGCGATGTGCCGGTGTTGTTCATGACGGCGCTGAACGAGACGGCGGACAAGGTGAAGGCTTTTGCCGCGGGCGGGGTGGACTACATCACCAAGCCGATCGAGCACGAGGAGGCGATGGCGCGCGTGCGCACGCACCTGGCCCTGCGCCGCCTGCGCCGGGCGCTCGAAGAGCAGCTTGCGCTCAAGGAACGTTTCATGCGGATCGCGGGCCACGACCTGCGCAATCCGCTCTGCCTGATCCTCATGGCGGCCGAGCTCGCCCGCCGGCAACCAGCCGCCGCGGGCGCACCCGAGCTGACGAGATACCTCGGGAATGTCGCGGAGTCGGCGACGCAGATGCGGCGGATCATCGACACCTTTCTGGAAATCCGTGCGCCCAACCCTGACGCCGCGCACGCCGGCGCCGATGGCCGCGTGGATCTGAACCTGCTCGGCGACGCGGTGGTGCGGCAGCACGCGCCGGCGGCGGAACGCAAACAGATCGTGCTGGCGGCCGAGCTGGCGGAAGCGTTGCCGCTGGCGCGCTGCGATGCCGGGCTCGCCTACCAGGCGTTCACCAACTTCACCAGCAACGCCCTGAAATTCACGCCGCCCGGCGGTCGGGTCGTCATCGGCACGCGCGGGGCGTCAGGCCGGGTCCGCGTCGAGGTGCGCGATAGCGGTCCCGGCGTGCCGGCGGCGGAGCGGCACCAGCTTTTCGTGGAGCACGCGCGGCTTTCTCCGCGTCCGACCGGGGGTGAAGAGAGCAATGGCCTGGGCCTCGCGATCGTGAAGCACCTCGTCGAGTCCCAAGCCGGCACCGTGGGCGCCGACTTCCCCGCCAGCGGCGGCAGTGTCTTCTGGTTCGAGCTCCCCGCGCGGTAAGCGGCGCTCCCGCCCGCCAAACCCGCCGGCCCCCCGCCTTTCCTCACCATCGCCGACTCGATCACAGTGTAACCTATTAGGTTACACTGTAGGTAAAAGATGGATATATCAGAAGGAGCGGGGAGATCAGGGGAGGGTGAGGTTGTAGAGCGCGAAGGCGAGGGCGCGGGCGCCGGGGGCCGGGGATTCGGGGAGGCCCGGGGTGTCGGTGGCGATTTCCAGGGTGGAGCGGCCCGGATCGAGGATAAGGCCGGTGATCTCCACGGGCACGAGGGCGTCGGGGCCCGTGCGCTGCCAGACGACGCGTTCGCCGTGGCGGATGGTGATCGTGCGCGGGCCGAGACTGCGCAGCGAGAAGCGCAGCGTCAGCGGCGCGGACGACGATGACGCGGGCGTTTGCACGTCGAGGGTGGCGCGACCGCCGCTCCACGCCCAGGTGTCGCGACCGTGGTGTTCGCGGCCATGCCAGCCGTCGCCGAGCGTGACGCGAATTGTGCCGGCGCGATCGCGTTTCACCGCGAATTCGTTGGCGGCGAGCTGGCCGGAGAGGACGACGACGAGCGCGAGGGCCGCGAGGGTGTTGACGCCGACGAAGGCGAGACGCGTGGGCAGTTGAGCGGTCGACGGCACCGCGGAGTCGAGCTCGCGGCAGGGAAACGTCAGTCCCCACAGCACAAGCGCGAGCGGCCAGAGCTGGAGGAGCAGCCGCACGAGCGAGGTGTCGAGGTGCCAGGCGAGGTTCTGCGGGCTGAGCAGATAGACGACGTAGTAACCGGCGAGCATGCTGCCCAGGGCGAGCGGGAGCAGCCGGGCACCAGCGACGAGGCGCGCCCGGCCGCGCCAGGCGGCGAAAGGCAGCGCCATGGCGAGAAAGGGCAACACCCGCCACTCGCCGAAGCCGCGCAGGTCGCGCCACAGCACTTCGAGGATCAAGCGGTGCCGGTCCGGCGCGAGAAGCTGCGCGAGCCGCGGGCCGAGCGGGGTGGCGAGGAGGTCGTTGGGCGGGGCGAGCGCGAGCTTGAGCCAGAGCACGGGCGCGAGGCCGAGCGCGAGGCTGGCGAGAAGCTGGGGCAGCGCGCGCGGTGGGCCGCCGCGCCAAGCGTGCCAGCCGCCGCCGAGGGCGAACACGGCGGCGAAGAGCAGGCCTTCGTTCTTCGTCCACGCCGCGAAACCGGCGCAGAGCCCCGCCAGCGCCCACCGTTCGCCGAGCGCGCCAAGCGCGACGGCGGCGAGCACGCAGGCCGCGAGGGGAAGATCGGCGTGCTGATTGGGGGCGAACGAGAGGAAAAAGGGTGTGCTGACGAGCAGGAGCCCGGTGAGCAGCGCCGGTGTGCGACCGCGCAACCGCGCCAGGGTGAAGACGAGCAAGCCGAGGATCGCGGCGGCGAAGGCGGCGGACACCAGGCCGGCGGCGGCGGCCGGCTCGCCGCCGCTCCAGGACCAGAGGCGTGCGACGCTGGCGGATACGAGCTTGGGGTAGTCGGGATGCGTCCAGCTCAGCTCCGGCGTGGCCAGCAGTTCCGGCCAGCCCGTGCCGCCGCGCACCATGGCGCGGGCCTGCAGGTTCCAGATCGCCCAGCCATCCCAGCCGCCAAACGGCTCGGTGCGGAACGCGCGCCAGACCACCACCGCGCCGATCGCGACCGCCTGAACCAGCACGGTGGCGAGCGCCCAATGCAGCCACGAGAACGGCGGCGTTGCGGGTATCGGTGGAGGGTTGACCGCGGGAATCGCAACGGCACGGCGCGCGAGCATCACGGCGAGTGCGACCATGAGGACGATCTCGATGGCGGCCGCCGGCCACGCGGGCTGTGGCGCGAAGAGCGACACGCCAAAGAAAATGACGCTCGTCGCTCCCAGTCCGACGATCGCGCCGAGCGACAGAATCAAACCGAGCTCAGCGCGGAGCCGTCGCGACTGCGGGCCAAGGGCCGCGACGATCAGGCTGCCGAGCAGCCAGGCGACCAGGAACGCGGTGAGCGCGAGTAGGGTCACGGCGTGCCTTGCTGCAGCAGCGCGACGCCGCCACCCAAGTCCTCGACGACGCGAAAGCCCGCGGGCAGGCGCTCGGCGAGTGGCTTCGAGCGGAGGTTCGCGATCGTCCAGCGGCGTTCCACGTTGTTGGGATCGAGGATGCAGGGTGTCAGCACGAACTGCGCGCTGAAGTAGTCCTCCATGGAGGCGTGATCCGCGGAGAGTTGCGGTGGTGCCAGATCCGCGATGTAGCCGATCACACCGCGCACGTCGTGTGCCTCGAGGGCGCGGCGAGCGGCGGCGAAGCGCAGTTCCTGGCGCAGCACGATGTTGGCGGGAGGGCGGCCCGGCACCGCGACGGGTGCCGGCGGCACGTGACGCACGGCCTGGACGAGGTTGATCATCGCGACGATCGCGAGGACCAGGGCGGTGAGGATACTCCACGTTTTCATGGGCACCCGCGGTAGCAATCCTCGCCCGCATATTTCATGCTTTCTGCGTCCTTTTTCCGGCGTTGGTCGGCGGACAGGCGGTGAGCTTGCGTGAGCGTGCGTCCGATGCGGGCTAAAAACAAAACCGCTTGGGGTTTTGCACTTAGCCCGGAGAGCCAAAACGGTTGAATCTGCAGACTTGATCCGAGCACACCGTGTAGGGTCGCTGCCGAGTAGAGCATGAAATATCCGGGCTCGCCCATGGATGCGCCATTTTGTTCGCGCGATGCCAGAGGCATTTTCACGTAATACGTGAAAATGGGGTCTGGGCATCGGTGGGCGCGGGGCATGGGAAAAGGGAGTCAGTCGAGCGCGATGCCGTAAATGGCGAAGCCGAGCGCGCGGGCGTCGGCGTGGGAGTTCTCCGGCACGCCGGCGGCGGTGGAGCGCACCTCGACGATGAGGCGTCCGTCGTCGGGCAGCCGCACCGGGCACTGAATCCATTCGAGTTTCTCGCTGACGGTGCCGCGCCAAAGCACCTCGTCGCCGGCGCGCACCTCGATCGGGCGCGGCGTGATGGCGCGCAGTTTCAGCCGGAGCGTGACGGTCGCGGCGCGGCGCGGTGCCGTTTCGATCGCAAGGGTGCCGCGGGTCGCGGCCCAGGACCAGACGGTGCGGCCGTCGCGTTCGGCACCGAACCAGCCGGTATCGACTTTGACGAGATAGCTGCCGTGCGTGAAACGTCCGGCCGCGAGCTCACGCGGATCGTGCGGCACGTGCCAGAGCGCGAGCACGCCGCTGAACACGGTGAGGCTGCCGGCGAAGATCCATCCCCAGCTCGCACGCGAGCGCACCGCGAGCACCGCGAACGCCACGCTCATCGGCAGCAGCACGCGCGTGGCGGCGCCCGGGTGGCCTTCCCACACGGAGGTGCCGAGCATCGCCAGCATCGCGACGCCGCTCGCCCCGGCGCGCCACCAGGGGTCTTCCCAGAGGGAGGTCTCGTTCGGGACGGGGGCGCCGCGGTGCCAGATTGAGCGCGGGCGCAGGAAGAAGGCGGCCTGTGCCGTGAGCGCGAGCAACGCGAGGAGCGTCGTCGTGTTGAGCCAGCGGTAGGCTGGCTCGCGGGCGAAGTCGGCGAAGGTGTCGCTTCCCTTTTCGATCCAGCCGAGAATCGGCCAGGTGAAGTTGCCGAAGCCCTGCGCGGCGGGGCCTGCCTTCCAGCGCACGTAGCCGATCCAGGCGACGAGCGGCAACGCGACCAGGGCGGTGCGAACGAGATTGGCGCGCCACGGCGGGAGCGCACGCCCCGGGCCGCGCCAGAGGCCGACGACGGCGGCGAGTGCGGTCTCGCGGGCGAGCCCGGCGGCCGCGAGCAGGCCGAGGGCGCCGGCCGGACGCTGGCGCTCGCCCAGCCCGAGGGCGGCGGTCACGAGCGTGGCGGCGAGCAGATCGGTGAGCGCGAGCCGCACGGAGTGCAGCGCGCCGGCGGAAAAGAGCACACCGGCCCACGCGGTGAAGCTGCGCGCGTCGGTGACGGGCAGCACCCGCCAGAGCAGGAGCGCGAGCGCGGCCCAGACGGCGAGGTTCAGCGCCGCGTAGGTGCGGGCGATGCGCGCCGGATCGCCGCCGGCGATCAGCCAGGCCAGCGCACTGCCGAGGATGCGGCGGGCGCGATAGGGGACGTTGCCGAGCGCGGGCTGGAGGTCGGGCGAATCGAGCAGCGGGTGAAACGCGATCTGGGTGTAGGCGGCGCCGTCGTAGCCGTTGAAGCCTTCGTAGGTGAAAACCGGATGCGCGCGGATTTCGGGGATGCCGCTGCGGGCGTCGGCTTCGTCGAGCTGCACGAACTTGGTGAAGCCGTAGTGCGGATGCCAGAACCGGCCCGCGAGCACGGCAAAGACGGCGACCGCCGCGAGGGCGGCGGCGGTCCAGCGCCAGCGACGGAACGAGGAAGCGGGTGCGGTCATCCGGAGGTTTGCGCCGAACCTCTTGAACGACGGCGGCGGAATCATCAATGGACGAATCCACGTTCTGGCGTGCGTCGCGCGCGGCGGGCCTCCACGTTTCCGCCATGGCCGATGCCGGCACCCAATTTCCGCTCCCGACCAAGCGCAAGCCGAGCTTCCCGGTGAGCCAGGATCTGCGGGCGTATCTGCAGCGCTACAAGCGCGAGCGCGAGCTGCCGGTGACCTATGATCGCCTGCGCGCCTTTCATGAGGTGATTCCGCTGACCGACGACGCCGGCAAGCCCACGCTCTGGGACACCGTGATCTACGACGGCGCCGAGATGTCCGCGCTGAACGAAGCGCTGAAGGAGGTCTACGCCTGGCTGAAGGTCGACGGCGATCTCTCGGTCGTGGATCACCTCTACGTCGATCGCGTGGATTTCTGCACCTTCGGCAATTCGACCCCGTTCCGGATCCGAATCGTCAATGCCTACAACGACAACCAGGACTACTTCTACATCAAGAAGGCGGATGCCTCGCGCATCTACGGGATCGAGCTCGAGCATCTGCTGTCGCCGAACCGGCTGAACTTCCTGACGCACGGGACCACGCTGGTGGAAGAGCATATTGCGGGCCTGCCGGGCGATATCTTCATCGCCCAGTGGCTCGGCCAGCACTCCGAGTTGAAACCCATCCGGGTGGCCAAGGAGTTGGTGAAGTTCAACGAGCGCTGTTTCGTCCGGCTGCTGGGCGACATGCGGTCCTACAATTTTGTCTTCGTCGTCACCCCCGACTTCGAAGAGGCGCAGATCCGGATCCGCGCGATGGATTTCGATCAACAGAGCTACGACGGGCGGAAAAACTTCTACCTGCCGCAGTTCTTCAAGGACAACAGCCCGCTGGTGCGCTACTGCATGAAGCATCTGCGCCCCGAGACGGCGCTGCAGTATCAACGCGAGGAGCAGACGCTCATGTTGCAACGCGCCTCGCTCGCGGCGGAGCGGCTCGGGCTGCTGCTGCACGACATGGCACACGATCCCCTGGCGCCGAAAGACAAGGTGCACTCGCTGCGCGAGGGCCTGGCCGAGCATTATCACCGCAAGGATTACCTGCGGTGCGAATCGATGGGTGCGCTCATCCGTGAGAATCTGGAGTCGATCCGGCGCGACATCGGGCGGCCGGTGGTGCCGGAGTTGGTGCCGGAGTGAGGGGGAGGTGGAACGTGGAACTGCAGGTGGGAGGTGGCAGGTGAAGCGGCAGGAGGAAGGTGGAGCGGCTTGAACCCAAGCCGCTTGGTCGCGGAGCCGCTTCCGGCTCCGACGGAACGGGAAGCCGTTCCGCTACGAGCTGAAGCAATTCCGCTACGAACTGAAGCCGTTCTGTTACGAGCTGAAGCAATTCCCGACTGTCCGCGCGGAGGCTTCGTTGCGCTAGCCCGGATATTTCATGCTCTACTCGCGAGCGACCCTACACGGTGTGCTCGGATCAAGTCTACCGATTCAACCGTTTTGGCTATCCGGGCTAAGTGCAAAACCCCAAGCGGTTTTGCTTT
>Ga0163144_10022155_pt1 | contig 12602 bp, 9 predicted proteins | sample OliLak19BULKMAT1_FD_123175 | JGI IMG/M metagenome (GOLD analysis project Ga0163144, IMG submission 123175) | Freshwater microbial mat bacterial communities from Lake Vanda, McMurdo Dry Valleys, Antarctica - Oligotrophic Lake LV.19.BULKMAT1 | ecosystem: Environmental > Aquatic > Freshwater > Lake... | reverse complement strand
GGCGTGAAGATGCGGACGCGCGGCCCGGGCAACACGAACGTGGTCTCCGACAGATTCATCTGCCGCGCGAGCGCCTGCATCTGCGCGTCGGTCAGACCGCGCGCATCCTCGAACACGCAGAGAGGATTCCCCGAGAACCGATCCTGCTCGACGGTGAACACGTTGACGATCCGGAACGCGTAGCGCATGCCCGCATTACGCCACAGCCGCCCGCGCGAGCAACGCACAGCTTTTCGCGCCAACCACCGACCCCCGGGTTATCCTGCCGGCGTGCCGGCCACTGTCGTCGATGCCGTCAGCACCCCGCTGTCGTGCGCATGCGCGTGCCACGTCGCGCTCTCGCTCGACGAGCGCGCCGCAGGCATCGAGGCGCTGTATCGCTTCGACGACGCGATGCGCGGCTGGGGCCAGACGGTGATCTGGGATCTCGCGGCTCCCACGCTGTGGCGGATCCAGCAGCAGCTCGGTGCGGTGCGCTGGGTCGCCGTGCGCGACGGTCCGTGCATTCACAGCCGGCTGCTCGGCTTCTGCGTCCACGAGACGATCCACGCGATCAACGGCGATCCGTCACTGCCGAACTACGGCACTCCGGTGGGCCTCCCGTATGGCGTGCCCGAGAGTGTGTCGCCGTCGGAGGAAGCCGCGTACCTCCATCCGTTCAACCAGCACGAGGCGCGCGCGTGGGTCGGCCCCGCGCTGGTCGCGGACCGGCTGTTCAACATCCAGTGGACGCTGCTGCCCGCGCGCGAGGTCGGCACCTACGGGTTCGCCGGTGGCAACGCGCTCGTCGACGTGCCCGGGGGATATCGCAAGGTCGCGCACTACGACCACTCGGCTCACCCGCGTCGCTACATGGCGCTCGCGCACAAGCTCGAGGACGAGGCACGCGATTGGTTCACGATCGAGAAGCTCGACGAGATCGCGGCGAAGTTCGCGGCGGCGGAGGCGATCGGTCGCGCGGCTCGCCCGACGAAGTATCCGTCGCCGCGCGAGATGGCGCGGATCAAGCCGAAGCAGCCGGGCCGCAACGATCTGTGTCCGTGCGCCTCGATGAAGAAGTGGAAGCAGTGCTGCGGGCTACAGCCTAGCGACGCTTCGGAGTAGCCGGCTTCGGAATCCTCAGGCCCTGTAGCCACGCGCGCACCTCGCCTTCGACGACCTTTCGCTTGACGATGCAGGTGTCCATCGACTCGATCGCCTGCTTGACCGTCCGCGTTCCGCCCGGGAGATGCGCGAACGTCTTCGTGATGTACGCGACGATCTCGTCGCGTCGCTCCGCCTTGCACGTGGCGGAGAACAGCCACGCAAACCCCGAGACCTGACCCGCGGTGCCGTCCTGCGGGAGCCGCGCGAGGACCTCGTCCGTGTGCTTCACGAAGAACGCGCGCCCGATCTCGCGATTCGCCTCCGTCGAGCCGCTCTGGAACAGCTCCTGCGTCTCGCGGAGATCGAGCTTGGTGTCGAGGGTCAGCTCGAGCGCCTTCGCGTGGAGCACCGGATCGCGCACAGCTCCGAGCGCGCCGAACATCTCGCCACGCCGCGTGCGATCGGGCTCGACGTAGACCTGCTTCCTGAGCTGCTCGAATAGCTCCGGCTTCGCGTCGGCGGCGATCGTGAGCACCATGCCGCGGATCGATTGCGGCAGCTCGCGATAACGCGCGGAGAGTTTCACCGCCTTGGCGACCAGCGCCGGATCGCGCCCCGTCCACGCCACCGTGTCGATCAACGCACTGCGCGTGGTCTCGACATCGAGCGAGTCACCCTGCTTGGGCTCGAAGCCGGCCACCGTCGCGGCGGCGGAGAACGTGGCGCGCAGCCAGTGCTCGTACTTGCCACGCAGCTCGTCTGGCACCAGGAACTCGACATCACTGGCGAGCGCGAGCGCGGCCTCGATCGTGAACCGGTCATTGCCGACCAGCAGCTTCGGGATGAACGGGAGCGCGAGCTGGAGCGAGACCTTGCCGTCGAAGAGTCCGGACCGGACATCGAAGACCACGGCGCGCCGCTCGTTCCAGGTCAGGGTGTTCCACGCCTCGTCGCGCAGCGTGGCGATCTGCTGCGCCGTGTGCGCGACGCGATAGTAGCTGCGCCCGTCGACGTTTGGCATCACCCACCGCGGACACGCCGTGCCCGGCAACGCGAGCGAGCCGGTCTCGGTGGTGAGCAGCGTGCACGCCTCGCCGCGCTTGCCTCGATCGTCGAACGCGACGCACACCGGGATCTGCCACGGGCCCTGCGCCGGCGGCGTCGGCGCCCCGAGCGGCAAGTACCGCTTCTGCGTCAGCTGCACCCGCGGCTTGTTACCAGTGCACTGGATCGTCGTCGTCAACTCGGGTGCACCTGGGCGATCGAGGAACGTCGCGAACGCGGCCTCGATGTCGCCGTACTTGCCGCCCGCGGCGGTCGCGATCGCCGACACGAAGTCTTTCGACGTCGCGTTGCCGAACGCGCGCGACTTCAGATACTCGCGCACACCTTGCTGGAACGTCCTGGCGCCGACGTAGCGCTCGAACATGTTGAGCACCGAGGCGCCCTTGTTGTAGGTGATGCCGTCGAACACGTTCTGGATATCGTCGGGCTTCTCGATCGGCTGGCGGATCTGCCGTGCGCTGACCAGCGAATCCGTATTGAGCGCGCTGTTGCGGATCGTCAGCTCGCCGAGCTCGTCGCGATACGTCGGATCGAGCTTGCCGGTGACCTTCGCTTGCATCCAGTTCGCGAAGCCCTCGTTGAGCCAGATGTCGTCCCAGTACTTCATCGTCACCAGGTTGCCGAACCACTGGTGCGCGATCTCGTGCGCCGCGACGCTCACCCAATCGTGCAGCCGATCCTTCGACGCCTTCGGATCGTGAAGGATCAGCGTCTCGGTGAACGTGATCAGCCCCGCGTTCTCCATCGCGCCGAACCCGACGGTCAGCGGGATGGTCAGCATGTCGAGCTTCTCGTACGGGTACGGCGTGCCGAACCAGTCTTCCAGTGCCTCGACGAGCGGCACGGTCGTCTTCGCGGCCCACGCACCTTCCGAGGCGCGCTTCGCGAGCGTGATCACGCGAACCGGCGTCCCCGTGCGCGTCTTGCCGGCGTCCACGATCTCGAACGGTCCAACACCAAAGGCCACGAGATAGCTCGGCAGCGGCTTGGTCTGCGCGAACTCGACGCGCTTCATCTCGCCGAGCGCGGTCTCCGTTCCGGGTGTGTTGCTGACCGCGACCAGGCCCCTCGGCACGTCGAGCGTCAGCCTCCAGGGCACCTTGCTATCGGGCTCGTCGACGCACGGGAACACGCGCCGTGCGTACAGCGCCTCGAGCTGCGTGTACACGTACGTCGAGCCTGCCACCGTCTGGCGAAACGCGCCGGTGGTGTTGTTGGAGTCGAACTTCCCGGCGTAGTCGATCGCGAGCGTCCAGGTGCCGGCATCGAGGGGCGTCGCGGCGCGCAGCTCGAGCAGCTCGTCCTTGTCGTGGCGGGTCGCGGTCAGCGCGACCTCGGTGCTCGCCTGCTTCGCGACCGCCTTCACGATCTCGAGCTGGCGCGAGTGCAGCCAGATCACCGCCGATCTCTCGACGACGTTCGCGGTGATCTCGATCGAGCCCGTGAAGCCCGGCTTGCTCGGGTCGATCACCAGCCGCACCACGTTGCTCTTCGGCGCGAAGTTCCTTGGCAACCGCAGCGTCGGTTTCGGCGGAGTGAGTCCGTCCGTGGCGACAGCCGGCGGCCTCACCACGACCACCGGTGGTGGCGTCACGCTCGGCTTCGGCCGACACGACATCACCACGACTGCTGCGACGAGCGAGAGGCGCATCGCGGCATCCTACCGCCTGATCTTCACGCCGGCGGCGTCGCCTCGGGCTGCGACAGCTGCGACGTCAGAGATTGTGCTGGGCGTTGCCGCCCCACATGTGCCAGCCGTCGATCGCCTTGTCGCCGAGGTCGAACGCGAACACCTGACCGCGCGCCGTCGCGACGTACATCCAGCCCTCGGCGATCACAGGCTGCGCCGTGATCTGCGCATCGAAGTCGTAGCCAAACCGCTTGGTGCCGGTCTTCGCGTCGAACGCGACGACGTGGCCATCGCGCGACGTCACCACCGCGAGCGGACCCGCCGTGATCACCGACGTCACCTTGCGGCTGCCACCACCGGTCGTGTGGGTGCGCTCCCAGCGCAGCTCGCCGGAGCGTGCATCGCGCGCCTCGACGCGCTCGCCCATCGCGGTGAACCGCAGGCCGTCCTTGACCACCGGGCGCGAGCCTTCGTACGACCAGATCGCGACGGTGTCGTCGCCGGGCGCATCGCCGGGCCACTTCGCACTGGTCACCGTGCGCAGGCGCTTGCCGTCGACGGCCGACAGCACCACCTGGGCCTCCTGATCCTTCTCGTGGACCGCGACGTGCACTTCGTCGCCGTCGATCCACGGCGCCGACAGCGCGTGGATCCGCTGCGCCCATTGCCGCTTGCCCGCAAGATCGATCTTGTAGAGCGTGCCCGCCGTCGTGGTGAGGTAGATCATGTCGCCGGCGACGATCGGCGCGGTCATCCCGTGGCCGTCGATCGACGCGGCCCAGACCTTCGCGCCGGTCTTGCGCTTGAACGCCGAGAGCGCGTAGCCACCGTCGGTCGGATGCGGTGCGACCACGAAGTCCTTGGTGAACGCGGGCTGCGTCGGTGTCTCGGTGCCGGTCCACTTCTGCCACAGCACCTTGCCGGTCGATGCGGTGAGCACCGCGAGCGAGCACGAGTAGGTATCGAACGCGAGCTCGTCCTGATCGACGACCGCGGCGGTCGGGCCCGGATCGGCGAGGTTGTACGAGACCCACTGGCGCTTGCCGGTCTTCGCGTCGAGCGCATACATGGCACTCGAATCGAAGCCGCCGCCCACGAAGATCTTGCCGTTCGCATACGCGACGGTGACGAGCTGGCCGTTCTCTGGGAGCTTGGCGACCCACGCTTCGCGCTCGAGCTCGCCCTTGCCGAACTTGAACGTCTGCGCTTCACCGGCCTTGGGCGTCGGCAACTTCACCTGCGTGAGCTTGTCGGCGAGCGCGCCGTTCACTTCACGCGGTGCAAGGGCCATCGGCGGCAACTCGGGTCGCTTGACCACCGGCGTTGTCGCTTCTGGCTCGACCTTCTTCGAGTCATCGAGGCAGCCGAACAGCGCGATCGTGGCAGTGGAGAGTCCGAGCAAGCAGCGAGTCATGAGTGACCTCTGGAGAAGGGTGGGCTACGAACGAACGGCGACTTCTCGCGGTCTATTCGAGCAGTTGAGACAGTTTTGGACGCCGGAGGTTTCGTCGGTCTTGGGCCCAACCCATGCCCGGGATCAAAAGTGGCGGTCGAGCGAGTGGCGGATGGCCCGCGTCCTCGGGCTTTCAATGGCTTATCTGGGGTGCGCACGTCCGATCGAGCTCGACCCCGGTGCACACGCAGCCGGACGGCTTCGCCAGTCGCCGACGTGCTGGCCGAGATCTTCGCCACTCCGGAGGTGGGCGAGGTCGTATCTCCTCGACCGTGCGGCCACCCGTGGTGGCGTCGATCGCTCGACTGTCGGGGTTCTCGATCCGTTCTGACTCGCATGCGAACGCGAGGGCGGCGAGCGTGAAGATGCGAAGACTCGAAGGACCGGATCCTAGAACGTGACGAGCACACCGAGCGTCAGCTGCGAGTCGAACCGCTTGATGCCGTCGGGCGGGGTGCGGTCATACGCGAGCGTGAACGAATTGGTCAGCGCGATCCGCTTCGAGAGCTTGGTCGTCACCGAGAGCTCGGCGAGGAGCCGGAGATCTCCTGGATCGCCCAGCCGCGGTTGCGCGTAGAAGGTCTCGACGATCGACACCTGCTCGCTGATCTTCTCGAGGCCCGTGAGATAGAACGACGCGCGGTGGAAGATCGTGCCCTCGCCGGCGTCGATCGTCGCCGGCCGCTCGTCGAGCTGCTCCAGTTCGAACAGATACGCGGCGCCGGCGAGCAGCGCGAACGACTTCTCGTTGACGATCTGCACCGCCGGTCCGGTGCCGGCGATCGCGCGTACACTGAGCCGGCGAAACCGATCGAACTCGTGCTGCGCGAACAGCTCCCACTTCCAGCGGCAATCGAGCGAGTAGCGGAAGCGAAGGTGCTCGAACGTCTTGCGCGAGAGGTCGACGCCCTGGCTGACGCCGTACTCGCCCTTGGCCACCACGAGTGCGAGCAGCTTGCCCTCGCGGATCAGGAGCGAGCCGACGCCGCCGATCTGGAACAACGGGTTGTTACCCTCGCGCCAGTCGAACTTGCCCTCGACCTGCCCGGTCACGGAGTCCTTCTCGGGGGCCTTCGCGAGCTGACCCTGGACGTTGACGATCTGTGCGCGCGCCTCGGTGGTGGCGAGCACGATCAGGAGCGCGATGACCCAGCGCATCATTGTCCAGCATCCTAACCTCGGCGGATGATCTCGCGCATCCAGGGCGAGATCGTGCGGACCTCCCGGCACACGCCGGACACCATCGGGATCACCTCTTCGTCGATCAAGGGATCGGAGAGATCGAGCAGCTCGAGGTGACCGAACCCACGCTGGAGGTGTCCCGCACCGACGGTCGTGATGCCCGCATTCCACAGCCGCAACCTGCGGAGCTGCGCGAGGAGCGCGGTGCCGACCATCGCCTCGACGAGCTCGTCGCCCTCGCTACCGATGAGCTCGAGATCGACGAGCCGCGGTGGTGGATGGTCGAACAACCAGCGCATCCGGTCGCGCGGCGACGTCTGGCGCGTGATCCCGTCGCGCAGCGAGAGCCGCTCGAGCGCGGGCAACGGCTGCTCCTGGAGGCGAACGAGCACATCGGGATCACCCTCGAGCCGCAGCGTGCGGAGCCACGGCGCCGCCGTCCCGAGCTGGACCGGCTCGCACGAATACAGCTGTTCGAGCCGAGGCAGGTGCAGCATCGACAGATCGAACACGCTGCGGTCTCGGGGGTAGTGATAGTGACGACGATCGGGATCGCCGAAGCCGAGCGAGCGCAGCAGCGGGAGGCGGCGCGTGATGGTGACCCAGTGCTCGCGCTTCCGAGCATCGTGATCAGCAGCCCTCGGATCGAGAAAGACGACCTCGGTCGCGAACCGGAGCGCCGGATGATCGAGCACGTCGAGCTCGTGTGAGGTGTCGATCGTCACACGTCGCACGAACCCGAGGTGCCAGGTGAAGTGCAGGCCTGGCTGCTCGGCGGGAGCCAGCTCGGGGTAGCGCTCGAGCAGCGCGATGCGACGTCGATTCCACACCCCACGGTTCCCACCCGAGGCGGCGGCGGCATCGATCGCGATCAGCTCACCGCGTGGATCGCCGTCGAGCTGGAGCAGATCGCCGAGGATCACGTAGGCCGCGTCGTCGGTGGGCGCCGCCGCGATCTGCGCTTCGAGCTCGTCCCGAGTCGTCACGCACCATCCTAGTAAGGGTCGTCCCGAAGATCGAGGCTGCCGTGATGGAGAGGAGCCGCCGCTGGGGTTCGCGCACGGCCTCGCCCTCACTCGGTGTACGATCGGTCGCATGACGCCACCGGCGGTGCTGGTCCGCGAGGGGACCTGGAACGTCCGCCAGGCGGTGTTCGAGCTCGTCGGCGAGGTCTCGATCGGCGGTCTCGTCGACGACGTCAATGTCGGCGCCGAAGGACCGCTCGCAAAGCTGGCATGGGATGATCGCGCGTGGCGGATCCAGCCGTGCAGCCCGGCGGTGCTCATCGACGACGTGCCGCTCGTAGGCGAGCTGTCACTCCGCCACGGGCAAGCGATCACGTCGATCAACCCGCGTGGATGGAAGCTGCGATTTCTCGCCGCAGATCGCGACCGCGCGCTCGAGGAGCTCCGTCACTACGAGGCCGTCACGGATTGCATGACCGGCATGCTCGATCGCCGGATCGCCTATCGGGTGCTCGAGCGCATGACGACGGGGGTCGTGATGCTGATCGACATCGACTGGCTCAAGTGTGTCAACGATCAGTATGGGATGATGGCCGGCGACGCGGTGATCAAGCGCACCGCGAAGCTCGTCCGCGATCGGGTCGCGTGGCCGAACCTGGCCGCGCGGTACGGTGGCGAAGAGCTCGTGGTCTTGATGCCGGGCTCCACGCTCGATGACGCGCGCGTCCTCGCCGAGGAGATCCGCGCGGCGGCAGAGCCGCCGTTCGTCTTCGAGGGCGAGCCGCTGACCGCGCCGGTGTCGATCGGGCTCGCGATCCATGCCGGGGAAGGCACGCCAGCGTTGCGAGCCGCCGACGAGGCGATGGCGCAGGCGAAGCAGCAGGGCCGAAATCGAGTCGTCGGCTGAGGTTACGAGGCGTGTAACCGACACGAGTCGTCGGTGCACTGTGAGTCCTGTACCCCGACGCGTGTCGTGATCGATCCCCGATCCGACGCAACGGGAAAGGACCGTCCATGCGCGGATCGTCTCTGCTTGCCCTGCTCTCGCTCACCGGCACTGCGCTCGCGCAGCCCGCGGGCGATCTCCAGCTCGATCCGTTTCGCCCGGCGATCGATTCGCGCGGCTACCTGACGATCAATGCGTCGCAGACGCTCGGGCACAAGGAGGTGTCGTTCGGCCTCGGCTCGCTGTCGTGGGGACACAAGTTGCTCGCGTTCGAGGGCGATCAAGGTGCGCAGTACCTCGTCAACGACGTGATCACGGCGACGCTGATCGCGGCGGTCGGGTTTCGCGTCGGGCCCGCGGATCTGCAGTTCGGCGCATCGGTGCCGCTCACGATCGTGTCGGGTGATCGCGGTCCCGACGATCCGGGCGTACTCAGCAACCCGAACGACGATCGCAACTTCAAGATCGACGGCCAGGGCGTCGGCAACATCGGCCTCCACCTCAAGACGCGCTTCCTCAAGACGTCGCGACCGCCGCACGTCGGCCTCGGCGTGATCGCGAGCGTGTTCCTGCCGACCGCGACCGCGAACCGGTTCATGGGCGAGAAGCAGCTGACGCCGCAGCTGATGGGCGTGCTCGACAAGGAGTTCGGCCGCACCGGTCGGCTGCGCGTCGCGCTCAACGGCGGCATCCGGCTGCGCAACGAGAGCTCGTTCACCGACATGGGCGACGACGGCGCGCCGGCGACGAACAAGACGATCAGCGCGTCGGCGGAGGTGCCGTTCGGCATGGGCATCGCGTACGCGCTGGCGAACCGCAAGTTCGATCTCATCGGTGAGATCTTCGGTGCGGTGCCGCTCGGCAAGCACGAGAGCTATCAGCCGCTCGAGGCGATCGTGGGCGTCAAGCTGTACCTCGCGCGCAACTCGTACCTGTCGGTCGGCGCGGGTCGCGGCCTGATCGCGAACCAGGGTGGCAATCCGAACGCGCGCGCCTTCATCGGCATCGTGTTCGAGCCCTCGCTCGGGGATCGAGATGGCGATGGGTTGAAAGATGACGTCGACAAGTGCCCCGACGATCCCGAGGATCGCGATCGCTTCGAGGACGAAGACGGCTGCCCCGAGCCCGACAACGATCGCGACGGCATCCTCGACGACGACGACAAGTGCCCGCTGATCCCCGAGGACCTCGACGGCTTCCAGGATGAAGACGGTTGCCCCGACGGTGATGCGAACGACCGCGACGGCGACAAGATCCTCGACAACGTCGACAAGTGCCCGGACGACCCCGAGGATTACGACGGCTTCCAGGACGAGGACGGTTGCCCCGATCCCGACAACGACAACGACAAGCTCCTCGACGTCGACGATCTGTGCCCGAACGATCCCGAGGACTACGACCAGTTCGAGGACGAGGACGGCTGCCCCGATCTCGACAACGACAAGGACCGCATCCTCGACAAGGACGACAACTGCCCGAACGAGCCCGAGACCTACAACAACGTCGACGATGACGACGGCTGCCCCGATCGTGGCCCGGCGAGGGAGACCGAGACGGAGATCATCGTGATGAAGCCGATCGAGTTCGAGTTCAACCGTGCGGTCATCAAGCCCGACTCGTTCAAGATCCTCGACGCCGTGATCGCCTCGATGCAGGGCAACCCCGACATCTTGCTCGTCGAGGTCGCCGGTCACACCGACGAGCGTGGCGACGACGTGTACAACCTGGACCTCTCCGACAAGCGGGCGGCCGCGGTGATGCTGTACCTGACCACGCACGGGACGAAGCGCGACGCGACCCCGATCGATGCGAACCGGTTGGCCTCGCAGGGCTACGGCGAGACCCAGCCGAAGGACCGCCGCAGCAACGAGCAGGCGTGGGCCAAGAACCGCCGCGTCGACTTCCTGATCCTCAAGCGCGCGAAGTAGGCAACCCTGGTCCTCGGGCGAGCGTCAGAAGCGGCGATGAGACTCGCCATGTTCGCAGCGATCACCGCGTTTGCACCTGCGCGTCTCGCGTCACGGTGAAACCTCGATCCGGGAGCGCGCGAACTGAGCTAGGGTGGCGGCCTCGTGCGTCACCCCAATGCGTGGCCGCTGCTTCTCGTCACGCTTGCCGGGCTCGTTGACGCCGCCCCCAGGCGCGAGCCGGTCGTCGCTGCGAAGCCCGAGGATCCGTGCCTCGATCCAGGCTGCAAGAAGCACGCGCTCGACGGCTTTCGTGCGGCCCTCGCGAAGCAGAAGGCCGGCAAGCTCGATCGCCCGCTGCGGATCTCGTACTTCGGTGATTCGCTGATCGCGTCGGATCAGATCGTCAACGGCCTTCGCGAACGGTTCGGCGCGATCCTCGGCAAGGGCGGCCCGGGCTTCGTGTTCGCGGCGTCGCCACATCCGTTCAACCAGCATGCGGCGGTGCAGCGCTTCGTCGCCGGGACCTGGCAGATCCACGGCACGTCGTCGATGGTGCCGCCGGATCACCTGCTCGGGCTCGGCGGCAGCGTCGAGGGCACCGGCTCGATCCGGTTCACTCCGACCACCCCGATCACCAGCATCGACATCCACTACCTCGAGCAGCCTCGCGGCGGTGAGCTCGAGGTGCTCGCCGACGGTAAATCGATCACCTCGTTCTCGACGCTCGGCGAGGCCAAGCACGCCGCGTTCAAGAAGATCACCGTCGAGAGCAGCAAGCGGCTCGAGCTCCGCAGCAAGGGTCGGGTGCGCCTGTTCGGGGCATCGCTCGAGGCGGCGACGGGCGTCGTCGTCGACAACCTCGGCATCGTCAACGCGACGGCGAAGGGCATGGTTCGCTACAACCTCGCGGATCACCTCAAGGGGCAGCTCGCGCACCGCGCCTCGGATCTGGTGATCGTGATGTTCGGGACCAACGAGGCCGAGTGGCTCGCCCCCCGGGGGCAGGGCATGGCCGAGCACGAGCAGGTGTTCAAGGATCTGCTGAGCAGCGTGCGCGCCGCGAATCCCGACGGTGCGTGCCTCGTCGTCTCGCCCCTCGATCAGCTCGACTGGCGCAAGGAGAACGCGCCGCCGCGCGAATCGATCCCCGCGATGGTCGAAGCGCAACATCGCGCCGCGCAGGCCGCGGGATGTGCGTTCTGGGACGTCTACGCCTGGATGGGCGGCAAGGGCGCCTCGGCACAGTGGTTCCGTCGCGGCCTCGTGGTCAAAGACTTCCAGCATCCGACGAGTGAAGGCGCGGGGCGGATCGCCGAGGCCCTGTTCGCCGGCCTCTCGCGGTGACGATCGAGCACGACCTGCTCGATCGACTGCGTGCGAACCCGCGCGACGACGAGACCCGCGCCGTGCTCGCGGATCTCTGCGAGCAGCAGGGTCAGCTCGATCGCGCCGCGTATCTGCGTGGTCAACCCGTGACGCTCGATCCGGCTGATGCGCCGTGGCGCGTGGTCGTCGCGCGCGAGTGGGTCGCGCGCTGCAATCGCTCCTACCGGCAGGGCTGCGGCACGCGCTGGGAGAACCTCGGGCCGTCGATCACCGATGACGTCCGGCACTGCGCGACGTGCGCGCGCGACGTGCGCTACTGCGAGACGCTCGGCGAGGCGGCCGAGTGTGGTCGAATCAAGGCGAGCGCGGTGATCGATCCGTCACTCGACGAGGGCGCCGCGAAAGATCGCTACGACCGTGGGTGACAACGCCACGCGGTGACGAAGCAGTCGCAGAACGATAAGACCGCACAGCTCGCGGCGATCCTCGACGACTGGTCCGAGAACACCTGCGCGAAGCGAGCACGGAGCGGGTGGCGTTCGACAAGCTCACGGCGGCAAGCTCCACACGTTCGTCGACAAGACGACGACACTCGAGCTCGGTGGCAAGCGTCACCCGGTGGCGCTGTTCGACTGGTTCGCGGACGCGGTCGAGCAGCGCGATGACAGGAGCGACTGCTTCGAGTAGATCGCCGAAGCTCGCCGACCTGCTGTCCGGGCGCCAGCTGGAAGAACGTGAACACCTCGTCCGGCGTCGAGCGCGCGATCGGCATCGAGACGATCGCCCGCCGCGATCGCCTTCTTGATCGGATCGGAGACGTCCGCCGGCGTGGATGCCGCGACCCGGCACCGCCGGAATTTCTAGCGCTTGGCGGCTCGGTTGGGCTGAACGTCAGTTCGCCCCGCGAGCTGGATGCGCACGGCGACGGGGTGACCCTCGGCGTCGAGATCGACATGGATCGGAAACACGCCATCGCCCCAGCTCGTGAACAGCAACATCAGCTTCGTGCCGGCGAGCTCGAGCATGCCCGCACCGAGCT
>Ga0163144_10022153_pt1 | contig 12603 bp, 8 predicted proteins | sample OliLak19BULKMAT1_FD_123175 | JGI IMG/M metagenome (GOLD analysis project Ga0163144, IMG submission 123175) | Freshwater microbial mat bacterial communities from Lake Vanda, McMurdo Dry Valleys, Antarctica - Oligotrophic Lake LV.19.BULKMAT1 | ecosystem: Environmental > Aquatic > Freshwater > Lake... | reverse complement strand
TTCGTTTCCCCCGCCGTGAATCCACAGGCTGAGCCGGCGACGGTGTTCGTATCCCTCGTTGTTGAGGCTGGCCAGTTTGTTGCGGTCGCCGGTCCACGTGCCGATCTCGGCGCCGTTGTTCCAGACGGTGACGCTTTCGCCCATTTGCTGCCGGCGCACTTCGACGCGTAGTGTGGTTCGCTTACCCGTTTCCAACTGGGCACCTTCGGCGATCGATTGGATTCCCGTTTGAACATTTCTCAGGAAGACTCCTGGTTGGGCGGGGAAGTCGAAGGTCACGGGCGTGTCGCCGTTGGCGGTTGGGAAATTCAAATTGAATCCCTGATTTCCCTTCCGACGCGTTACTTCAAGTTCACAATCGAACGAGGGCCGAAAGTCGGAGTCGAGCGGCAGCAACAATTTGTGTGGCTTGTCGTCGGCATCGCCCGCAACCAGCTCGCCTTGCTCAATCCGCCATTCGTTCTTGCCGGTCGATCGTATATTCCATTTGTCTAACTGCGGATCAATCAGCGGAATCACATCGATCCACTTGTCGCTGGCAAATTGGCGTTTGCTCGACGCTGGAGAAGAAGGGTAGGAAGCTGGCAATTCCTTGATCTCGATCTTCCGGAACTGGACGAACGTAATGTTCCTGCCCCAGGTCTGCAGCGCAATGTGTCCTCGGACAAAGGCTTGCTTGTCTTCGCGGTAATCGGCCGTGATCAATCCATTGACCCGCGTCTGTAAGTGGTTCCCATCGGCAATCACCTCGAGTACGAACCACTCGTCTGGGCGGTGCGGCATCAGCCGTGCCCGCTGTAATGGTGAAGAAGGATCCACGCGCGATGATAGAGATCCGGTGTGGACCGGATAATTCGACCGGACCGCGATTTGCGCTTCATAACCTTCGTTGACCCGCACGTCTAACGGGACTCGGAAGAGAATTCCAGAGTCTCCCGTGGTGTTGATCTTCGCCTCGACCCGCAAATGGAAATTGTCATACTCCTTCGACTCGTTGAACAGGAAAGAAGTGTCTCCCCGGCCGACGATGACTCCATCTTCCACTCCCCAATCTCCGGGAGCCTGCGAGTGCGGTCTCCAGCCTGTTAGATCCTTGCCGTTGAAGAGTGGCACCCAATCGCCGGCGGGCAACGACTCCTGTTTCGCCACCTGGATCGGCGTTGGTTCGTCACCCGGCTTCGTTAGGTCGCCCGTCGCTCCACCTTGGAACAAATGCGTGACCCCGGCGATCTCCGTCACCGCCAGGGCGAGGACGGGAAGCAACAGAGCAGCCGCCGCAGCCCACCTCAGCCGACCAGACTTCTCCGCCACGGGTTGCTTGCTTTTGGGAATCCGGGAGAAATCCTTGAGCTTGGCGTTCGCCTTGAGCTGGGCTTCGCAGTCGGCGAGGACATCGGCCACTTCCCGGGCCGACTGGAAGCGGTCGTCCGGGTTCTTGGCGTGCAGCTTGGCGATGATGTCGCAGAGCCACTGCGGCGTTTCCGGGATGATCTCGCGAATTGACCGCGGCGTATCTTCGGTCACGCGCTTCATGACCGCCAATGTGCTATTGGCACGGAACGGAGGCCGCCCGCTTACCATCTGATACAGCACGCTCCCAAGACTGAACAGATCAACCCGCTGATCGATTTTTTGTCCCAAGGCTTGCTCGGGGGCCATATACATCGGCGTGCCGGCGATAATGCCGCTCTGCGTCATGCTGGCGTCGTCGGCGGCGCGGGCGAGACCAAAGTCAGTGATCTTGACCCGTTCCAAAACGCCCTTCTCCAGCAGAATGTTTCCTGGTTTGATATCGCGATGGATTAAGATGATCGCGTGCGCGGCGGCCAGACCTTCGGCAATTTGCACTCCCAGGCGTAAGACCGTGGAGATGTCGAGCGGTCCGCGTTCATCCAGCCGTTGCTGTAAGGTTGCGCCGGGAATGTATTCCATCACCAGATAAGGGAGCGGCTTCTCTTCGACGGCGTACACGCTGACAACGTGCTCGTGCCGGATCGCGGCCGATAATTGGGCTTCGCGGATGAACCGCTTGCGGGCGGGCGAAGTCGTGGCCAATTCGGTCGCCATGACTTTGATCGCCACCACGCGTTGCAGCTTTTCGTCAAAGGCCCGCAGCACCGTGCCAAACGCCCCGCGTCCGACCACTTCCAGAATTTCATAATGGGCCAGCCGGCCCAGGGAGTCTGGTCTTTCTGACGGCTGCAAATAACCCAAAGGGATTTCCTCTTCCACGCGGGATTGCTCCAGAATCAGCGAGTCCAGTGAGAACGCGGCGTCGGTCGAGCCGTTTTTATCGAGGGTCGAGCCGCTTTGCATGAAGAGTGTGGGGGCAAGCTCCTTAGGAACTTCGCCCCCCATTTGCTCCACCACGGGCATGTTGAGAAAAACGCTTCCCCCCTCGTGCGAAGCCAACAGCGATTCGACGCGGGTCAACAGAGCCGCATCGCCGTTGCAGGCTGATTGCAAATGAGCCTTGCGGGCGGCGGGATCCTCAATATCCAGCGAAGAGAGGAAAATATCTCGTTCGTTCATGACCCTATCCTCAACCAAATGGGAGCAGAATTGCCTTCCCCTTCAATGCGCCGTTTTACGACGGATCACGCCAAAATTTTTACAATATTTCCCGTTCGGCCTCTTTCCCCGCGATTTCGCGGTGCAACCATGCCCGCGCAAAGGCCCAGACGCGATACGCCGTGCGGGGGGAAATGTCGAGCATTTTGGCCGCTTCTGGAAGGGATATCCCTGCGAAATAGCGCAGATTGACCAGTTCCGCGGATTGAGGATCGGCGGCTTTTAGGCGATCGAGCGCCGCATCAAGCGCGACAAGATCTTCGTGAATCTCCGGAGCAAAGACGGGGATTTCGTCCAATTCCTTGCGAGACAATTCGCCCCCGTGCTTGAGTCGTTTTTTGCGGCGAGCGTTATCGACCAGAATCCGCCGCATCGCCTCGGCCGCGGCGGCAAAGAAATGCCCGCGGCTATCCCAATGCCGTTCGACTTCTTCCTGCTTGCCTTCAGGCTTCACCACCAGCCGTAAAAACGCCTCGTGAACAAGTGCCGTTGCCTGCAATGTTTGGCCGGGATTTTCGTGCGTCAGTTTGGCCGCGGCAAGCTTGCGCAACTCTTGATAAACCAGCGGTAAAAGCTGCTCCGCCGCTGTTGGGTCGCCGGATTCGATTTTCGCAAGGATTTGAGTGACATCGGACATGGAGCGTTGCTCGACGGTCGAGAATTCTTTTCAAATTAGTATAGCGCAGACGTGGTTTGCATATCAACTAAGATTCATCGCCAAAGGCTGGAAAAAAGTCAAAAAATGCCGCCGTTTTCTGCATTGATTCAAGCCGCATAGAACGCAAATTGCCAAGGTTTCGCCGCAGACCTCGCGGCCGGCTTTGCCGTCGTGAGGATCACCCGTGACTGGTATATTTGTCTTCAACTTGAACCCCTCATTCGCTGCGGATTCGGCTACAGCTCTTTTAACGCCACGGATACTCCGCCCCACTTATTTCCGGCCCACTATGCATGATCTTCCGCTGATCTACACGATTGCCGCCGGCTTTACAGCCGCCTGGGTGCTCGGGATCGTCACTCAGCGGTTGGGGCTGTCGGCGATTGTGGGTTATCTGCTGGCGGGCGTGTTGATTGGTCCCTTTACGCCGGGGTTTGTCGGCGACCCCAACATCGCCCACCAACTGGCCGAGTTGGGGATCATTTTGTTGATGTTCGGCGTCGGGCTGCATTTTCATTTGGATGAATTGCTGGCTGTGAAGGGAGTGGCCGTACCGGGGGCGATTGGCCAGAGCGTTGCCGCGACGTTATTGGGCGTGGCCTTGTTCACTGCGTTGGACTTACCGTTGGAAGCGGGAATCGTATTGGGCATGGCGATGGCAGTCGCCAGCACGGTCGTGCTCATGCGCGTGCTGATGGATGCCGACGCGCTTCATTCGCCGCAAGGGCATATCGCAGTGGGGTGGCTGCTCGTCGAAGACATTCTGACAGTGATTGCGTTGGTGTTGATTCCGGTGCTTGGGACGCCTTCCGGGGCTGAAGACGCAGCCGTTGCCGCGGCAGCGCCGGCGGCCAATGTTTGGCTCGCGCTGGGGATAGCGCTCCTCAAATTAGTGATCTTGGTCGCTATTTTGTTAGTCGTCGGGACGCGGGTGATACCGTGGCTGCTCGTGCAAGTCGCTCGGCTTCGTTCGCGCGAGTTGTTCACGCTCACGGTGTTGGTCTTCTCGATTGCAATTGCGACCGGGTCGTATGTCTTCTTTGGGGCCTCGATGGCGCTGGGGGCATTTTTAGCCGGCATGGTCGTCGGGCAATCGCCAGTCAGTCATCAAGCCGCCGCCGACGCCCTGCCGCTCCGCGACGCCTTTGCCGTGTTGTTCTTCGTTTCAGTCGGGATGCTCTTCGATCCTCGTTCGGTTCTGAACGACCCGCTGCAATTGCTCGCGGCGCTGGCAATTATCCTGATCGGCAAACCTCTAGCCGCGCTAATTATCGTGGCCGTCTTGGGGCATACCCCGCGCACCGCGCTGACGGTGGCGGTCGGGCTGGCCCAGATCGGTGAGTTCTCGTTCATCCTTTCTGATGTGGCGCGCGAACACGGCCTGCTGCCGGAATCGGGACATAGCATCATTGTCGCGGCCGCGATTATTTCAATTACGCTTAACCCGCTCCTTTTCCGCTCCTTGCCAAAAATCGAGGCTTGGTTGCGCAGCTATCCTCGATTGTGGAACCTGCTCAACGCGCGGGTCGAGCGCCGCACGGCGTTAATCAATTCCGTGGCCGGGTCTCAAATAACCGAATTTGCCGCACAAGGAAAACGCTTGGCGATTGTGGTCGGTTATGGTCCGGTCGGCCGCTCAGTCCATCGCATCTTGCAAGATGCCGGGCTTAACACCGTTATTATCGATCTGAACATGGATACGATTCTGGAACTTGAGAGATTGGGCCAGACGGTGCTCTTTGGAGATGCGTCGCACGAAAGCATTTTAGCGCAAGCAGGCGTCGGCAATGCTTCGCATTTGGTTCTGACGTTGCCCTATTCGACGGACCGTGAGGCTGTCATTTCCCATGCCCGCAACTTGAATCCCCAACTGCGGATTTTGGTCCGCGCCCGTTACCTTGGCGAGCGTGAAGCCCTGGAACAAGCCGGCGCGACTGCCGCCGTTTTTGAAGAGGCCGAAGCCGCCATTGCGCTGGCCCGTTTAGTGCTGGCCGATATGGGGGCGAATCGCGAACAGGTCGAGCAATCGCTGCGCGATCTCCGTTTGCAGCTCATCTTGGAGAATGTTTCAAACCTGCGCGGGCAGCGGGTCCGCGGCGTGATGGTCCCCTGGACGCGCGTGCAGCGCGTGTACCGAACGTGCAGCCGCGCCGAGTTGCTGGCCCAGGTCGGCCGGCAGCATTTTTCCCGCCTGCCGGTGATCGAACCTTCAACGGGCCGCCCGATTGGTTACCTGCTCGTTCAAGATTTGCTCGGCGATTCGACCGCGGCAGAGGATTGGACAATGTTGCTCCGCCCGCTCAAAGCGATCCCATCCGATGCCGACATGGAAACGACGCTGCAACAAATGCAGTCGGCGGGGATCACGCTCTGCGTAGTGGAAGACGCCGGCACGCCGGTCGGCCTGATCACACTGGAAGATGTTTTAGAGCAAGTGGTCGGCCGGATCGAAGATGAATACCCGCGCGAGTCGCTCTGCTTGTTGCCCGAGGCGTTGGCGGCCGGGAATTTTGTATTGGAGCTAGAAGGCCGAACGGCCGAGCAGGTGATTCGCGAATTGGCCGCGGCCATTCCGCCGGAGCGTTACGCCGCGACCGGCGAAATCGCCGATCTCGCCATCGCGCGCGAAGAACGCGTCTCGACCGACTTGGGAGTAGGTGTGGCGATTCCGCACGCGCGGTGCGCGAATCTGACAGCGCCAATCGCCGTCTTTGGACGTTCGACCGGGGGGATCATCTTTTCGCCTCTCGCGCCGGAATTGGTCCGATTGGTGTTCCTGCTGGTCACTCCTGTGGACAAACCGGAACTGCAGCTCTTTTTGCTGAGCCAGGTCGCTAAAATCGCCGGAAACCCGGTGACGAGGGAACACTTGCTGTCAGCAGTCGATCAGGAGGATGTGCTGGAGATTTTGAGTAAAAATGGAGCCGAAACGGACGCTAAATGAGAGCCGATTTTTGCACAACTACACATCGCAAATAACACTGTCAATTTGACAGTTTCTCTCAAATTCCACGAGCTGATCGCCAGAAAGGCAAATATCGGGCTAATATCAAACGCATTACATCGGCCACAAAGTCATGCCATTAAATAACTTACGCAAACAGCCATGCAATTGGCCCGGAAGTTGCTCCATTAGCGTCTGACTGAGAGATTGTCTGCTTAAATGGCAGCGGATTCCCTCATTGGATAGTCCTGCACTGCTTCCAGCAGTTCCCTTTGAATCACCGTTTCGTTGGGATCGGCCGTCTATTACGGCGTTGATTCCATTTCTGTCGAGCCAACTTTCCCGCTTTTATAACCCCTTACTTTGCTTTTGCGGAGGACGCGCTTTCCATGTCAACTGCCACCAAAGCCCCTAAGAAAAAGTCCGCCGGCGGCGGCCAACTCAAACTGCAACCGCTCGGTGACCGCGTGGTGATCGAACGGGAAGAGTCAGAAACCAAGACCAGTGGGGGCATTTTGCTGCCGGAATCCGCTAAGAACAAACCCGCCCGCGGGATTGTGATCAGCGTGGGCGAAGGGCGGCTGACCGAAGACGGCAAACGCCACGCGCTGCAAGTCAAGCCTGGTGACCGCGTGATCTTTACCAGCTATGCTGGCGAAAATTTCAAAATCGGCGACGACGAACTCGTGCTCATGACCGAAAACGATATCCTCGCGATCATTGAGTAAATAGAGGGGCTAGAGGTTAGAGGCTAGGGACTAGAGAAATGCGGAGTGCAGCGTGCGGAGTGGTGAACCAGAAACCCACTCCCTCCCGCCGCTTAGTCCCCCCCAACGCCCAATCCCCAACGCCCAATCCCCGTTCACAAATTCCCAATCTCGGAGACTGTTTCATGGCCAAGATGATTGCGTTCGATCAAGAAGCCCGCGAGGCGATTCGCCGCGGCGTCGGTAAACTCGCCAAGGCGGTCAAGGTGACGCTCGGTCCGAAGGGCCGCAACGTCATTTTGCAAAAATCGTTCGGTTCCCCCACGGTGACCAAAGACGGCGTGACCGTCGCCAAGGAAGTGGACCTGGAAGATGCCTATGAAAACATTGGCGCGAAAATGGTTCGCGAAGTTGCCAGCAAGACCAGCGACGTCGCCGGAGACGGCACCACCACCGCCACCGTTTTGGCCGAAGCGATCTTCAACGAAGGCCTCAAGGCCGTCGTCGCCGGCATCAACCCGATCCAAATGAAAAACGGCATCGAGCGCGCTGTTGCCGACATCACCGACAAGCTCAAGAAGATGTCGATCAAGATCAAAGACAAGTCCGAGATGTCGAATGTGGCCACGATCGCGGCCAACAACGACCGCGAGATCGGCGATAAATTGGCCGACGCCATGGAAAAGGTCGGCAAAGACGGCGTCATCACCGTCGATGAAGGGAAGTCGCTGCACACCGAAATCGACTGGGTCGAAGGGATGCAATTCGACCGCGGCTATCTCTCGCCGTACTTCGTCACCAATCCCAACGACATGACCTGCGAATTGCAGGATGCTTACGTTTTGGTGTACGAAAAGAAAATCAACAACGTCAAGGAATTGGTCCCCGTTCTCGAAGCGGTCATCAACGCCAACAAGCCCCTCTTGATCGTCTGCGAAGAGGTCGAAGGCGAAGCCCTCGCTATGTTGGTCATCAATCGCCTCCGCGCCGGCCTGCAAGTTTGTGCCGTCAAGGCTCCCGGTTACGGTGACCGCCGCAAAGCGATGTTGGAAGACATTGGCATTCTGACCGGCGCGACCGCCGTGTTTGAAAGCCTTGGGATCAAGCTCGAAGGCCTTACGCTGGCCGACCTCGGCCGCGCCAAGAAGATCCTCATCGACAAGGACAATACCACGATCATCGAAGGGGCCGGCAAGACCGGCGACATCAAAGCCCGGATCGACCAGATCCGCCGCGAGATCGAAGCCAGCACCAGCGATTATGACACCGAGAAGCTCGAAGAACGCCTGGCCAAGCTGGCTGGCGGCGTGGCCAAGGTCAATGTCGGCGGAGCGACCGAAAGCGAAATGAAGGAAAAGAAGGCCCGCGTCGAAGACGCCCTCCACGCCACCCGCGCGGCGGTCGAAGAAGGCATTCTGCCGGGCGGCGGCGTGGCATTGCTCCGCGCCAGCACCCAGTGCAAGCCCGACGGACTCACCGGCGACGAAGTGGTCGGTTACAACATTGTCATGCGGGCCTGCCGCTCGCCGCTCACGATGATCGCCAGCAACGCCGGCCAAGACGGCAGCGTGATCTGCGAAAAGGTGATCGAAGGAAAAGGAAACTTCGGTTACAACGCCGCGACCAACGAGTTTGAAGATCTGGTCAAAGCGGGCGTGATCGATCCGACCAAAGTGACCCGCTCGGCGTTGCAAAACGCCGCGAGCGTGAGCATCCTGTTGCTCACCAGCGACGCCCTGATCGCCGAGATGCCTAAGAAGAGCGAAAAGAAGGGCGGCAAGGGTCACGGCGGCGACTACGACATGTATTAATTGTTGTTAGTTGTTGGTCGTTGGTTGATATCGGCCAACAACCGCGTGAAATGAAAACAAAAACCGCCGGCACATTCGTGTCCCGGCGGTTTTTTGTTGCCGTTTGGCTGCTTTTTCCTTCAGCCAGTGACGTTGTACGGTATCGTTTATCGCTGCACAGGGTGAGTCCAACTGACGCCGCTAAACGTGGGGTTCTCCGAGTAAGTAACCTGCCATCGAGCGTCGGTTCGGGCGAATGCTAAACTCACCGTAGCAGAGTTTTCTAAGTATGGAATCAGGGCGCAAATACCAACTCGCCCAACTGAGCGGTGTATCGCCGTTCATATCCTTGACATCAATAATTGCGCGAGCATCCAGCAGCATTTGAATGGTTTCTTCGGTGCCAAAAGCCGCGGCGCGGTGCAGGGGCGTTTCCGCTTTTGTTCTGCAATCACGCATGAAGCCACCGGTTTCTACCGCCTGTTTGGTAACACAATTGGGAATTGCTCCATTGCCCAGTAGCACTTTAAGCACGAGGTCATGCGCAAGTCGATCAGAAGTACAAAGCGCCGCGTGAAGCGGTGTTTCACCGGTATCAGACAGCGGTTGATTTACGTCAGCACCCTGTTCGATCAAGAACTGGCAGAGTCGCCAATGCCCATGAAAAGCAGTCCCATTGAGATCGAGGTTATCCCCCAGCGACGGGAGCGATTCTCCTTTAGAGAGAAGCAGTTTGATGGCGCTCACATCGCCGTAACAGGCGTACCATTGAAAATGCCTTGCTGGAATGAACCAAGCGTCAACGAGGGAATTCATTGAAAAAAATCCCTTGCTTACGCTGCGGGTTAAAATTTCTTGTCAATGGAAGGAGAGTACGCGGCAGCCAATTTATTTCTTCATCGCGTGGTCTGCCGGCTATTGCCCTTTCACGAAGCCGTTCCCCGCGAATTTGCTCGCCTTATAATCTCACACCAGATCGACTTTGGCTAGGACGCTGCTGAGGCATCGCTGCCGTTCCGCTCGGCGCAGGCGATCTGTGACCACAACCACGAGTGATTCTGGGCCGCCGCGAAGTTGCCGGCGATGAGCCGTTTTTTTTGGCTGATCGGCACCCGCTTTCCGTTTTCCATCGCATTGCCGATTTGCCATGTCGAAACTCCTGTCTCGGAAAATTAAAAGCTTGTCTTTCCCCCACCCAGAGAAAAAAAGACGCGGTTCTCGGAACGACTACGTTTGCAACAACCAATATAGAGATTAAACTTATAAAGAGCGTTCCTCTCAATGCTGGAATTTCATAAATGTCGCCTGAACTGGAAGTGTCTCGCCGCGAAAATATCGGCAGCCACGAAGCCGCTTTGCCTGTTCCCAATCCTCAGCCTGGCTGCTAATCGCTTCGAGCGGTAATGGTTTAGGCATTTCTCTCATTTAACAGACCGTCATGCCTCCTGAAAATTCTCCTTTGCTCGGTGCGGACCCCAGTAGCGTCATCCAATTTCCGCACGGAAAAACCATCGCTTGGCACCCTCAACAAAAGGTGCAAAGCTTAGGCGACCCGCGAATCTTCGGCACCGTGTTTCAAGACACGGCCTTGTATCATCCCGAGCTTATAGAGCGCGTTTGCAAGCAAGCCGAGACTATGCCCCGCAACTCGCGTGCTGTCGGTGGAAAAAAGGTTCGCGACGCCGAAACGTGGCAACTCCCCTCCGCCCAACTGATCACCTGGCGTGTGCTCCGCTTATTTTGCCTGACGCAGGGCGTGCCTGAGGCGCATGTGCTCGACCGCTGGGCGAATGTGATGGTGGACGGCGATTATTCCACGCCCCACAGTCATTACGATACCCAATCTGCCTTGTTGTATATGCTGGATCCCGGCGACGAAAACCCGGCGGAGCCGATGGACGGCAATTTTGAAATCATCGATCCGCGCATTCCGGTCTGCTGCCCTTATCAACCGGAACGTCCCATTCGCGGGATGTCTCCGAAACTCCTTCCCGGCATGATGATCTTGTTTCCAGCCGAATTTCTGCATCATGTCCGCCCCTATAGCGGCCGCCGTCCCCGCTTGACCATGGCCTGGAATATCAACCCCGGCCCTCCCCCCGCTAACCCGCAAATCGATCCCACGAAGCAATTGCAGTTTAAGACGGAAGTCGTCAAGGGCCAAACATAAATCGCTCTGGAGCCTACTTCTTCAGCTCATGGTCCGCCGGCTTCTGGCCCTTCACGAACCCGTTCCCCGCGAATTTGCTCGCTTTGTAATCTCCCACCAGATCGACTTTGGTATCGGCGGTGATTTTGTCATCGAGATTCAGGCACCAATAGGCCGCGTTGACCAGCAACTTCCGAAAGCCCGCGCTTTCAAAATCTTGCGACGACCCCATCGTGCTGGTGAAGACGCGGGCCACTTTGCCGCTGTCGGTCACATAGGTTTTGGTCCAGGCGATCGGCATCATCGGGTCGTTCTTTTTTCCTTCCAGCGGTTCATCGGTCGATTTCATCCCCTTGACGACTTGGCCAAGAACAATCGACTCGCAACCGGTCGGCAACGGCAGCCGCACTCCGTACACATCCGTCGGGCCCCAAACGTCGCCATCGCGTAGGCCGCGCGTGATCGGGTGTTTGGCCGCTTCTTTGGCGATGATCCCGCGCGTGCTTTGCGAACCGTGGCCGCCGTGGTGGTTGATCCAAGTTTCGCCCAGGATCTGCCGCCCGAAGCCGCCGTCCCACTCTTTGCTGTTCCAGGAGTATTTGCCGTACTTTTTGTCGGCGCTCATGCTGAAGGCGTGGGTCGCCGTGCGGATGCCGATGATCGGCTTGCCCGCTTCGACATATTTTGCGAAGTGTTGCATTTGCTCATCGGGCAAGTCGCGGAACCGCGTGAAGAGGATCAGTAGATCGGCCGAGTCAAGCGCATCCAGGCCGGGAATGTTGCTGATATTGGGATCAATGGTGCCGTCTTTGGGATCGATGGCGAACAGGACCGTGCATTTGAAGCCGTGGTGCCGGGCCAAAATTTTGCCCAGTTGCGGCAGCATTTCCTCGGAGCGGTATTCCTCGTCGCCGCTGACCAAGACGACGTGCTTCCCCGCGCCGGGACCGTTGCCCCCTTCATAAACGACACCTTGGCCGAAGGCGTTCGTCGTGCCGCCGCAAACCAGCAGCAGGAACGCCGTCGCGATCCCCAGCGCCCGTCTTAGCAAGTTGAAATGGGAATGAGACAGCGGCGATGTTGTGATTGATCCGGAAAAAATCTGATGATTCGGCATTGGTTCCTCACTCGGTTGGACGAAGTTGCGCAAGGGAAGTGGATCGACGCAACGGAAGTACACTTCTGGTAAATTCCGCGTAGTGCCAATTTAACAGAACCGGCGGTGAAATCCACCGAACGCTGCGAATTCGGGACTAACAGCCTGTTGAAAATTGGCTTTTTTTGATTTTTGGTGGTACCGGTAGCATGAGTGGACCAACCACGAATGCCTCGCCGACTTGGAGGCGGCCAGGTTGAGTGTGTTCAAATACGTCGAAACCTTTTACAATACTGTGCGACTCCACCAAACCCTCGGGTATCATTCCCCCAATCACTACGAAGCCGTCCACGCCCCGGCCCATGCGGCGTAACCAGCCCCTCCGACGGTATCCGAAAGTCTTGGGCTATCGCAGCTCGACCCCTCAGAGTTCAACGATAATAGGGTTGTGAAGAAACGATCTTAATGTACCCAGGGTAGATCGCTGCGCTGGGCTGGAAGATGCAATCCATTCGGGATGAAAGACTTTAACAAGCAATCGTCGCAATAAGCCGCTATTAGCAACATACTAGAGCGCATCCAATTTTTTGGTGTAGCAACATTCCTAGCTAGCACTTAGCTCAACTGTACGCAATAACCGTAATAGCAATGGTAGCTAGCAACGCTACACACTCATGTAACCGCACTA
>Ga0163144_10022149_pt1 | contig 12604 bp, 20 predicted proteins | sample OliLak19BULKMAT1_FD_123175 | JGI IMG/M metagenome (GOLD analysis project Ga0163144, IMG submission 123175) | Freshwater microbial mat bacterial communities from Lake Vanda, McMurdo Dry Valleys, Antarctica - Oligotrophic Lake LV.19.BULKMAT1 | ecosystem: Environmental > Aquatic > Freshwater >... | reverse complement strand
GACAGCAGAGCCAATGCTTTTGGGTATCACCAAGTCCGCTCTCAATACGGATTCCGTATTGTCGGCAGCGAGCTTCCAGGAAACGACGAAGGTCTTTACCGAAGCGGCGATTTCAAGCCGAGTCGATAATCTCCGCGGTCTCAAAGAAAACATCATTATGGGTCGATTGCTTCCAGCTGGAACCGGCCTTGCGACCTATCAAAGCCATGAAATATTGGTCGAGGGCGGCGATGATGAATTCATGAAAGACGTGGACGTCGATACAACATCTCACCCTGGTGAGATGGGCCCTAAAGCCGTTCATAATTAGTGGTTAAATGTGGTTGTTGGAGACCTCGCCTGAAGGCGGGGTCTCTAAGCAATCAATTCAATTTATCTCAGCCAGTTTTCAAAGTGATGTTCAAAAAATCACTCGTAGTACCAACCTCAGGCTCACCTTCTGGCCTCAGAATTTGCGCTGAGGACCTTTTTTTGCAGCGGGCGCCGATGAGAAGGAGCAGTCGGGGTCTACTGAATCGCCTAAAGTCGAACGCTGACAACTAGACAATGTAACTTCCCCCCAACCAACCGTTGACAGCTCTCAGCCGAATTCCTAAGAAATGAAGCTTAAATTGGAGTTTCGAACCAATTTGCGCACTTCATGCTGAGCGTAGATATCGAGATCCAAAACAAAAATATGGTTTTTCTGTGTGGTACCCCAACGTACCGCGAGAGAAAAACGCGAAAAATAAATTTTGGAATCAAAAGCTGAACGGCCGCATAGATACGACTGTTCAAATGAACTTAACGAGAGACATGGAGTGATCGATGCCAACAATTAATCAATTAATCCGCAAGGGTCGAAAGGCGCCGTCGTGGAAATCTAAGTCACCTGCGCTACGAGGAGCTCCTCAAAAGCGTGGCGTTTGTACGCGGGTTTACACAATGACTCCCAAAAAGCCGAACTCTGCACTTCGAAAAGTTGCACGCGTACGACTCACCAATAAACAAGAAGTCACGGCTTACATCATGGGCGTCGGACACAACCTTCAGGAGCATTCAGTTGTTTTGATTCGTGGCGGCCGGGTCAAAGATTTGCCCGGAGTTCGCTATCACATCGTTCGAGGAACGCTTGATGCAACCGGTGTTGCCAATCGAAAACGAAGCCGATCGAAATACGGCGCGAAGCGACCTAAGTCCTAATTTTTAAGGAGTATTGCAATGCCAAGAAGAAGAAGAGTTCTTAAGCGACCAGAAGTCATTCCAGATTTAAAATTCAATGATATGACTGTCAGCAAATTTATTAATCAGATCATGTGGAGCGGTAAAAAAACTGTCGCATCCCGAATCGTTTACGAGGCGATGGATGATCTCCAAAAAAAGGGTGAAGACTCACTCAAAGTTTTCAAAAAAGCTGTCGATAATGTGAAGCCCGAAGTCGAAGTTCGATCGCGACGAGTTGGTGGTGCGAACTACCAAGTCCCGATGGAAGTTCGTCCCGAGCGTAAACTCACACTTAGCTGTCGCTGGTTAATTTCCAGTGCGCGTGAACGAGCTGGCCGGACTATGGCCGAGCGACTTTCTGCAGAACTTTACGAAGCAGCTCAAGGTCGAGGCGGCGCAGTTAAAAAGCGCGATGATGTTCATAAAATGGCGGAAGCTAACCGAGCATTTGCTCATTTCCGTTGGTAGAAAATTGTGGTGGTTGCGGTGTCGAAATTATCAAATGATCTTGAGAAGACTCGAAATATCGGGATCATTGCGCATATCGACGCCGGCAAAACCACGACTACCGAACGCATCCTTTTCTACACAGGCAAGACTCATAAAATTGGCAATGTGGACGAGGGCAATACAGAAATGGATTGGATGGTTCAAGAGCAAGAGCGTGGCATCACGATTACGTCGGCTGCCACGACTTGTTTTTGGAAAGATTTCCAAATTAATATTATCGACACTCCCGGACATGTTGATTTCACGATCGAAGTCGAACGCTCCTTACGAGTTCTCGACGGCGCGGTCGGAGTTTTCTGCGCGGTGAGTGGTGTTCAACCTCAGTCCGAAACCGTTTGGCGACAGGCTGATAAATATAAAGTTCCACGAATTGCATTCGTAAACAAAATGGATCGAATGGGTGCGAATTTTTCAAACGCAGTTTCTATGATTCGCGCAAAACTTCACGCTAATCCGATTCCAATCCAAATCCCGATCGGAGCCGAAGATTCTTTTCGCGGATGCATCGATCTTATTACTGACAAAGCTTATGTCTGGAATGCGGATACCGACGGCTCCGACTTCCAAATCAAAGATGTTCCTGCTGACATGGTGATGGAATTCGAAAAGGCAAAAGAGAATCTAATTTCTGCGGTGGCTGATTTGGACGAAACTATTGCTGATCTTTATTTGAGCGGCAAAAAAATTACTGCCGATCAACTGCATACATCGCTTCGCTCTATTACATTGTCGATGAAGGGCACTCCCGTTGTTTGCGGTGCTTCATTTAAAAACATCGGCGTTCAACCTCTGATCGATTCCGTGGTGAGCTATTTGCCATCACCTCTCGATGTTGCCGCCGTTGATGCTCATGACCCTTCCGATCTTTCCAAAATTATTCCTGTGAAAGCGGACCCGACAGCGCCACTCGCAGTTTTAGTTTTCAAAATTCAATCTGATCCATTTATGGGTTCGATGGCCTATGTCCGAATTTATTCCGGCATTCTGAAAAAGGGCGAAGCCCTTCTCAATGCCTCAAAAAATAAAAAAGAGAAAATTGGCCGACTTCTTCGCGTTCACGCCAATCAAAAACAAGATGTAGATGAAGTTCCTTGCGGAGAAATTGCTGCGATTGTTGGTCTCAAATTTTCGACTACCGGCGATACCCTCTGCGAAATAGCGCGACCGTTGCTTCTCGAATCCATTCAATTTCCTGATCCCGTCATCGCGATTGCGATTGAGCCTAAGACGAAGGCTGATGAAGTGAAACTTCTCGATTCGCTGAAGCGACTTGCCCTTGAGGATCCGAGTTTTAGAATTTCGGTTAATGAGGAAACAGGCCAAACGCTCATCAGTGGTATGGGCGAGCTTCATCTTGAGATTATTACTGATCGCCTCACTCGTGAGTTCAATGTGGCCGCTAATGTAGGAAGGCCTCAAGTCTCTTACAAAGAATCAGTCAGTAAAAAGGCCTTGGCTGAACACCGCTATCAGCGCGCAGTGGCTGGCAAAGCCGCCTACGCTCATGTCGTAATTGAGGTTGCACCCGGAGAAAATGGGAGCGGAATTGCCTTTAAGAGTCTCCTGTCGCTGGCCCAAATGCCCCAGCCCTATGCGACCGCTATTGAGCAAGGAGTGCGTGATGCGCTCCTAAACGGGGGTCTAGGAAGTTATCCCGTGACGGACATTAAAGTTTCCCTCGTAGGAGGGAGTTTTGACGAAAAAGACTCATCGGATGTGGCCTTTAAGCTAGCTTCGAGCATGGCGCTCAAAGAGGCTTGCCGACAGGCTGGGCCGGTTCTTTTAGAGCCAATTATGTCTATTGAAATAGTTGTGCCCGAAGAATATATGAGTCAGATTATCGGGGATCTAAACGCCCGTAGAGGTAGAGTTTTGTCGATGAGCGATCGTGTTGGAAACAAAGTCGTTCAAGGCGAGGCGCCGCTTTCTCAGACGTTTGGTTATGCAACGGCGATGCGATCATTGTCGCAGGGTCGTGCAACATATTCGATGGAACCACTCCGCTATGAGGTGGTTCCACCAAATTTAACGGAAGGAATCATAGGTCGGTTTGTTTGAGGTAACTCGGAAATTCTAGGCTGTCTTTAGGAGGCATTATGGCGAAAGCTAAGTTTGAAAGAAATAAAACACATGTGAACGTTGGAACAATTGGTCACGTCGATCATGGAAAAACAACGCTAACTGCAGCAATCACGAAAGTGTCTGCACAATCGGGTATGGCTGAATTCAAAGCCTACGATCAAATCGATAAATCACCCGAAGAAAAAGCGCGAGGGATTACGATTTCCACATCGCATGTGGAATACGAAACCGTGAAGCGACATTATGCGCACGTCGATTGCCCTGGTCACGCTGACTATGTGAAGAACATGATCACCGGTGCCGCGCAAATGGACGGAGCGATTTTGGTTTGCTCTGCTGCAGACGGTCCAATGCCTCAAACTCGAGAGCATATTCTGCTCGCTCGACAAGTTGGCGTTCCTTATATCGTCGTCTTCTTGAACAAATGCGATATGGTTGACGATGCTGAGTTGATGGAACTTGTAGAAGTTGAACTTCGCGATCTTTTGACCTCGTATAAATTCCCTGGTGACAAGATTCCGATTATTCGCGGATCTGCTTTGAAAGCTCTTGAAGGCGACAAAGGTCCTCTCGGCGAAGAAGCCATCAAAAAGCTTTTGGATACTCTCGATACCTATATTCCTGATCCAACTCGAGACATCGACAAGCCTCTCTTGATGCCTGTTGAAGATGTGTTCTCGATTTCCGGTCGTGGTACTGTAGTAACCGGCCGGATTGAGCGGGGAAAAGTACGAACGGGTGATGAGGTTGAAATCGTCGGAATCAAAGCGACAGCAACAACAGTTATCACTGGCGTTGAAATGTTTAGAAAACTTTTGGATGAAGGTATGGCAGGAGACAACTGCGGTCTTCTTCTTCGCGGAACAAAAAAAGAAGAAGTTGAACGTGGTCAAGTTATCGCCGCCAAGGGTTCGATCAAGCCTCACACAAAGTTCAAGGCTGAGATCTATATTTTGACAAAAGAAGAGGGTGGTCGACATACTCCTTTCTTCAAAGGTTATCGTCCTCAATTTTATTTTAGAACCACTGACGTAACTGGTGTATGCCAACTTCCAGAAAATGTGGAAATGGTTATGCCTGGAGACAACGTTACGATGAATGTCGAGCTGATCACTCCGATCGCTATGGAAAAGTCTCTTCGATTCGCGATTCGCGAAGGCGGAAGAACCGTAGGTGCCGGAGTTGTTGCTGAGATCGTTGAGTAATATTTAAGGAGATACGCTGTGCAAGGTGAGAAGATCCGGATCAAATTAAAAGCATACGAGTCGACGCTCCTTGACAGCGCGATTCATGAGATTGTGGCAACGGCCAAAAGAACGGGCGCGGAAATAGCTGGCCCGGTTCCGCTGCCAACACGTAAGAGCCGCTTTTGTGTTCTTCGCTCTCCACACGTGGACAAAAAATCTCGTGAACATTTTGAAATTAGAACCCACAAACGTTTGTTGGATATTTTAAGCCCGACACAGCAGACGATTGACGCTCTGATGAAGCTCGATTTATCGGCTGGCGTTCATGTGGAAATTGAATAGTTAGGAATTTTTTATGGCCTGCATCCTAGGAAGAAAAATTGCAATGACTCAGACCTACGGACCAGACGGAAAACAAATTCCCGTCACGGTGATCGAGGCAGGGCCTTGCAAAGTCATCGGTCAACGTACCAAAGATAAAGATGGCTATGTTGCCTCTATCTTGGGCTTTGAAGAAGTAGAAGGAGCGAAGCTTAAATCAAAGGCCTTGCTTGGTCTTTTCAAGAAAGCTTCGAGCGCCTGCTTCAAAGTTCTGCACGAATTTAGAGATATTGAGATGGCTGCTGGAGCAGATGCAACGGTTGCTCAATTTAAAGAAGGCGACACATTAATTGTCGGAGGCTTTTCCAAAGGTAAGGGAATGACCTCGGTCATCAAGAAGTGGAATTTTAGAACTGGTCGTGAGTCTCACGGCGGGAACTGCCAAAGAAAAATGGGTTCTGCAGGTATGCACACGTGGCCTGCGCACGTTATCAAGGGAAAAAAAATGGCCGGACGATGGGGTAACGATAAAATTACTTTGCGGACAGTCGAAGTGGTGAAGATTGTTGCAGAGTCGAATATTTTGATGGTGAAGGGCCCTCTTCCCGGTGGACCTCTAGGTTTAGTTTCGATTCAAACGGCTCCTGTTAAAGGGAAAAAGAAAGCAGCCTGAGGAATTAAGTCATGAGCGAATTAAAAGTATTGAATTTAAAAAACGAAGTAGTTGGAAAAGAGACGGTTGATGAGGCTTTAGTTAAGGCGTCATTCCGCCCACATCTTCTCCACGACTATGTGGTGATGCAGCGACGCGGAATGCGACAAGGTACCGCATCGACAAAGACTCGAGCCGAAGTAAGTGGAACGGGTAAAAAACCTTTCAAGCAAAAGGGAACGGGGAATGCTCGTCAAGGAACGTTGATTGGCCCACATCAACCGGGCGGAGGTATTGCCTTCGGTCCCAAGCCACGCGACTGGTCGACCAAATTGAATCGAAAGGCCAAGGCCGAAGCTTTGCGACTTTCGATTTCGCAGAAAAATTACGAAGGAAAGCTCTTCATCTTGGAAGATTTCAAGATAGATTCTGGAAAAACTAAGGATGCAGTGAAGGCGCTTAAGGCTTTCAAATCAAGATCCGCGCTCATCGTAGGAGACTTTTCTCTTGAAACATCTCGAAGTCTGCACAACTTGGCCAAAGTTAAGGGATTGAAGCCCGCCGGTCTCAATGTTTTGGACGTTCTTCGTCATGAGCATTTGTTCATCACGAAGGCGGGGCTTGGCGCGTTGAAAGAGAGGCTGAAATGAGATCTGTATTGAAGTACCCACTTTTGACAGAGAAAAGTTCTGCAGCTCAGGCGAACTCTAATCAGTATACGTTCGTGGTCGAACTAGATGCGAACAAGATCGAGATTAAGAAAGAAGTCGAGCGCCTGAAGGCAGGAATCGAAGTTCAAAGTGTGCGTACGATTGTTTTTAGAGGCAAAACTAAGCGGATGGGCCGTTCGCAGGGCAAACGCTCGAACTGGAAGAAAGCCATTGTTCGCTTGAAAGCGGGCCAAACTTTGGAGCTTTTTGAAGCAGCCTAATTGAAAGGTTTTAATTATGGGATTTTATAAGCCAATTACTCCAGCAAGAAGATTTTATACGAAGAGAGATTTTTCGGCGTTGACGCCAGGGGTTCGACCTACCAAGTCTTTGATGGAATCTATCAGCGGAACCGGTGGTCGAAATCATCACGGGCGAATTACGTCTCGCTTCAAAGAAGTCGGACACAAAAAGCAGTATCGCGTGATCGATTTCAAGCGAGATAAGCTGGAAGTTCGCGGGAAAGTTGCGAGCGTCGAATACGATCCAAATAGAAATTCATTTATCGCGCTCATTCACTATGCGGACGGTGAGAAGCGATACATTCTTGCTCCTCAGCAAATGACCGTGGGCGATACTGTATCGGCTGGTCCTACTGCTGATATTCGACCTGGTTGTGCGCTTCCTTTGACAGCGATTCCCGTGGGTACAATCATCCACAATATTGAGCTTAAAAAGGGCAAGGGTGGATGCATGGCAAGATCTGCCGGAACTTTCGCCCAGCTCATTGCGAAAGAAGGCGAATATGCCACTGTGCGACTTCCTTCAAGTGAGACTCGGAAAGTTTTTGTCGAATGTTTTGCCTCAATCGGTCAGCTCAGTAACCCCGATCATATGAACGTGAGTTGGGGTAAAGCTGGTCGATCACGATGGCTCGGAAAGCGTCCTCACAATCGAGGAACAACGATGAATCCAATCGACCATCCACACGGTGGGGGTCAAGGAAAGACCAAGGGCGGAAGACATCCGGTTACTCCTTGGGGTCAGCCAACTAAGGGCTTTAGGACTCGAAACAACAAGCGAACCGATAATATGCGGATTCAGCGAAGAAATTCGAAAGTGATGGTGTAAGGATATGGGAAGATCACTAAAAAAGGGCCCGTTCGTCGATTTTTATCTGCTTGATAAAGTGATGAGCACAAAAGATCAGTCGAGCAAAAAGATGATTAAGACATGGTCTCGACGTTCAACAATTATTCCTGAAATGGTGGGATTTACTTTTGCAGTTCATAACGGGAAGGCATTTATCCCGGTTTTTGTGACGGAAAATATGGTTGGCCACAAGCTGGGAGAATTTTCTCCCACTCGAACGTTCAAACAACATTCTGGCGATCGTAAAGCAGGCAAAGAGGTAGCGGCTTAATTATGGAAGCGAAAGCAAAACTCCGATTTACTCGGATCTCAGGCAAAAAGATGCAACCCATTGCGAAAATGATACGCGGGATGCCTCTTCAGAAAGCAATTGCAACCTTGCAGTTTACTCCGAAGAAGGGCGCTCAACTTATTCGTAAGGTCATTGAATCTGCCCGAGCAAACGCTCATGAGAAGCAGATTGATATTGATACATTGAAAGTGAAGTCGGTCACCGTGGACCGCGGACCAATCATGTACAGAATTATGACCCGACAACGAGGGATGGCTCATCGAATTAAAAAGCGACTCTCGCATATAACCGTGGTGGTAGGAGACTGATATGGGACAGAAAATTCACCCACGGGGTTTGAGAATCAAGATTGTTAAAGGTTGGGATTCCGTTTGGTTTTCTTCGAAGAAATATTCGGACCTTTTGAGGGAAGATTTGGCCATTCGAAAGTTTCTGGATCAGAAGGTCGGACACGCCGGAGTTTCGAAGGTTGTGATTGAACGATCCACCTCTAAAGTGCGAGTAAGCATTCACACCTCCCGTCCTGGAATTATTATCGGGAAAAAGGGGGCTGGAATCGATGTTTTGAAAGCTCAACTTCAGGGCCTTGTGGGCACTGAATTGCTTTTAAATATTAAGGAAGTTCGAAAGGCAGAAATCGATTCAAAGTTAGTTGCTGAGAATATCGCAACACAGCTTGAGCGTCGGGTTGCGTTTAGGCGAGCGATGAAGAAGTCGATTCAGTCAGCAATGAAGTTCGGAGCCGAAGGAATTAAAGTTCAGTTAAGTGGTCGACTTGCAGGAGCTGAAATGGCCCGTCGCGAGCGATATATGGAAGGTCGAGTACCTCTCCATACTTTGCGTGCCGATATTGATTACGGTACCGCCACTGCTCAAACTACTTACGGTGCTATTGGAGTTAAAGTTTGGATATTTAAAGGTGAGGTTCTTGAGAAGAAATCTCAACAGCAAGAGGAAGCACCCCTCGTTGCTTGAGATTGAATGAAGGAGTTTTAGAAAATGCTTCAACCGGCAAGACAGAAATGGAGAAAGCAATCAAAGGGACGAAATCGCGGAATGGCGACTCGTGGCCAATTTCTTTCTTTTGGCGATTTTGGACTTCAAGCTGCGGACCGTGGTCGGTTGACTGCCCGTCAAATTGAGGCCGGTCGTGTTACGATCAGCCGTCATGTAAAGCGCGGCGGAAAGCTTTGGATTCGAGTATTCCCCGATAAGCCAGTGTCTAAAAAGCCGCTGGAAGTTCGAATGGGTAAAGGAAAAGGCGCTCCAGAATTTTGGGTAGCGATTATCAAGCCAGGTCGAATTTTGTATGAGCTTGAAGGAATTAACGAAGAAACTGCAAAGGCTGCTTTGCGGTTGGCAGCATCGAAGCTTCCGGTGAAGTGCCGGTTTGTATCGAGAAAAATGGCATAAAGGTGCGATATGGCGAAAACGAGTAAAAAAACAGAATTCAAGGATATGTCGAGCGAAGACCTCAAGAACCGGGTAGCCGATCTCAAGGGAGAATACTCTGTGGCGAGACAAAAGACTCGAATGGGGCAGTTCAAGAAGGTTTCAGAATTTACGCGTATTCGAAAAGAAGTAGCGCGAGCTCAGACGCATATTCGTCTGCGAGAACTCAGCGTAAAAGGAAAAGCGGGAAAGTAATTTATGACGGGCACGACTCAATCGCAGAAAAAAGTAAAATCCCTCCGCAAAGTGCAGGGCGTTGTTATCTCCAATAAGATGCAGAAGACCATCGTTGTTGAAGCTTCATCTTTGATTAAACATGCGAAGTACGGGAAATATTTTAAGAAATACAACAAACATAAAGCGCATGATGAGAAGTCAGAGTGTGGAATTGGCGACAAAGTAGAAATTATCGAATGTCGTCCTCTTTCTAAAGAGAAGCGATTCCGCTTAGCGCGAGTTATTGAAAAAGCTAAAAAGGTAGATTTGCTGGAAGGCGCGGTGGCTTAAAATGATTCGAACTCATACGAAATTGGTGGTTGCGGATAACACTGGGGCGAAGCTCGTCGAATGTATCAAAGTTTTGGGAGGATCCAAGAGAAGATACGCCAGTGTTGGCGATGTAATTGTCGTCGCTGTGAAAGATGCAATTCCAGTTGGAAAAGTAAAGAAGGGCGAAGTGAAGAGGGCGGTCGTTGTGCGCGTTCACAAAGAATACAACAGAACCGATGGAACGCTTATCAAGTTTGACGATAACGCTGCTGTATTAATCCAAAATGATTTAGAGCCGATTGGAACTCGTATCTTTGGGCCCGTAGCTCGAGAGTTGCGTGCCAAGAAGTTCATGAAAATTATTTCATTGGCTCCGGAGGTGCTCTGATGCCCGCACGTGTAAGAAAAAACGATACCGTGAGTATCATCAAGGGCCGAGATAAGGGCAGAACTGGCAAAGTTTTGGAAATTTTCCCCAAGACCCAGATGTGCATCGTTGAAAAAGTCTCGGTCGTTAAGCGACACCAAAAGGCGAAAGCTCAAGGCGGTCAACCGGCTGGAATCGTTGAGAAGACCATGAAAATTCACTTATGCAAAGTAATGCCTTTCGACGGATCTGCGAAGAAGGCTTCGCGAATTCGATTCGAAGTGAAGGGCAAAGAGAAAATTCGAACATTTGTTAAATCCGGAAAGGCTGTAAGCAATGGCTGACCACGAGACAAAAGAGAAGAAGAAGAAAGATAAAGAGAAGAGCGCGAAATCAGCGGCCTCTGCTCGAACGAAGGCTTCAAGAACCAAGGGCGCGGAAGATATTGAACCCGCGACATTGGAAGCACCAAGGTTCATTGAGAAGTACCGTAAGGTCGTTGTTCCTGGAATGATGAAAGAATTTGGTTACAAGAACGTGATGCAAGCTCCACGAGTCACGAAGGTTGTTTTGAATGCTGGTTTGGGTCGCGCGACTCAAAACATCAAGGTTATTGATCAGGCTTTGAAAGATATGGCCGCAATTGCAGGTCAGCTCCCAGTGTCAAAGAAGTCGAAGATTGCGATTTCTAACTTTAAACTTCGAGCGGGATTACCCATCGGAGTGATGGTTACTTTGCGAGGAGCTCAGATGTATGAGTTTCTTGATCGATTGATCAATTTGGCACTTCCTCGAATTAGAGATTTTCGAGGCGTTTCAGACCGTGGGTTCGATGGACGTGGAAACTTTACAATGGGTTTGAAGGATCAACTCCTTTTTCCAGAAATCGAGTTTGAGTCTGTAGAGAATCAGTTCGGAATGAATATTTCGATCGTTACTACAGCAAAAACAGATAGGGAAGGGCTCGCACTTTTGACACAGTTTGGAATGCCTTTCCGAAAACGAACTCCGACGCAGAAGGCGGCATAAATTATGGCAAAGACCAGTTCAATAGTGAAATACAATCGGAATCGAAAGCTCGTGGAGAAGTATCGCGAGAAGCGACTGAAGTTGAAGGAAGCGATTCAGAATCCCAAAACTTCCCATGAGGACCGAGTTGCGGCACAGAGAAGTTTGGCAAAGATTCCTAAGCGAGCTCTTGCTGTACGCCTTCGATTGCGATGTGAAATTACAGGACGGAGTAGAGGAAATTTTCAAAAGTTCAAGCTTTGTCGAATTAAGTTTCGAGAGCTGGCTCACCAGGGCCTTCTTCCTGGGGTATCAAAGGCAAGTTGGTAATAGAGGTAGATATGTTGACTGATCCAATAGGTGATTTTTTTAGTAGACTACGAAACGGTGCGAAAGCCCGCAAAGAGAGCGTGATTGCGCCTTATTCAAAGATGAAAGAGCAGATCCTTCTGATTTTGAAATCAGAAGGTTTTGTAATCGACTTTGAAGTTGAGGAGAAGACCAAGGCTCAGAAGAAGCTGGTTGCTCATTTGAAGTTTCAGCGAACTGGCGATGCGGTATTGGAAAATATTCGCCGTATTTCTAAGCCAGGACATCGCGTTTATTCGGAAGCTCCTACGCAGCCCCGAGTTCGCGGCGGCATCGGTTTTCAGATTCTGTCGACTTCAAAGGGACTCATGACAGATAAATCGGCTGTTCAACAAAAAGTTGGCGGCGAAGTACTTGGAGAGGTTTGGTAATTATGTCTCGTTTAGGACGAATTCCAGTCAAAGTTCCAAAGGGAGTGAAGATTTCTCTCAACGGTACCAATTTATTGGTCGAAGGACCCAAGGGAAAGCTGACCCGAAGTATTCCCCCCGGCATTTCAATTGTAGTTGAAGGTGAGAAGGCGACAATCTCTCGCTCCGGAGACGACAAGCCCGCAAAGGCGGCTCACGGACTAGTGAGGGCGTTACTTGCTAATTTTTGCAAGGGTGTTTCCGAAGGTTTTTCAAAAACCCTCGTTTCGGTAGGCGTTGGCTATAGAATGGCTTTGCAAGGAAGCAAGCTGAATGTGAGTGCGGGTTTTTCTCATCCCGTAGTTTTTGATTTGCCTCAAGGTGTTTCAGGAAAGGTTGATGACCAGACCAAGTTAACTCTTTCGTCTATTGACCGAGAGATTTTGGGCCTCACCTGCGATAAGATTCGTTCGATTCGCCCGCCTGAGCCTTACAAAGGTAAGGGAATTCGCTACGAAGG
>Ga0163144_10022148_pt1 | contig 12604 bp, 13 predicted proteins | sample OliLak19BULKMAT1_FD_123175 | JGI IMG/M metagenome (GOLD analysis project Ga0163144, IMG submission 123175) | Freshwater microbial mat bacterial communities from Lake Vanda, McMurdo Dry Valleys, Antarctica - Oligotrophic Lake LV.19.BULKMAT1 | ecosystem: Environmental > Aquatic > Freshwater >... | reverse complement strand
GTGCTGGAGGCGTGAGCGCCCGATGAGGTTCGCCCTCGCGCACAAGTCGGCCAGCTACCTCATGGTGGTCGCGTCGCTGTTCGCGCTGCTCACCGGCGGCGGCGTCGGCGGCCCGATCGCGCTGCTCGCGGTCGTCGGCCTCGCGATCTCGTGGTGGTGGGAGGCGCCGCGTGTCCGCCTCGATCGCTGGTCGCTGGTGTGGACGATCTCGTCGGTCATCGTGCTCGTGTGGGTCGCGTCGACCGGCGTGCTCACCGGCGATTACTTCGGCAGCGGCTCGACGTTCCTGGTCTGGCTCGTCGTCGTGAAGGCGTTCAACCGCAAGACCAGCCGCGACTGGCAGCAGCTCTACCTGCTCGCGTTCCTGATGCTGGTCGCGGGCTCGGTGCTCAACGAGGGGCTGTCGTTCGGCATCGCGTTCCTGCTGTTCGTGATCGCGTCGACGTGGGCGTTGATCCTCAGCCACCTGCGCCGCGAGATGGAGGACAACTTCCTCTTGAAGCACGCCGACGATCGCTCGTCGGAGCGCGTCGAGGTGCGGCGGATCCTCGAGTCGCGGCGGATCGTCGGCGGTCGGTTCTTCGTCGGCACCGGCGGCGTGTCGCTCGGCGTGTTCGCGCTGTCGGCGGTGTTCTTCCTGTCGATCCCGCGCGTCGGCGCCGGGTTCTTCATGAAGGGCCGCCAGGGCGTCACGTTCGCGGGCTTCAAGGAGGGCGTGAAGCTCGGCGGTCACGGGACGATCAAGGACGACGACACCGTCGTGATGCGCGTCGAGCTCGCGGGCGGGTACCAGTACCTGCACTGGCGCGGGGCGTCGTTCGACCAGTACGACGACGGCGAGTGGCGGCGGTCGAAGGACGCGCCGTCGACGCAGGCGTTCGATACCTCGCCGACGCGGTCGAAGATGCGGCGACGCCACGTCACGCGCCTCGGCGAGGAGTACGCCAGCACCCAGGAGGCCGATGCCGTGCGCCTCGACGGGGCGTTGAAGCAGACCGTGTGGGTCGAGCCCATGGACACCTCGGTGCTGTTCGGCGCGTCGATGCCGCTCGCGATGGAGCACGACGCCGGGCCGTGGCCCGCGGCGCAGCGGCTCCGGGACCGCGAGCGCAACGACGAGCTCCGGTTCGAGCGCAACCGAACGCTCAAGTACACCGTGTGGTCCGACCCCAGGCGACCGGACGACCGCGTGCTGCGCGCGGCCTCCGGGTTCATCCCGGACCTGTACGCGCAGAAGTACCTGCAGCTCCCCGAGGACCAGATCACGCAGCGCACGCGCGACCTGGCGATCGAGATCACGACTGGACTGACGAGCAACTTCGACAAGGCGGTCGCGATCGAGACCTACCTGTCGACGCAGCTCGCCTACACGCTCGAGCTCGCCGATCCCGGCAAGCAGGAGCCGATCGACTTCTTCCTGTTCGATCGTCGCAAGGGTCACTGCGAGTACTTCGCGTCGGCGTTCGCGATCCTCGCGCGCATCGTCGGCGTGCCGACCCGCGAGGTGAACGGGTTCCTCGGCGGCGAGTGGAACGAGTACCAGGACTTCATCGCGGTGCGCGCCGGTGACGCCCACTCGTGGGCCGAGGTGTACTTCCACGGCGTCGGGTGGGTGACGTTCGACGCCACGCCGTCGAGCCAGGACCAGCTCGGCACCGGTGGCGGCGGGGTGCGCGCGCGGCTCCACCGGCTGTTCGACGTGCTGCGATTCCAGTGGACCAAGTGGGTCGTCGACTACGACCTGTCGCGGCAGCTCGGCGTGTTCAAGGACGTCGGCAGGGCGTTCGACGGCGCCGGCAAGTGGCTCAAGGCGCGGGCCGTGGACGCGAAGGAGTGGGTGAAGCGGCACGCGGTGATCGCGAGCCTGCTCTGGCTCGCGTTCGTGGCGCTGATCGTCTGGCGGGCGAGGCGGCGGCGCGGCGAGGACGGCGCGGCCCCGCGCGTGGTGCGCAAGGCGCGCAACCCCGTGTCGGCGATCTACGCGCGCGTGCTCGGCCGGCTGGAGCGGCGTGGCCTGCCGCGCGGCCCGGCGGTGACCCCGCGCGAGCTGGCCCGCGGCGCGGCGCAGCGCGGGCTCCCGTACGCGAAGCCGCTCGGCGAGCTGACCGAGCTGTACTACGCGGCGCAGTGGGGCGGCGAGGACGTCCTCCTCGACCGCGCGCGCGCCCTCGCCGACGAGATCGAGACCCTCGCTCGACCAACCTGAGGGCGTGTCCCGGTGACAACCCGCACGCCGCCGCGCTGCCAGATTGGCAAACCGTAACGGATTCTTCCGTCGGCGATCTCCGCGTGATAGCCAAGGAAGCACCCCGGAGCGTCCGGGTCTCTCGCTTGCAAGGCCCCCCGAGGTCCCCATGCGCCGTCCCGCGATTCTGCTCGCTTCGTTCGTCGCCGCCTCGGCCGCCTCCCCTGCACTCGCGCAGACCCAGCTCAACGGCGGCGTGATCGACATCGAGATCCGCCTGCCCGACGGCGACGGTGGCTTCGAGGTGGTCAGCGAGACCGACCCCGCGCACCGGCTGCAGCGGCGGTTCAACCGGGCGCACTGCGTGTGCGGCCTGGCCGGCGTCATGAACGACGACACCACCTTCGGCGCGCGGCTCAGTTTTTCGACGCCGCCGGTCGGCAACGTCGACGTGCCCGTCGAGATCTGGCTGGGCACCGGCTGCGACACGACCGACGCCAACCAGCGCAACACCAACTGCGGTCCGCTGCCGAAGGACACGATCCTCGACGGCGACGACATCAGCGACGTGCCCGTCCGCGCGCTGCTGGTGAAGGATCTGATGGACCCGGCGGGCACGGAGATGTGCCCCACCGCCGAGTACGAGAGCGCCGTCTGGACGTTCACCGACCCGAACAACAACGACGTGTTCGAGGATCCGCAGCACGAGGCGGTGACGGTCGACCCGCTCGCCCCGCCCCTGCCCGCGAAGTTCGTCCGCGCCGAGGGCGGCGAGTCGGCGATCGATCTCGAGTGGGCGGCGCCGACCTCGCGCGAGGAGGACGTCGACTACTGGCAGGTGCTGTGCGCCCAGGTCACCGGCGACGGCGTGGTCCCGGCGTTCGACGAGGCGCCGGTCGAGTCGCGTTACGACATCTCGGACGCGCTGTGCCAGATCCGCGACAGCGAGCTGCCGGCCATCGCCGAGATCCCCGTCGAGCAGGGTGAGGAGGGCGCCGACGCCGCCGCCGGTCCGGGGCTGCCGCTCGCGCTCGCCGAGTACGACCCGGACTACCTCTGCGGCGAGGTCGTGCGGACCGGCACCTCGATCCGGATCGAGGGGCTCACCAACGGCGCCGAGTACGCGTTCGCGCTGCTCGCCGTCGACAAGGCCGGGAACGTCGCCGGCGTGACCATCGATCACTACGTGATCCCGCAGCCCGCCACCGACTTCTGGGAGGACCTCCACGAGCGCGGCTCGGACGCGGAGGGCGGGTTCTGCCTGATCGCCGACACCTACGGCGACCGCGGCGGTCCCGGCGGCGCCCTCACCTCCGCCCTCCGCGACTTCCGCGACGACACCCTCGCCTCCACGGCCCTCGGCCGCTGGCTCACCGGCGTCTACTACGACCACCTCGCGCCCGTCGGCGAGCTCGCGCGCGGCAGCCTCGCCGCCCGCGTCGTCCTCGCGATCGTGCTGCTCCCGCTGGTGCTGCTCGCCCTCGCCTGGCACGTCCTCACCCTGCCGGGGTTGGTCTTCGTGCTCCTCATGGGGTGCTGGCTGCGCCGGAGCCGCGCGCACCGCTCGGCGGTGGCGGCGGGCGTGGCGGTGCTCGCGCTCGGCGGCACCGCGACGGCCCAGTCGTTCGCGCCGTACTGGGAGGACGAGACCGAGATCGAGGACAGCGCCGGGCCCTCGGAGGTGAAGTGGCACGTCGGGATCAAGCTCGGCCCGTACGTCCCCGCCATCGATGACCAGCTCGGCGACAGCGTCTACAAGGACATGTTCGGCGGCTACAACCTGATGCCGATGATCGACGTCGAGCGGTTCTTCCTCTGGCCCGCCGGTCAGCTGGGCGCCGGCATCAGCATCGGCTTCCTCAGCAAGACCGCGAACGCCTACGAGGAGGGCTCGCGCGATCGTGCCCCCGGCGACAAGACCTCGTTCCGGCTGCTCCCCATCACCGCGAACGTCGTGTACCGCTACACCGCGCTCGACGACGAGTACGGCATCCCGCTCGTCCCCTACGCCCGCGCTGGCGTCGCGTACTACCCGTGGTGGATCCTCGCGCCCGACGGTGACGTCGCCGAGGTCTTCCAGGACGGCAACGGCGACATGTGCGATCCCACCGTCACCGCGGACTGCACCGCGAACAAGGCGCGCGGCGCGACCCTCGGCGTCGTCGGCGCCCTCGGCCTGTCGATCCGCGCCGAGCGGATCGACGGTGCGGCCGCCGCCTCGATGCGCGACGGTGGCATGTACCACGCCGGGTTCTTCGCCGAGTACCAGCTCGCCAAGGTCGACGGCTTCGGCCGCGCCGGCAAGCTGGCCGTCGGCGACAACACGTTCTTCGCCGGCGTCGACTTCGAGTTCTGACGAGACTGTCGCGGCCGTGCGCATCCGCCTGATCGTCGAGTACGACGGCACCGACCTGTGCGGCTGGCAGCGCCAGGCCAACGGGCCCACGGTGCAGCAGCACCTCGAGGACGGGCTCGCGGCGATGCTCGAGCACCCGGTCAGGATCACCGGCGCGTCGCGCACCGACGCCGGCGTGCACGCCCGCGGACAGGTGGCGGTGTTCGAGACGACGCGCACGATCCCGATGCACGGCGTCCGGCGCGGGCTCAACGCGCGCCTGCCCGCGAGCGTCGCCGTGGTCGGCGCGGACGCGGCGCCGGACGACTGGCACCCGCGGCACTCGGCCACCGGCAAGCGCTACCGGTACACGGTGCTGGCGCGCCAGGATCGGTCGCCGCGATGGAGCCGGCGGGCGTGGCACCGGCCGCGGCCGATCGACCTCGCCGCGATGACGACGGCGGCGGAGGCGCTGGTCGGCACGCACGACTTCGCGGCGTTCCGCGCCTCCGATTGCGACGCTCGAACCACGGTCAGGACCATGCGGGAGGTCGCGATCTCGCTGGTCGAGCCGGGCGTCGTGGCGATCGACGTCCACGGCACGGCGTTCCTGCGGAACATGGTCCGGATCATCGCGGGGACGCTGCTCGCGGCCGGCGAAGGACGGCTGAACGGCGCGGAAGTAGCAGAGATCCTTGCGTCCAAGGACCGGACCCGGGCCGGCCAGACCGCGCCGGCGCACGGCCTCGAGTTGATCGAGGTGCTCTACGAAGGCGGCCGGCCGTACCACCCCCGGCCTGGTCAGGCCCCGGAGGTGTAAGCTGCGGGCACCGTTAGCGTTCGAGGGGGAGAGTTGGCCTTCGAGGCAGCCACCGCTTCAGAGCTGGAAGAGGAGCAAAGGCTGATCGAGCGGGCCCAACGCGGACACCTCGACGCCATGCGCCCCATCCTCGATCGATATGCCCAGCCGCTCTACGCGACGGTGATCTTGCCGCGCCTGGGCGACGCCGCGACCGCCGAGGACGTGCTGCGCGACACGATGATGACCGCGGTCGAGAAGATCCAGCGGTTCACGTGGCAGGGCAAGTCGATCTACCCGTGGCTCCGCCAGATCGCGATCAACAAGGTGTTCGACGTGCACCGTCACACCAAGCGCACCCGTCGCCTCGCCGACGCGCTGGCGCACGAGGTCCCGGAGGACAGCGGCGTCGAGGACGGCGCGGATCACGCGCTGATCGCGGATCAGGAGCGTCGCTCTCACCGCGATCGCATCGACGCCACGATGGCCGAGATCCCCGAGCGTTACCGCCTCGCGATCCAGCTCCGCCTGGTCGAGGAGCTGCCCCGCGAGGACTGCGCCGCGCGCATGGACGTCGCGATCGGGACGTTCGACGTGCTGCTGTTCCGCGCCGTGCGTGCGTTTCGCAAGAAGTTCGGAGACCGGTCATGACCTACGACCCCACAGATCTCGACGACGATCTCGACCCCGGCGCGGTGCCGGGCCCGGACGACGAGCCCACCGCGGCGGAGCGCGCCCGCGCCCGCTCGTTCGCCGAGCTGCTCGACAAGGTGGTCGCCGGCCGCGCGCCCGCCGCGATGCCGGCGGAGGACCGCGCGTTGATCGAGGTGGCGACGGTGATCCGCGCCGCCAGCGGTGCGGTCGAGCTGTCCGCCGCTCGCCGCGCGTCGATCGTGGAGGAGGCGCTGCACCGCGCCGTCGACAAGGCGCCGCCCGCGCCGGGCAACGTCGTCTCGATCGCGTCGCGCCGCGCGAAGGCGCCGTGGGTGATCGCCGCGATCACCTCTGCCGTCGCCATCGCGGCGATCCTCGCCTTGTTCCTCCGGCCCGCGCCGCGCGCCGCCGCGCCGACGACCACCGCCGCCGCTCCCACCCTGCCCCAGCATCTGCGCTCGCGTCCCGCCGATCCGTTGATCGGCGAGATCTCACGCGCTCGCTCCGGCGACGCCGCCGCGCGGATCGACGCCATCTTCGCCGACCGCCTCGACGGATTCCGCGAGCTGTCGTTCGGAGGTCCGTGATGTCTCGCCGGATCATGTTGCTGGCCGTCCTGCTCGTCGCGTTCGTCGGCTGCGCCGACCGTGACGAAGCTCCCACCCCGGCCGACCGCGTCCGCTTGCCCGAGCCCGACGACGCGATCGACGAGCCCCTGATGCTCGCCCTCGCGGTCGCCAAGAATTTCCATCACGAGGCCAAGGTCTACATGGCCGATGGCAAGCCGGACGAAGCGATCGCCGCGGTGCGGAAGATTCTCGGGGTCGCGTTCCCCGAGGACGCGCCCGAGGGCCAGGACGTCCGCGCCGACGCCCACGCGCTGCTCGCCAAGCTCTACATCGGCCAGGGCCGCCTCGAGGACGCGATGAAGGCCGCCGAGGCCGGGATCACCGCCGCGTCCCGCGACAGCTTCTTCGTCGCCAACCTCCACACCGTGCGCGGCGAGGTCCTGCAGGCGCAGGCGATCGCGCTCGCGCTCACCGGCACCACCGACGAGATCAAGGCGAAGGTGACGGCGATCCGCCGCCAGGCGATCGAGGCGTTCGAGCGATCCAACGCGATCGTCGTGCCGCTGCAGGAGCGCTTGTATCAGCAGATCAAGGACGAGCGACCATGAGGGTCGCCCTGGCACTGATGATCGGCCTCGCGATCGGCGCGTGCGTCGCGCGCAAGGGCGCGATCGCGCCGAGTGGCCGCTCCGAGATCACCGCGCTGTGGACGCAGATCCGCGACTGGCGCCGTGAGGCCGGCATGGACGTGGAGCCGCTCACCGCGTCGGTCCACCGGGCCGAGCGGATGGACGTGGGCACCGCGCGCCGCGCGCCGATCTGTCGCGCGTACGAGCCGACGCCGGCGTGCGACGACGTCTGCGGCCTCGCCGACGCGATCTGCGACAACGCCACGAACATCTGCGACCTCGCGTCGGGGATGCCCGGCGACGTGTGGGCCGAGGACAAGTGCAACAGCGCCAAGGCATCGTGCCGCGAGGCCAAGGAGCGGTGCTGTTCGTGCGACGATCCCGAGACGGCGTTCCGATGAAGCTCTCCACCTTCGCCCTGATCGCTGGTGTGCTCGCGGGGCTGTGGCTGGCCGCGTGCGGCGGCGCCAAGCCCCGGGCCGCGGCGCAGGAGCCGGTCGCGGGCCTCGACCACCGCGCGACGCACGATCCGCGGATCGAGGATCTCGATCGCCAGATCACCGAGCAGCTGGAGGAGCTCGGCCTCGCGCCGCCCACCGACATGGAGCTCACCGAGATGATGGTGAGCCATTCGACGCCGGCGCTCCCGATGGCCGACCTCGCCTCGAGCTGCAGCAGCCCGCCGGCCGCGGACGGGTGCGAGGATGTCTGCACGACCGGTGACCTGATCTGCGACAACGCCCGCGCGATCTGCGACCTCGCCTCGGAGCTGGCCGGCGACGACTGGGCCGCGCAGCGCTGCGCCGCGGGCCAGGAGAGCTGCGACCGCGCCCGCGAACGCTGCTGCGGCTGCTAGCTCGCTAGAAGTTGCCGCTAGAAGTTGCCGCTAGAAGTTGAACGAGTACTTGAAGCGCTGGCCGCGCTCCGAGGTCAGGAACGCGACGTCGTCGATCGCGGACAGGACGCAGGTGTCGAGGTCGTCCTCGCCGCTGGCGGTGACCATCGTGGCGGAGGCGGTGCCGTCCGGCGCGACCACGACCTGCACCGTGACCTTGCCCTCGAAGGTCGAGACCGCCGCGCAGCCCTGCACCTGCTCGCGGACCGGGCCCATGTTGGCCTCGACCTCGGCCATCGTCAGCTCGCCGGGGCTGTCGGGGCCGCCGTCGACCACCGGCGCCGGATCGTCGTACGCCTCGGGCGGGAGCGCTGGCTCCACCTGCGAACCACCGCCGCCGCACGCGGCGCACACCAGCATCAGCGCGAGGGCGCGTTCGATAACCATTCCGCCATCATACGCGCCGCGAAAAACCCTTCCGCAAGATGTCGATCGCCCGCGCCGCGGATCGTCGCCCGGTTGAAGCGGCGACACGGACCGCCTCCCCACCCGCGCTATAAGGACCTCACCATGCGTTTCATGATCATCGTCAAGGCGAACCAGAACACCGAAGGTGGCGTGCAGCCCACCGACGCGCAGCTCTCGGCCATGATGAAGTACAACGAGGAGCTGGTGAAGGCGGGCGTGATGCTCGCCGGCGAGGGCCTCCACCCGAGCGGCAAGGGCGCGCGCGTGAAGTTCCAGGGCGGCAAGCGCACCGTCGTCGACGGTCCGTTCACCGAGACCAAGGAGCTGATCGCCGGCTTCTGGCTGTGGCAGGTCAAGTCCAAGGAAGAGGCGGTCGAGTGGCTCAAGCGCGCGCCGATGGAGGACGGCGACGAGGTCGAGCTGCGCCAGGTGTTCGAGGAAGCCGACTTCACCGAGGCGTCGCCCGAGACGCGCGCGAAGGAAGCCGAGCTGCGCGCCCTGCTCGAGTCGCAGCGCGCGTAAGCTGCGCGCGTGCCGGACGCTCATCGCGCGATCGAGGCGGTGTTCCGCATCGAGTCGGCCCGGCTGATCGCGGGCCTCGCGCGCATGGTCCGCGACGTCGGCGTCGCCGAGGAGCTCGCGCAGGACGCCCTGGTCGTCGCCCTGGAGCGCTGGCCCGAGGACGGCGTGCCCGACAACCCGGGCGCGTGGTTGATGGCCACCGCGAAGCGCCGCGCGATCGATCGCCTGCGCCGCGCGCGGATGCAGGAGCGCAAGCACGAGGCGCTCGCGACGGTGGGGCCCGAGGCGCCGGACCTCGAGGCGATGCTCGACGACGACGTCGGCGACGATCTGCTGCGCCTGGTGTTCACGTGTTGCCACCCGGTGCTGCCCGCCGAGGCGCGCGTGGCGCTGACGCTCCGCCTGCTCGGCGGGCTGACCACCGCCGAGATCGCGCGCGCGTTCCTGTCGCCCGAACCGACGGTGGCGCAGCGCCTGGTCCGCGCCAAGCGCACGCTCGCCGAGGCCCAGGTGCCGTACGAGGTGCCGCGTGGCGAGCAGCTGACCGAGCGTCTCGCGTCGGTCCTCGAGGTGATCTACCTGGTGTTCAACGAGGGCTACAGCGCCACGGCCGGCGACGACTGGATGCGACCCGCGCTGTGCGAGGACGCGCTGCGCCTGGGCCGGATCCTCGCTGGCCTGATGCCGGCCGAGCCCGAGGTGCACGGGCTGGTCGCGCTGATGGAGATCCAGGCGTCGCGCACGCGGGCGCGCACCGGCCCGAACCGGGAGCCGATCCTGCTTCTCGAACAGGATCGCGGCCGCTGGGATCACGTGCTGATCCGCCGCGGCCTCGACGCCCTCGCCCGCGCCGAGGCGCTCGGCGGCGCGCGCCGCCCCTACGCGCTGCAGGCGGCGATCGCCGCGTGTCACGCCCGCGCCCGCGCCTCGTCCGAGACCGAGTGGGCACGGATCGCCGCGCTCTACACCGCGCTGATGCAGGTCACGCCGTCGCCCGTCGTCGAGCTCAACCGCGCGGTGGCGGTCGGCATGGCGCTTGGCCCCGCCGCCGGGCTCGCGATCATCGACCAGCTCGCCGCCACCGGCGCGCTCGATCGCTACCACCTCCTGCCCGCCGTCCGCGCCGATCTGCTGATCAAGCTCGGCCGCCTCGACGAGGCGCGCGCCGACCTCCGCCTCGCCGCCGATCTCACGCAGAACGCCCGCGAGCGAGTCCTCCTGCTCGCACGCCTGGCCTCGATCAGCTGACGCGGTTCCGGAGACCCAGCTCCTAGGGCAGCTCGACCTCCACGGTGAGCGCGATCGTGTCGCGCGCGTGGTCGTGATGGCCCAGCCCGGTCGGCGCGGTGCCGGCGTCGAACGGGTTTTCGAGCGAGAGCCGGGTGACCTCGACGTCGGCGGAGTCGACGAACAGGTGCGCCACGCCCAGCGTGATCGTGATGCCGTCGGTGGTGACCTCGGCGCCGAGCGCGGCGGTGTGGCCGCCGAGATCGCCCGCCGCGGGCGTCATCCACTCGCGCGGCGTCGCGGCGCCGGTCCACGCGTAGCCGCCGGTCAACCACGCGAACCCGGAGATCACCTCGACGTCGAGCCCGACGCGCGCCGCGCCGTGGTGGCCGCGCGCGACCTGCGAGCGCAGCGAGGTCAGCGCCGCCGTCGCGCCCGTGTCGTCGACGATCGAGACGCCGCGGATCGTCCAGGTCGGATCGTCGCCCGGGTAGATCCACAGCTCGCCGCCGAGCTCGACCGACCATCGCTCGCCGAGCCAGCGCGCGCCGACCCGCGCGACCACCGGCGCGTCGAGCGTGGCCTCGCCGCGCGGCGCGGGCGCCGCGACCAGCGGCGGGACGCTGGCGCTGGCCTCGGTCGCGGTGACGTCGCCGGTGAGCCGCGCGGGCGCCGACCAAGCCACCGACGCGCCGAGCTCGATCGGCACGTCGATCGGCGCGACCAGCGCGCCGATCGAGCCTCCCGGCACCACGCCGTCCTCGCCGGCGACGCGCAGGGTGATGTCGCGCGCCGCGTCGCCGACCTCGTCGCGGCCGTCGAACCCGGCCCACAGCCGCCGCGTCTCCTCGAGCTCGACCTGCGACAGCGTCAGCGAGCCGCCGATCGCGAGCCACTCGGTCGCGCGCCACGCCGCGCCGAACGCGAGCGTCCGCCGTCGATGCGCGAGGTCGAGCCCCGCGTAGCGGTGCGGGTAGAGCCGCTCGACGTCCTCGGCCGGCAACCCCGACGTCGGCGCCGCGAACCGCCGCGACCAGCTCGCCTCGTCGAGCAGCGCCGCGCCGACCACGACCGGGCCGACGCGCCCCGCGCCGCCGACCACCGGGTACACCGTCGCCGGCCCGCGCTCGTCGATCACGGGCCCCGCGCCGGGCGGGTCGTAGCGGGCGTCGTCGTCGACGATCACCAGCCCGACCTGGCCGCGCACCGCGTCGCGCCGCGCCAGCCCGGCGGGGTTCTGCACCAGCGCGGCCGCGCCGTCGTCGGACACCATCGACGCGCCCGCCCGCCCCACGCCGCGCGGCGACAGCAGCTCCAGCGCGAGGCCGCCGCCGTGCGCCAGCGAGGGCGCGGCGATCCCGATCGCGCCGAGGCTGACAACGACGGCGGCTCGCACCGCGCCAGCCTACTACTTCTTGATGTTGGGCTTCGCCGCCGCAGGCTGCCGCGCCAGCGCGCTGCCGCCCTTGCCCTTCGAGTCGTCGAGCGAGTCGTCGAGCTCCACGAACCCGCCGTACACGGCGCCCAGGGCCCCGCCGAACACCGGCTGCCAGTCCTGGAACCTCCGCGAACCGTCCGCCAGGAACGACAGCTCCAGATCGAACCCACCCCACACCTTCGCGACCAGCGCGTAGATGCCACAGGCCACGCCGAAGCCGAACACCGCCTTGAGCACCGCGATCCAGATCGTCGCGTCCTTGTCGGTGATCAGCGACCAGAACGGCCGCCCGACCAGGAGCCCGACGAACGCGCCGACCAGTCCGTACGTGAGCCAGTTGAAGCCACCGTCGAGGCCCAGCGCGAACGCGCCGTAGCCCAGGGCGCCGCCGATCACGAGGCCCTTGAGCAGCCCGAGCAGGAGCTTGACCATCCTCTAGAGAATGAGCGCTCCAGCCCCCGTCGGCAAGCCGCGACGCGCCCCGGCGCGAAATCAGATCAATTGACGGCTTCGGCGCTGCCGGCGGCGTCGCTCGGGGACGCGACGACGTCGTCCGCGGCCGGGGTCACAGTCGCCGGCGCGGCGAGCGGGATCGCCTCGAGACGCGCCTGGAGCGCGGAGATCTCGGACTTGAACGCCGCGAGATCGTCCTTGGGGACGCCGCGCGCGCGCTGGGGCGCCATCTTGAGCGGATCGATGTGCGACCCGTTCTTCTTCACGCCGAAGTGGAGGTGCGGCCCCGTCGACATCCCGGTGGTGCCGACGTAGCCGATCACCGTCTTGGCGTCGACCTGCTGCCCCACCTTCTGGTTCTTCGCGAACTTCGACAGGTGCATGTACGTCGTCACCAGCCCATCGGCGTGCTTGAGCTCGACCACGTTGCCGGCGCCACCGGACGACGCGCGCCTGGTGATCGTGCCCGAAGCCGCGGCCCACACCGGCG
>Ga0163144_10022146_pt1 | contig 12605 bp, 9 predicted proteins | sample OliLak19BULKMAT1_FD_123175 | JGI IMG/M metagenome (GOLD analysis project Ga0163144, IMG submission 123175) | Freshwater microbial mat bacterial communities from Lake Vanda, McMurdo Dry Valleys, Antarctica - Oligotrophic Lake LV.19.BULKMAT1 | ecosystem: Environmental > Aquatic > Freshwater > Lake... | reverse complement strand
CGTGACCACCGACCAGAGCGGGATCGCCGCCGGGATCGAGGTGAAGGCGTTGATGCCCCACGCGATGCCGCCGCCCAGCAGCATGCCGACCACACCGCCGATCAGCGTGAGCGTCGCCGCCTCCACGAGGAACTGGAAGAGGATCTCCTGCTGCGTGGCGCCGAGCGCCTTGCGGATGCCGATCTCGCGGGTGCGCTCCGTCACCGAGATCATCATGATCGCGACCACGCCTACGCCGCCCACCATCAGGCCCACGCTCGACAGCGCCAGCATCACGAGGAAGAAGCCCGTCGTGACGCTGTTGAACGACTCGAGGAACTTGTCCTGCGTCACCATCGAGAAGTTGTTGTCCTGCGACGGCTTGAGCCCGCGGCGCAGGCGCAGCGTCGCGGTGACTTCCTCGATCGCTTCCTGTACCGTCGCCGCTTCGGTGGGGCGCACCGAGAGCTGCATCCAGCCGCGCTGATAGTCGGCCACCTTGGTGAAGGTGGTGTGCGGGATCGCCACGCGTGGCTCGTCGCCGTCGCCGAAGAGCGATGCCGCCTCCGCGTGCAACCCGATCACGGTGAACGACTGCCCGAGCACCTTGATGCGCTTCCCGATCGGATCGAGACCCGGAAAAAGCCGCTCGGCCACGGGCTCGTTGATCACGGCCACATACGCCCCGCCCGCCTCTTCCGCCGCGGTGAAGGTGCGCCCCTGCACCACGTTGCCACCGGTGACCAGCACCCAGCTCGCCCCGTAGCCGCGCACGCTCGCGCTCTCCAGAATCTCGCGGCCGTACTGCACTGCGCCGCTGCTCCCTTCTTCGACGGTCACGTCCTGGACGGTCGGCAGTTGGGACACGGCGCGTGCCTCGGCCACCGTGATGGCCGGCATCTTCCGCCACGGCGAGAGCTCCTCCGACCCGTCGCTGACGTTGAGTCCCGCCTGAAAGTACCGGAAGACGAAGAACGTCTTCGGCCCTGCCGACTCGAGAATGCTGGCCACGCTGCGGTTGATGCCGGTGATCGCGGAGGCCATGGCAATCACCACCATCACGCCGATCGCCACACCCAGGATCGTCAGGCCGGCCCGGACTTTGTTGGCCCGCACCGAGCCGAGCGCCATCCCGACGCCCTCGGCCATGCGGCTCATGCTGAAGAGACTCATTCGGACCTCAGCGCGGTGATGGGATCGAGCTTGCTCGCCTGGCTGGCCGGGTAGACGCCCGCCGTGACGCCGACCAGCACGCCGAGAAGCACGCCGACGGCGATCGACCAGGGCGCCACGGCAGCGGGGAGCGGGGTCACGGCCTTGATGACGAACGCCAGCAGGATCCCGAAGCCGACGCCCAGGGCGGCACCGAGCACCGACAGCGTCGTGGACTCCACGACGAACTGCGCCAGGATGTCGCGCCGCTTCGCACCGAGCGCCTTGCGCACGCCGATCTCGCGGGTCCGCTCCGACACGGCCATCAGCATGATGTTCATGATGACGATGCCGCCCACCACCAGCGAGATCGCCACGAGACCGGGGAGGGCGGTGAAGAGGATCGCGGAGATCTTCCCCCAGGAATCGAGCGCGCCATCGGCGGTCTGCAGCGTGAAGTTGCTCGCCTGCGACGGCTTGAGCTGGCGCCGCACGCGCATGATCCCTTCCACCTCGGCCATCGCTGCGCGCATGCTCGGCTCGTCCGCAGTCTGGATGCTCAGCTCATCCAGAATGTTGATCGGGTTCACCAGTCGCTGCGCCGGCGATGTCCACGGCACCACCGCGAATTTGTCGAGCGGGATGCCGAAGAGCGTTCCCTGCTTTTCCACGACACCGATCACACGGTAGGGCAGCCCGCCGATCACGACCTGCTTGCCGAGCGGGTCTGCGCCGACGAAGAGTTTCTCGGCGACCAGATCGCCGATCACGGCCACCGGGACGCCACTGCGCACCTCCTGCGCGGTGAACGGCCGCCCCGCCGAGAAGTTGTACTTCTTGATGCGGAAGAACGCGGATTCGGTGGCGTTGAGGTTGATGTCCTTCGCCTGCTTGCCGCCATACGCGAGCGCCAGGCGCTCGTTCGAGATGCGCGCGGTGGTGACAGGCACGCTCAGCCGATCGAGGACGTAATCGGCATCCGCGTACGACAGGCGGGGCCGGCGCCGCCACGCCCGCGAGACCTCACGCGAGACGTTGCCGGTCTGGATGCCGGGCCGCTGCCGCAGCTGAAAGGTGTTCAGGCCGACGAGCGTGTTCGCGAACTTCTCCTCCATGTACACGTTCATCCCCTGCACGATCGAGACGACCGCGATCAGGAATGTCACGCCGATCAGCACGCCGATCAGCGAGAAGAAGCTCTTCAGCTTCTGCGACCAGATGGTCGCGAACGCCATGCGGACCGCTTCGAAGGTCGGCATCAGGCCGGGGCCGCCACCGGGGTGGCAATGACCATCGGCGTGTTCGCCCGATCGGATTCGATCTTGCCGTCGCGCATCACCACGACGCGCGCCGCATGGGCCGCGATGTCGGGCTCGTGCGTCACCATCACCACCGTCTGCCCCTGTGCATGGAGGTTGGCGAAGAGCGCCATGATCTCCTCGCTCGTGGTGGAATCGAGGTTGCCGGTCGGTTCGTCGGCGAGCAGGATCGAGGGCTCGTTCACCAGCGCCCGGGCAATCGCCACGCGCTGCCGCTGGCCGCCCGACAGCTCGTTGGGACGATGGTCCATGCGGTTGCCGAGGCCCACGCGCGTCAGCGCCTCGACGGCACGTGCTTTCCGCTCCTTGCCCGCGATGCCCCCGTAGACGAGCGGCAGCTCCACATTGGCGAGCGCCGTCGCACGCGCCAGCAGGTTGAATGTCTGGAAGACGAAGCCGATTTCCTTGTTGCGCACGTGCGCCAGGGCATCGTCGCTCAGCTTGGAGACCTCCTGCCCGTTCAGCCAGTACTCGCCCTCAGTCGGCGTGTCGAGGCAGCCGAGCATGTTCATCAGCGTCGACTTGCCCGAGCCCGACGGGCCCATCAGCGCCACGTACTCGTTCTTCCGGATTTCCAGCGACACGCCGCGGAGCGCCTGAATGGTCTCGGCGCCCATCACGTAGTGCCGCGTGATATCCGTGACGCGGATGATGGCGTCGGTCATGACTTCGCGCCGGCGGCGGCGGAATCCGGCTTCGCGGCCTTCACCTTGGCGCCGTCCTTGAGGTCACGGATCACCTGATAGGTACCCGCCACGATCGTCTCGCCGGGCTTGATGCCCTCGAGCACCTCGAAGTACTCGTCCCCGGTGATGCCGACCTTCACGGGGCGGAAGGTGGCGATGCCGTCCCGCACCACGAAGACGCCTTCGCGCTCCTTCGCCTTGCCCGCCTTCGTCGTATCCGTGGACGCCACGACCGCCTTCGTTTCGTTGGACACCGCTTCGTGCTGGCGTACGGTCAGCGCGATGATCGGCACGCTCGGCACGTTCACGCGCGTATCGGTGATGATGCGCGAGGTGGCGCTCAGATCGGGGCGCACGTCGGCGGGCGGCTTGTCGAGCGTGATCTCGACATCGAAGTCCACGGCACGATCGGCCGAGTTGGCGGCCCCCGCCACGAGCTTGGCGCTGTTGCTGATCTTGGTGACGCGGCCCGAGAAGGTGCTGTCGGCGAAGGCGTCGATCTTGACCTGCACCGAGTCGCCGAGGCTCAGACGGACGACGTCGGTTTCGTCCACCTGCACCTCCGCCAGGATCACCGACATGTCGGCGATCGTCAGCAGCAGGCCCGTCTCGCGGGAGAAGGTGCCCGGCACCGCGACTTCCCCCTCTTCGACGGCCAGCCGCACGATGCGCCCGGAGATCGGCGCGTAGAGCGTGGTGCGGGCCAGATTGTCCCGCGCTTCCTTCAGCCCGGCACGCGCCTGCTCGACGAGCGCGCGGTTGGACTCCTGGACGGCGACGGCCACGTCATACCCCTGCTGCGCCTGCTCCACGGCCTCGGTGGAAATGAGGGCCCCCGGCGTCAACGACAGTTCGCGCGCCCGGTCCAGCGACCGCTTGGCCTGCTCCCGATTGGTCCGCGCCTGCACCTGCGAGGCGAGCGCATTTGCCAGCGCCGCCTCGCCGCGGGCCACGGCGCCCTGAAACTGCACGGGGTCGATCTGCATCAGGAACTGGCCCTTCGTGACCTGCTGACCTTCCTTCACGCCGATGCGCAGGATGCGGCCGGTGACGTCGGCGGAGACATCCACCTTGGTCTTCGGCTGGATCTTCCCGCTGGACGTGACGGCGGCGACGAGATCACGGGTTGCGACCTCCTGCAGGCGCACCTCCACCGGCTTGTTCTTCTTGACCTGCGCCTGCCAGGCGCCAACGCCGGCGATGGCGCCGATGATACCGAGTGTGATGAGGCCGATCTTGAGTCCACGCGACATGCGGGTCCGTCTCCTTTAACGCAGGGGGCGGCCGACCGCGAGTTCCAGCGCGGCGACAGCGATATGGTAGTTGTACACGGCGTTCACGTAATCGCCTTCGGCCCGCGCCACGGCGGCCTGGGCATCGGTGACCTCGAGCGAGGAGCCGCTGCCGATGCGATAGCGGTCCCGGGCAAGCTGGGCCTGATCGCGCGCGGCGTCCCGGTTGCGCGCCTGCACGAGCGTCGTCTTGTAGGCGGTCTGCACGCTGATCAGCCGGCTGGCCACGTCCGCCTGCAGCTGTTGCGCACGGCCCCGCGTCCGCTCGTCGGCATTCAGTTGCTCGGCGCGGGCCTGCGAGACACGCAGCTCGCGGCTGAAGTTGTCGAAGATCGGCAGGCTGATGCGAAGGTTGGCCTGGAACGGCTGGCGACGGAAATCGAACGGGAAGATGCTGTTCTGGTCCCGCACGGCCGCGAGCTGGTCGGGCTGGAGCGCCGCACCCGTGGCATCGAGTCCGAAGGTGCCCGGCGCGCAGGTCTGCGGCGCACCGCCGGCCACGCCGAGTGCGATGGCGCGGTTGGCGAACGGGCACTGCGTCAGGCTGCCCTGCGCGCTCCTCGTCGCATTGCCGACCAGCAGGTCGGAGTCGGTGAACTGCTGGGTGAAGCCGCTCCAGCCGGCATTCGCCGAGAGCGTCGGGAAGTAGTCGGCCTTGGCGGCGCGGACGCCGGCCTCGGCCGCCCGCTCGCGCGAACGGAAGGCGGCAAGTTGGGGATTCGCATCCATGGCGGCGCTGGTGAGGTCGGCGCGCTTCCAGGTCGGTTCCGTGACGACAAACGAGTCGGCGAGCGCCACGGTGGTGACGTCGTCGGGCACGTCGAGGCCGATGCGACGGTAGAGCTCCAGCTTCGACTCCGCCGCACGCTGCTCGGCGTTCAGCAGCGTCACCTCGGAGGTGCCGCGTGCCACTTCCGCCTGCTTCACGTCGAGCAGGTTGGCCTGTCCGACGCGATAGCGGGCCTGCGCCAGCACGAGAAAGTCGCTGTTCCGCTCGACCTGCGTGCGTGACACCGACACCTGCGCCTGCGCCTGCAGCGCGCTGAGGAACTGCGTCGTGACGTCGGTGGCGACGGTGTTGCCGGTCGCGACCAGGTCGGCGTTGGCGGCGGCGAGGGTCGCCTTGGCCTGCGCCGGCCGTGCCAGCGTACGCCCGTCGAAGGTCCACCCGAGGCCGATCGAGAAGTTCGACGTGATGAACGGCGAGGTCCGGGCGAAGAAGGCGCCGAACTGCGACTGCCCCGTCCCGGTGTACCCCATGCCCCCGTCCACGCGCAGGCTCGGCGCGAAGGACGCATACGCCTGACGGACCCCCAGACGCGCCGGGGCCAGTGCGGTATTCGATTGCCGGAGGATCGGGCTGTTGCGCTCCGCCAGCCGAAGCGCCTCGGCGAGCGAGAGCGTCACGGTGGGAACGGGAAGGGGCGCGAGCGTGGTGCCCTGCGCCCCAAGGCGCAACGGGACCAGCGCACAGGCGACGAGAAACGCGGAGACGCGTCGAACGGTCACGGGACAGGCTCCAGAAGGGTGAAGGGGAGAACGAGCCCTGTACGGCAGGCAGACGCGATCGGTTTCAGGATGCATCGTTCCACCTGTGAAACGTGCCCCGTCTCGCCGAACAATGTGGTCGGCAGGGCGGAGCACGGCGCTGACAACGGGGGCGGTTAATCCGCTTGGCGGACGATACTCAGGCTTTGGCCCGGCACGTCGGCGCGCGTGAACCGGCCGGCCGCGTCGAGCTGGAGCGTGGCCAGCAGTTCACCCGAGATCGTGACCGTGCGGCCGTCCCGAAGCGCCAACACGCGATACGTACGGCTGCTGCGCGGAAAGACGAGCGTCAGCGATGTGCCGCGACCCGTCGCGAGGTCGACCGTGGCTTGCAGCAGTGTCCACGCCTGCTCGTCCAGCAGGAGGGTGCCTGGGCGCGCCGGCACTTCCCGCGCGCTTTCGGCGCCGCGTTCCTCACGGCGCAGCGTCAGCCGCCCGCCGGACGTCGCCCCAAGAATGGTGGCGGGCAGGGCGTCGCGTGTCCGCAGACGGAAGAGCACGATGTCGCCGTTTGCGGCGCGCTGCAGCAACGCGGACACGCCGCCATCGCGATACTGCGACTCGACCTCGAGGGTGGAGCCGTCCGCCGATCGCTCGGTACCGGCCCGGGACGTCAGACGCTCGCGCCCGATCTCCGCGCCGTTCTGCCGCACCACATACGTCCCCTGCTGTGCACTCGCCAACGCCGGCAGCAGGCCGAGGGCGAGCAAGATTCGAAACCGCATGTCGCACCTCCGTCCTTGCAGGTGACTCCACCGCACCCGCGCGCGGCCTTCGTGAGTCATCTAACATACTGGCATGACAGACCGTTTGGCGGGCATGCGCGAGTCCCCGGAATGAACACGGAACGACTCCGCGCACGCGCATCGGTTCTGGTCGCACCGGCGATCGCGGTGCTGATCGCCGGTGAGTGGTTGCGACGTCCCGGGCTTTGGGCGGCGTTCGGGGCCGGTGTCGTGGCGCTTGCCGTTGCGGTGGTGCTCTGGCGCGCCGGGTCGGCGCGCGGGCGACTGAGCGCCGTGCTGCTCGCAGGCGTGGCGCTGGCGATCGGCGTGACGGCCGCACGCCAGAATCGTGTCGAACGGCATTGGGGTGTGACTCAGGCGATGCTGATCGACTCGGCCTTCCAGCCGGTCGGGCAGATGCTCGGAGACGCGAAGGACACGGCGCGCGTCGTCGCGGTTCAGGCGTTGCGGGCCGCAAGGCTGCCGCCCGCTGACGCCTTTTCGGCGCTTCGTGCCGCCGTGCGAACCAACGGTCCAGAGCAGGGCGTCGTGTTGTTCGATGCGGCGGGGTCGCCGAGGGCGTGGGCTGGTGTCCAACGCAGCATCCCAACGGCCGATGGGCCCGCTCTCCAGATTCGGCGAACGGCCTTCGCCTTTCTGCTGGAAGTGCGCCGTCGTGATGCGTCGGGGGCCACGGCGCTCGTCACCGTGCTCCTCTCCGCGAAACCGACGGTGCTCGGTGCCGAGCGTTCGCTGGCGGCGCAATTCGAGGCGCGGGAAGGGGTCGGGCTGACGTTCTACGAGCCCGGTCTGGCTCCGGCGTCCCGCAACGTGTTCGAATGGGCAGAGCCGACGGAGGCAGGGCAGCGACTGCTGATTGGTGCCCGCCCGGTGCCACCCGAGCAGCGTGTGGTCCGGCAGGCGATCGTCGGTGTCGGGTCGCAGGTCGTAGCCGTGCTGCTGCTGGCGGTGCTCCTCACGATGCTCTCCATGGTGGAGTCGGTGGCGGCCCGTGGGGCCGTCCTGCTGATCCTCGTCTGGCTCCCCCTGCGGGCCCCGATGGGTCGGGCGCTCGGCCTCGAGGCGCTCTTCGCACCGACCTCGTATTTCCTGGCGTGGGGTGGTCCGTTCACGTCGAGCGCCGGCGCGCTCCTGCTGGCGGGCCTCGCGCTGCTCATCGGCGGGTCGTGGCTGCATCAGCGGGCACCAAGCGGCGTCTTCGTCGTGCGCGTGGCGGCGACGCTCGCCGCGCTCGCCGTGCCGGCGCTGATGCAGGCCCTCGCTGGAGGCATCACCCTGCCGGCGGAAGGCGCGGATCTGCCGGTCTGGCTGGTCTGGCAACTCGCGATCGGTGGCGCGGGGCTCGGCGTGCTGCTCGTCCTCTCGGCGCTCGTCAGAACCCGCGCCGCCGATCTTCGCCGGCGCCAGCGCGTCGGCGTGGCCCTGGCACTCGCTGCCTCGGTCCTCGTGCCGACGCTCTGGCAGACGGCGGACGGTGTGCCTTGGGCGCTCACCGCCCTCGCGGGGCTGGGTGCAGCGCTGGCGCTCGGCGGCCTCGGGCCGATTCAACCACTGCTCCTGCTGACACTCGTGGCGGGTGGCTGGTCGGCGGCCGTGGTCTGGGACGGCGAGATTCACGACCGGCTCGGCGCGGTGCAGCGTGACGTGACGTCGCTCAACGACGAGACCGACGCGCTCGCATTCGCGCAGTTGCAGACGTTTGCGGACAACGTCCTTTCGGAGCCGGCACCCGCGAGCCGGGCCGACCTCTTTGCCCTCTGGCAGACCTCGTCGTTGCGGCAGCAGCAGCGCTACCCGGCCATGCTCGCGCTCTTCGCGGCCGATGGGACGCTGCGGCAACGTCTCGCGCTGGATTCGCTCGATCTCTCCGTGGCGCAACTATCCAGCATCACGCGATTGCTGGCGCCCGGCGAGCCGCGGGCCGTCGCACGGCTTCGGCGCGACAACGGGACCTATCACCTGCTGCTCCTGCGGCTGGCGCGCGGCGATCTGCTGGCGGTCGCCATTGCCCCGCGATCGCGGCTCATCGAACAGACACGCCTGGGCAAGCTGCTCGATCCGGGTGCCCGCGTTGCGCCGGACTACACCCTCTCCATCGTGCCCACGAGCACCGCTCGCGGTAGCGCCACCGATTCCCTGGCCTGGTCACGCGGCGGATGGCGTCTCACGGCGCGCGCCCGACTCGCCTCGAGCGTCCGCGCGTCCGATGTGCTGGCGCGCATCGATCTGGGCGGCCCGGTACCACTGATGTTGCGCATCATCGCTTTGCTGGCCCTCGATCTGCTCCTCGTGGCGGTGCTCTACTTCGTCATGCAGCGCGCGGCGGGCCATCCACTCCTCTTGCCCTCGTGGCGTACCAGCGCGCGCGGCTTCCGAGCCCGGTTGGGGCTCGCCCTCGCCGTCTTCGTGCTCCTGCCGATCATCGCGACCGCGCTCTGGAGCTTTGCGCGGCTGGACGACGAGGGCGTGCGGGCGCGTGATCTCGTGCTCGGTGTGCTGCTGCGGGATGCGCCGGACACCGACGGTGCAGCACCGCGGTCGCCCAGCGAGGCCGAACCCGCGCGCTACCCACGTGCCGTGCTCGACACGACGACGGCGCCGCTCTCCTACGAACTCGGTCTGATGAACGCGCTCGTGCCTCCCGAGGCGTATCAGGCGCTCGTGCTGCGCGGTCAAGCCGAGGCAACGGTGCTGCAGGGCGCCGCCGCGATCGGCTACCGCGAGGCGACGATCGGCCGCGGCAGCGGCGACATGATGCTGGCCGTGCCGATACCCCTCGCGGATCCCGTGCTCGCACGGTCGCAACTCGATCTGGTGCTCGGGGTCCTGGTCGCAGCGCTCGGCGGTGCGGTTGCGGCGTTGGCCGGCGCCGCGTGGGCCTCGCGGTTGCTGGCGCGGCCGGTGGCCGAGCTGCGCCGCGCCGCGCTCGCCATCGGCCGCGGCAGTGCGGTGCCGCAGCGCGAAGGCGTGATGCCGATGGAGTTCGAGCCGGTGTTCGGCGCATTCGAACGAATGGCGGAAGATCTGCACGCGGGCCGCGAGGCGCTGGAGACCGCGCAGCAGCGGCTCTCGGCCACCCTCGCGACCGTGGCCACCGGTGTCGTGGCGCTCGATGACTCCGGCTTCGTGCTCGTGGCCAATCCTCGCGCCGTCACGCTGCTTGGCCAGCCGATTCCCGAAGGACAGCCGTTCGGCATCGGCCTCGGCCCGCTCTGGTCGGATCTGCTGCGCGTGGTGGAGCAGGCGCGGCGGCCCGGCTCGCGGTTGCCGGAGCCGAGAGAACTCGCCTTCGAAGAGCGCCGCCTGCTGCTCACGGTCACGCGACTCGGTGCGGGTGTCCCCGGCCTCGTGCTCGCCCTCAATGACGTGACGGAACTCTCGCGCGCGGAGCGCGTGCTGGCGTGGGGCGAGATGGCGCAGCAGGTCGCGCACGAGATCAAGAACCCGCTTACGCCGATGCGCCTCGGCGTGCAGCATCTGCAGCGCGCCTGGCGCGACCGCCGCGAGACCTTCGATGGCACCCTCGAGGAAACGGCGAAGCGGATTCTCGAAGAGATCGATCGGCTCGATGGCGTCGCCCGTGCCTTCAGCCGCTTTGCCGCGCCGGCTCCCACACCCGGTCCGCTGGCGCCGATCGACGTCGCCGCAGTCGCCCGTGACGTCGTGCAGCTGTACCGCCTGTCCGGCGAAGGCGCCGAGGTGCGCGTCGAGGCCGACGGACCGATGCGGGCCCCGGCGCGCACGGACGAGCTCAAGGAGGTGCTGGTGAACCTGCTGGAGAATGCGCGCGCCGCCGGGGCCACGGAGGTCGTCGTGCGGGTGGGGCTGGGTGCGCTCGAGGTCGCCGACAACGGCAGCGGCGTCCCGGTCGCCAACCTCGGCCGCGTCTTCGAGCCGCGTTTCTCGACGAACACGTCGGGCTCGGGCCTCGGGCTCGCCATTGTGAAGCGGCTCGTCGAAGGGTGGAACGGGCACGTCGAGATCCGCAGCGAGGAGGGCACCGGAACGACCCTGCGGCTGGTGTTCAGCCCGGGTGCGCCGAGGGTGCCGTGATTCGGACGTGCCCTGCGGGCCTTTCACGGATCGGCACCGGGTCGTAGTTTGGAACGTCTTGGTCGTATTGTTTCGAGATGAACCGTATCCGGCCCGTAGCTGACCTGTTCTGGAGCGCCCCCAAATCCGATGACCACTCAGGACCGCCGTGCGCGCGATTTCCAGCGTCGGGAGGCCGAGATCCTTGCCGCCGCCTCGGGGCTGTTCAATAGCGACGCCTGGCAGCACGTGACCATCGAACAGATCGCCCACGCGGTCGAGATCGGCAAGGGGACGATCTACAAGCACTTCGCAAGCAAGGACGAGATCTACGCGCGTCTGGCGATCGACTTTCACTTGGCGGCACTCGCCGAACTCGAGCAGATCGACGGGGCCTTGCCGGTGCTCGAGCGCTTTCGCGAGGTGCTGCGCTCGCATTGGCGGCGGCATTGCGGGCCTGCGGAGATGCAGCGAGTGGTGCAGTACTGCGACCGGTTGGACTTCCGCCAGGCCCTGAGTGCCCCGACCCGCGCCCGCTTCGAGGCCGTCGATGCCGCATTCGGCGAGGTGCTCTACGAATTGCTGCAGGAGGGTGTGGCGCGGGGCCTCCTGCCGGACAGGCCGTTGCCTGCGCTGCTCTTTGGCGTGCAGGCCACGCTGTTCGGCGCCATCCGCCATGGCCATCGCTGCCGGGCCCAGTCGGCAGACCTCTCCTGCGCCGTGGTGCCCGGCAGTGACGAACAGTGCGAAGAGACGATCGACTTCATCATGGCCGGGCTGTCGTGCTCCATGAGCGTGGCGGCCTGATCGACTACGCGGCCCGTGCGGGATCGTCTATTTCCAGATCCTTGCGACAGTCATCGCACGACACGGCCACGGGCAGCTTCAGTCCCCCCAATCCCGTGCCTACATAGAACTTCTGCTCGGTGCCGCACTTCGGACAGGTCGCGTGCGCCGAGCGGATCGTCGTGCTTACGCGAAACTGCTGCACGCTCAGCACGATGCCGGCGAGCAGGGCAAGCGGGATGCCGAAGACGTGCACAATCGGAATGAACGCGACCACCACGGCGATCAGCAGGAAGGCGCCCAGCGTGCGTGCGCTGCGCCCGAGGCGCTCGGCGACCGAGTAGTGACGCAGCATGGCGCGGACCGGCGTGGAGATTCCGGTGGTACGCGTGCGAATGCGCCAGAGGACCTGTTCATCGCGGGGCATACGAACCGTTGACCTCAGCGTCAGATGGACTAAACTCCTCAATATATGGATATCAATGTAACTCAGCCGGCCGTGGCAGCGAGGCCGTCGGCCTCCACCACCGACGCCGACGCGATCGTGCAAGGGCTGCGGCGCATGGTGAAGGCGCTGCATGATTACTCGCGCGAGGTGCAGGCGGCCTATGACCTGACGGGGCCGCAGCTCTGGGCACTCAAGACGCTCGCCCGCTTGGGCCCGCTCCCCGTGGGAAGCCTCGCCGTGGAACTTGCCGTGCACCAGAGCAGCGTCTCGTCGCTCGTGGGTCGTCTCGAAGCACGCGGTCTGGTGGCGCGGGAGCGAAGTGCACCGGACCGTCGCGTCGTGCGTCTGCAGCTGACCTCCGCAGGCGCTCGGGCAGCGGCGGCGGCGCCGGAACCGGCGCAGGGGCGATTGCTCCATGCGCTCCGTGCCATGCCCGCTCCGCAGGTGGCACGGCTCCGGCAGTCGGTGGACGAGTTGGTGCTGGCGATGGCCGCCGAGCATGTCGAGGCGACGTTCTTCTTCGCCGACTCGTGACGGCGCCGATGCAGTTGGATCACGCCGCCGTCGGCAATGGCCGGCTGCTCGCGCTCATCGCGCCGGATTCCTCCATCGACTGG
>Ga0163144_10022144_pt1 | contig 12608 bp, 10 predicted proteins | sample OliLak19BULKMAT1_FD_123175 | JGI IMG/M metagenome (GOLD analysis project Ga0163144, IMG submission 123175) | Freshwater microbial mat bacterial communities from Lake Vanda, McMurdo Dry Valleys, Antarctica - Oligotrophic Lake LV.19.BULKMAT1 | ecosystem: Environmental > Aquatic > Freshwater >... | reverse complement strand
TTGATACTCCTTGATCGTACGGGCGAGCGTCGAGGCGTAAGCCCGACGTGAAAGCCTCACACGTCGAGGCGTAAGCCCGACGTGAAAGCCTCACACGTCGGGCTTACGCCTCGACGCTCGCCAAACCCTTCAGATCTTCCACTTCGCCCGAGGCTCTCGTGAGACCAGTTTGTTCGCCTCCGCGTCGTCGAATTGTTCTTTCACCGGATCCCAACGCAATGGCTTGCGGAGGCGATAGCCGATATTGGTCAGGTGGCACACGGTCGCGGAACGATGTCCCGTCTCGGCTGGGCAGATCGTCTGCTTGCGGCTGCGGACACATTGCACCCAGTTCTTTTTGTGGTCGTCCGTCGGGTAGCAGTGCCATTCTTTTTCGCCGATTGGTGTCTTCACGATCTCGGCCGGGTCGCTTTCGAGTTTGCCACGCGAAGCACGGATCGTGCCTTTCTCGCCGACGAACACACAATCCGCCTCGCCGCCGTGGATCATCTCGACGCCGTTCGCATACACAAACTTCAGGCCCTTGTCCCCCTTCTCGGGCGGGATGATTTGCACCGGGCCCGATTCATCCATGTCGAGTGCCCACTGAGCAATATCGAAGTGATGGGCACCCATGTCGGCAACCTGTCCTCCGGCAAACTCCTGATAGTCTCGCCAGGCCGGGAAGTGCTTGTGAATGCCCTTCGGACACAGAATCTCGTTGTATCCACGCTCCGGCACTGGCCCGAGCCACATGTCCCAATCGGTTCCTTTTGGAATCTCCTGTGTAGCCAAATCGCAAGGCTTAGCTGGCCCGCCGACGCCGATGCGAATCGTCTTCACTTTGCCAATGCGGCCATTGCGAACGAGTTCGACGGCCAGGCGAAAACGATTGCTGAAGGCACTGCGTTGCTGGCTGCCGGTCTGGAAGATCGTTTTGTGTTTCGCAACCGTCTCGACGATTCGACGACCCTCGGCAATGTTGTGTGTCAGCGGCTTCTCGCAATAAATATCCTTGCCCGCCTGAGCCGCCAGGATGCACGGGATAGCGTGCCAGTGGTCCGGTGTGGCAATCACCACGGCGTCGATGTCTTTGCGCTCGATGATCTTTCTGAAGTCCGAGTAGGCGTCACAGCCCTTGAACTCCGCCTTCTTGTCGGCCCCGTATCGCTTTTCGACTTTCTGCTTGGCGTCGTCGAGTCGTTCGCGAACCACATCGCACACGGCAACGACCTGGACATCCTTCATCCCCAGGAAGCCATCCAAATGACCGCGCCCCATCGTACCGACGCCGATGAATCCCAAGGTAAGCCGATCGTTCGCGGATAGCTTTCTCGGTTCATCCGCGAGCAGGGAACTGGTTCCCAAAAGGAATGGAGTAGCGGAACCGGCCTGAAGAAATTGTCGGCGGGAGAGTCGCAGGTTCATGGCAAGTCTCGTTTGGGAGCGGGGTGTGTTGTGAAAGAGTAGGCAAACACCTCGCCGAACGCAACGGGCTGTCGAGTTGTGTGCGAAGTGCTAAACTCACTCCCTGCCTATTGCCTCCCCGCCAGGAACCATTTTCATGCGACTTGCCATCTCATCTTTGTTGATTGCCGTGCTCCCCGCCTTCGCGGCAGACTGGCCGCAGTTCCGTGGGCCGACGGGCGATGGTCACTACACCGGGCCGAAGTTGCCGACCGAATGGGGCACGGAGAAAAACGTTGCCTGGAAGACGCCGATTGCCGGCAAAGGCTGGTCGTCGCCGATTGTCTGGAAGGGAAAAGTGTATCTGACGTCGGCACAACTCAACGACAAGAAAGATCTCTCGCTTCATGCATTGGCGATCGATGCGGCCAGCGGCAAGATCGATTGGAGCAAAGAGGTCTTTGCAATTGAGGCAGCAAATATCCCCAAGAGTCATGGAAAAAACAGCTATGCCAGTTCGACGCCGACGACGGATGGCGAACGACTCTACGTCCATTTCGGCCCCATGGGTACTGCCGCCCTCGACCTGAAGGGCGAGATTCTGTGGACGCGAACCGGGCTGTACACGGAATCTCAGCACGGCAACGGTGGGTCGCCGATCCTCGTCGATGGCCGCCTGATCTTCAGTTGCGACGCCAGCGACAAACAGTTTGTGACGGCCCTGAACACGACCGACGGCAAGACAGCGTGGGAAACCAAACGCAGTGTGGTGGGCAAGCCGGCGTTTTCATTCAGCACGCCGACGCTCGTCGAGGAAAATGGCAGCAAGCAAATCATCAGCGAAGGCAGCGACTTTGTTGCCGGCTACGATCCAAAGTCGGGCAAGGAGTTGTGGAATTTCAAGTTCAAGGGCTACTCCATCATCCCGAAGCCCGTGGTCGGCAACGGCATGGTCTACATTTCGACCGGTTACAACAATGCGACAGTGCGGGCCGTGAAATTCGGCTCGACGACGAACGAGGCTTGGGTGCTCGCCAAAAACGCACCGCACACGCCTTCGATGATTTTGAACGGCAATGATCTATTCATGATTTCAGATAAGGGAATGATGTCGTGCGTGGACGCGAAGTCCGGCAAAGTGGTTTGGGAGCAACGAGTGAAGGGGACCGACCACTCCTCTTCGCCCATCCTGGCCGACGGAAAAATCTATCTCACCAGCGAAGACGGCAAGGGATCGCTCGTCGAGGCCAGTCGCACGTTCAAATTGATCGACGAATTCGACCTGAAGGAAAAGACGTTCGCATCGTTCGCGGGTGTCGATGGGGCCCTGTATGTGCGCACGGAGACGCAACTTTACAAGTTTGGGAAGAAGTAAGCTCACCTGAAGCAGGAGTATTCCATGAGCCGACACTTTGAGGAGAAAGAGACCGATGTAATCGTGACCGTCGCCGACGCGGGAGGAACCGAGTGGTTTCAAACGTTCAAGATTTCGGTGGAGTGACTGGACGTTCCGCACGTAGGCGAACGATCTCCGCGTCTAACAACTTGATGAACTCTTCGAGTGTTACGCTGTCCTCGGGGGTTTTGAGTCGCCGAAGAACCTCGGCCGCTTCTGCCGAAGTCATTGTCGAAGGAGGGCCAAGTTTTCGTTGTTGATCTGGATAGAAGGTTCCTACGAATGTCCCCTCAGCATTGGTGATCGGCAGAGGGGCGAAGTTCGTTTCTTCGATAAATTCGTTGATGAGCGATTGCAGTACGAATTGTCGCGACCGAGGAGATGCATTCCGAATGCGTGATAACAGATCGGTATTAGTTGTAGTCGTAAGCATTAGAACTTCTCCTTCTGGTCGATAGCCTATTCCGCCAAGAGCGACAAGGCTGCGACGAGTGCAAGTTGCGTGAGGCTGAACCTTCAACAGAGCAAGAGGTTCTCAAGTATGAACATCAACTCCCCATTACGACGCCATCGGTGGCTCCTTTTCACCATCTTTTCCGTTGCAACTGTTATTTGCTACGTCGCGTGGTTGTTTTTCTACGATCATGGTGGTCAAGTTCGTTGTAAAGGAATTCTAAAGCCTTCCGTAGCCAAGCCTCAACACCTCGGCGAATGGCGAGTAGAACTAACGATGCATCCCGATGAGTTGTCAAGGATATTGGACGCTCAAAATGCTAGGCCAGGAAAAGAGTTTGAAGTTGAACTAATAGTTAGCTCGTCTCCAGTACCTTCGTTCCGAGGAAGGCTTCTGTCCATCCAGAACCAAGGCGAGCCAGGAGCCGGTGACAATCGGCGAGTAGTCGTTCGTCTCTTTTCGATCAATGGCGACATCCCCCAGAATCTACAGATTCCCGAGGAGCAGCGCGTTGACGGGGTTGAAGTGTTTGCTCGGATTCGCTTTTGAAAGTTACTTGCCTGGCATTCACTTCCTACGGAATCGGCCCTCGGATTGAGTCGTCGTCGGAATCGCCCACAATCGGTATCATAACTGTTTCGCAATCGAAACCGCAAGTGTCGGGGAGAGGTATGTCTGAACGGTACATCTTTCAAATCGAAGCTTTGACGAAGGTCTACGACCGCAAGGAAGTTCTCAAGGATATCTGGCTGGCGTTTTATCCGGGTTCCAAGATCGGCGTCTTGGGTTCCAACGGATCCGGCAAGAGCACCCTGATGCGCATCATGGCCTTGCAAGACACTGATTTCATCGGCACGGCCCGGGCCGAGGCGGGGATCTCCATCGGCTACGTTCCGCAAGAACCGAAACTTCACGAGGGTAAGACTGTTCTCGAAAACATCGAGGAAGCCGTTGCTCCGATTCGCGACTTGCTCAAGCAGCAGGAAGCCATCGGCGACGCCATGGCGACGGCGACTCCCGAAGAATTCGATGCCTTGACGACGAAGATGGACAAAGTGCAGACCCAGATTGACGCGACCAACGCCTACGAGCTGGATCGTCAGCTTGAAATTGCCATGGATGCCATGCGTCTTCCACCTCCGGATGCTCTGGTCGATCGGCTTTCCGGTGGAGAGCGTCGCCGCGTGGCCATGTGCAAGATGATGCTCCAGAAGCCGGATCTTCTGCTGCTCGACGAACCAACAAACCATCTCGACGCGGAATCCGTGTTTTGGCTCGAACGGCATCTGGAAGAATATCCCGGCACCGTGGTGGCCGTCACCCACGATCGGTATTTCCTGGACAACGTGGCCAAGTGGATCCTGGAACTCGAAAGCGGTCGTGGCTACCCCTACGAGGGAAACTACACGACCTTCCTGGAAAAGAAGCACTCGCGTTTGAAGCTGCAAGAAAAGACGGAATCCGTTCGCCAGAAGACCTTGGCCCGCGAATTGGAATGGGTGCGAACGTCCCCCAAGGGGCGGCTTGCAAAGAACAAGGCCCGCCTTCAGTCATACGAAAAATTGGCGGCCCAGGAATACGAAGAACGTGATGACGACATCCTGATGCAGATTCCTCCCGGGCCGGAACTGGGAAACCTGGTCGTGCGTGCCGAGGGAATTTCCAAAGCTTATGGCGACAATCTGATTTTTGAGAACATGACGTTCGATCTACCTCGCGGAGGAATTGTCGGCGTGATCGGGCCAAACGGTGCCGGGAAGACAACTCTGTTTCGCATGATTGTCGGCCAAGAGAAGCCCGACGCCGGAACCCTGAGAGTCGGCGATACGGTCAAGGTGGCCTACGTCGATCAGAGTCGCGATACACTCAACCCCGACAGTACTGTGTTCGAGGAAATTACCGGCGGGACCGATTACATCATGCTTGGCAAACGGAAAGTCGCGAGCCGTGGTTATGTGTCCCGATTCAACTTCCGTGGGCCGGACCAACAAAAGCGGGTGGGCGATTGTTCGGGTGGAGAGCGGAACCGCGTCCATCTCGCCAAGGTGCTTCGCTCGGGTGGGAATTTGCTGTTGCTGGACGAACCGACGAACGATCTGGACGTCGATACGCTGCGTTCGCTCGAAGAAGCAATCAGCAGTTTCGGCGGCTGTGCCGTGGTTATTAGCCACGATCGCTGGTTCCTCGACCGCGTGGCGACGCACATTCTCGCCTTCGAGAATGAAAGCAAGACGGTATTCTTCGAAGGCAACTATCAGGCCTACGAAGAAAATCGCCGTGCGCGACTAGGCCACGATGCCGATCAGCCGCACCGGATGAAGTACAAGAAGTTGAAGCACTAAGAATTGCGGAGAACTCTTGCGAACAAATGTCAGAGCCGCGCACGCAGCGCAGCGGAGTAAGCGGCAGGCCGAGGCCCGCTTACTCCGCTGCGCTGCGTGCGCGGCTCTGATTAATCTTTCTTTCCGGAGCGGGCAGGCCGAGGCCCGCTTACTCCGCTGCGCTGCGTGCGCGGCTCTGATTAATCTTTCTTTCCGGAGCGGTACTCACTGATGATGCAACTCACCGACGTCACGAAGACTTACATTCAAGGTTCGCGAACCGTGAATGCTGTCCGTGGCGTCTCCATGTCGGTGAGTGCCGGCGAGTTTCTTTCAATCATGGGTCCATCGGGGTCCGGCAAGTCCACGTTGCTGCATCTTCTGGGGGCTCTCGACACGCCGACGACTGGCGAGGTCTTCTTTCGCGGCGAAAGTCTACGCAAGATGTCGGATCGCCAACGATCTCTGCTGCGGCGCAATCGCATTGGCTTTGTGTTTCAGTTCTTCAATCTCATTCCGACCTTGCGGGGGGATGAGAATGTCGCCCTTCCCTTGCTTCTCGGCGGGGCACGCCGATCGACGGCTTTGAAACAAGCCATGACCGTCCTGGAGCGAGTGGGTATCGCTCATCGTGCCCAGCACTTTCCGGAGCAGATGTCCGGCGGGGAGATGCAGCGTGTTGCAATCGCGCGTGCCTTGATCAGCGAGCCCGAAGCCATCATGTGCGACGAGCCAACCGGCAACCTCGATTCCACAACCAGCGGCGAGATCCTGGAACTTCTGCGAACCTTGCCGGAGCCAGGCAAGCGATCGTTGGTCATCGTCACACACGACCGGAAGGCCGCCGAGTTTGGCGATCGACTGCTTCACATTCAAGATGGCCGCATCGCCCGCGAAGAAACACTTCGCGAGCCAGCCGGCGAACTGATGACGGCCCGATAAATGTTCTCCCTCCTGCGATCCCTGACCTTTCGTTACCTGCTGCAAAAGTGGGATCGATCGCTATTGGTCGCTCTAAGCATCTCGCTCGGTGTGGCCACCTTAGTTTCCGCACGACTGTTGAATCAGTGCACCGAAGCTGCAGCGCTCGATTCGACGGTGCCGGCCGACGTGGCCGACTTGTATGTGGAGAACGGCGAAGCGGGCGTGGACCTGGCCATCGCTCAGGAACTGAAGGCCGCCCGCATCCCCGGCGTGAAGCGTGCCGAGCCGTTTGTGGTTTTGCGCGTGTTGCTTCCCGAACTGGATGGTCGCGCTGCCACCGTCTTCGGCGCGGACATCACTCAACGCTCCGACGTTGACGCTCGAGACGCGAACCCACTCAAGCTCCGCTTCACCGCGGTTGGCAATCCATTCGAGAAGCGGCCTCGACCGATTGCCATCAGCCGCCAACTTTACAACGAACGACGGGCCAAAGGTCGTTCGGATACCGATCCATTCGAGATCCGCTACACGAACACAACCGAACGATTTCAACTGGCGATGATTATCGACATCGCCAAGGATTCACCGATCGCGCCGTTCGCATCCAACCTGATCGCAATGGATGTCATGAATGCCGCCAAGCTGACGCGGCGGCCGGGAGATGGCGGCGATCGGGTCTCTCGTGTCGATTTGTTTCTCGACGATCGGACCGATACCGATTCGGTTCGAGAGCGAGTTCAAGCCGTTGTCGGCACGCGGGCGAAGGTGCGCACGGCCGAGGCCAATCGAAAATCGACTGAGGAGGTTATCGGCGGCATCAAGCTCGTGCTGAATCTCTGCTCCGTCGGCGCGCTCGTGGTCGGATTGTTTCTCGTCTACAACGCTCTGTCCGTGACGGTCACGGAACGCCGGCACGATATCGGCGTCATGCGTTCGCTCGGTGCCACTCGCGGCCAAATCGCCCGGCTCTTCGCGGTCGAGGCGATGATTTTGGGAACGTTGGGATCCTTGCCGGGAATACCCCTCGGTGTCGGGCTGGCCGAATTGGCGATCGAACAATTCGGCGACGAACTCAAGTCGGTCTTTTTGAATGCAGACTCTTTCCGAACCAATCTCTCACCCGAGACGGCCATCATCGCCGTGCTGGCGGGCATGATCACGGCACTTCTCGCCGCCTTGGTTCCGGCCCTCCAAGCCGCCTCCGATGAACCGGCCGACGCCGTGCGGCGGGCTCCATCGGGTTCGGCCGGAACAGTTCGGCTCGCTCATCGCATCGCCTGCGTCTTGCTTGTCGGTGTCGGGATCGGGACGATCTTTTTGCGCAAAGAGTTGCCATCGCGAACCGGCTCCATGGTGGGCATGACGCTGGTTCTCACCGGGCTGTTTCTGGCCATGCCGATTCTGGTCGGCTGGCTCGCGCGATTGATGCTGCCGCTGTGCCGCAGATTCCTCGGAGTCGAAGCCCGGCTGGCCGCGGACAATCTGGTTCGTTCACCCGGTCGAACGGGCGTGGTGATTGGCGCTCTCGCGGCCGGCGTGAGTTTAATGTTCCAAACCGCCGGTGTGGGGAAAAGCAACGAGGTGCCGATTCGAGCCTGGCTCAGCCGCGTGATTCGAGCCGACGCGTACTTGTATCGCGGCAACCTGGCTTCAGCCAATAGTTCCATGACGCCGATGAATCCGGAACTGCGGTCCGATCTTCAAAAGATCCCGGGTGTTGAACGTGTGGTGGGATTGCGATTCTACAGGCCGGAATACAACGGCACTTTTATCTTGATGATCGCTCTTGATGCTCAGGATTACAAGCGCGGAGTGCGAGCCCGGGTGCCTGAAGCCGATGCCTCACTCGATCTGATGGAGCAACTGCCGGATGGAGACGTGACAATCGTTTCCGATAATTTTGCGGCCAAGTGGGGCGTAAAAGTTGGAGATACCGTGACCGTACCAGGCCCTCGGGGCCCGATCAATTTGAAGGTCATTGGCATCGGCCGCGATTATTCTTGGAGTCAGGGAACGATCTTCGTGGATCGCGCCAAGTATGCCGATCTGTTCGATGATGAACTCGTCGACGCCTACCACGTGTTCTTTCTTCCTGAAACCGATCAGGATGCCACTTATGCAGCAGTACAACAGTTCGCGGACCGGGAGCAACTGCTCGTGCAGAATCGCGAGTCCGTGCATCTCTATCTGGCAGGCGTGATCGACCGAATTTTCCGGGTGGCTTACCTGCAGCAGATGATCATCGCCGTGGTCGCGGCCCTCGGCGTCATAACGGCTCTGTTGATTTCTGTCCTCCAACGGCGGCGAGAATTGGGGCTGCTCCGCGCCGTTGGTGCCACTCAGCCGCAGGTGCTGAAGTCTGTTCTTGCCGAAGCGACTTTCATGGGCATTCTCGGGACGATTCTGGGTTTCGCCCTCGGCCTGCCCATGGAGTGGTATCTACTCAGCGTGGTCCTGCGCGAGGAATCCGGCTTCGTCTTCGAGTTGTTGATCCCGTGGAAAGAAGCCCTCGGGATCGGCGTGATCTCGATTCTGACGGCAACACTGGCCGGGCTACTCCCGGCCATTCATGCGGTGCGGATGCGAATTACGGACGCTATCGCCTACGAGTAAGGCGGCGTTTTGGGTTGTGTCCTCATTTCGTGGGGTAAGGGCCGGCCTGCTCTACGAAATAGACATCAATGATAACGCCGATCATCGCCGGAACCCGGCGGAGGTGTCAGACCGCCGCCAGGAAAGCTTCCCTCTTGCACCTCGACCGCGCCGATATCGACTCGGCCGCCTCGGACTCGATAGAAGTTGAAGCCTCGTTGATCACGTCCCGGCAGGCCTGCCGAACTTGGGTTGCCCATGTTGATGACGGGAGAACCAGGAAGAGGAAGATGTGTGCTCGTCGGCCCGCCGTTATCATCCAACCCGCCGAGCATCGGATCGTTGACGTTCACAAGATTTCCGCTACCCGTGAATGAATTCGGAGTGAACGTTCCAATCAGACAGAATGTCGCCGAGATCGGGGCCTTGGTCGAACCTTCAATCTGGAAAGCAAAGATATCGTCGGGGCTCTCGCTTGAGTTAAAATTGGCCGAGACAATCGTGTTCCGCAGTCTGAAGTACTCGCCGGAATTCAAAAGACCGACGAAGATACCGCCACCAGTGCCAGCGCTGTTCTCGGTAATAGTGCAGTTGCGTAGCGTCGCCGATCCGCTCCCTCCGTTGGACACACCACCGCCCGCAAACTGCGTGGAGTTCCCAGAAATCGTGGCATTGGTCATCGACAACGTGCCATTGTTGAAGATGCCTCCACCCCCGGCGACGGAAGCTTCGACTCGAAACTCACGATTCTCGTTAAACTGCTCCGTGCGATTTTCGGAGAGCGTCGAAGCTGTGACGGTCAGATTCCCAAAATTGGCAATACCGCCGCCACTACCGGAGGCGCTGTTATCGCTCACGGTCGAGCGCGTGATGGTCATCTTCCCTTCGTTCAGGATGCCACCGCCGTCAATTGCTCCCCTGAAGGATCCCGAGGCCTGATTGCCCGTGACCGTACTGTCATTCAAAGTGAGTATTGCACCGACCGCGTTGAGAATTCCCCCACCACCGCCAGTGCCTGCGATGCTTTGATTCCCCGTGACGAGCACATTCGCTAGCGTGAGCCTACCCGCGTTGTAAACGCCGCCTCCCCCGAAATCCGTAATGGGGTCGGCCCCCATGCCACCCGAAAGAGAATCGAAGCCATCGATCCCATTCTCGATCGTCAAAGATTTAATCTCCGCCTTGGCTCCGGACTCCACGTTGAACACGCGTTTGAATCGCTCGAAGCCCAGACCATTGACCGTGATATCCCGACCGGTTCCATCGACAGTCGTCTTGGCACCCCGCTCAAACGTCAAGGGAGGGTTACTCGAGTTCAAATAGATAATGGAATTCGCCATCTCCGGATCGAAGCGAACCGTATCGGCTCGACTCGTGCTGGCATTGGCAAGTTCGATGGCCGACCGCAAGGTTGCCACAAGGAAAGGATTGCTCGCCGTTCCGGTGCCGCCCGTCGCCGCCAACCCGGACGTATCATCGGCAGTGGTCACCAGGTAGCTGGCCGGCACTTCGCGTGCTTCGAGCATCTCGACACAGAGCCGGGGCCTGCCAACGCTTCGAGATTGGCGGATGGACGTGGAAAACCGAAACCGCGAGAGCCAAAGACTCATTGCTCGTCCCCAGATAGACAGGTGTTTCCATTAACTTTAGCACGTACCGGGGGAGATTCAGAGAGCAGAATTGGGATTTAAGGCGAAAAGATGAGGGTCCAGCACGCAATCGGAAGCATTCACCACAAAGACGCAAAGAAGGCAAATGCAAGGAAAGTCTTGCATTGCCGCGTCCATCGTTTACCGCAAAGGATTTCGGCGTATGCAGTACTGAGTACCCAGCACTCAATCCCGCTTCTCTCGCCCATACTTTGGTCTTCTTTGTGCTCTTTGTGCTACTATCCGTTCCACTTCTTCGTCTGCCGCGAAGATTAAGGTTGGACTCGCCCGACAAAATTCCATCAGAGCCACGCACGCAGCGCAGCGGAGTAAGCGGATGAGGCCGCGAGACGCTGAACCGCTTACTCCGCTGCGCTGCGTGCGCGGCTCTGTATCGATTCTCGGATTTTTGTCGGACGCGTCCGGTTGTTCTCAAAAAAGACAATGGAACACAGATGACGCCGATGGAGCGGATTCACACGGATTCGATCGATTGAATCATCTGCCTTTGATCCGTGCAAATCCGTGTCATCCGTGTTCCATTGTCTTTGAGCCTGGGCTTAACTGCGGCTATGCCGCGCTATGTCTTTGTGGTGAATCCGATTCTTCCGGATTCGGACGAGGCCCTAATATCGGAAGTCGATGCCGATGCTCGCGCCATGCGCCCAGAAATCGCTTCGATTGAACATCTGCACCGGTGTCGCCGTCAGCGGCTGCGTTCCGCCGAGGGGGAGAGGCGTGTCCACGCTGAAGTCGATTTGGGCACCGGGCCGAACCACTTGCCGCCAATACATGCAGTCGTAACCGGCAAAAACTGAAACACAGTTCGACAGCAAAACGCCGACCTTTACGCCGGCCTGTGGAAGCACGCTAAAATCACAACTCGTCCGCGTGCCAAAGTTCGACGGTTGGCTGTAGAAACCACCCACGTATTTCCCGGAGACGCTACCGGTCAGTTGTGAAGCACCTTGCACATCCACCGTCTGCGATGTTGCCCCGACTGCGAGAGTTCCACGCAACGAGACGAACCAGCAATCGTTAGCCAGAGTTCCCTGGAAGCCAACCTGGCCGCCATAGAACTGGTTCCGCGTCCGAAACTGGTCGACGAACGTGAAATCGTTTAGAAGAATCTGGTCCGTCGATAGGCCACCGAAGTTCAGATGTTCTTCAAGCTCGGCGTAGCGGACACCGGCCAGCAGATCGACGCTCAGGCAGCGATTGCGGGCAACATTCACGAAAGCATTTCCCTCTGCCCCGGCCAGGCGAGTGGTCGTATCCAGCGACACGAAGCCGACAAACCCGGCCACGGGATCGGAGATGATCATGGATCCTTGGCGGCCCCGGTCCGGACGAAATGCCGGTACATATAGGCCGTTGGTGCCGATCGTGGACGTGGACAGAGCGAGCGTGTCGCCTTGAGTTTCGAAGAGCGTGAAGGCACTCGCCTCGACGCCAAAGGTTCGCTCTCGGTCCAGCCAGGTTCCAACCGTCACCCGTACACCGGGTTGTCTGGTGAAGTCGATTTCATCGTCGGTCAGCGGGATTGTGCCGGGCCGGAGCAAAGCACCGGCAACGGCCACGTTGGGATTTCCCGTGGTGATGAGGGGAAAGGTCAATGGGCCCGGTCGGATCGACCAGCTCAAAGCCTCCACGCTCGCCCAGGAAACGGGCGCACCCAGGCTCTCGTTTGGCACGGTGACCGCTGGACGCTCGATCGGCACTTCATCCTTAGGCTCGACCTTGACTTCAGCCGTGGGTTCTTGAGCCAGGAGCGACCCGCAGACGATTGCGAGGGCCAGGCAGCAAACGAGATATCGACACATGGAGAGCACTCCTTCTTGGCACGCTGAATATGCCCGACAAAAATTTGTCGGAGCCCGAGGCGT